>Ga0070697_100003519_pt1 | contig 12033 bp, 10 predicted proteins | sample KBSK1501metaG_FD_65475 | JGI IMG/M metagenome (GOLD analysis project Ga0070697, IMG submission 65475) | Corn, switchgrass and miscanthus rhizosphere microbial communities from Kellogg Biological Station, Michigan, USA - KBS K1-50-1 metaG | ecosystem: Host-associated > Plants > Roots >... | reverse complement strand
GGGCGCCACCTTTCATTTCACCTTGCCCACCGAACTGGCGGCGACATCACCTTTGGCCTCTTAGGGCGTCCAGCAAGAAACCGAACCGGCCCATCGATAGACGGTGTCACCTGTCACCTGTCATGTGTCATGTGTCACGCTCGCGACAAGCTAGCGAGGCGATTCGCCGCCACGAGATGGCGATTGGCGTAACTAACGAGATCGTCGCGTTTGGAAGTGTATTTGCTCCTTAACCCAGCATGGATAGTCCTGCGTCTGCAGATCTCTCGCTGCTCAAGGAGCAAACTTAATGTCCGCCTCGCCCCTATCCGCTGGGTCCACCGCTCCGGTGGCCAAACCGGCGTCGCCCAAGATCGAGAAGGCACCGGCCGCTCCTGGCGGCGGTTCCAGATGGCAGAAGTACTTAACTCCCATTTTCGTCGTGCTCCTGGCTCTGGCTATTTTGATCACCATCACTCGTAACTGGAATGCGTGGGAGGGTGGCAAGGCTGAACAGGTCACAGACGATGCTTACGTTCGCGGCGACGTTACTCCACTCAGCACCAAGGTGGCCGGCATCGTGCGCACGGTTCAGGTGGCTGACTTTCAACAGGTTCACAAGGGCGACCTCATCGTCGAATTGCAGGACGACGATTATCGGGCGCAAGTTGACCAGGCCAATGCGGCAGTTGAGGCTGCCCGTGCCGCCATCGAAAACAATCGTCGCCAGCGCCAGTTGCAAGACGTGCGCATAGCTAAAGCTCTGGCCGGTATCGATCAGGCCAAGGCGCAGATTGCCGCGGCCGAGGCCGGCAAGGAAGCAGCACAGGCTCAATTGGTTCGCGCGCGCTCCGAACGCACGCGCCAGGAGGGGCTGTATCGGACTCATTCGGCGACGCAGCAGAAACTGGAGGCCGCTGTCGCCGACGAAGAACAACTTTCAGCACAGTTTGCCAGTCGCGACGCCGACCTCAATCAGGCCCGGACCATGCTGCTCAGCAATGAGCTCGCAGCCGAAGCCGAGCGTCGCAGCAAAACCGTTCTCGAATCGCAGGAAATGCAACTTCAGGCCGACCTGCGCGCGAGACAAGCGAACCTCGCCGCTGCGCTCGTGAACCTGGGCTACACCAAGATCTACGCACCCGGCGACGGCACCGTGGGCGAGCGCCAGGTTCGGCCTGGACAGCTTGTCTCTCCCGGCTCGCAGGCTATCTCGTTCGTCAGTGGCACCAAATGGGTGCAGGCGAATTATCGCGAAACCCAGTTAACCAACGTGAAGGTTGGCGACCCTGCCGAAGTTCGAATCGACCAATATCCGGGGCAAGTATTTCGCGGAAAGGTGCTGGAGATCGCACCGGCGAGCGGGTCACAATTCGCGCTGCTTCCGCCTGACAATGCCACTGGCAACTTTACCAAGGTGGTGCAGCGTGTTCCGGTCAAGATCGCGCTGGACGATGCGACTCTACCTGCGAAGCTGCGTCCCGGTCTTTCCGTGATTGCAATCGTCCGCACAAAAAGGTGACCGGACGCGTATGGCAGCTTCAAGCATCACAATTCGTCCGTCAGCGATAGACATCGCGCGCGCCACCGCCGCCGCGATGCCGTCGGAAGTCTCGACGCGCCCACTACTCGGCATCCTGGGAGTCGTTACCGGGGCCGGACTGGTCACGCTTACCAGCCGCATGATCTCCCTGGGCATGCCCGATTTCAGGGGCCACCAGGGATTTGGGTACGACGAGAGTGCATGGATTGCCAGTGCCTTTGATGCCGGCCTCATGTTTATCGGCCCGTTCACGGTGTACCTCGGCGGTCTGATGGGACCGCGGCGCATCTTGCTCACAGCCGCTGCCCTCTTCACCGTGCTGCTTATCTTCTTGCCTTTGGTGCACAGTTACAGCCTGGTGATTGCAATGGCCCTCCTGGGGGGCCTGACCTCCGGCACGTTCTATCCGCTCACGCTCACGTTCGCACTTCGCAACATTCCCCTTCGATATCTTCCTTTCACACTTGCCCTGTACGCAACCTTCGTGGACGGTGCGGTAAACATCGCGCCTTCGGTCTACGGCTGGTACAGAGAACATCTGTCATGGCAATGGATGTTCTGGAATTCGGCGATCATCACGCCCCTGATGATGATCTGTATCTATTACGGGATACCTAAAACCAACTCAGCGAACAAATCCGGAAAAGCACCGAGCTTCGCAGGATTTCTATATGCCAGCGCGGGCCTGGCTATGTTGCTGGCCGCCCTCGAACAAGGTGAAAGGCTCGACTGGTGGCGCTCCGGAGTATTCAATGCATTGTTCGCCGGCGGGGCGTTCTTGCTGCTGTGCGCGCTCGTACGAAGGCTACGCGGTCCCAATCCTCTGGTAGCTCTCCCTTATCTGTTCAAGTGGAACACCATCCTGCTGGGCTCTCTCCTGTTCTGGTTCCGCTTCACCCTTTGTACAACCATTATTCTGGTTCCGCAGGCGCTGGCCATCCGCGGGTTCGAACCCGACCAGATTGGACCTGCGATCATCTGGAGCGCTGTCCCACTTATACCGCTCGCGTTCACAGCTGCGCTTCTGTTACTGCGCAAATTTGATCCCCGCCTGCTCCTCGCTATCGGCCTTGCCTGTACCGCCTTTGCTGCCTGGTTGAATTCTCAGTACAGCAGCGGATGGGCGGCTGAGAACTTCTACAAGACCGAGCTGCTCACCGGCGTCGGACAGGCTTTCGCCTTCATCGGGCTTGTCGGCTGCATCGTGCTTCAAGCAATCTTCGCCGGGGCCTTGGCCAAACCTGAGCGGGTACTGACCTTTTCGGCCTATTTCCACACCATTCGTATATTCGGTGGCACCGCAGGCGCCATCTACATGGGCCACTTTCTTGCTCTGCGCGAAAAGCTCCACTCGAACCTGTTGGGACTCCACGTCAGCAGTGGCAACTGGAACACCGACCACAACGTTCAGGCAATGACGGCATGGCTCTATGCCAAATCGTCGGGCATCGCAGACGCCGGAACCCGTGCGGTCGATTTGATTGCGGCCAGACTGCGTCTTCAGGCGTACAGCTTGAGCATCATTGACGGGTTACTACTGATCGCTTGGAGCTGCGCATGCGCCCTGATCTTTGTCGCTCTCCTGCGTAAATCGCCCTTGAACTATGGCGATCTGAGCACCGTGGTGCAGATAGCGGCCTTTTCGAAGGAGTCAAAATAATGAAACGAAACGCAGCACTCTTTTTAGTGATGGCGACGGCCTTCTCCGCCTCCGCCCTCATGGCCGATGGAACAGGCGGCACCATGCCTCCACGCCGCGTTACGCTGCGGGAAGCCGTTCAGTTGGCGCTCAAGCACAACCACGACATCCACATTGCTAGCTACACAGTTGAGGAGAAGCAGCAAGCGAAGGAAGTCGCGAAGAGTTCGTATTTTCCATCCATACGCAATGACAGCAACTTTCTGCACGTGACAGACACGCAGTTGGTTGAGATCAATGCCGGCAGCCTCGGCATAGTCGGGGGAACACCGATTCCTGCTGTGAACAGCATCATCAACCAGGGGGGCAACAGCTTTACGACTAGCGGAACCCAGCTCACCCAGCCATTGACCACGCTGCTGAAGATCAAGCGTGCAAACGATGTGGCCCAAGCCGAGGTAAAAGCCTCGCGCCAGAAGGCACAGCTTACTGGAAACGACGTAGCGTTGGCGGTCCATCAGGTCTACTACAGGATCCTGATTGCTCAAGCGCACCGTAGCGCTACTGAGGCACGGATCAAAGCATCGCAGGACCTTCAGAGCGAACGCATCCAGCAGGTGAAGTTCGGCAGCACTCTGGAACAGGACTTAATCGAGAGCCGCGCGCAACTGTTGCAAGCCAAGCAAGAACTACTCAGCACCGATCTGCAGTTATCAGACCTCAAGCTGAAGCTCAATGACTTGATAGGCCTGCCGTTGACCACCGCTCTGGATCTTGATTCTTCGGTTGCCGAATTTCAGCAGACTTGTCCGCGCGAAGAATGTGTTACGGCTGCCACGGCCGCACATCCGGAAATCCGTGCAGCTCGTGCCGAGGTGGAGCGAGCTGAGGCTACAGTTCGTTTGGCTAAAACAGACCGCTGGGTCCCCGATGTGGAGGCTTTCGCCCGCCACAGCTATCAGAATAATGTTCCCTTCCTGGCGCGTAACTTCGGCACATTTGGCGTTCGCTTCGGCTATGACCTGTTCGACGCCGGGCGGAAGCGCGCCGTGCAGCGTGAACGTGAAGCGCAGTTGTCGCAAGCAAAAGAGAACCTTGCGAAGCTGACGGATGAGGTCGAGCTGGCAGTCCAAACTGCCTACAACAAGCAGGAAAGGACGCAGCAGATGCTGAAGGTATCGGAAGAGGTCCTGGCTTTGCGCACGGAGTCGAACCGCGTGCTTCAGCAGGAGCTGCTACGAGGGGCTGCACTGAATTCGCAGGCTGCCATAGCGACCGCCCAAGAGGACGACGCTAAGGCGCTGCTCCTGCAATCACAGCTGGACTACGTGCAGGCGCACGACGAACTCATACATGCAATGGGTCGCACACCTGAATAACTGGTTTTTCTGGATCCGCCATTGGAAAGACCCTGAACTTGCGGCTAGATGACGATACAGGAGCTAACTAGCTGGCTACGAATGCAGATTGAAAATCGAGCGCACCGTCCTGAGAACAAGCTCACCTTCATCTGCCCCGACTGCGTCTTGGAGCATTGTTATCGGTGCCTGCAGTACCCTCTCGATAATGCCGCGACTCAGCGAATCGACAGCGTTCTCCTGGTCGGGGCTCAGATTGCCCAAGCGCCCGCGGGCACGTTGAAGCGCACCCCGGCGCACAGTCTCAAAACGCTCTTGTAGCGAAACAATTGTCGCCGAGATCTCAGATTCAAGAACTGGAGGACATTCCTCGTCGGGGTTGGTCATAATTCGGACGCGCTTTCTTTTCCTGTATCGGGGGAGCAAGTCAGTCGCCAAACCTAACTCGCTCTGCACGCGAGCCGCCCTTATGGCGGTTCTGCCGAAGCATGCGTTCGACTCCTTCTGGAAAGTGGTCCGCTTCACTGCCGTACGTGACACCAGTGTCAAAGGCGTGACGAGTGTCACCTGCGAAAAGCGTGAGGCTATTCGGGGGCAATCAGTTCGGCCCTGTTTGGTTAGGCTTGGAGAGCAATTTAGGCCAAGCGCCATGGAAGGGAAATTGCATCGGCATCAGCATGGTCAAGAACGCCCAACAAAGCGGGGTCGTTCGGGTGGCATCCACTCTCCTGCCAACGATGTTTGGTGTGTTTAAGCTGACCGGCTTTGAACGCGGCGACGAGAGTGCCTTCGCTATCACGCTTGGCGATGTGCAGACCCGGGTGCCTTTGCTACGCATTCATTCACAGTGCTTCACCGGCGAAGTGCTCGGGTCTCTGCGCTGTGATTGCCGAGGGCAGTTGGACGTGGCCATGTCTGCCATCGCGGAGGAGGGTTTAGGTCTGGTCATCTACGAGCACCAGGAGGGCCGGGGTATTGGGCTGATGCCAAAGCTGAAAGCCTACGCCTTGCAGGACCAGGGACTCGACACGATTGACGCGAACCACGCCCTGGGCTTTGATGCTGACTGCCGTGATTTCAGCTTGGCAGTCGATATCCTGCACGATCTCAAAGTTCCGCGCGTCCGCCTGCTCTCAAACAACCCGCAGAAGCTTGAAGCGCTAACCAATGGTGGAATCGAAGTCGTCGAACAGATCACGTGTGAAGCACCGCTGAGTCCCTACACGGTGCCCTACTTACGAACCAAAAAGGAAAGGATGGGGCATTCGCTCACGGTTGTTTGAACGAGCGGGGAATGACCTCAAGAAGGAGAAACGAAATGTACGTAATTCATACGCAGGAGGCCGGGCGTGAGTGACATTGTTTCGGAAAGGTCGGGAAACATCCTCAGGGTCCAGTTGAATCGACCAGCAAAGAAGAACGCAATGACTTCGAGCATGTACATCACCATGGCAGAGCTACTCGAGGGCGCAGCAAAGGACGATCAGATACGCGTCGTGCTTTGGCATGCCGCAGGAGATTCCTTTAGTGCGGGCAACGATCTTGCGGACTTCATGAAGAATCCCCCAGGGCCGGGCGAAAGTCCTCAGGCTCGATTAATCCACGCACTCATCAATTTTGAGAAGCCGCTGGTGGCCGCCGTACAGGGCGCAGCCATTGGCGGGGGAACAACGATGTTGGCTCATTGCGACTTCGTGTACGCAGGCGAGAGCGCGAAGTTCCAACTACCTTTTGTGAACTTGGGCCTGGTTCCGGAATTTGGAAGCAGCTACTTGCTTCCGTTGCGTTTCGGATATGTCCGCGCAGCCGAACTGATCCTGCTGGGAAAACCATTTAACGCCGTGCGGGCAGCGGAGCTGGGACTGGTTACACAGGTTGTGCCTGACCAAAAACTCCTCGCCACGGCGACTGAAGCCGCGCAGACGCTGTCCGAGAAACCGAGCCGCGCCCTGCAGGCTTCCAAGCGGCTTTTGAAGTGGTCGGTACGGGCACAACTGGAGCAAGCTGTGAAATTTGAGAATGAGGAGTTTTCCGCGCGAGTGACCTCAGACGAAGCTAAGGAAGCCTTCAGGGCTTTCTTCGCGAAGCGCCAGCCAGCATTCCAACAACAATGAATGTTCATTGTTGCGCTTTGAGTGTCACAGGATGGACGTCGACTCGATGCTGTCAATTTCTATCACGTGCTCACTCTCAAGATCGATGGCTGTCTTTGACTCATTGCAATTTAGCTGTGCCCTGCGCGCAGTATCGCGGCTTCGTGTACAACGCGCCGAGCTTCAACGTCGCCAGCTTGGACAATGATAAGTGGATACATGTCGCACAGCCGTCTGCCGGCGTAGTCTTCCGCTTCTAGCCGAACCTGGCACTGAAGTGGTAGTCGCTACTGTGATGAGACCGTAATTGGCACGCGCGGTTGCAAAGGGGAATTCGGCAAACAATCCGAATTCCCCTCCTTTTATTTGTGAGTGGTCATTTGGAACCGAAAGTGCTGTGAAGTTCTATAGAAGTCGCCGTACGCACTCATCGGTTCCGGCGTGACTTTTCTCTTCTCCTGCCGCGCGGGTCGACCAACTGATCCGGCCGGAACCCTCCCCACCTTTCACGAGAAATTAGATAAGGATATAACCGTGGCGCCCGGCTAATCTGCTCGAGGAGCTTCCTGCGGAAGCGAGCAAGGTCTCTGTTTCAGAGCGAAGGGACGGTGGCGAAGTCGCAACTTTGAGGGTGGAGGGTTCGAGGTTGCGGCCAGTAACTTGGCCTTAGGCGGCCGTTGGTAGCACAGAATGTTCGCAGCTCCGTACAGCTTCTTCCCGGCAAAGATATCCGCTTCCCACTATGCAGGAAGCCGCCAGGAATTCATGGAGGCACCGCTCGCTGCGATACGCGATGATAAAGCGTTCCCGGCCGGCGCCGGACAGCGCTTCGATGATGGCGTAACTTCGGCTGCCCGACTTGTTGGTGTTTCGCATAACACTTTCCTATTTCGCCGCTGCATTTGTCTCGTTGCAGCGCTCATCTTTCACCAGTGGGCGACATCCGAGTGTCGGCATCCATTAGGCTGCCCGACCGCCCCCGACAACTTCCAAATTGGATATCGTCGTCCAGTCACCGACCTCTCCGTCCATCACAAATTCCTGCTGGATGTACACCGCGCATTCAGCAGTACCTGCGAAGCTGTGCCGCCTGCGGTGACGGGGAACTGGATTGGGGTTGCGCCAAGCGATTTCCAGCGCGGGCACTTGGCTAGTTAAGAATGTGACGTTCAACATAGTTTGCTTCCACCTTCAACTCTTCTAGCGATGACTGCGATTATCACGATCGCCTCGCTGGTAAATGATGTTGCAAGCGTGATGCCAATTGCGGTGTGCGATTGGCCTTAGGAAGACTTCCCGAAGCTTTTGAGACTCAGCCCCCCTCCCAAATCTGACAATGCGACTTTGTCTCAGGCTTTATCCAGCGTTCACGAGAACGTGGTTTTGCATCCGCAGGTGAGACCTGATCACTGTCATCACCTTTTGACACTGCTCTATCAATGACAGCGATCTGATGGCACGGCATCGCCGAAAGCAACTAACTCATCCTTTTTCAGCAGGCTAATTGCGTGGCGCGTTTGGCTGACCACTTGCTCTTGCATGGAGTATGGCAAGCAGCGAGACAACAACCATAAGAAAAGGGGATTCAATGGTAAGTCCAGCCACGAACAAAAAGCCTAAACCACTACCAGTACCCAATAGTGACTTCTACGAACTCGTCGAAACCCTGCCTGCTGATGAGTTGGCAGTTGTGAAGCAGGTGCGCACGTTCATGGAGACGAAGGTCGCACCCATCATCACCAAGTACTGGGTTGAAGATGCCTTCCCGTTCGAAATCTTGCCCGCGCTGAAAGAGATCAATATCGGCGGCGTCGGCATGCAGGGCTACGGCTGCAGAGGCGGAAGTGGGCAGCTGTTTGGCCTCATAGCCATGGAAATTGCACGCTTCGACTCCTCGATTGCGACATTTTTTGGCGTGCACAACGGTTTAGCAATGGGATCGATCTACCTGGGCGGATCAGAAGAGCAGAAGCAGAAGTGGCTTCCGCCGATGGCTCGCTGGGAAAAAATCGGCTGCTTCGGTCTGACGGAGCCGCTAGTTGGCTCTGGTACCTCCGGCGGGATGTTAACAACCGCGAAGCGGGATGGCGACACGTGGATCCTCAATGGTCAGAAGAAGTGGATCGGCAACTCCACCTTTTGCGACATATCCATAATCTGGGCTCGCGACCTGGCTGACAACCAGGTCAAAGCATTCATCGTGGAGAACAAGACCACGCCTGGCTTCAAAGTAGAAAAAATCCAGAACAAAATCGCCCTCAAAGTGGTCCAGAACGGCCTGATCACGATGGAAAACTGCCGAATACCGGAAGCGAATCGCTTGCAAAATGACCAGTCGTTCCGCGACACCGCCCGCGTTCTAAAAATGACGCGCTTCATGGTTGGCTGGGAGGCGACGGGATGCGCCATGGGCGCCTACGAGAACGCGCTCAAGTACTGCCAGGAACGCCTGCAGTTCGGAAAGCCGATCGCCTCGTTTCAGATGGTGCAAGACCTGCTTGCCAAGATGGTTGCCAACATCACCGCTTCGCAGTGTCTGTTGGTCCGCATGGCGCAGTTGCAGGCGGAAGGCAAGCTGACGGATGCGCATGCCGCGCTCGCGAAGGCGTTCACCACCGCCAAGTGCCGCGAGACGGTGGCATGGGCGCGGGAGCTCTTGGGCGGCAACGGTATCTCCGCAGATTACAACGTTGCCCGTTTCTTCACCGATGCGGAGGCGCTTTACTCCTACGAAGGTACATACCAGATGCAGAACCTGATTCTCGGCAAAGCCATAACCGGCATCAGCGCCTTCATCTAGCGGAACGGAAGACGCACTCTGGATCTCTACCTGTGCACGAAACCAACGTTAAAAAAGGAGCAAAACAAATGTCTTTGACGGCCTCAAAATCAGAAGTTCCAAACTCAGCAGCAAAAGCTAGCGACGCCCGCTTGTTTTTTCTAAGCGTAAGCGCTGGCCAGGTGTTGTCCGCAAATCCTGACGGCTCCGATGTGAAGGTCATTGTGAGTGAGGGACGGCGGCTCCCCGACGGCATTGTCGTGGACGCCCAGGCCGGTCACCTCTACTGGACCAACATGGGAAACCCCGTTGCCAATGACGGTTCCATCGAGCGCGCGGATTTGGATGGAAGCAATGTCACGCATGTTGTTCGTCCTGGCGACACCTTCACTCCCAAGCAACTGCAACTCGACAGGAAGAACCGGAAGCTTTACTGGTCGGATCGCGAAGGCATGCGTGTCATGCGCGCAAACCTGGATGGTTCCAACATTGAAACGCTTGTAGATACCAGCCAAGGCGAGGCGCGTCCCGGTAAGGACGCGAGGAAATGGTGCGTGGGCATCGCGCTCGACATTGCCGGCGGGAAGTTTTATTGGGGTCAGAAGGGTTCTGATAATGCCGGCGAAGGGCGCATCTTTCGCGCCAATCTCGAAATTCCCAAGGGCCAAACTGCGGCAAATCGCAAAGATATCGAGCTGCTTTACGAGGGCCTACCCGAACCCATTGACCTCGAGCTCGATCACGCCAACCGGGTGATCTATTGGACCGATCGCGGTGACCCGCCACGCGGCAACACCGTGAACCGCGCACCCCTGGATGCTACCGCGGGAATTCGAAAGGAACCGGAGATTGTTTTCAACCACTTGATGGAAGGAATCGGGATCGCTTTGGATCTTAAAGGCGGCCGCATGTTTCTGACCGATTTGGGTGGGTCGCTCTACAGCGCGAATCTCGATGGTTCAAACCAGAAAGTACTGCTCATGGTGGGGGGAAACCTAACCGGCATCGCGTATGCGGAAATCTCCGCAGCGCAGTAGCGGCCGTCGCAAGACTTACGAAGGAAAAGGAGAATGGAATGAGTCTGTCAGCTTCTGCTCTGCAACTCGAGAACGTTATTTACGAGAAGAAAGGGCCGATTGCGTACGTGACGCTGAACCGGCCGAAGGTCATGAATGCGCTGAACCAGGCCGTGTTTGCGGAACTCAAAGCGGTCTTTGACGACGTTCGTGACGATGCTGATGTCCAGGCCGTCATTCTGACTGGTGCTGGCGACAAAGCATTCGCCGCCGGCGCGGACATCAGCGAAATGTCGAACTACACCGCGGTGCAGGCGGAAGCGGCGACGCGGCGCGCACAGGAAGTGACTGAGCTTATAGAAAACCTCGGGAAGCCGGTGATCGCCGCGGTCAACGGTTTTGCCTTGGGCGGTGGGTGCGAGCTCACGATGGCTTGCACGATCCGAATTGCCGCCGAAGGCGCAAAGTTTGGCCAACCCGAAGTCAAAATCGGAGTCATGCCAGGCGCCGGAGGAACGCAGCGGCTTCCCCGCTTGGTGGGTAAAGGCCGGGCGCTGCAGCTCATCCTTTCGGGCGAAACGATAAATGCACAAGAGGCATACCGGATTGGACTGGTGAATGAGGTGGTCCCCATCGCCAATCTCATCGCTCGCGCGGAAGCCGTCCTCAATCAGATCATTTCGAACGCTCCGCTTGGGGTCAGGCACTCGATCGAGGCGGTGAATAAGGGACTAGATGAAAGTCTGGCGGAAGGCCTCCTCCTCGAAGCAGCGATGTTCGCCATTTGCGCCGGCTCAGAAGACAAGAAAGAAGGTACATCTGCATTTCTGGCCAAACGCGCGCCGAAGTTTCAGGGCCGGTGAAGGCACTTTTTAGCCGGACAGTATTGAAGTTTAAAGCGACTCGCCGAGACTGGCGGTTCGAACAATAAAAGGAGATGAAAATGGCAGGGGAAAACATATTTTCTGGGTTAAAGGTTGTGGATCTGTCGAGCTTCATTGCCGGGCCGGGCGCTGCAACAATCTTGTCCGATTTCGGCGCCGACGTCGTCAAAGTTGAACCGCCTGAGGGAGAGCTGTGGAGAATAGGGCAGAAGATCCCGCCCCAGCCGCATTCGGAAGAGCCTTATCCCTTCCAATTGGCGAATCGAAACAAGCGTGGCGTTGCACTCAATCTGAAAGCTGCGAACGCGCAGCAGGTTCTCGAGCGGTTAGCCAAATGGGCCGACGTGTTCATCGTCAACACACCGCATTCCGCGCGCAAGAAATTGAAACTCGAATATGACGATGTCGCGCGGTGGAATCCTCGTCTGATCTATGCCGATCTCACCGGCTTCGGCGAGCAAGGACCGGACGCTGCTCTTCCGGGATTCGATCTCACGGCCTACTGGGCAAGAAGCGGCTTGTTATACATGACCCGCGATGCTGGAGAGCCGCCGACCTGGCCGGTAGCAGGTAGCGGTGACAATGCAACGGCGGTCTGCATTTATGCCGCAATTCTGACCGCGCTTTATCGTCGCGAACGCACCGGTAAAGGATCCTACGTTACGACTTCGCTCCTCGCAGCCGGTGTCTGGTCGGCCAGCGTCTTTATCCAGGCCGCTCTATGTGGTGCGAGTTTCTATGG
>Ga0070697_100003518_pt1 | contig 12033 bp, 12 predicted proteins | sample KBSK1501metaG_FD_65475 | JGI IMG/M metagenome (GOLD analysis project Ga0070697, IMG submission 65475) | Corn, switchgrass and miscanthus rhizosphere microbial communities from Kellogg Biological Station, Michigan, USA - KBS K1-50-1 metaG | ecosystem: Host-associated > Plants > Roots >... | reverse complement strand
TCCTGGTGCCGGGGCTGTTCGGCTCGGCGTTCGGGTACCGCGCGGTGACCCCGCTGCTCACCGCCGCAGGCTACCGGGCGATCGTCGTGGAGCCCCTTGGCATCGGCGGCTCGGCGCGACCGGAGCATGCGGACTACTCCCTCACCGCCCAGGCCGACCGGATCGCGGCTGCCCTCGATCGGCTGAGCGTGCGGCAGGCGATCGTCGTTGCGCACTCGCTGGGCGCGTCGATGGCGTTGCGCCTCGCCTATCGGCGACCCGACCTGGTCGCTGGTATCGTGTCGCTCGACGGCGGGCCGGCCGAGGCTGCCACGTCGCGCGCGTTTCGGCGCGCCATGAAGCTCGCGCCCTGGATCAAGCTGTTCGGCGGAGTGAAGCTCGTGCGCAAAAAGATCCGCGGACAGCTGATCAGAGCGTCGGGAGACTCGTCGTGGGTGAGCGAGGAGGTGGTCGACGGTTACACGGCGGGCGCCGCACACGACCTCGACGCGACGCTCAGGGCGTTTCTTGCGATGGCCGACCGGCGCGAACCGGAGCGGTTGCGGCCGCATCTCCCCGAGGTGCGGTGCCCAGTGCGTCTGCTCCTCGGGACGGCGACGCACGAGGGCGGCATCAGCGCGGAGGAAGTCCGGGTTCTGGCCGCCCTGCTGCCGGTGTTCGCCGTGGACAGCGTACCCGGCGCGGGCCACTTCATCCACGAGGAGCAGCCGGCCGCGGTGCTCGCGGCCGTACGCCGGTTTGGGACGCCCTCGGGTCCGTTGCCACGGGCCTCGCAGGGTGGTTACAATTCCCCGCGCCATGATCCATCGCATGTTGCTGACCCTGGTCCTCGTCGTCGCGGCGGGTGATTCGCCCGCGACCACGTCTGCGGCGGATGCGAACAGTGCGCGCATCTTTCTCGACGCCCGAGCCGGGACGCTCGTCCTCGACCTGGCGCCGATGGACCTGCCCGCGAACACGCCGCACCACGCGCTCGCGCAGCCGCCGGTCGCGACCCTCGAGATCCCCGCGAGCGGATCCATCTACGCCTTTCGTGTGCAGGTCGTGGACAGCGCCGGACGCCCGCTCCCGGACGAGCTGATCCACCACTTCAATCTCATCGACCCGGACCACCGCGAGCTGTTTCTCCCGATCTCGCGCCGCCTCCTCGCAGCGGGTCACGAGACCGGCGCGGTTCACCTGCCGCGCCTCCTGTTTGGTCTGCCGCTGAAGCAAGGGGAGCACGTCGTGGCGAGCGCCATGGTCGAGAACCTCACGTCGGCCGAGTACCGCGGGGCGCGGGTGCGTTTGGTCATGAGCTTCACGCCAGCACGACGGCCCTGGCCCCTGTTCTCGGCGTCGCCATGGCAGATGGATGTCGCATTTCCGGTGGGGGACAAATCGTTCACGCTGCCCCCAGGTCCCTCGTCGCGCTCCTACGAGGGCAGTCCCATCGTGCCCGGGAAGATCGTCGGTCTCGGCGGGCATATGCATGACTACGGGCGCCTGATCGAGTTCGCGGACGTCACGACCGGCGAGGTGATCTACCGGGCCGCGCCCGTGGCGGGTTCGGGCGGGCACATCGCGTCGATCCCGATCGCGATGCTGTACGGCTGGACGCGGCTGGGCGTGCACATCGTCCCGGAGCACCGCTACCGCATCGCGGTCTCCTACGACAACCCGACGGGCGCGCCGATCCCGGACGGAGGCATGGGCGTGGTCGGCGGTCTGTTCGTGCCCGACCGGGGGGTGAGGTGGCCCGCGGCAGAGCCGGGGGACTCGCTCTACCAGAAGGACTATCGACACTACATGCGGCTCGAGGGCGGCCACGACATGATGGAAATGGGCGGCAAGCCGATGTCCATGCCGATGAAGATGAGCGCGCACGAGCACCCCTCGCACGCCCACCACTAGGTCGCCGGCCGACGTCGTCCTCTTCGACTTCGGCGGCACGCTCGACGCGGACGGCGTGCACTGGAGTCCCCGCTTCCACGCCGCCTATCGCGCGGTGGGCGGCGGGCTCGAATTCGCCGCCTTCGATTCCTTCTTCAAGGCCTCCGACGAGGCGCTGGCGCGCCTGCCCGACATTCGCACGCTCGGGTTCCGGGCCGCGATCGAAGCGCAGGCTCGGCTGGTCGTCGGACTCCTGCCCGATCGCGTGGAGGCCGGCGCCCTGGCGCGTCGGCTGCACGCCGACGCGCTGGCAATCGTGACGCGCAACCTCCCGGTCCTCGAGCGGCTCGCCCGGCGCTACCGGCTCGGGGTCGTGTCGAACTTCACCGGGAACTTGCGGCCTTGTTTGGAGGAGCTCGGTCTGGCGAGATTCTTCGCTGTGCTGAGCGACTCCGCGGTGGTCGGCTGGAGCAAGCCCGACCCCCGCATCTTCGTGCACACGTTGCACGCGCTCCAGGTAGTGCCGCAGCACGCGTGGATGGTGGGCGATAACTTCGAGGCGGACATCCGCGGAGCCGCCGCCCTGGGCATCAGCACCTGCTGGCTCGCGCCGTCCGACCGAACGGCGCCGTCGGGGAAGGAACTCGTCCCCACCGCGCGGATCACTCGTCTTCCGGACATCGAAAGGGTGCTCGCGTAGCGTGCACGGATTGATCCTGGCGGGAGGAGAAGGGTCGCGGCTCGCCGCAGGGGGAATCCCGCTCCCCAAGCCCCTCGTGGAGGTTGCCGGACGGCCGCAAATCGTGGGGCTCCTCGAGACGTTCACGGCATTGGGGTGTGAGAGTCTCACGTGTGCAGTTCGTGCGGATTTTCCCGCAGTCCTGCGCTTGCTTGACGGGACGCGGCTCGGGCCCCCCCTTACGGTAGTGGAGTGTCGCACGCCATCTTCGCTGCACACCCTGGTCGAAGGGTTGCGGGCGGTGCCGCCGGGCCACGTGTTCTGCAGCATGGTCGATACGGTGATGCGCCCGGCAGACTGGCGGGCGGTGTTCCGGGCGACCGGGCGGCACCTCGAGGAGGGCGCCGACATGGTGCTCGCTGTGACGCCGTACGTGGACGACGAGTCTCCCGTGTACGTGATTCGGGGCGCGGGTGATGACGTCCGGACCGTGAGCGACGAGCCGGTCCAGCCCCCGTGTGTCACGGGAGGGGTCTACGGCTTGAGTGCCGGGATCCGATGTGCCGCAGCCGACGTTCTTTCCGGCGGCGGGCACAAGATGCGTGGCTTCCTGAAAGCGGTTGTCGCGGACGGGCGGCGCGTGGCGGCGGTGGAAGTGCCGCGCATCATCGACATCGATCGGCCATCAGATCTCCAGCACGCAAACGCGTGGCTCGCGGCGCGCGGAACGTAGACTCGCACTCGAGGAGCGACATCGTCTTGGGCCCACTGGTCGCGATTTACCGCAGCCCCTCGTACTCGCCGCTCCAGCATCGCGTGAACGACACGGCGATCATGGACGCGACGGTCGCGCGACTCGAAGCGCAGGGCTGGCGGGCCATCAAGACCACCGAGCTGGAGGTCGAGCAGGGCCGCCTTCCGGCGGCGCCGTTGTACCTCAACATGTGCCAGGGCTCTCTCGCGGCCGAGCAGCTCATGCCGCTCGAGTCCGACGGCGCGGTCGTGGTGAACCGCCCCTCGAGCGCGCTGAACTGCCACCGGTACCGGCTGGTCAAGCGTCTGGGGGAAAGTACGGTGCCGTTCCCGCGGACGCTGATTCACGCCAGCTCCGCGCCACTCCCACCCGCCGCTCAACTCAAGGCCTTGAGCCCCGATCATCAGAAGGTGTGGATCAAGCGGGGTGACGTCCACGCGGAGCGGCCCGAGGACGTGGTGGCCACCTCGCTCGCCCAGGTGGAGGAAGCGCTGCGCGCGTTCACCGGGCGGGGCATCCCCTGGGTGGCGCTGCAGGAGCACGTTCCCGGTCCGGTCGTGAAGTTCTACGGCGTCACCGACGGTCGCTTTTTCAATTGGTACGGCTCGGAAGCGGGATTCGCCGGCGAGCGGCCCGCGGTGGACGAGAACCGGCTCAGGGCGCTCGCGTTCGAGGCGGCGGCGATCCTCGGGCTCGAGGTGTTCGGGGGCGATGTCGCCGTCCCGGAGCCCGACCGCCCGGTGCTCATCGACATCAACGACTGGCCGAGCTTCGCACCGTTTCGGGACGAAGCGGCAGCGGCCATTGCGGCTTACATCACTCATCGCGTCGCACATCGGAAACGCCCGTGACGGATACGCTACGCCGCACCCAGCTTTCCCTCCCTGGTCCCAGGTCCAAAGCGCTGTTCGACGCCGAGGCCCTCTACCTGGCGCCCGGCACGCAAAGCGTGGCGTTGTTCAGCCAGCTCTCCATCGACCGCGGTGAGGGGGCCGTCCTCTACGACGTGGACGGCAACCGCTACGTGGACCTGTTGGCGGGGGTGGGCGTAGCGAGCCTGGGGTATGCCCATCCCAAGTACGTGGCAGCGATGCAGCGGCAGATCGCGCGGGTGCACGTCGGGAGCTTCACGACGGAGCATCGCGCGGCGCTGGTGAAGCTGCTCGCCGAGCTGACCCCCGGCGACCTGAATCGCTCGCAGTTCTACTCGAGCGGCGCGGAAGCGATCGAGGCCGCGCTGCGGCTCGCCAAGTCGCGCACGGGCCATACCGAGGTCATCGGGTTCTGGGGCGGGTTCCACGGCAAGACCGGCGGCGTGCTGCCGCTGCTCGGCTCGAGCTTCAAGCACGCGCTCGGGCCCCTGATGCCCGGCGCGTACCTCTCACCCTATGCCTCGTGCGCACGCTGCGCCTTCGACAAGACGTTCCCGTCGTGCGAGTGGCATTGCGTGGAATTCTTGCGGAACAAAATCCAGCTCGAGACGACGCGGGACGTGGCGGCCATCATCGTCGAGCCGATCCAGGGCACGGCGGGGAACATCGTACCGCCGCCGGGCTACCTGAAGCTGCTGCGCGACCTCGCGGACGAGCTGGGCGCCCTGCTGATCTGCGACGAGATGATCACCGGATTCGGCCGCACCGGGAAGATGTTCGCGATCGAGCACGAGAGCGTGCTCCCCGACGTGCTCACGGTCGGGAAGGGGTTCGGCGGCGGTTTCCCGATGAGCGGCGTGATCGCGCGCGAGGAGATCGCGTTCTCGAAGCCGTGGGCCAACCCCAGCGGGAGCTCGTCGTCGTACGGCGGCAATCCGCTGGCGGCGGCGGCGGCGCGCGTCACGATCGAGACGATCATCGAGGACCAGCTCGTGGACCATGCCCGCCGCCTCGGCGACAAGATGCTGGCGGAGATGAAGCGCTGGGAAACCGAGATGCCGATCGTGTCGGACGTGCGGGGCCGCGGCCTCATGATCGGGATGGACCTGGTCGTCCCCGGGACCCGCCGGCTGCTGGACAAGAAGACCGCACGTTGGATCTTCGACACCCTCCTCTCCCGCGGCGTGCTCGCGATGATCTACAACCCCGAGGTTCGCATCAATCCACCCCTCGTGATCGACGAGGATCAGGCGATGGGCGCCCTCGCCACCATGAAGGACGTGCTCAGTGAAGCCGCAGAACGACCTCTCGCATAAGGGCAGCGCGGTCGAGGAGTGGGCCGACCTCCACTTCTTCCGGCCCATCGGCATCCGGATCGCGCGCGGGCTCCAGCCCACGGGAATTTCGGCGGACCAGGTGACGCTGTGGTCGCTCGTGATCGGGCTCGTCGCCGGCCACCTGTTCGCGTACCAGGACCCCTGGACCAACGTGATCGGGTTCGTGCTCTTCATCGTCTCGGACATCTTCGACTCGGCGGATGGCCAGCTCGCGCGGCTGCGCGGCACCTCCACCCGGTTCGGCCGCGCGCTCGACGGCATCAATGACAACCTGCGGTTCGTCAATCTGTACTTTCACCTCATCTACCGGCTGATCCACGGCGGCTTCTGGGGGCCGGGCGCCTTTCTGCTGGTGGCGGCTGCGGGGCTCGCCCACACCTTCCAGAGCGCCGCCGTGGACTTCGTGCGCAATGCATTCCTCTACGTCGGCGTGGGAAACGGGGGCGAGCTCGACCTACCGGAGGACCTCGATCGCGGGCGGCCAGGGAGCATGCTGCAGCGCTTCGGCGCGCGGGTCTACCGCGACTACGTGCAGCGACAGGCGCACCTGTTCCCGCGGTCGGTGAAGCTCATCCGCCTGCTGCGGCACCGAGGAGGCATCCCCGACGCGTTCCGCGCCGAGTACCGCGCGCGTCAGGAGATCGTGCTCCCGCTGTGCGCCTGGCTGGGGCAGAACATCCGCTTCGTGCTGGTGGGTGTGGCGGCGGTCGCCGCGCACGTCTCCGCCTTCCTGTGGGTGGAGGCCGTGTGGATGAGTCTGTTGCTCGTGGTGCTGCTCTGGATCCACGAGGGGAACGCGACCGCGCTGGGCGGCCTGATCGACCCCGAGCGCAATGGCTACGCCCGCGTCACCTGAACCGAGGCGGTACCGGGGTGCCGTCATCGGGGCGGGCGGCATCGCGCGACAGTCGCACCTGCCCGCGCTCCGCGACTCGGCCGCCCTGCGCGGCCGCGTGGAAGTGGTCGCGCTGGTGGACAGCGCGGCCGACGTCCCGCCCGTGGACGCGATCCCGCTGCTCGGGCGGCGCGATCAGCTGCGCGATCTGGCCCCGCTCGACTTCATCGACATCTGTACGCCGACCGCCTCCCACCTCGAGCTCACCCTCTGGGGGCTCGAGCAGGGCTACCATGTGGTGTGTGAAAAGCCGGTGGCGCTCACGCGCCGCGAGGCGGATCGAATCGCCGCCGCCGCCCGGACCAGCGGACGGATCGTGATGCCGTGCCATCAATACCGCCACAACCCGGTGTGGATGCAGATCAAGCAGTGGCTCGCGAGCGGCGCCATCGGCCGCTGGCACCTGGCCGAGTTCTCGGTCCATCGCACCACGGCCGACCCTGGGCGGGTGGCGCGGGGGACCCCCTGGCGCGGCACGAGTGAGGCCGGACGGGGCGGGGTCTTGCTCGACCACGGTACGCACCTCGTGTATCAGCTGCTCGACATCGCCGGCATGCCGGCGAGCGTGAGCGCGTGGACCGGCCGCCTGCGGCACGCCGCCTACGAGGTGGAGGACACGGCGTCGGTGCGCTTCGAATATCCCGGCCGGCTGGTCACGATGTTTTTCACGTGGGCCGCACGGGCGCGTGAGAACCGGATCCGGTTCGTCGGGGACGCCGGCGCGATCGAGTGGACCGGCGGCGAGCTGCGTCTCGAGCGGGCGGGCGCGGTCGAGCGGTTCGATTATTCAGCGGAGCTCGAGAAAACGGCGTATCACCGCTGGTTCACGGGTTTGTTCGAAGGGTTCGTGGCGGCGCTCGACCGCGGCGATCCCGAAGCGGCGGCGGGACCCTTCCTGGAGGACATCCGACGGGTGGCGAGCGTCGTGGAGCACGCGTACCTCGCCGCTCGGAACGGCACCACGGTCGCGATCGCGGACGGCGCGTGAGCCGCAAGCTGCAGCTGCTGCTGTTCGTATGCGGCTCAGCGGTGTTCGCCTACCTGGTGGCGCGCATCGGCGTGGGGCAGCTCCTCGCCGACGGGGCACGCACGGGGTGGCTGTTCGTGCCGATCGTCCTGCTGTACGGCGTGGTGTGCGCCTGCAACGCGGGCGCGTGGTGGCTCAGCATGGCCGACGAGCCGAGCCGCCCGCCGTACTGGCGGACGTACGCCATCACCGTCGCCAGCTTCTCCCTCAACTTCATGACGCCGATGGTCAATGTGGGCGGCGAGCCGTTCAAGATCGCCGCGGTCGCGCCGTGGCTGGGCCTGCGGCGGGCGGCCGGCTCCGCCGTCCTCTACCAGATGCTGCACACGTTGGGGATGCTGCTCAGCTTTCTGACGGCGGTGGTGCTCGGTGCCGTGCTGCTCCCGCCGCACCCGGCGATCCGCGCGAGCCTGGCCCTCACCTTCGTCGGCCTGGCTGCGCTCGTGCTGCTGCTCCTGACCGGCCACCGACACGGGGGACTCGAGCGGTTGCTGGACCTGTTGCAGCGGATCCCGCTGCTCGACCGCCTGGCGCGCCGCCTCGAGCCGAAGCGGCCGATGCTGGCGCAGATGGATGAGCAGATTACCGGGTTCTATCACCGGCAGCCGCGTCGTTTCTTCCAGGCCGTGGCGCTGGAATACCTCAGCCGCTCGATCTTCATGATCGAGTACGTGCTCATCGCGCAGGGCGTGGGTCTGAGCCTCACGTTCGCGCAGGCGTACGTCATCGGGGGTCTTACCTCCCTCGTGCAGAACATCATCTTCGTCGTGCCGTTCGAAGTCGGGACCAAGGAAGGATCGCTCTACCTCGTGTTCCAGCTGCTGGGGCTCGACCCCGCCCTCGGTGTGTACACCGCCATCGTGAGCCGCGTGCGAGATCTCCTCTGGATCGGGGGTGGGCTCGCCCTCGTGTGGTTCGCGGGACGTCGGACTCAGGCGCGCGCCGCGGCCCCGTGACGATCGTCACGCACTTCCTCGCGACCACGCTCGGCGTTCAGGCGATGAGCCTCGAGGGGCGGGACAAGGTGCTGGCCTACGCGTTCGGCATGGGCGTCGACGTCGACCACGCGATCAAGGCGCCGCTCTACCTGCGGGCGGTCGGTCTCCGAGACAAGCGTGGCTACTACTGGCGATCGTCGCTGCAGGAGCCGGTCGCGCTGCTCTGGATCGTGCCGTTGTGCGCGTTTCTCGGGACGCCGCTGCCGATCCTGTTCTTCGCGATTCACGTGGCCATGGATTACAGTGTCCGCTTCGAGAAGATGCCGTTCTACCCGTACTCTCCGTGGGTCACGCGCGGCTGGCTGACGAGCATTCCAGACAAGGTGAAGGAGGGGATCCTGTTTGTCGCGCTGCTCGCGGCCAACGTCGTCGTCTACTGGCTCCAGCATCGTGTTTGACTTCGCGCCCGCGATCGGACGCACGGCCGACCGCGCGATCCGGCCGTTGCTGCGGTTCTGCCATGAGACGCTCGGCCTGTCGCCGGCGCAGGTGACCTGGGCGGCGTTTGGGGCGAGCGTGGCGGCGGGCGTCGCCGTCGCCGCGGGCCGGCCGGGGTGGGTCGGGGGGCTGGGCCTCATGGCCCTCGGCCAGGTACTCGACGGGATCGACGGCGGCATCGCGCGCCAGTACGGCCTGGCTTCCGAAGGCGGGCGGCGGCTCGACACGCTGGTCGACCGCCTGTCCGAGGCGGCGATTTTCGCGGGCTTCGGGTGGGCGGGCATCGTGTCGTGGAAGCTGGTGCTGGTCGCGCTCGCGGCGATCCTGCTGATGACGAGCATCGCCGACCGGTCCAAGCTCGACCCCGGGGTCAAGCGGTTCGCGCTCTACTTCGGGATGTGGCTCCCGTATCCGCTGATCTTCAGCGTGATCTTCTTCGTGAATCTCGCGGCGTACGTCATCGGGCTGCTGGTCATCGACTGGCGCTTCCAGCTCCAGATGGACGCGCTGGGGGGAGACCTGGATACGGTCGCCTCGCGCGCGGCAAAAGCAGGCTAGCTCAGGGTGTCTCGAGCCTGCCCTCGGGGAGCGGGGCCCGCGCGGCCGCAGGCTGCGACGCGTAGATGTATTGCGACGCCAGCACCGCGCAGGCCACGATCAGTCCGGCCACGGCGTCCACCGCATAGTGGAATTGCCCGTACACCACCGACAGCACCAGCCCCACGGTCAACGGCGTGAGCAGCAGGCCGAGCGGCCGCCAGTAGCGCAGGGCGCACAGCGCGGCGACCACCGCGGCGGCTACGTGCGAGGACGGGAACGCCGCGCCCCACGAATCACCGAGATCGAGCAGCCACTGGGTGGCACGCGCCGGCCAGACGGACGTGGCGGCATTGTGAGCCAGGTCGAAGGTGTAGCGTGGCCCCGCCACGGGGAAGAAGAGGAACACGACGTAGCAGACGTAGAACGTCACCATCACCGCGAAGATGGTGCGTCGCGCGGCGTCCCGCCGTCCGCTGAACCATAACCCCAGCGGCGAGGCGTACAGGATGGCGTAGTACGCGAGGTAGCAGCTGTGCAGGAGCCAGGAGAGCAGCGGATTGGGCATTTCGCGAATCCAGCGATACGACAGCTGGGAGCCGAACACCCAGAGCTCGAGCCGCTGGATGACGTGGTCGTGCTGGTATCCCAGATCGACGTTGAGCACGCCGACTTCCGCATACAGCGCGCCTAGCAGCAGCATCGGATACCAATCACCCAGAAACCGGCCCAGCGGGCCCGCCTGACGGGCGAGAGGCGCGACGAGTACGAGCGTGACGAGCAGCGCGTGCGCCGTGAGCAGCAGGTCCCAGTTGGCATGGTCCTGGGCCGAGAACGCCAGGACGGCGGCAGTCGCGATCGCGACATACACGAGGGTGACGACGTCCACCGCGGTGAGCCGTTGGCCGACGCTACGACGCCACGTTGTAAGTGACGACCCAAGGCGTAGCGTCACAACCACCCCTCCGTCCGATACCAGGCTGCCGTCCGCCGCAAACCCGTTTCCAGGTCGGTTTCCGCCCGCCACCCGGCGTCGCGGGCCAAGGCATCGGGGCGGCACGTCCAGGCCGGAGCGAGGAATTCCGCCGCCTTATCGCCCGACAACAGTGTCGCCCGGCCCGCGAGGTGCGCAATCGACCCGATGGTCCAGAGGAGACCCCGGGCAAGGGGTCCCGGCAAGGGCACGATGCGTGGCTCCCGTCCCACCGCCCGCCCGATCGCCCGGACGAGGTCCCGGCTGGTGATCACGGCGGGATGCGCAGCGTAGTATACGCGGTTGGCCGCGGCGGGCGCCGTGGCCGCCGCCACCAGCGCGCCGGCGAGATCCCCCGCGTAGATGACCGACAGCTCCTGCGAGCCGTCCCCGAACACCGGGGCCAGCCCGGTCCGGGCGAACTTGAACACCTTGAGGACTTCGCGGTCCCATTCGCCGTACACCGTCGGCGGCCGCACGATGGTCCATGCGCCGGCCATCGTCCGCACGAGGAGTTCGGCTGCGAGCTTGCTCTCGCCGTACGGCGTCACGGGGGATGGGGGACGGGTTTCATCGATCGGTTTCCCCGGCACCGTTGGCCCCGCCGCTGCAAGCGAGGAGACGAGCACGAACCGTTGCGGCGAGCGCTGCGCGGCGGCCTCGAGCACGTGTGCCGTCCCGTCGCGGTTGGCGCGCATGAACTCGTCCATGTCGCGGGCGCTGATCCGCCCCGCCACGTGGTAGATCACGTCGGCGCCCGCGCACCCGTCGCGCAGCGCGGCGGCGTCCTCCAGATCGCCTCGGACCAGGCGTACGTCGGTCCAGCCGAGTGCCTGCGCCTTGGCGGCGTTCCGCACCAGGCACGACACTTTGTCGCCGCGCGCGCGCAGCGCCTGCACCAGGTGCGCACCGACGAAGCCCGTGCCGCCGGTGACGAACGCCCTCACAGCGGCCTGTCGTAGACCCGGTATGTCTTGTAGGGACGGAAGCCGAGCTGCAGGGCCCCGTTGACCATCGGGGCGTTGTCCTCGAGGATCCAGCCGCCCTCGCCCCAGCGGTAGCCGTGGATTGCGCCCTTGGTCCAGATCCAGTGGTACATCATCGCATCCACGCCGGCGCCGCGGTATTCCTTCAGCGTGCCCAACAACGGTATGCGGCAACGATGAATGCGCCGGGCGTACCACAGGATTTTGGGGATGCCCCAGATCCGGCCGGAGGGATTGTGCTTCAGGGCAACGTTGAAGTCCGGCAGGGCGACCGCAAATCCGATGACCTGGCCCTTCCGCTCCGCGAAGCAGACCAGGTCGGGGACCACGATCGGCTTGAGCTGTTTCGCGAGGTGGTCGATTTCCGCATCGGTCAGTGGAACGAACCCCCAGTTCCGCTCCCACGCCTGGTTGTACAGCGCCTTGACCAGCTCCACTTCTTCCTTGAAGCGCTTCATGTTGAGCGGGCGCAGGGTGATTCCCTTACGCTGGGCGATGATGTTCACGGCTCGCGTGATGCGCTCGGGGGGGTCGCCGTCCGGGCTCGCGAACGCGATCAGATCTTTGGCCTTGGTGAAGCCGTAGCCCTGATGCAGCGCCACGTAGTACGGGGGGTTGTGCGGCATCATGATGGTGGGAGGGGTGTCGAACCCCTCGACCAGCAA
>Ga0070697_100003515_pt1 | contig 12039 bp, 13 predicted proteins | sample KBSK1501metaG_FD_65475 | JGI IMG/M metagenome (GOLD analysis project Ga0070697, IMG submission 65475) | Corn, switchgrass and miscanthus rhizosphere microbial communities from Kellogg Biological Station, Michigan, USA - KBS K1-50-1 metaG | ecosystem: Host-associated > Plants > Roots >... | reverse complement strand
AAGAGCCCGAGATGGGTGACGATCACGCGCAGGCGCTGGCCGCTCACATCGAGATCGACGTCGAGCGCGTTGCGCGGCTCGCGCCGGCCATAGCCGAGCGCGAGGCGGCGCACCTCAAGGATTTTCCTCTTGGTCAACAGAGCGTTGCCGAACGGACCGTCGTGGCGCACGAGCGTGAGGCCGGCCACCGCCTGCATGCCGAGACGCCCGGCGATGTAGTCGAGGCGGTAATCGACTTCCTGCAGACCGATGGTGTCGCACTCGAGCTCGCGGATCACCGAGGCGATGCGCGAAGCGTCCTTCTTGCCGTCCGTGCCCCGGCAGCCGTGGACGTTATAGGAGGCGATCCGAAGGCAGCTCTCCGGCAGCTGGTCGGAGAGCGCCTGCCAGTTAGCGAGGCTCTCGGCCTGCCTGCTCATCGACGGCGTGGATGCGGCGGCTCATACGCATGAACCAGCGCTTCACCGCGATGATGCCGCCGCCGAGCAGTCCGACGGCGATGCCCACTAGCCACCAGTTGACCGGTCCGGCGCCGGTGAGCGCCGTCTCGATGGCATCGCCGAAGATGGTCGTCGCGGCCGTGCCGGGCAGCAGGCCGATCGCGGTTCCCAGGACCACGTGCCAGAGGCGCATATGGATCGCACCGGCGACGATGCTCTCGACGGCGAAAGGCGCGATCGGCACGAGCCTGAGGAGCGTCATCGCGAGCAGGCCCTGCTTCTTCAGCACCTCGATCATGCGATCGAGCTTCGGGCCGGCCAGCCGCCGCACGGTGTCGCGCTTCATGCGCCGGCCGATGTAGTAGGTGACGACCGCGGAGGCGCAGATGCCGACGAGCGCGTAGCCGAAGCCGAGCCACGGGCCAAAGGCAATCACCGCGGCGAGCGTGATGAGCGGCCGCGGGAACATGATCAGGCACGCCGGGGTGTAGAGCAGCATGACGAGCGGCGGCGCCCACCAGCGATTGCCGAAGTCCTGTGCCCAGCCGAGTACCGTTTCCGGGCTGACGGTGTGGGCGAGCGGCGTCCAGCGCCAGAGCGCGGTAAGCGCGATCACCAGCGCGGTGATCACGCCGAGCTGCACCCACTGCGGCTTCTCGAGCGGGGTCGCTTCGCCGTCTTGCTGGCGGTCGACGAGCAGCGCGTCGAGCGCGATCGGCTCGTCGGGGTCCGCAACCGCAGCGACGTTGACGATCGCCTCCGGCCATTCGGGCAGCGTCGCCAGCTCGCGCAGCGAGCGGCCGTCATGCGCCAGCGCTTTGATCGCTCCGTACAGGCCGCCCGAGCGCTCGATCTCCACGCGCACTTTCTCCGGCGGCACGCCGAGATGCTCGGCAAGGAGATGCTCGCGGAAGCGCCGGATGACGTTCGCCACCTGCGGCCGGCCGCGCGCTTCGATGGCGACATCGGCCTCGGTGTCGAGGCCAAGCGAACGGTTGCAGAGGTTCGAGCTGCCTATGCGCAGCACGCGCTCGTCCACGATCATCAGCTTCGAATGCACATCGAGGCAGCAGCCCTCCGCGAGCTCGGGCACGTGCGGGTAGTAGACATGGAAGCGGCCGTGGCGGTCGGCCTTGCGCAGCCGCTCGATCAAGCGCGTGCGCAGGACGTGCATGGTGTGCTCTTCGAGCCAGCCATGCGAAAGGAGCCGCAGCACCAGGATGATTTCCGGCCCGTCAGGCTCGGCAAGCCGCTTCTCCAGCGCCGCCGCGATGCGCGGTGCGGTGAAGTACTGATTCTCGATGTAGAGCGACTTCTCCGCCGCGGCGATCATGTCGAGGTAGAGCTTCTCCACCTCCTTGATCGCGGGCAGCTCGCCGCGTGCCGGCGCGGTGCGCGCGATGCCGACCTCGACGCTGTGCAGGTGCGGCGCAAAAGAGGCGGGCCACGGATCGTCGTCCGCGGCGCCATGACCAGCGAGCGGCCTCAACTTCTGGCCGGTGGCTGCATGCCAGCGCTCGCGCGACAGCGTGGCGAGGCTGCGCGCCGCTTCGCCGTCGAGCATCACCATCAGGTCGTGGAACGGCGGATACGGCTTGCCGTAGGCAACGCGACGCGGATCGCGCGGCAGATGCTCGCCCGTGTCCCAGCGGCGCACCGTCAGGTCGATGCCGCCGATAAAGGCGACCGAGTCGTCGATGACGACGATCTTCTGATGCTGGCAGCCGGCGAATGGGTGCGTATCGTCGTAGCGCAGGTGCACACGGCGCGCCGGGGTCCAGCCGAAGCCGTAGAGCGGCGGGAATTCCCGGTCGGCGCCGAACACCATCGGGTAATCCCAGTTGAGCACATGCACGTGGAGCGAGTGACGCCGGTGCACGAGATAGTTCAGGAAGTCGCCGAGAAGCGCGGGCGGCCCATTCGCTTCCACCGGCTCGAAGTGCAGGCGCGTCTGGCTGTTGAAATCCCACGCCAGGATGGTGATCGAGTGGCGCGCGCGCAGCGCCGCTTCGTAGAACGCTTTGTAGTAGTCGGCTGCGTCGACCAGCACCGCCACGCGATCAGCACGCGACACCGCCCAGCAGTTGTAGCCCGGACGCAGTAGCGAGGGCGCGGGCGCCGGCTGCACGCGCGCGGCGGCTGCGCCGCCGTTACGCCGGCGCCCCATGCCGCGATCGAGATAGAGCACGCTGCCCATGTCGCTTTACCGCGTCCTCACCGGGGCCGTCGGGTTTGCCGCAGCGCCCGCCGGTGCCGTCGCGGGCGGTGTCGTTGCCGCCGCGCCGGGCACGCTGGCAGCCGCGGGGGTGCTCGAGCCGGCGGTTCCGGTCACCCCGGGCAGCGGCGTCGGTGGCGTATCGCTGATGCCGCGCGGGAAGCGGCTGTCGCTCATGTTGCGCAGCGTGCTGCCGCCGGCGGCCGCGGCGGAGTTCGCGTTCTGCAGCGCCGCCGCCGGGCTCACATTGCCCGTCGTGTTTGTCGTAAGGCCGCTCGTCGTGCTCACCAGCCCGTTGACCGGCGTCGCGCCGAGCGCAGTGCTGAGCGTGCCGCCGGTAAGCACAGCGCCGAGCTGGTCAGGCGTTGGCGTCGCGATGCCACGCGCAATCAGCGACTGGCGTGCAGTCTCGAGGAGCTGCGCGATTTGCGTCACCGACATCGTGCCCGACGGGGTGAAGGTCACGACCTGCGTCACGCCGGGCGCCGTGGCGCTCGCGAGCGTCACCGGCAGCCCGAGCGCCAGACCGTTCACCAGGTTGTTGAAATTGACGTCGCCGCCGGCGAAGGCGACGAGCTGCGGCGCAAGGCGCTGCACTTCGAGTGCGGGCTGTGCGCCGAGCTGAAACTGCGTGGTTTGCGCGCCAGCCGCCGCTGGCAGTGCCAGCGCGGTGAAGAGGACGATGAGGTGTCTCATGGCCGTTCCTTACTTGAGGATGCCCGGCATCAGGTACGGGCCGTACACGCTGCTGACCGTGCCGCCGATGAGCGCCGTGCGGATCTGGTCTTCCGATGGATTGACGATGCCGACGGCGAGGAGCTGCTGGATCGCCATCTGGCGTGCGGCACTCGGCGGCGCGCTGCCGCCCGCGGCCGCCGCCTGCGCACCACCCGGCAGCGGTGTGCCCGCGGCGACGATCTGGCTGCGGATCACCGCAGGCCTGCCGCTCGCGGTGAGCATGCCCTGCGCCTCGAGGCGCCCGCCGGGCAGCTCGATCGGGCCGCCGGCCAGCATGCGCGCGATTTCCTCCGCCGTGGGCTGCGGCTCGCCCAGCGCCTGCAGCTCGGCTCGCGCGCGATTGATTGCCGCCATCGCGTCGATTGCGGACATACGGTTTGCGCTCTGGAAGCTCGTCATCTGGACTTCGCCGGTGATGAGCGGCGTCACCAGCGTCGCTTCCGTGCCGTCGATGAGCGCAGCGAGCAGTTTTTGCAAGTTGCGATCTTCGCTCTGCGCGTGCGCGCTAAGGGCTGCGCACACGAGCACGGCCGCGGCGGCGAGGCGGGGCAGCATGCCCCGTCAATTGCAATTTACATACCGCTAGGAATTCCGGACCCGGGGTCGCGATTGCGACACGGGCTTAAGGCTCACAGCTTGAGCAGGCGTTTTGCATTTCCGCTCAGGATCTTCTCGCGGTCCTCTGGTCCGAGCGGCACATGCTCCATCCAACGCACACCCGGCGGGTTCGGCACGAACGGATAGTCCACCGAGAAGAGGATGCGATCGGCGCCCATTTCCATCACCGAGCAAAGGAGCGCGGGTGTCGAGAAGTTGCCGCTGGTGGTGATCCAGAAATGCTGGCGGAACGTGTCGCCGAACGCGCTCGGCCGATTTCCCGGCCGGGCAAGCGCCATGTCGATGCGCCAGAGCGAAAACGGCAGCGACTCGCCAAGGTGCCCCATGATGATTTTCAGTCCCGGATACTGGTCGAACACGCCGGAGAGCACCAGGCGAATGCCTTGCGTTGCGGTCTCCACGGTGAATCCCCACGCCGCGGTGAGCAAGCCGGGAAATTCCTTCAGATAGTCGCGGTAGTACGCCTCGACCACCGCGGGATGCGGCACCGCGGGGTGGATATAGATCGGCACATCGAGCGCCTGCGCGCGTTCGAAGATTGGCCAGAACTCGCGCTGGTCGATGAATTTGCCCGCCTCCGTTCCCAGTTTGCTCAGGCCATGGATCATCGCCCCCTTGAAGCCGAGCTTGGTGACCGCGCGCTCGAGCTCGTCCGCCGCCGCGCGCGGGTTCGCCGTCGGCAGCGCGGCGAACGCTTCCAGGCGGCCGTGCGATGCGCGCACGCGCTCGTGCAGGCGATCGTTCGCCTGGCGCGCGACGGCCGGCGCGCTGTCGGCGTCGAAGCGCTGTGTGGCCGGCGCGCTGTGCGAGAGCACCTGGAGGTCGATGCCGGCCTCATCCATCTCGCGGATACGCAGCTCGCCGAGGTCATGCAGCCGCTCGCGCAACTGTGCGTCGCGCGCTTCCGGCCCGCCTTCCTTGAAATGCCGGGCGACTTCCGGATCGAGGTAGTGCTCTTCGAGTGCGATGACCTGGGGCTTCATGCCCCGGATTCTAGTGCTCGCTCCAGCGCGCGCGGGCGCGGCGCATCACTTTTTCGGCGGTGCGCGGCATGTGGTCGGTGAGCCAGAAGAGCATCGCCTGGCCGGGCGGCATTTGCGCGCTCGGCCGGTGCGCCGCCGAGAGCGCCTCCAGCATGCGCACGAGCTGTGCATCGAGCACCTCGGACACCGCGCCGCTCACGGCGTCCTCGAATGCCGCTTCGTCGTGCGCCGGCGAGACGTGCGTGTGGGCGCCGCACAGCGCCTGCAGCGTGCCGTCATAGGTGTGACCCTCGAGGCTGTCGATCGCGCAGGCGCAAAGGAGCGAGAAGTCGTGCACGCCGAGAAGCGGCTTCCATGTGCGCTCGATGGCCGCGGCGCCGGCGCGATCGCCGTCGCGCCAGCGCGCATCGGTCAGCTCGCTGAAGACGCGCACGCGCTCGTAACGCATGCGCGCAAGCTCGAGTGTGCCGCCGAGCACGCGGCGCAACTTGTGGCGATCGAGTCCGGCGCGGCTCATGCAGTTCGAGAGCAGTACATGCACGCCGTAGAGCTTCAGCTGCCCGCGCGCCGCGTAGCCGCGCGCATCGACGCCGGATTTTTGCAGGCGGTCGATCAAGAGCTCCCAGCGCGGCGCCGAGCCGAAGATCAGCACCGCTTCCTCGACGCGCAATCCCGCCGCCACGAACTCTGCGAGCGCGTCGAGCAGGCAGCTTTCTTCCTGGTAGAGCTGCAGCACGTGCTCCATGTGACCACGCTATGCGAGCGCGCGTTACAGCGCCATCGTATTGCGCGTGGCTATGCGTGTAGCCGAAGCGCTACATGCGGAATGGGAAGCCGCGGCGCCGGTACTGGATCATGAGCCAGCCGCCGATCATGCCGCCGATATGCGCGAAGTGCGCGACGCCCGCCGCCGTCTGCGTGACGCCGAGGATCAGCTCGAGCGCCGCGAAACCGAAGACAAAGACGCGCGCCGGCAGCGGAATCGGCGGAAAGAGCAGCATTACCCGGCGGTGCGGGAAGTAGATGCCGTAGGCGAGAAGCAGCCCGTAGATGCCGCCCGAGGCGCCCACCATCGGCACCTGCGGTGCGCCCATCAGCGCCGTCACCACCAGATGGCAAATCGCCGCGCTCACCACGGAAGCGAAGTAGTACTGCGTATAGAAACGCGAGCCGAAGAGCCGCTCGATCTCGCCCCCGAACATGTAGAGCGCGAGCATGTTGAAGAAGATGTGCGCGGTGTTGGCATGCAGGAAGCTGTAGGTGACGAGCTGCCAGGGCTCGAAGCGCGATTCAAAGCCGCCCGGCGGCCAGAGCGCGAAGGCTTCGGCCGGGAACATCCCCGAGCCCTCGAGGAGGTAGACCGCGACGTTGGCGATCAGGAGCCATTGCGTGACCGGCGGCAAGTCAGTCCACCTTCGCGCCCGACTCGTGCACCAGCTTCTCCCAGTAGGGCGCCTCGGCCTTCACTTCTGCTTCGAACGCGGCCGGCGAGGCGGAGGGGGTGGGATCCATTCCCTGCAGCGCGATCTTTTCGCGCACGTCCTTTTTCGCCAGACCTTTCACCATCGCCGCGTGCAGTCGCTCGATCGCGGCGGCCGGCGTTCCTGCCGGCACGAACAGGCCGAACCAGAAGCGGAAGTCATAGCCCGGCAGCCCGGCCTCTTCCGCTCCCGGTATCCCGGGCACGGCCGGCGACGGATGGCGCGAGCTTACGGCCAGCGCTCGTATCCGTCCGGCGCGCACAAAGCCCATGACTGTCGGCGCGGTGGCGAAGTTCACCTGCGTATCGCCGGCGAGGAGCGACTGCGTCGCCGGACCGCCGCCCTTGAATTGCACGTGGGTGAATTTGACGCCCGCGACCGACTCGAAGAGCACCGCGGCGAGATGCGGCGCCGATCCTGCACCCGCCGAGGCGTGGAACAGCTTTCCCGGGTTCTGTCGCGCGTAGGCGATGAGCTGCCGCAGACTGTTGATCGGCACGGCGTTATTCACGCAGATGACCGTCGGGCCGGTGGCGATGCGCGTCACCGCGGCGAAATCCTTGTCCGGATCGTAGGTCAGGTGCTGGTAGAGCGCGCGGTTCACCGCCATCGGCGCCGCGTTCAGCACGGTATAGCCGTCGGCCGCCGAGCGCGCGACGAGCTCGTGCGCGATGTTGCCCGCGGCGCCCGGCTTGTTCTCGACGACGACCGCTACGCCAAGCTCCTTGCCGAGCTCATCGGCGGCGAGACGCGAGAGGAAGTCGCCCGACCCGCCAGGCGGGTAGCCGACGACGAGTTTGATCGGCTTCGCCGGGTACTGTTGCGCCGGAGCCTGCACTGCCACCGTGAACAGCACCAGCAGCGCGAGCAGTCGCATCATTCGCGCTCCTTCAGCTGGTTCAGCACTCGATCAGGATAATCACTGGCGATGCCATCGACGCCCAGCGCGAGCACGCGCTTGATATCCGCCGGCTCGTTCACCGTCCACACCGTGATTCTCATTTCCTGTTTTCGCGCCGCCGCCAGTTTTTCCGATGTTAGCGTTTCGAAGTCCGGCGACCAGATCTTGCCGCCGGCGGCGCGCACGCGCTCGGGATCCGACTGCGCGCCCTCGGTGCAGTAAACGGTCGGCATCTCGGGCGCTTCGCGCTCCACCACCTTGAGCACCGGCCAATGAAACGCCTGCACGGTCGTGCGATCTGCGACGCTCGCCTTGCGCACTTCCGCGATCAACGCGCGCGCAAATTCTACGGCGCTCGGCGTGTCCTCCAACGCCGAGGCGTCCATCTTCGGCTCGATATTGAAGCGGATGGTGCGGTGGCTTTTCGCCAGGTCGAACAGTTCCGAGAGTTTCGGAATGCGTGTGCCATCGCGCGGCTGCTGTTGCGCAAAGCGGCGCGCATAGTCGCTTCCCGGCCGCAGGCGCCCGACGTCGTAGCGCTGCAGCTCCGCGTAGGTCAGGCGGTGAATCGGCGTGGCTGCGCGCACCCACTGCCCATCCGGCCCGCGTGCGATGTCGGGATTGAGCCCGCGGTCGTGGTGAATGACGACGACGCCGTCGCGCGTGACGCCGACGTCCAGCTCCAGGGTCGTGACGCCCAGCTGCAGCGCGCGCGCGAAGGACGGCAACGTGTTCTCCGGCAGGTACCCGCGCGCGCCGCGGTGGCCTTGCACGTCGATCACAGGATCATCTGCGTCTGCGTGGTGACCGAGAGAAGCTTGCCGGCTTCGTCGGTAATGCGCGTCTCCCAGACCTGGGTGCGCCGGCCCTTGTGGATCGGCGTCGCGACCGCCTGGATCACGCCCGCGCGACAGCCGGCGATGAAGTTGGTCTTCGATTCCAGCGTGGCGGTGCGCTGCCCGTCGGCGAGGTTCGCCACCGTGCCCGCCGCGCCGATCGTGTCGGCGAAGGCCATCAGCGTGCCGCCATGGACGACACCGGTCGTCGTAAGCAGCTTGTCGGTCACGGTGAGTCGCGCGACTACGCGGTCGGGCGCCACGTCGACGAACTCGATGCCAAGATGCGCAACCAGCCCGACGTTCCAGTCGAGCTTCATAGCGCAAGATCGACGTCGCCGGCGAACCGCTCGATGCGCAGCTTCGTCGCGAACGGCTCGCGCTCGCGCGCAAACCGCGCGTGCAGCGGCTGGTTGGCCATGTATTTGTCGTACGAGGCGCGCGAGTCGATGCCGTAGATCATGGCATGCGCGCTCCAGCCCGTGGCGTCGGTTTCGGCGAGGCGCAGGCGTCGCGCCCAGAGGAAGCCGGGCTGGCGCAGCACTTCGGCCATGTGGCCGCCTTCCAGCCAGCGCATCACCTGCGAATCGCCGCCGGGTGCGATCCAGAAGCGCACCACCAGAAAGAAGCCGGCGTCCTTCAGCGGCTGGGTACCAGGGTCCATAGCATCATGAAGATCAGGACAAGGAGGAGCGCCGCGGCGAGCGCGAGCGACAAGTGTATGCCGATCAGGCTGCCCGCGAGCCCGACGGTCACGCCGCTGAAGGCGCGCAGTCCGAGCGCCGACATGGCGAAGAGACCGATGACGCGCCCGCGGATGTCCGGCGGCGCGTTCATCTGCACCAGCGCTTGCGCCATGGCGTAGAACGAAAGCTCGAGAAAGCCGGCGCAGAAAAGGAGCCCGAGCGCCAGCGGATAGGATCTGATCGCCGCGAAGCTGCCGATCGCGAGGCACCAGCCCATCGCCAGGAGAAAGGCGGTGCGCGGTCGCGGCGGCAGCAGTCCGCGGGCTTCGAGGGCGAGGCCCGCGCAGAGCGCGCCTGCCGCATCGGCACCGAAGAGCGCGCTGTACGTAAAGCCGCCGTCGCCGTGCGCAAGATCCTGCGCGAACTCCGGCATCTGCGCCTGGTAGGCGTTGCCGACGATGAAGGAGGCGCCGCCGACCAGCAGCACCATCGATGCGATCACGCGGTTGTCGCGCACCGCGCGCCAGGTCGCGAAGATGTCGGCGACATGGCGGATGCCCCCGACCGCGTGCCGGTGGGTATACGGCGCCTGCCACAGCCAGAGAATGAAGGGCAGATAGAGCGCGGCGTTGAAGAGGATGCCCCAGGCGGGGCCGAGCGCGAGCAGGATCACGCCGCCCACCGCCGGTCCCATCAGCAGTCCCAGCCAGCGCGACGTGGCGGAGAGCCGCACCGCGCTCGCGAGTGCTTGCGGCTCGACAATGTCGTGGATGTAGACCTGTGACGCCGGTCCCCACAGCACGCCGGCGAGGCCGTGAAAGATGAGCAGCGCCGCCGCGTGCCACATCTCGAGCGCATCGGCGAGGAACAGCACGCCCCAGCCGATCGACACCGCCATGAACACCGCCATGCCGAGCTGGATGATGCGCCGCGGATCGTGGCGATCGGCGAGGCCGCCCGACCAGATGGCAAAGAGCAGAAAGGGCACCCAGTGTGAAATCACGGCGAAACCGGCGAGCGCCGGCGAGTGGAACTTCTGCCACATCATCCAGTAGCTGATGACGTGCTCGATCGAGTCGGCCATCATCAGCGAGGCCGCGCCGAAGAAGTACGCGCGAAACACCGGCTGCCTGAGCGCCGGGAACGAGACCGTGGCGTTCACAGTACGGGAATTGGGGGTCAGATCAACTTTTGCGCACGCGGCGTTTCGCACATCGTGTTGGTCTGACCGCCATTCATCCGTCCAGCTCGGGATAGCGGCGGAAGATGCCCTGCTGGTTGAACGCGATGCGGCGCGCGGAACCGAGGTACGCGGCGAGCCGCCGCCGCGCCATGACGCGATCGTGGAGCGCCACGAGTTGCGGATACTTCGGTTCGAGCGCTGCCATCGTCCGGGGAAAGGCGTAGCGCAGGCCTTCGATCATCTGGAAGAGCGAGAGCTCGACGTAGGTGATGGTCTTGCCGCGCTCGAGGCGCTCGAAATAGTTCATGAACTTCGGCAGCCGCTCGTCGCGGAAGTCCTGCGCGCGGCGCAATGACTCGGGCTTCTGGTCCTCGTAATAGAGCCCGCTGCCGATTGGATGGTGCGTGTCGTGCACCTCGACCAGCCAATCACTGATGGTGAGCTGCTGCTGGTGCAGCCACAGTCGCGCCGCTTCTGCTTTGGGCGCGAGGCCCAGGCGTGGCGCGAGCCAGTGCAGGATGAGCGCCGTCTGCGCGATGACGAGCTCGCCGGCGCGCAGGAAAGGCGGCGCGAACGGGCGCTTTTTCAGCGAGCGGCTCTGCATGAGCTGCATCATTGCCTGCATGCCTCTCGGCCGCCGCGCAACGTCGACGTAGTCTGCGTCCGCGTCTTCGAGCGCAAGCCGGATGAATTCGCCGCGGCCCTGGATCGAAGGCCAGTAATAGAGCTCGTATTTCATAGGACCGCCGGTTTGTCGGGCAGCTCGTTCCGATTGTCGCCGTGCGCCGGAAACTCGCGTGCGAGGATTTGCGTCACCGCGGCGATCGCAACGCGCGAGCCCTCTTCGTATTCGCCCGCCTTGAAGGCGCGTTCCATCGCGCGGCAGATCGCATCCCAGTCGTGCTGCGGCACGCGCGCGGCGATGCCGCGATCGGCAACGATCTCGATGCGCCGATCGACGAGCTGCACGTAGATAAGGACGCCGGTGTTCTCCTCCGTGTCCCACACGCCAAGCTGTGAGAACACTTGTCGTGCGCGCACGCGCGGCGAGAGGCGCAGGGTGCCGAGGTGCAGCGGCCCTTCGATGGCGAAGCGGATTTCGCCGCGGTGCAGCCGTTCGGAGGACTTGATCGCGCGCTCGATCGCTTGCAAGGCGGAGGAAGGGAAGGGACGCAGCGCCACCCAATGCGGCGTGAAGAGATGCTTGAGCGCGCGCCCTACCATGAGCCGCTCGCGCCGCCGCCGCCCGAAGAGCCGCCGCCGCCGCTGAAGCCACCGCCGCCGCCCGACCAGCCGCCGCCGCCCGACCAGCCGCCGCCCCAACCGCCGCCGTAACCGCCCGAGCCCCAGCGGTTCGACGTCCAGCTGCGGCCGTCGTTGAAGAGCGTCAGCAGAAAGCCGATGAAGGCGGCGATGACGCCAATCGCAAGCGAGCCGATCAGCGCCCAGCCGACAAAGCCCGCCACCGCGCCGACGATGCCCGCGCCCGGGACGCGGCCGAAGATCGCGCGCAGCACGCTGCCGCCGATCGCGACGAAAATGAAAAGCGCGAACAGCCACTCGGGGTGGAACGTCGACTGGCGGCTGACGCCATGCGCCGCGGGCGGCGGCAGCTTCTCGCCCTCGACCACGCGCATGACGCGGTCCATGCCGGCGCGGATGCCGCCGTAGAAGTCGCCCTCGCGAAAGCGCGGCACGATGTCGTTGTCGATGATGCGCTTGGCGATCGCGTCGGGCAGGATGCCCTCGAGGCCGTAGCCCACCTCGATGCGCAGCCTGCGGTCGTCCTTGGCGATGACGAGGAGCGCGCTGTCGTCGACGCCCTTGCGCCCGAGCTTCCACGCCTCCTCGACGCGCACCGCGTACTGGTCGATGGTCTCCGGCTGCGTGCTGCGCACCATGAGCACGGCGATCTGTGCGCCCTTGCGCGCCTCGAACTCGGCGAGCGTCTGCTCGAG
>Ga0070697_100003514_pt1 | contig 12039 bp, 8 predicted proteins | sample KBSK1501metaG_FD_65475 | JGI IMG/M metagenome (GOLD analysis project Ga0070697, IMG submission 65475) | Corn, switchgrass and miscanthus rhizosphere microbial communities from Kellogg Biological Station, Michigan, USA - KBS K1-50-1 metaG | ecosystem: Host-associated > Plants > Roots >... | reverse complement strand
CGAACACGTCCCAGCCCCCTGGCGTCACTCGACGCACGAGCGAGCCGTCCCGGTTGAAGAGGTACAGCTGCGCGTAGCCGTCCCGGTCCGAAAGCAGCAAGAACTGCTTCCCATTGTCGAACCACACCGGCTCGTGCGCGTCCACCCACGCCGAGTCACGATCGGTCGTGATCACGCGGGAGGCGCCACTGGTCGCGTCCGCAAGCAGCAGGTCGAGATGGTTCTGATGGCGGTTGAGCCGCGTAAGCCAAAGCTCGTTGGGCGAGTCGGCGAAGTCCATTGCCGCGACGTAGATATCCTGTTCGGTTCCGAGGTCCACCCATGAGGTACGGCCGGTCGCGATCTCCGTCACACCGATTTTCACCGTGGAGTTCGGCGTGCCCGTTTTGGGGTAGCGCACCGGCACGAGCGTCGGGTAGAGCGAGTCCTGGTTGATCAGATAAAACGGCCGGATGGCCGCCTGGTCGAACCGCCAGAACGCGATCCGCCGGCCGTCCGGACTCCATCGGAAGGCGTCGCGCAGGTCGAGCTCCTCCTCGTACACCCAGTCGGACGTGCCGTTGATGATGGTCTCGCTTCCGTCGGTGGTGAGCGCTGTCTCGGCCCCCGTGGCGAGGTCGGTCACGTAGACGTTGTTGTCGCGCACGAAGCCGACCATGCGCCCGTCGGGCGAGAACTTGGCGAACTGCTGATACCCGGCGCGGGCGCTCACCGGCATGAGACGCCGGCCGGCGAGATCCCACACGAAGAAGGTCCCCTTGGTGTTCTGACGCCAGACGCGCGCCGAGTTCGTGAACAGGAGGAGCTTCGAGCCGTCGGCCGAAAAGTGGTATTCCTCGATCATGATCGGCTTCCCGCCCTCCCCTCCGCCCCCCGGCGGGACCAGGTCGGCGCCGCGTACCAGCAGCTGCTTCGCCCCCGTGAGCGCATCGACCCGGTACAGATCGGAATGGCCCGCGGCGTCTTCCTCGAGGGTCGTGTACGCCGTGCCGTCCTTCAGCCACGCGACGTCTACCAGATCGCTCGCGTAGTCGCGCGAGCCCCAGATAGCGTGGACGGTGAGTGGCGGAGCCTGCACGCCCTGCGCGGCCAGAGGCTCCGTAAGACCGATGACGACGCAAACGGCATAGGTGAAACGGCGACCTGCGGCTGACAGCATGTTGGCGCTCGGCGGAAGGTTGGGGTGCCCCAAACCTACCCGCCGACGCCCCGCTTGGGAGCACGCTTCCTGCACGAAGGCCAATGTTGCAATATTCACCGGTCCCGGCAGCCCGCACCGATGCTGCGCGGCTGCGACGCTGTTGTGGCCGTGCAACGACTCGCTTCGGAGCGCGCATGCCCCCGAGCCCCCCCTTCCCCAACGCGGCCGCCGGGACGGTGCAGCCTACCACAGCCGAATTCCCTCCCCTGAGTGCCGTGCACTGGCCGTCTGCCGCCTACCGCCGGGACCAGCTCCCGGAGCGGGTACTGCAGTTCGGCACGGGCATGCTGCTGCGCGCACTGTGCGCGGCGTCCGTGGACGCCGCAAACTTGGCCGGCGTTTTTTCCGGCCGTATCGTCGTCATTCAGAGCACGCCGCAAGGCCATGCGCGCGCCATCAACGCCCAAGACGGCCTGTTCACGCTGGTCGAGCGCGGGCTCGAGCACGGAGCGCCGGTCGAGCGCACGCGGCTGGTCGGCGCGATCTCGCGCGCCCTGGTCGCCGACGCCGAATGGCCGGCCGTGCGCGACATCGCCGCACGGCCGGAGTTGCAGGTGATGGTGAGCAACGTGACCGAGGCGGGGTTTCGCGCGGACGGGAGCTTCCCCGCCAGGTTGACGGACCTGCTGCATACGCGGTTCGCGCGCCTGCCCGATGGCCCGCCCGTGTTCGTCATCCCCACCGAGCTGGTGGACGACAACGGGCCGCGCCTCGCTGCGATGGTGGACGGCCTGGCCGGGGGACTCGAGCGCGGAGCCCAGTTCCGCGATTGGCTCGCGCGGCGGGTGCGGTTCTGCTCCTCGCTCGTCGACCGGATCACGACGGGCACGCCCGCCCGGGATGTGCGCGTGACCATCGAGCGGCGCCTCGGCTACGCCGATGCCCTTCTCACCGTCACGGAGCCGCACTCCCTGTGGGCGATCGAGGCCGATCCCGCCGAGTTGCGGGCGGCGTTCGCGATCGACGTCCTCCCCGAGTCCGTGATCATCGCTCCCGACATCGGGTTCTACCGGGAACGCAAGCTGCGGCTCCTGAACGGCGCGCACACGGCCACCGCGCCGCTCGCGCTCCTGGCGGGCGTGCGGACGGTGCGGGAGGCCACGGAGCACCCGCGGCTGGGCGGCTTCCTGCGTCGCATTCTCTTCGAGGAGATCGCGCCAGCCACGGACCTGCCGGGCGACGCGGCCACGGCGTTCGCGGCAACCGTGATCGAGCGGTTCCGCAACCCCTGGCTGGATCACGAGTGGCGTGTGATTGCCACGAACCAGACCGCCAAGCTGCGGGCCCGCGTGGCGCCTTCGCTCACGGGGTTCGCCCGAAAGCGGAGGATCGCGCCGCAGGGGTTGGCCCTGGGTCTTGCAGCTTACCTGCGTTGGGTCCGCACGCACCCCACCGACGACCCAGACCTGCCGCTGATCGAGCGGCACTGGCGGACGGCGACCGCGCTGCGAGGACTCGCCGCCAGTGCGCTGGCCGACACGGATGTGTGGGGCGTCAATCTGGCCGAGCTGCCGGGACTGCTCGAGGCCACGACGCGCTGGCTCGTGCTGCTGGACCACGACGGCGTGGACGGGGCGCTCGAGGCCCTGCCCCGCACGCCGGAACACGAAGCTCCCGGACGCGCCGGATCATGACTCTCACGGCGACGACCCTGCCGGGGCTCGATCCGCTGCTCCAGAGTGGTGTGATCGCCGTCGTTCGGGTGTCCGAGGCGGTCCGGCTCGGGACCGCCGCCCGCGCGCTGGCGGCGGGGGGCGTGACCGCAGTGGAGGTCACCCTGACGACGCCGGGCGCCATCGAGACGATCGCCGACCTGGCGTCCGATCCCGGGCTCGCAGGATGCGTGATCGGGGCGGGCACCGTGCTCGACGAATCCGCGGCTCGGTACGTCATCGATGCCGGCGCGCGTTTCGTGGTGAGCCCCACTCTCAATCCGGCGGTGATCCGCGCCTGCCGCGACCGCGGCATCCCCTGCATGCCGGGAGCGTTCACGCCGACCGAGCTGCTCGAGGGGTGGCGCGCGGGCGCGCCCGTGATGAAACTGTTCCCCGCCTCCGCCGTCGGTCCCGGCTACATCCGAGATGTGCTCGCGCCGCTGCCGTTCCTCCGGCTCGTGCCCTCGGGCGGCGTGTCGCTTGAAAACGCCGGCGAATGGATCCGCGCCGGCGCGGCTGCGGTAAGCGTCGGAAGCGCGCTCGTCAGCACCGCGCTCCTGGCCGACGGCGCCGCGACGGAGCTCACGGCCCGTGCCCGCTCCCTGGTCGAGTGCGTCGCGAAAGCCCGGCGCAACACGGGCGACGCGCAGTGAAGCGGGTGGTTACGTTCGGGGAGCTGCTCCTCCGGCTCAGCCCGCCTGGTGAAGAACGACTGTTCGAGTCGAGCGACCTGGTGACGTGCTTCGGCGGCGCAGAGGCGAATGTCGCGGTCGCCCTCAGTCATTTCGGCGTGCGTTGCGACTACGTCACGCGCGCCCCCGACAATCCCATCGGGGACGCCGGCGTGGCGGCGCTCGCGCGCGAGGGCGTCGGCGCGGAGTGGATCGTGCGCGGCGGCGAGCGCCTGGGGATCTACTTCGTCGAGCCGGGCGCGGACCTGCGCGCCATGCGCGTCGTGTACGACCGCGCGGGTTCGGCCTTCGCCCGGATCGAGCCGCGGGCGGTAGACTGGTCTCGCGTGCTCGCGGGCGCGGATTGGTTCCACTCGTCGGGGATCACCCCGGCCCTGGGCGAAGGCCCCGCGGCCACGCTCGCGGGCGCCGTCGCCTGCGCGCGCGCCCAAGGCACACCCGTCAGCTTCGACTTGAACTACCGCGAGGCGCTGTGGCGCGACCGAGACCCGCGGCCGCTCGTCGAGCCCCTGGCTCGACAAGCGACGGTCCTGATCGCCAACCCGACCGCCGTGCGCGCGATGCTCGGAATCGACGCGGACGACGGCTCCCTCGCGAGCCCCGGACCCGCCCGGGAGCTCGCGAAGCGCGTCGCCGATCGGTGCGGCGTCGAGCGCGTCGCGCTCACGCGACGCGAGATTCTCGGGCCCCGACGGCACGGCTGGAGTGCCGTGCTGTGCGATAGGGACACCGGCTCGTTCGCACAGAGCCGGCGACACTGCGTGGAGGTCGTGGACCGGGTGGGCGGTGGCGACAGCTTCGCCGCGGGGCTCATCGCGCGCCTCGTCGGCGGAGATGCGCCGGCTGAAGCGCTCGAGTTCGCAGTGGCGGCGAGCGCGTTGAAGCTCACCGTGCCAGGCGACTTCAGCCGCGCGAGCGTGCGGGACGTCGAAGCACTGCTCCGCGCATGATCCCGAGCTTTCGCTGGTTCGGACCCACCGACTCGATCCCACTCGCATACATCCGGCAGATCCCCGGTGTCACGGGCGTGGTGAGCGCATTGTACGACGTGCCGGTGGGCGACGCGTGGAGCCGGGCGCGCCTCGGCACGCTCAAGGCCCAGATCGAAGACGCCGGACTCTGCTTTGCCGTGGTCGAGAGCATCCCGGTGCACGAGGACATCAAGCTGGGGCGCCCCGGGCGCGATCGCCTCATCGGCCACTACAGCGCCGGCATCGCGAGCATGGGCGAGCTCGGCATCCCGGTCCTGTGTTACAACTTCATGCCGGTCTTCGACTGGACGCGCACCGACCTCGCCATGCGCCTGCCCGACGGGTCCACGGCGCTCGCGTACGACGACCGGGCGCTCGCGGCCATCGATTTGTCGCGCGGCACCGGGGAGCTCCCGGGGTGGGCCACGGCGTATCGGCCCGCCGAGCTGCAGGCCCTGCTCGCCGCCTACCGCGACGTGGACGCGGAGCGGCTCTGGGACAATCTCGCGTACTTCCTGGAGCGCGTCGTGCCGGTCGCCGAGCAGGCCGGCGTGAGGCTGGCGATCCATCCCGACGATCCTCCCTGGCCGATCTTCGGACTGCCGCGGATCATCACCAATGCCCGAGCTCTCGAGCGCCTCGTGACGCTGGTGGACAGCCCGGCGAACGGCGTGACGTTCTGTACCGGGTCGCTCGGCGCGAGCCCCGAGAACGACCTGCCGGCCATGGTGCGGCGGCTCGGCGCGCTGGGCCGTATCCACTTCGCGCACTGTCGCAACGTCCGGATCACGGGGGAGCGGCGGTTTCACGAAACGGCCCATCCGTCACCGTACGGCAGCGTGGACCTGTTCGAGGTGCTCCGCGCCCTGAGGGACGTGGGGTTCACGGGCCCCATGCGGCCCGACCACGGCCGCATGATCTGGGGTGAAACGGGGCGGCCGGGATACGGGCTGTACGATCGGGCGCTCGGTGTGACGTACCTGCAAGGTCTATGGGAAGCGCTCTCCCGGAGCGACAGGTGAGCACGGCGGTCGGGCCCCACCGGATCGGGTACCGGTGGACGGTATGCGCGCTGCTGTTCGTGGTCACCACCATCAACTATGTCGACCGCCAGGTGCTCGGGATCCTGGCGCCCACACTGCAGCGCGAGCTCGGGTGGTCCGAGGCCGCCTACGGTGACGTGGTGTCGTGGTTCAGCCTGCCCTACGCCTTCGCGTTCCTCGCGGCGGGGCGGCTGTTCGACCGGATCGGCGTGCGGCGCGGGTTCGCGGCGGCCGTCGTCGCCTGGAGCCTGGCGGCCATGGCGCATGCGTTCGCCCGCACGACCGCGCTGTTTTCCATCGCGCGTGCTCTGCTGGGTGTGGCCGAATCGGCAAATTTTCCCGGCGCCATCAAGGCCGTCGCCGAGTGGTTCCCCAAGAAGGAGCGAGCGCTCGCGACCGGCATCTTCAACGCGGGGACGAACACCGGTGCGATCATCACACCCCTCCTCGTCCCCTGGATCGCGCTCACGTGGGGATGGCAGTGGGCCTTCATCGTGACGGGCTCGCTCGGGTTCCTGTGGCTGGTCCTGTGGCTCGCCGTGTACCGCAGTCCCGAGTCAAACTCGCGCGTCTCGAGCGACGAGCTGGCCCATATCCGCAGCGATCCGCCCGACCCTGAGAACGCGCGCGTGCCCTGGATCCGCCTGCTCGGGTTCAGGCAGACATGGGCGGTCGCGGCGGGGAAGCTGCTGGCCGATCCGATTTGGTGGTTCTACCTGTACTGGCTCCCGAAATTCCTGGACGCTCGGTACGGGATCAAGCTGGCGCAGGTGGCGCTCCCGCTCATCGTCGTATATGTCGTGGCCGACGCCGGCTCGATCGGCGGAGGGTGGCTCTCGAGCGCCCTGATCAAGCGCGGCTGGACGGTCAATCGGGCGCGCAAGACCGCGATGCTCGCCATGGCGCTGCTGATCGTGCCGACGGCATTGGCGCCACTGGCGGGGAGCATGTGGACCGCCGTCCTGATCGTCAGCGTCGCCGCGGCGGCGCACCAGGCGTGGTCTGCCAACGTGTATACGCTGGCGAGCGACATGTTCCCGCGTGCGGCGGTGGGTTCGGTGGTGGGGATCGGGGCGTTCGCCGGCGGCATAGGCGGCTGGGCGTTTCAGCGCGTGACCGGCCGGATCCTCCAGGGCAACGGGAATGACTACACGCCGATCTTCATCGTCTGCGGGCTGGCCTACGTCTCCGGGTGGGCGATCATTCACTTGCTCGCCCCGCGACTCGAGCCCGCGACGGTAGACGCGCGCTCCCGCGCGTGAGGGTCGGGAGGTAGGGCGACAGCTACTGTACCCCCGCGCCGCGCAGATACTCGCCCGCCACTGTCGCGAACTGGGCGAACGCGATCTCGGGTTCCTCGATCTCCGGGTGCCAGCGCTTTTCCCACTCGAAGTTGTAGTATCCGCGGTAACCGAGCCTGACGAGTGCCTGGATCTGGCGTTGGACGGGGACCTCGCCCGTGCCGGTGAGCACGTAGCGGCGTCCCCCCGCCGTGGCGGAGGACGGCACCGAGTCCTTGAGGTGCACGTGCCGGATATAGCGCCCGACCTGCCGCACCGTGTCCTCCGGCGCCTCTTTCCCTGAGACGAAGGTGTGGTGCGCGTCCCAGAGCAGGGCCACGGCCGGGGAGTCCGCCCGTTGGAGGATCTCGAGCAGCGTGGGCGAGTCGGTGAAATCGCCGTGGGATTCGATCAGGACCGTGACGCCCTTGGGCCGGGCGTAATCGCCCAGCTCGCGCAGGCCGCGGGCGATGTGCGCCAGCATCGCGTCGCGCGGCACGCCCTTCACGTAATTGTTGCCGAACACGCGTACGTACGGAGCGTGGAGCGCCAGGGCCAGGTCGATGAAGCGGCGCGCCTCGTCGAGCTGCGCGGCGCGCTTCGTCGGGTCCTGCTCGTGCATCTGCGCCGAGGCGCCGAGGTCGGATACCCGCAGCCCACGCTCGCGGACCTGCTCCTTCGCCGCATCAAGACGTCCTCCCTCGCGCGAGAACTCGGGGGCCTGGCTCAAGTCCATCGTCTTCTGGAGGCCCCGCAGCTCGACCGCGGCGAAGCCGTGCGATCGCGCAAAATCCAGGATCTCGGTCCACGTCCACGTCGGACAGCCGAGCGTCGAGAAGCCGAGTGGGAGCGGGTCGCCCGCGGCCGGCAGCCACGCGTACGGGGCGGCGAGGATCGCGGCGGACGTCTCAAGGAACCGGCGGCGGCTCGTCATGGATGCGTCGCTCAGGGTTGGACCGAGAACGTGTAGATGGTTCGGGATCGGTACTCTCCCCGGGGACGCAGGATGGTCGATGGAAATCCGGGTTTGTTGGGCGAGTCGGGAAAATGCTGCGTCTCCATCGCGAAGCCATAGCGGTGGCTGTACACTACACCCTTCTTGCCGCGTAGCGAGCCGTCCAGGAAGTTGCCTGAGTAGAACTGGACTCCCGGCTCCGTCGTGTGGATCTCCATCACCCGCCCGCTGGTCGGCTCGTATACCCGTCCGGCAAGCGTCAGGTCGCCCGGTGTGCCGCCCTTGTTCAGCACGAAGTTGTGATCATATCCCCGCCCGTATCGCACCTGAATGTCGTCCCCGTCGATACGAGCGCCGATCGGCGTGGGCGCACGGAAATCGAACGGCGTGCCGGCAACACTCTTGATCTCGCCGGTCGGGATCAGGGTGGAATCGACCGGCGTGAAGTGGTCTGCGTTGAGAGTGACCACATGACCAACAATGTCTCCATGGCCGTCACCCGCCAGGTTGAAGTAGCTGTGCTGCGTGAGATTGACCGGCGTCGCGCGGTCGGTGGTGGCGTGGTAGTCGAAGATCAGCTCGTTGCGGTTCGTCAAGGTGTAAGTAACGGTCGCGTGCAGCGTGCCCGGGTACCCCTCCTCGCCGTCCCGGCTCGTATACCGTAAGATCAGGCCGACCGAGTCCGGGCCCTCGAACGGCGCCACGTCCCAGACTACCTTGTCGAACCCCCTCACCCCACCGTGCAGGTGATTGGGGCCGTTGTTGGTTGCCAGGGTGTAGGTCCGGCCATCGAGCGTGAACCGGCCGCGGGCGATGCGGTTGCCATAGCGCCCGATGATGGCGCCGAAGTAAGGTGAAGCGCGCTCGTAGTCCGCGAGCGAGTCGTAACCGAGCACGACATCGTCGAGCCGGCCTTTCCGGTCGGGCACTTTGAGCGAGACGATGATGCCGCCGTAGTCGAGCACCCTGAGCTCGATCCCGTGGGCGTTCTTGAGCGTGTACACGCTGACGGACTCCCCGCGACCGGTCGTACCGAAAGGCTGTGGACGCGGTGCGCCCCGTGCACACGCGCTGCTACATGCCAGGATCAAGAACCAGCCCCGGCAGGGGGTCAGGATACGTCGAATCATGGCGAGCCACCGGCTGTTCACGATCGCACTTGTCGTCGCGTCTCTCCAGCCCTCTCCCAAGTCCTCACAGGGGGTGAGGATTCCCCTGGCTGAGCATCCGCGGCCCGACTTCCAGCGGGAGGAGTGGCAAAACCTCAACGGTACCTGGCAGTTCCAATTCGATCCCGAGAACGCCGGCGAGACCAGGGGCTGGTCTCAGGGCGGACCGCCTTCGGCGCGCACGATCGTCGTCCCGTTCCCCTGGGGGAGTCCGCTCTCGGGCGTGCCGGACAGCGCAGACATCGGCTGGTACGGACGCACCATCGAGGTCCCGGCGGCGTGGTCGCGGGGCGGGCGGCGGGTCTTCTTCGTGGTGGGCGCCGCCGACTGGCGCACCACCGCCTGGCTCGACGGCCATCCCCTCGGCACACACGACGGCGGCTATGTCCCGTTCGAGTTCGAGCTGACGACATACATCAAGCCCGGGCGGAAACAGCTGCTCGTCCTCCGGATCGACGACGCGCCACGGCCGTTCAAGCTCGAAGGCAAGCAGGGATACGGGAACGCACGTGGCATCTGGCAGACGCCCTACCTCGAAGCGCGCGGCGGCATTCCCCTGAAGCTGCTCCACTTCTCGCCCGATGTCGACCGGACGCGGGTCGTGGTGACGGCCCGGCTGCTCGAACGGGCGCCGCGGGACATGACGTTGACGCTCCGTTTCAAGAACGTGGGGCTTCCGCTCGTGACCCGGCGTGTTTCGCAGGGTACCGACCAGCTGAGCTTCGAGGTACCGATCCCGCACGTCCATCTCTGGTCGCTCGAGGATCCGTTCCTGTACGAGGTCGAGGCGAGGCTGGGCGGCGACCGGGTCGAGAGCTACTTCGGCATGCGGAAGGTATCGGTCACCACGCTTCCGGGGACCGATTACCGCTACGTCGCCCTCAACGATGCGCCGATCTATCTGCAGCTCACGCTCGACCAGGCGTTCCATCCGGAGGGGTTCTATACGTATCCGAGCGATTCGTTCGTGCGCGCCGAGATTCTGCGTGCTAAACAGATCGGCCTGAGCGGGCTGCGCGAGCACGTCAAAGTGGAGGCCCCGCGCAAGCTGTACTGGGCCGACCGGCTGGGGCTCCTGATCATGGCGGACGTGCCGAACTCCTGGGGCGAGCCCGATTCGGCCATGCGGCACGAGTCGGAGTCGACGCTGCGCGGGATGATCGATCGCGATTTCAATCACCCCGCCATCTTCGCCTGGGTGCTGTTCAACGAGACGTGGGGCTTGTTCACCAAGGCCGGGCAGAAGCAGGTCTACCGCCCCGAGACCCAAGCATGGGTGGCGTCGGTATACCGCGAGGCGAAGAGCCTCGACTCCACCCGCCTGGTCGAGGACAACTCGCCCTGTTGCGGCCGCGGTCACACCGAGACCGACATCAACTCGTGGCACGCCTACCTGCCGGGGTGGGAGTGGGAGCGCCACGACCAGCTGGTGAGCGACAGTACCCATCCCGGCTCCTCGTGGAACTTCGAGGCGGGGTACCGGCAACAGGGCCAGCCGAACATCAACAGCGAGTTCGGCAACGTCTGGGGCTATGAAGGAAGCACGGGCGACGTCGACTGGAGCTGGGATTACCACCGCGCGGTGAATGCGTTCCGGCGGCACCCTCGCATCGCCGGCTGGTTGTACACGGAGCTGCACGACGTCATCAACGAGTGGAACGGCTACTGGCGTTACGACCGCTCCGAGAAAGAGACCGGCCTGGGCGAGCTGGTCGAGGGCATGTCGCTGCGCGATTTGCACGCGCCGTTATATGTCGCGGTGGGCGAATCGCTCAGTCAGAGCTTCGCGACCGGAGCACGCGTGAGCGTACCGTTGTACGCGTCGTTTCTGACGTCCAGTAAGGCACGAGGCGACAGTCTGACGCTGCGCGCCGAGCTGTACGGCTGGAACACCCTCGGCCAGAAGCGCCGCTACTTCAGGACTGCGCGCCGCGTGCCCTACCGCCCCTGGATGACCGGGGCGCTCGAGCCGTTGCCCGTCCCCATGCCGAACGAACCCGCCGTCGTCATCCTGGCGGTCCAACTGGAAGATGCCGCGGGAACCGTGCTGCATCGGAATTTCTGTACGTTCGTGGTGGAGGGCGACCTGCCGCAGGAGACCCGCCTCGACGACGGGCGCCCCGCCCGCGTGATCCGCATCGATCCCGCCAGGTTCTCGGGCGCGTCCTGGTCCCTCAAGCAGTGGAACGTGCTGGACGGCCTGAAAGTGAACGGCGCGGGCGCGGGATTCTTCGAGTATCGCCTTCCCTGGCCGGCAGCGCTGCGCCCCACGGATCTGGATAGCGTCTTCTTCCTCGCCGAGGTGTCCGCGAAGCAGCTGTTCGGGAAAGATCGCGACAGCACCGCGCGGATCGAGGGCGATTTCATGCGCGGGCGCGGGACCTACGACCCGAGCCTGAACTCCAACGCCTACCCCATGACCGACACCCGGCAATCCCCTAGCGCCGTGACGGTTCGCGTGAACGACGTGGTCGCAGGACGTGAAATGCTCGAGGACGATCCGGCCGATCATCGCGGCATTCTCTCCTGGCATTCCCAGTTGCGCGACCGGCGCCTGCGAGAAGCCGGCTCCTACGGCACGCTGCTGCGCGTGACGATCCCACGCGAGGCGCTCGAACGGGCCGCCACTCGGGGCGAGCTGGTCATCCGCCTGGAGGTCGACCCGGCACTCCCCGGCGGGCTCGCCATCTACGGTCGGCGCTTCGGGCGCTATCCGCTCGATCCGACGGTGGTCTTCGTATCGAAGCCTTGACCCTGCAACAACGCAGGATCATGGGAGGAGGGTTGCCACCACGGCGGTCGTCCACTCGCCGTGATTGTTCTTGTAAGTGCCCCGCATCCACACGAGCGCCGTGCGGGAGTCCTTCCACTTGGGCACGATAGGCCGCAGGTTGTCGCGGTCCGAGTTGGCGGTGATCGGTTCCCATCTCCACGTGGCGCCGAAGTCGCCCGTTCTCCCGCGGAACAGCTCGTGGTGGCGTTGGCCGTCGGCAGCGCTCACGAGCGGCTTGCCGGTGCTCGGGTCCGCGTCGGTCGAGATGTAGACCACGTCGGGGTTGTTGGGATCGAGCGC
>Ga0070697_100003513_pt1 | contig 12042 bp, 7 predicted proteins | sample KBSK1501metaG_FD_65475 | JGI IMG/M metagenome (GOLD analysis project Ga0070697, IMG submission 65475) | Corn, switchgrass and miscanthus rhizosphere microbial communities from Kellogg Biological Station, Michigan, USA - KBS K1-50-1 metaG | ecosystem: Host-associated > Plants > Roots >... | reverse complement strand
CGGATCAGGATGTCCTGGAGCGTGTTGTTCAGCGCGTGCCCCATGTGAAGGGATCCGGTCACGTTCGGCGGAGGGATCACGATCGAGTAGGGCTTCTTCGGCGAGCCCGCGTCGGCGTGGAAGTAGCCGCGCTCCTCCCAGACGCGATACCAGCGCGATTCCGCCTGGGAGGGGTCGTAGCGATCGGGAATCGACGTCATCGAGCTCGGCCCGCTCTCACTCGAGCACCGGCCCGGCGGCGGCCAGATGCCACCCCGAGCGGTCGCGACGGAACGTCAGCGCCCACGGTCGCCGGTCGGCGCCGAGCGCCGCCGCCACGCTCACCCTCGACGGCGGCGCGCCCTCGACTGCGTCACACGCGGGCTCCGGCTCGAGCCCGACCGGCACTCCGGCCCGCAGGCGCGGGTCCGGCACGAGCCGGGCCAGGCTCCGGCCGTCGCCCGCGCGCAGCGCGGCGAAGAATCGATCGACCATCGCGTGAAAGTGCCGGTGCCAGTCCTGGTAGACCTGGCGCTCCACCAGCGCGAACGTCCCCCGCGTGGGAAGATAGCGGTAGAGGTCTTCCTGCTCGGTCTGCCCCTCGCAGCCCGGCACCCACCCCGGGTACCGGATCTCGTACCGGAGCGTCACCTCGGACCCGCGCACGGCGTAGCTCCACGTCTCGACGTCGCCCCCGAGGAGATCGGCCGTGCTCCAGACCGTCCGCACCCCGTCGACCGTCGGCCGGACGAGGTCGATCCGCACTGGCGTCGTGCCGCGGCCTGACGTCGCGCCTTCCCACAGCACCGCGAACTGGGCGGCGCCACTCGCGGCGGGGGGCACCGGACAGAGCGTCGGGCTCCCATCCCGGTGAATCGCCCCAAGGAGCGCCGGGGCACGACTGGAGCCGCCGTAGACGCGGATGCTCCCCCCATCCGTCGCGTCGGCGAGCCGCACGGCGGCGACCACGATGCCACCCGTCTTGATAACCCGCAATGCCGCGCCGCCCCACACCTCGTTGAACGCGTCGAGCCGCTCCTGGAGGAAACCCTCGCTGGCGAAGACGCCGCCGCTGGCGAGGCTCTCCACGATCTCCTCGTCCAGCAGCTCGGAGAGCGCGCGATACAGCCGATGGTCCTGCTCGCCGCTGGCGGTGCCCGGGGCCGTCGACTCGGCGCGGGCGAGCTCCCGGAAGCGATCGAGCCGGTCCACGGTCGGGCCGGCGACGGTCGGGCGGGCGGCCGGGAGCGAGCACGCGACGCCGACGACGCACGCGAGAAGGCAGGAGGAACGCCGGCCGGCCACGGGGCTATGGTACAACAGTCCCAGAGGCCGCCGGGTGATCCGCGTCATCGATCGCTACCTCCTCCGGGAGCTCCTCGTCCCCTTCGCGCTCGGGACGGGTCTCTTCACCTTCTTTCTCATCATCGACCGGATCTACAGCCTCACCGATCTCGTGATCACCAAGGGCGTGCCGTTCTACCTGGTCATGCAGCTCCTCGTCTACATGCTGCCCTCGTTCCTTGCCCACACCCTGCCCATGGCGTTGCTCGTCGCGATCCTGCTCGGCGGTGGCCGCCTGGCCGGCGATCTCGAGATCGTGGCCTTCAAGGCGGCGGGGATCGGCGCCGGGCGCCTGCTCCGGCCCGTGCTGCTCGCCGCGGGCGGCGTCGCGCTGGCGACGGCGGCGATGACGCTCGTCGTGAACCCGGCCTCGAACGCGATGTTCCAGCACCAGCTCTTCAAGATCCTGCAGACGCGGGCGGCGAGCGGCCTCCGGGAGCGGGTCTTCAACAGCTCCTTTGGCGACATGGTCATCTACATCGAGGAGATGAGCCCCTCCCGGGTAGCCCTCCGGAGCCTCCTGGTCTCCGACGAGCGCGACCCGAAGCTCACGCGGATCATCACCGCGCGCGAGGGCCGGCTCCTGACCGACGAGGAAACGCACCGGATCACGCTCCGGCTCATCGACGGCGGGATCAACGAGAGCGACGTGACCCCAAGCCCGCCCGTCGACCCAGCGACGCGTCCGCCCGGTTCCGAGCCGCCCCCGCCTCCGACCGGCGGGGCGGCGACGGCCGCCCGGTACCGCTACACCGCCTTCGGCATCTACGATATGAACCTGACGGTCGAGTCACCGTTCAAGGGCGCACCGCGGATCGAGAAGCCCGAGAAGAACTTCTCGATCCGGCAGCTCGACCGTGCCATCAGCGACGCGCGCGCCCGCGGGGAGCCGGCCGAACCGTACCTCGTGGAGTATCACAAGCGCCTCGCGCTCGGCTTGGCGGCCATCGTGTTCGCGCTGGTCGGCTTCCCGCTGGCCGTGCGCTCGCACCGCGGGGGTCGGAGCCTGGCGCTCGTCGGCAGCCTCGCTATCCTCGTCGCCTATTACCTCCTCCTCACCTCTCTCGAGGGGCTGGCCCTCTCGCGGCGGCTTCCGGCCTGGCTCGCGATCTGGCTCCCGAACCTCCTCTTCGCCGGCCTCGGCGGCGCGCTCATCTGGATGGAGGTGAGCGGCCTCGCGGCGCCTCAGCTCAGGTGGCTCGGGAACCTCCGCGAGGCGCTCGGAGAGCGCGTTCGGCGGGTGTCGGGTGCGCCGCGCGCCGACCTCGGGCCACGGGAGCCCCGCGACTCGACGCACCTCATCGACCGATACCTCGTCCGCTCGTACCTCACCTTTTTCGCGATCTCCCTCGGGGTGGCCTCGGCGCTCTTCGTGATCGTGGACCTGCTGCAGACGCTCGACCGGTACCTGCGCGTCAAGCCGCCGCTCGTCTATATCCTCCAGCACTTCCTCTACCGGCTCCCGGTCGCGGTGTACGACGGTCTTCCGGTGGTCACGCTGGTCGCTACGATCTTCCTCTTCCTCACGGTCAGCCGGTACCACGAGCTGACGGCCCTGAAGGCCGCCGGCGTGAGCCTCTATCGTGCGAGCCTGCCGATCGTGGTACTCGCGATCCTGACCTCGATCGGCGCCGGACTGTTCCAGGAGCTGCTGGTGCCGACCCTGAACGAGCGCGGCGATGAGCTCGACCGGGTGAAGATCCGCGGTCAGCTCCCGCGCCACCTGCAAATCCAGACGCGGATCTGGCTGCGCAGCTCGGAGAGCCGCTTCTTCCGTGTCGAGTTGCTGGACCCGGTCACCCAAGACATGCACGGGGTCACGATCTTGGAGATCGACAAAGACTTCCGTCTCGTGAACCGTCTCGACGCCGCGATCGCCCACTGGACGTCCGGGGGGTGGGTGTTCGGGGAGGGCGCCTTCCGCGAGATCGGACCGTCGGGCCGGATCCTCACCGTCCCGTTCGCGCAGACGGCGCTCGAGCTCCCCGAGACGATCCAGGAGTTCACCGAGGCCCAGAAACCGATCAACGCGATGAGTTTCCTCGAGCTCCGCGCGTACATCCGGCGCCTGCACGAGAGTGGCCACCACGTGAAGAAGTACTTGGTCGAGCTCTACGGAAAGCTCTCCTTCCCGCTCGCCCACCTCGTGATGGTGCTGGTGGCGATCCCGTTCGCGCTCCAGTCCCCTCGCGGCGGCCGCATGGTCGGCATTGGGATCGCGATCGCCATTCTGGCCGGCTACCTGGTCGTGCACTACTCGGCGATCGCCTTTGCCCGCGCCGACCTCCTGCCCCCGCTCCTGGCCGCCTGGACCGCCAACATCGTCTTCGTCGGGTTGGGCGTCGCCCTGCTCCTCCGCGCCCGCACCTGAGTGCGGTCGCCGTCACCGACGGACCGCGGGCCAGCGCCGAAGACCGCGACCCCGACGATCAGGCGTTGGGCGGAGTGCCGGGGGCCAATTTTGAGGCCCCCGCCGACGACGATCAGCGGCGGAGGGCGCGGAGGGCTTCTTCCAGCCGCTTCTGCTCGACCCCGTAGCTCGCCCAGTCGCCGCGACGGAGCGCGTCCTGCGAGCGCGTCCAGGCGTCCCACGCCCGCTGGATCTCGGCCTCCGGTCGCGAGCCGGGCGGCGCGGGCACCCCGGCGACCGCCGCCGGCTCCGGGGCCCCGCCGAAGATCCGGGCGAGCGCCAGCTCGAGCGTCGGCTCCATGGTGATGCGGTTGCCGTAGGCGACGATCACGCGCCGGAGCTCGGGCAGCGCCCCCTGCTCAGCGGCCGCGAGGTAGAGCGGCTGGATGTAGATCAGGGACTGGTCGATCGGGATCGCGAGGAGCGAGCCCCGGATGACGGTCGAGCCCCGCTGGTTCCAGAGCGTGAGCTGCTGCGAGATGACGGGGTCCTGGTCGATGCGCGCCTCGATCTGGCGCGGCCCGTACACGAGCTTCTGCTTGGGAAAGTTGTAGACGATGAGCCGGCCGTAGTTGGGGGGATCGGACCGGGCGGCGAGCCAGGCGATCATGTTGTCGCGGCGGCTCGGGTTGAAGAGCGAGAGCAGCATGAACTCCTCACGGCTCTCCTCCGGGAGCCGCATGATCGTGAAGTAGGGCTCCATCTCGCTCTCCCGCCCGTCGGCCACCCGGTGGGGCACGGCCCACAGGTCTTCCTTGTTGTAGAAGACCTGCGGGTCCTGCATGTGGTAGACGGCGTACTTCCGCGCCTGGATCGCGAAGAAGTCCTCGGGGTAACGGATATGGCGGCGCACGTCGGGCGGCATCTCGTCGAGCGGCCGGAGGAGGCCGGGGAACGCGTTCGCGTAGGTCCGGGCCAGCGGGTCGGTCGGGTCGGCCAGGTAGTAGGTGACGACGCCGTCGAAGGCGTCCACGGTGACCTTGACGGAGTTGCGGATGTAGTTGCCGAGCCCGGGGATCGGGTCCGAATACGGGTAACGGTCGGTGATGGTGTAGCCGTCGAGGATCCACACGAGCCGCCCCTCGTCGGTCACCACGATATAGGGGTCGTGGTCGAACTCGAAGAACGGTGCGATCTGTCGGACCCGCTCCTGGATGCGCCGGTAGATCATGATCCGGCTCTCGGGAGTCAGATCATTCGAGAGGAGGATCTTCGGCTCGCCGAAGCGGATCGCGAACGCCACCTTCCGGAGCCACGAGGAGACCGGCACGCCGCCGCGCCCGGCGTACGTCGAATAGACATTCTGGTCGCCCGAGGGATAGTCGAGCTCCTGTGAACGCGTTCGGACGAAGACGTAGGGGTTCGAGATCTCGCCGTAGTAGATTTCCGGCCGGGTGATCGCCCGGAAGCCGGCCGTCGCGTGTGGCGGGATGTCCTTCACGAAGAACTCCGGGAGTCCCTCGGGGCTGATCCGGTTCACGGGCCCCACGACCACGCCGTAGCCGTGCGTGTAGGTGAGGTGTTCGTTGATCCAGATCCGGCTCGGCAGGTGGGCGTACGACAGCTCCCGGGGCGACAGCATGAGCTGACGGTAGTCGCCGTCGATCAGGTAGCGGTCGTTATCGACATCGACGAACTTGTAGTAGGTGCGGATCTCTTGGAGCTGGCCGTAGGTGCGGAGCAGCGGCCGATAGTCCCAGAGGCGGATGTTCCTGATGGTCGCCGCGTTCCGCTCGAGGGCTCGGGCGTCGAGGTTCTCGGCCACCGGGAAGTCCCTCTCGACGATGCGGTCCAGATCGTAGGCCTGCCGCGTCATCCGGATGTTGTACTCGATGAACGGCCGTTCGGCGACGAGCTCGTTGGGCGTGACCCGGAACCGCTGGAGCAATGCCGGGTAGACGCCGAGACCGACCACCCAGGCGACGCCGAGGGCGATCACCGCCCCCGCCACGATCCGGAGCCCGGTGCGGACGATCTGCAAGAGGCACCCGGCGGCGGCCAGAAGGGCCAGCACGGCGAGGCCACTGAGGACCGGCAGCGACGCGTGGACGTCCGTATACGACGCACCGAACACGATACCCCGCGGCGAGAAGACGAGCTCGAAGCGGTCGAGCCAGAACCCGACCGCCTTCAGCGCCAGGAGCGCCGCCCCCAGGGCGAGGAGGTGCGTGCGCGCCCCCTGGGCCAGACGCGGCCCCCGATTGGTGAGCACGAGGCTTCGCTGGAGAACATACAGGACCAGCGTGAGGATCAGGGTCGCCGCCGCCAGCGTGATCGCCCAGCCGTGGAGCAACCGCCAGAAGGGCAGGCTGAACACGAAGAAGGCCAGGTCGCGACCGAAGAGCGGGTCGATGGCACCGAAGGGGGCCTGGCTCCGGTAGGCGAGGACCGTCTCCCAGTCGGCGCTCGCCCGCATCCCTGACATGACCGCCACCAGCAGCAGCAGGAGCGGCAGCGCCCGCCGAATGAGCGGCTCGATCACCACGCGGCTCGGCAGCCCCAGCTGGTCTTCGAGCTCCCACAGTACGTCTGGCGGCGCCGTCCGCGCCGCAAAAGCGAGGTTGGCGTAGAGGATCAGGAAGACGGCGAGACCGACTCCGACGACGAGGGAGCCACGGAGGGAAAGGATCGTCAGGAAGACCTGCCCGTAGCCGACCTCGTGGAACCAGAGCCAGTCCGTGTAGAGGGGAACGGCGGGCGCCACGAGGCCGAAGACAAAGAAGGCGATGGCGAGCCAGAGGATCGCCGGCGGGACATGACGGGCCATGAGCTCTCCCCGGAGCCGGCCGGGGCCGGTTTACGTCCCGTGGGTCCAGGACGCGAGGTACGCTGCCTGCTCCGGCGTGAGCTCGTCGATCTGGACGTCCATGGAGGCGAGCTTGAGCCGCGCGATCTCTCGGTCGATCTCGCGCGGCACGACATAAACCCGTCGTTCCAGCGTCCGCCCGTGCTTCGCCATGTACTCGGCAGACAGCGCCTGGTTGGCGAAGCTCATGTCCATGACCGCAGCCGGGTGGCCTTCGGCGGAGGCCAGGTTGATCAACCGCCCTTCACCGAGCACGTAGACACGGCGGCCGCCGCCGAGCACGAATTCCTCGACGAAGGGCCGCACGAGCCGGCGGGAGGTGGCCATGGTCGCCAGCGCGTCCAGCTCGATCTCGACATTGAAGTGCCCCGAGTTCGCGAGGATGGCGCCGTCCTTCATCCGCGCGAAATGCTCCCGGCGGATGATCGCCTTGTTCCCGGTGACGGTGACGAAGACATCCCCCACCTCGGCCGCCCGGCCCATCGGCATCACCCGGTAGCCGTCCATCATCGCCTCGAGCGCACGCATCGGCTCGACCTCGGTGACGATGATGTGCGCCCCCATGCCGTGCGCGCGAGCCGCCACCCCCCGCCCGCACATGCCGTAGCCGGCCACGACGACCGTCCGCCCCGCGAGCAGGATGTTGGTCGCCCGCAGGATCCCGTCGATCGTGGACTGCCCGGTGCCGTAGCGGTTGTCGAAGAGATGCTTGGTGTCGGCGTCGTTGACCGCGATCACCGGAAAGGCGAGGACCTTCTCCCTTTCCATCGCCCGGAGTCGGATGACGCCGGTCGTGGTCTCCTCGGTCCCGCCGATCACGTCCGGCAGGAGGTCCTTGCGCGCGCCGTGGAGCTGGGAGATCAGGTCGGCGCCGTCATCCATCGTGATCTGGGGCCGGGTCGCGAGCACCGCCTCGATGTGGCGGTAGTAGCGGGCGTTGTCCTCGCCCTTGTGCGCGAACGTCGAGATCTCGTACTCGCCGACGAGCGCGGCCGCGGTGTCGTCCTGCGTCGAGAGCGGGTTCGAGGCACAGAGCGCGATCTCGGCTCCGCCCGCCCGGAGCGTGAGCATGAGGACGGCCGTCTCCGTCGTGACGTGGAGGCAGGCGCCGAAGCGCGTGCCCCTCAGCGGCTGCTCCTTCGCGAAGCGTTCGCGGACCTGCCGGAGCACGGGCATCGACTGCTCGGCCCATTCGATGCGGAGTCGGCCGGCGCCCGACAGCGAGAGATCCTTCACGTCGTGCTGGACCATCCGGTCGGTCCTTTCGCGGCTCGAGGGTTTGAGCGCCGCTGCCGGGATCGGCATTCGGCCTCGGGTCAGACGCCGGCGTCGTCGCGCAGATCTTTGACCCGGTCGACCCGCTCCCAGGTGAACTCGGGCTCGGTGCGCCCGAAGTGGCCGTAGGCGGCGGTCTTCTTGTAGATGGGCCGGCGGAGGTTCAGGTACTTGATGATGCCGACCGGCGTCAGATCGAAGTGCCGGCGCACCATCTCCACGAGCCGCTTGTTCGGCACCTTGCCGGTTCCGAAGGTCTCGACCATGACCGAGACCGGATCGGCCACGCCGATCGCATAGGCGACCTGGACCTGCGCCCGGCCGGCCAGCCCCGCGGCCACGATGTTCTTGGCCACGTGACGCGCCATGTAGCACGCCGACCGGTCGACCTTCGTCGGATCCTTGCCCGAGAACGCGCCCCCGCCGTGCGGGCAGGAGCCGCCGTACGTATCGACGATGATCTTCCGGCCGGTGAGCCCGGTATCGCCCATGGGCCCGCCGGTGACGAAGCGGCCGGTCGGGTTGACATGGAAGACGGCGCCCCCGCGTTCCAGCAGGTGCGGAGGGATCGTCGGCAGGATGACCTGCTCGATCATGTCGGCCCGGATCCGGCTCTGGTCGACCTCCGGCGAGTGCTGGGTGGAGATCACCACGGTCTCGACAGCCGCGGGCTGCCCGTCGACGTACCGGACGGAGACCTGACTCTTCCCGTCTGGTCGGAGATAGTCGATTTGCCCGGCCTGCCGGACGTGGGCGAGCTTCTGCGCCAGCCGGTGGGCGAGCATGATCGGTAGCGGCATCAACTCGTCGGTCTCCCGGCAGGCGTAGCCGAACATCAGGCCCTGGTCGCCGGCTCCGAGGTTGTCGACGCCCATCGCGATGTCGGCCGACTGCTCGTCGATCGCGGTGATGACGCCGCAGGTCTCGTAGTCGAACCCGTACTTCGCGCGCGTATACCCGACACTCTTGATCGTATCGCGCGCGATGCGCGGGATGTCGACGTAGCAGGAAGTGGTGATCTCACCGGCGACGACGATGAGCCCCGTGGTGAGGAGGGTCTCGCAGGCGACCCGGCCCGTGGGGTCCTGGGCAATGATCGCGTCGAGGACGGCGTCGGAGACCTGATCGGCCATCTTGTCAGGATGGCCTTCGGTCACCGACTCCGACGTGAACATGTGCTCCTCACGGGCCATGGCGATCCTCCCTCGACGAAATCATTGCCTCATGCTAACACGGCGGCTGCGACGCCCTCAACCGCGAAGTCGCCGTTTGACCTCCTCGAGCATCGGCACCAGCCACGGATCGACCCCGCGCAGGAGCGCGAGGTAGTAGCTCGTCCACTGACCGAGGTAGGTCAGCGAGAGCAGGCGCGCGAGCCGCCCCTCGCCGCGCGACCACGCCTCCGAGATGCCGCCTGCCACCGGCGCGAGCAGCGCGCGGAGCACCTCGAACCGCCGGCCGATGTCCGGGTGCTCGCCGCGGTCCCGCAGAAGAACGGCGTGCAGCCGGCCGGCCTCGGGCGCGCGCCACGCCTCGATCTCGTTGTGGTTCATCTCCGGCAGGGCACCCGCCACCGCCAGGCGCTTGGCGTTCTCCTCGATGTCGGTCTTCCAGCGATACGCGACGGCGCCGGTCAGCTGCCCTCCGTAGGCGACGGGCATCCGGTCCCCGATCTCGAGCGCGAGGCGCTTGGCCTCGTTCTTCGCGGCAGGTTGCGCCGGGCCGAGCTCCGCGGCCAGCATCTCGAGGATGTCGAGGGCCTCGGCGACCTCCGCCCGCGGCAGCGTCGACAGCCCCGTGCGAGCGAGGACGGTCAGCAGCGGAAAGAAGAGATACCCGAGCGCCAGGCGCGGCGGGAGGCCGCCGGGAAGCGTCACGAGGGTCGCCCGGTGCCGCGCCGCCACCGCGCCGAGGCGGCCTCCCTGCGTCAGCGCGACCACACCGAGGCCGGCGGTGAGCGCAGCCTCGAACGCCGAAACCGCCTCCACGGTGTCGCCCGAGTACGAGACCGCGATCACCAGGGTCTCCGCTCCCGCCGCGGGCGGCAGGTCGTAGCCGCGATGGGTCAGCACCGGGACGCCGAGATGGTCGCCGGCGCAGACCGACAGAAGGTCGCCGCCCGCCGCCGACCCGCCCATTCCAGCGACGACAATGAGGCGGGGCCGGCCGAGCGCCCGGTCCGGCTCGGGCCGGAGGGCGGCCGCCTCCCGGCACTGCGCGGGGAACCGGCTCAGGACCTCGCGGGCGCCGTGGCGGTCGAGGCGGCCGATCCCGCTCGGGTCGTCGAGGATCACCGGCCGCGGACCGGCGGTCCGGCGCCGCGCTCGGCGGACCGGCACCCGGCGCCGGAGCGGGCCACGCCGCCCGGCTCACTCACGATCGATGTCCCGATGGACGACGGTCGGCGGGAGCCCGCGCACCTCCAAGAACGCCCTCAGCGCCTCCACGAGCGCGACCGACCGGTGCCGCCCACCCGTGCAGCCGATCGCCACCGTCAGGTACGCCTTGCCTTCCCGGTGGTAGAACGGGAGGAGGAACGTGAGCAAGTCCTGCAGCCGCTGCAGGAACTCACGACTCTCGGCGTGCTGGAAGATGAACTCGCGAACGCGCGGGTCACGGCCGTCGAGCGTCCGGAGCCCGTCGACGAAGTGCGGGTTCGGCAGGAAGCGCGCGTCGAAGACCAGATCGGCGTCGTAGGGGATGCCATGCTTGTAGCCGAACGAGATCAACGACGTCGTGAGCCCGGGGCGGGTCTTCCGGGTGCCGTAGAGCTCGACGAGCAAGTCCTTGAACTGGTGCACGGTGAGGGTGGAGGTGTCGATGATCCGGTGCGCGATCTCCCGGAACTGGGCCAGGGCCTTCCGCTCGGCCCGGATACCGTCGAGGACGTTACCGTCGAGCGCGAGCGGGTGCTTGCGCCGCGACTCGTGGTACCGGCGCACCAGCGCCTCGTCGCCGGCCTCCAGGAACAGCACCTCCACCGAGTACTCTTGCCGGCGGAGTTCCTCGAGCGCCCCCAGCAGGTGCGGCAGGTACTCCCCTTCCCGCACGTCGATCCCGAGCGCGACGGCCCGGATGTCCCGCACCGACCGCGCCGTCAGCTCGGCGAACGTCGGGATCAGGGTCGTGGGCAGGTTGTCGACGCAGAAGTACCCGATGTCTTCGAAGCACTTGATCGCGAAGCTCTTCCCGGCGCCGCTGAGTCCGGTGATGACGACGAAGGAGACGGGCTGGTCGGCCATGATCACGACCCGCGCGGACGGCGCTAACGCCGCCGCGGAGCGAGCCGGCGCTGGTGCGACGGCAGGATCCCCAGCTCCTCCCGGTACTTCGCGACCGTCCGCCGCGCGATGGTGAGGCCCCGCCCCTTGAGGATCTGCGCGACCTCCTGATCCGACAGGGGTTTCTGCGTGTCCTCGTTCGCCAGCAGGTCCTGGATCATCTTCTTCACGGACACCGACGAGACCATCTCGCCGTCACCGGAGGCGATGCCGCTGTGGAAGAAGAACTTCAGCTCGAACAACCCCTGCGGAGTCTCGACGTACTTGTTCGTGGTGACACGGCTGATCGTGGACTCGTGCATACTGATGTCCTCGCCGACATCGCGCAGCGCGAGCGGGCGGAGGTACGGCAGCCCCTTTTCGAGGAACTCGCGCTGAAACTTGACGATGGACTGGGTGACCTTGCGCAGCGTGCGCTGTCGCTGCTCGACGCTCTTGATCAGCCACATCGCCGACCGGAGCTTTTGCTCCACGTACTGCCTGGCTTCGTCCCCCGAGCTCCGCAAGAGCGAGCGGTAGAGGGAGTTCACCCGGAGACGCGGGATCCCTTCCTCGTTGAGGACGACCGTGTAGTCGGACCCCGTCCGGATGACGGAGACGTCCGGCACGATGTACCGGGAGTCGTTGCCCCCGAACGGGCGGCCCGGCTTCGGCTCGAGCCCCATGATCTCCTCGACCGACTCCATGATGCGGTCGAGGGGCAGCTTGAGCGCCCGCGCCAGCTCTTGGTACCGTCGGCGGCTCAGGTCCTCGAAGTGTTGCTCCACGATCTCGACCGACACCGGGTCGGGGTTGGGATCACGGCGGAGCTGGAGGAGGAGGCACTCCTGCGCGGTGCGGGCGGCGATGCCCGGCGGATCGAACGCCTGGACGAGGTGGAGCCCCCGCTCCACCTCCTCGACCGGCGCCCCGCACCGCTCGGCGAGCTCGGCGAGCTCCGCCCGCAG
>Ga0070697_100003512_pt1 | contig 12043 bp, 9 predicted proteins | sample KBSK1501metaG_FD_65475 | JGI IMG/M metagenome (GOLD analysis project Ga0070697, IMG submission 65475) | Corn, switchgrass and miscanthus rhizosphere microbial communities from Kellogg Biological Station, Michigan, USA - KBS K1-50-1 metaG | ecosystem: Host-associated > Plants > Roots >... | reverse complement strand
TTACACTTGTACCTACTTCAGGTGGTAAAGCTGTTAAAAGGCTAAAAAAAAAAGTTTAAACACAACTAGGGAACTTCAAAAGGTAATTTATATTGAATCATTGTTTAGTATTCAGGATAGGTGGATGGAGATTTATGACAACTTCATGGATAAGGAGTTTGCAATTCAGTTAAAAGAAATCTTAGCTAATAATAAAAAGGGTGCATTTACTGAATGGTTATTTGACCTTGATGCTTCACAGGCCAGAATTGTAGGTAAGTTATTCCCATTAGGTATTGAGCTAATGAAAGCAGCAGCAAAGGTTGCATTTGAAATGTCAGGGGATACTGAGACTGAGTTAGAAGTTATTAACAGGATTACTGATTATATTAAAGACAGAACTGATAGATTAGCAACTACTACAAATGATGAAAGTATAAAGGCTATTGAAGCAGCAATCTCTGAGGGTACTTCTCAGGGTGAATCTGTAAACAAACTTAGGGATCGTATTAAGGATGTTTATGCTTACGCTACTGATGTTAGAGCCGAGCGTATTGCCAGAACTGAGAGTTTGGCTGTAAGCAATGAGGGAGCTTTAGCAGCATACCGACAATCACCTCTTGTTACTGGAAAAGAATGGAGTGCAGTTGGAGATGCTTGTGAGTTCTGTTTAGAATTGGATGGTAAAGTGGTTGAGATCAATGACAACTTTGCTAACTTAGGCACAGACTTTGAGGGTAGTGATGGTGGGAAGTTACCGATTGCTTATGAAGATATTGAGCATCCTCCAATTCATCCTAATTGTAGATGTGTACTTTTACCTGTTGTCCTAGAAAATTAGTGATATAATAATTTTATGGCAAGACCAAGAGGCGAGATCAACAAAAGAGATAATAGCAATTTTGAGATTACTATTGTTGATGAGGACGGAAATGCAATCAACTTAACTGATGGTACAGTTTTCTTCACTGTTAAAAAGAAACCTACTGATACTGATGAGGAAGCAATAATTAAAAAAGATATAACAGCATTTGATGATCCTACAAGTGGAGTTTGTCTTTTGAATTTAACTCCTGAAGATACTAATATCTCTCCTGGAGTTTACTGGTTTGATATTCAATTTAAGGATGCAACTGATGGGATTACTTCAAGTAGTGCTGGTAAATTTCTTGTAAGACAAGACATCACAATTAGAACGACCCTTGACAACGAATTGTCCTAAGACTATTATATTTGTATGGCAGCCACAGTTGAAATTGATGAAGCAAATGGAGCAGGTGAGACCCTCACACATAGCATATCTGACACAGATATGGGTAATTCCGATTCTGCGACAGTTGATCCAGTAGCATTTCCAATAACCCCAGGTAATAATACTTATGAGAAATTTCAAAAAGTTCATGTTACTGCAATGGGAGGTTCCTCAAAGATTGATAACTTACAGGTTTGGAGAACTGGTGCTCTAGGTGGAGCAGCTACTCATTTAACAAATGCCAGAACATCCTCATATGGTGGTGCATTATCTTATGCAACTCCTGATACTACAGAAGCAGCATCTTCAACTCAAACAATGCCTACATCAGACCCAGCAGCAGCCAATCTTGGAATTGCTGGATCACTTACTGGTTCATTAACTGCTACTGGAAGTTCTGACTATTTGAATCATATAATTAAAACTAACGCAGCTGATACAGCAGGAAGCACATCAACAATGAATTATCAGTACGACGAAACAGCTTAATACTATGGAAGAAACTAAAAAACATATTTGTGGACAATGCGGAGAGGGATTTGATACTGAAGATCAGTACCTAGATCATAAGTGTGCAAAGACTGAGTACACTCCTCGTGATCCAGAACATCAAGGTGAATCTTTTAAAGCTATTAGTGAAGCAGCTTTAGCTAGAGGTGAAGCCAAAAAGAAAGTTAAAGAATAAACCCCTTACTTAGGGCAATACAATGCAAAACTACACATTCATCAGAGACGGAAAACCAGAAAGAGTAATACCAGAATTGTGGCGTTGGGAAGCTACTTATATTGATGGTACAGTTTTAAAACAATTTGGTGATGATGGTATCTTCCATCAATTTGGTGAAATTGATCAAGAGAAATTAACAGTCTTCAAAATGGTTAGTCCAGAATATCCTCAAGTTTACAGCGTTGCTATCAATCCAGGGGAAATGAAAGTAATTCATTATTACAAGAATCTTATATTGGGTGCAGGTTCTCCAAGTGAGGCTAGAGTAAAGATATATGTCTTTGGATTTGAGCAGAAAGTATTTGGTCATGTTGCTAAAAGTTTATTCGTTATTACTCCTAGTAACGAACTTGTTTGTACAAACGATATAAATAAGTTACAATTTACTTAAGTTTAGCTGGATGCAACCAGTAGTAAGTCTTAATACAATAAGCGAATGATTTAACCAGCTTAACGGCTGGTTTTTTTATTTAAACAACATGGCTACACTATACGCAAAAGCAGCAGGAGGTAATTGGTCAGCAGCAGGAACTTGGTCAACAACAGGTTCAGGTGGTGGCGATTCTTCTGGTCCACCAACAGCAGCAGATGATGTAGTCTTTCAAGTGGGTTCAGGAGCAGTAACTATTGATGCAGCAGCGGTTTGTCGTAGTATTGATACTAATGCTTATACAAATACTCTTACTCATAATTCAGGAATCACTTTAACAATAGGTGATGGCACAGCTGGAACAGGAAATAGAGCTTTAAGGTTTGGTTCTGGAATGACCTATACAAAAGGAAGTACTACAACTTCTGCGATCGCTTTTGTTTCAACTTCAGCTACACAGCAAACAATAACAACAGCAGGTAAGATTTTAGGAAATGTTACTTTCAATGGAGCAGGTAGCTCTTACCTATTTTCGGATGCTTTTAGTGCTAATGGATCAACTTCAACAACTTTAACTTTAACTGCGGGAATATTAAATACAAATGGACAGACTGTTCTTTTAGGTCGCTTGAGTTCTACTGGAACTGGTACAAGAACTCTTACTCTTGGAGCATCAGCCGTTACAGTTAGTTCTGTTTGGGACTTTACTGACCCAACTAATTTGACCTTTAATGCAAATACTTCAACAATAAATACTTCAGGAGGTAATTTCTATGGTGGTGGAAAAACTTTTAATGTAGTTTCTGGTACTCTTTCAACCTCAATTATTATCACAGGAGCAAATACTTTTGCTACTCTTACAATGACAGGGGTTGGACAAATTAGAGTTAGAGCTAATCAGGTTGTGTCTGGAACTTTAACTCTTACAGGAACCGATGCAGCTATAAGTAGACTTTGGGTCTTAACTGGACAATTCTATGATTCTACTAACTTTGCCACACAATATACAATCACGGCAGGAGCTAAGTCATTAACAAATGTAGACTTCACTTCAATAATTGCAGCAGGTGCAGCTTCTCCTTTTACTGGTACTAGCTTGGGTAATGGAGGCAATTGTTCCAATATTACTTTTACAACACCTGTTACTAGATATTGGGTGGGTAATGGAGGTAACTGGTCAAGCACTACTCATTGGTCAACATCAACTGGTGGAGGTTCTGGAGCTAGTGTTCCCCTTTTACATGACACAGTTGTTTTTGACGGAAGCTCAATAAGTTCTGGAAGTCAGACAATCACAATGGATGTTCCTAGAGTTCCAAGTCTGGATTTCACAAACATTACAAATACCCCAACACTTAGTGATAGTGGTACTAATAGAGAGATATTTGGATCATTAAAGTTGATTACAGGTATGAACGTAAGTCTTACTGGATGGTTTAACTTTATATCTTTTACTCCAATTACTTTGACTAGTGCAGGTAAAACAATTACAGAAATAGATGTCTATACACCATCTACAACTTTAACTTTGCAAGATAATTTACTTGCTGAATATCTTTATCTTGAGTTTGGAACCTTTGATGCTAATGGAAAAGATGTAACTCTTAAAAGAGATTTTTATGGAGATGGTTATGACGGTATCTCTTCTCTTAAAATGGGATCAGGTATCTGGGTAATAGGTGGTTATGGAAATACTTGTACTTGGATTACAACAGGAACAGGAATTATAAATGCTCAGACTTCAACTATAAGGGTTCAAAATAGTAATGTCAGTGTATATTTTTATGATTTCTCAAATAGTACTTATTACAATCTTGAAATTTTACCTGCACACAATGGTGGTTATATGGAGATTGATAATTCGGGAACTACTACTTTCAATAGTATAACCTTTGGAGCAAGTGCATATGTCTTTATTTATGGGAATACATCAATAGTTGCAACTACTTATGTATGCAGTGGATCTTCTGGAAATCATGTTAGGTTGGAGGGGTCTTCTGTTGCGGGGATTAGCTTCTCAAAATCTAGTGGTACTGTAACTTTTGATTATGTAATCATGAAGTATATCCAGGCAACTGGTGGGGCAATATTTAATGCAGGTGAAAATAGTGGAGATGGTGGAGGGAATACTGGATGGAACTTTGCAAGTTCAACAGCAACAACAACTAAGAGACAATTATTAGTTGCTGGTTCTTCAGCGGCAACAAGTAGCTCAGGGTTATCAAATACATTGAATGGTGGTCAAGAGGGAGGATCAGCTGGCTGGATTAACTCTCTTACTGGTAGAACTTTTATCGTTCCTGTAGAGGGAATATTAAAGCAGACAAAGTTATTTTTAGGTGCTGCTCCAAGCGGAGGTACATTTAATTGGAGGGTACAAGTTTATGATAAGGATGGTAACTTTGTTTGGTCTCAATCTACTGGAGCAAGCAGTGATCAGTTCCCAGTTCTTAGTTTAAATATTCCTGTATCTCCTGGTTATAGATGCAGAATCCAATACATAATTGGTGGAAGCCCTACAGCTGTAACTGCAACTTGGGTAACTGAGTTCTTGATGTATTCAAAGAGATTTGTTTTAGGAGATGGATCGTTTACTTTATGGGGCAATGACAATACAAGGCGTTATCACTCACCTGCTTCAGGAGGTTGGTTTGAGGGCGTAACAACAGCACAACATATTCCTGTTCCAATTGCTTGTACATTAAGAGAGTTGTTTGTGAACTTAAGTACTTCTCCAGGAGCTGGAAAGTCTTACATATTAAGTATTTATAAAAATGGTTCTGAAGAGGCTTCTACTATATTAACTGTAAGTGATAGTGCTTTTTATGGAAGTCTTACTGGTTTGAATGTGGCTTTTGCTGCTGGAGATACAGTAATGATGTCATTCATTTCTTCTGGAACACCAGCCAGTAATCCATCGGGAGACTGGTCGCTTTCTTTTGAGCCTACTGGTACAGATGGTGAATCTTTTGTTGGAACTGTAGCAACGAGTAACTTGAATACTGGTGCAACAGCTTATGCTCCTATTGCTTCTAATGGACATACTTGGAGTACAACTGAGGCTGATCGTAAAAGATATATAGCTGTTAGAGCAGTAACTCTTAAGAATATGAGAATCTTGCTTGATGGTTCTCCTGGAGCTGGTAAGAGTTATGCCTTTACTGTTAGAAAGAATGGAGCGGGAACTGCCATAACAGCAACAATTGCCGATGCTGCAACTTCTGCAAATGATACTACTCACACAGTTGATATAGCTGAGGGTGATTATATTGATATTGAATGTGTACCTAGTGGAACTCCTACTGCAAGAAAGGCGGAGATTGGATTGGCTATGGTTACAAGTAGTCCTGTTGAGCCTATTACAAAATCATTAAAGTATACGATCTTAAAATCTTTAACGATAACAAAGTCGCTTACTTATAAGGTTAAAGCTCCAGTTACTATCACTAAATCTCTTAAATACACAACTAAGAGTGCTCATGCAGCTATAACTAAGAGTCTTAAATACACTGTCAAAACAACTCCATCAACAATAACAAAGAGTTTGAAGTATACAGTTCTCAAAAGTATTACGATTCAGAAGACTCTTATTTATAAGGTTAGAGCTTTCCCAACAATAACAAAGTCGCTTAAATATACGACTAAGGCTCCAGTTACTATTACAAAGTCTTTGAAGTATACAATTCTCAAGGCTTTAACTATTACAAAGAGTTTGACTTATGCAATCCGAAAGGATGTTTATAGCAGAGAGGTTGATGATGCTTTACAGGCTGATGATTTTAATTTAGATGTAATTTACACAGAAGCAGAAAGAACTGATGTTGCAACAGATGATGGAACTTATGTTGATATTCAGGGTACTACTGATCAGTATGCTTTACATCAATTCAAAGAGATAAATGCAAATGATACTGATGCTTTAGTTATTCATTGGAATGGTAAGACAACTGTTGCAGGATCGCTCTCAACAATTTATCTACAAATCTATAATCGCAATACTACAACTTGGGAAACTTTAGCTTCTAATAATAGTGTGGCTGTTCTTACTGACTTTGATTTGGATGCAATGGTTACCTCAAACTTATCTGATTATTATGATGCTGACAATTTAATTTCAGTTAGGGTTTATCAGTTACAAGTAACATAAAAAAATGGCAAGACTATGGACATCAGGATTTGAATTTAATACACTCACGGCCGACCTTGAGTTTACTTCTACGTCGGGTACTCCAGTAATTCAAACAGGCACAATAAGAAGTGGAACTTATGCTGGACAAATTACTAGTTTAGGTTCTGGAACTCCTAAGTATTTTGCTTATCAGTATTTAGCTTCTGAAGCAACAAGTCATAGATATTTTAGGGCATACTTTAGAGCAGCAACTTTACCATCGGCAGAAAATAGAATCATGGTGTGGAATGACGGAGCAGCCGTTTCTACTCCAAGCGTTTATGTTTCTATTGATAACTCTGGTGTATTAAAAATTTATGATGAGGATGGTCAAATTACAGGAACAACTACTTTATCAACTGGAACTTGGTACAGAATTGAAGTAAAGATAGATACTACCCCAGCGGGAGGTTCACAGGTTGTTGAATTAAAAGTTGATGGTGCTGTTATTGCAACTTCTTCAACAAGAAATATAGCAGCTACAAATCAAGGCTTTCATTGGTTGTTGGGAGGTAATTTAAATTCAGAGGCACAAACAACTGGTAATTGGTTCTTTGATGACTTAGCTATAAATGATAGTACTGGTTCGTTTCAAACTTCTTATCCAGGAGAGGGAGAGGTACTTGTTTTAAGACCTAGTACAGCAGGAGATAATACAGCTTGGTCAAGCGATGTAACAAGTGTAGATGAAGTAACTCCTGATGATGCAACCACTATTGTTACAAGTAATACTTCTGGTCAAATTGATGATTACAACATTGCTGATACTCCAGCAGCAATGGATTCTACAGATACAATAAATGTTGTTCAGGTGGGTGTGAGATGGGCAACTTCTTCTTTAACAGGTGGTGAGCCAGATTTTGTATTGCGTATTAAAGCTAGTGCTTCTGGAACAGTTGAGGAAAGTGCAGCGTTAAATGGATCAGGTTCAACATCTTATCTTACAAACTCTTTAAATTTACCAAGAGACTATCCATTAACTTTATATGATTTGCCAGGAGCTTCTTCAACAGCTTGGACAAAAGCTGATCTTGATACAACTCAAATAGGTATGCGTGAGACAGTTTCAGATACTCATTTTATCAATGTTACGGCCGTTTGGTTAGTTGTAGATCACAAACCAACACCTACTGCGACAACAATTACTAAAGACCTTAAATATACAGTTATTAAGGCTGTTACTGTTACTAAAAGTTTAAAGTATACAGTTAAGACTTCAGTTTCTGCTATCACAAAGTCTTTGAAATATGCTGTTAAGACCACGCCTGCAATAATAACAAAGAGTTTAACCTACATGGTTAAAGCACCTGTAACAATTCAGAAGTCTTTGAAGTACACAACATTAACTTCTCATGCTGCGATAACAAAGTCTCTGAAGTACACAGTATTTAAAGCTCTTACGATAACTAAGAGTTTAACTTACGAGATTCAGGCGGGAATAATTTTAAGTACAGATGAATTTAGTTTGGAGTTCGTACCTATTACTACTGAGACGATTCAGAAATCTCTTAGGTATGCAGTTGTTAAGGCTATCACGATAACCAAGAGTTTGAAGTACACAGTATTTAAGGCGTTAGCGATAACAAAATCCCTTGCTTATGATGTCATTAAAGCATTAACGATTACTAAATCTTTAAAGTATGCAGTTGTTAAAGCAACAACAATAACTAAATCTCTTAAATATACAGTCTTAGCAGCTCAGGCAATAACAAAAAGTCTTAAGTATACGGTTGTTACAACTGGCTCGGCTATTACCAAGAGCTTAAGGTATGCGATTGGACGATCGCCTACGATTACTAAAAGTCTTAAATATACAGTTTTAGCTCCTACATCAATAACTAAGAGTTTGAAATATACGATCTTAAAGGCATTAACTCTTACTAAGAGTCTTAAATATACAGTTAAATCGCCAGTCACTATTACTAAATCATTAAGATATGAGGTTGTTACTACACCAGCTACTATTACAAAGTCTCTTAAATATGCGGTAGTTAAAGCATTAACAGCGACAAAGAGTTTGCGTTATGCAGTTATAACAAGTCCAACAATTCAACTTCAATTAGAGTATCAGATTTTGGGGTATCAAACCTTTACAGTCCAGAAGTCTTTGAGATATGCAGTGGTTGTTCCTCACTCAATTACCAAGAGCTTACGCTATGCAGTTGTTCCGTCAATTGCTATTACTAAAAGTTTGCGATATGAGGTGGTAGCTCCACAGACAATCACAAAGAGTTTGAAATATGCGGTGGTAGTTACTCCAGCTACGATTACTAAGAGCTTGCATTATGAGGTTGTGGTAGCTAGTGCGATTACTAAATCTCTTAAGTACACAGTGGTTGCACCTCAAAACGCAATTACAAAGAGCTTAAGGTATGAGGTTGTTTCTGCTAATGCTATTACCAAATCCTTACAATACTTGGTTACAACGCAGGGATTGATTACTAAATCATTACATTATGAAGTGGTTGCACCTTTTGCAATTACTAAATCACTTACTTATAGAGTGGTTATCAATGCAGAAGCCATTACCAAATCATTAACTTATGCTGTTAAAATAAAAGTTAGAGGTATATTTGTCTCACTTAGAAAGCTGGGTCCAACATTCTCAATTAGAAAACTTGATCCAGGGATAACGATTACAAAGAAAGGCAAATCAATTACTATTGATAAAATATAAATATGGATATGACTTGGGAGCAACATCAAGAGTGGGAAGCTAATTGGCATAAGCATAATAATAATTGTGCTAACTCTTACAATGAGGAAACCAAGCAGTATAAGTATGCTAGCAAAATGGGCTTGGATGAATTTATAACTAACTGGTTTGGTGCTCATGGTTGGGACTTCAAAGATAAAACTGTATTGGATGTTGGAGGTGGACCGTACTCAATCCTATTAAAGAGTAAGGCTAAGCGAATGGTTGTGCTTGATCCTTGTGAATATCCTAATTGGACTCAGGTTAGATATAAGGAATGCGGAGTGGAAGTTATTAAAGAGAAAGCTGAGGAGATGAAGTTTAGTGAACCATTTGATATTGTGCTTTGTTATAATGTGCTCCAGCATGTTGTTGATCCAGAAGAGATTTGTAAAAGGATGCGGGCTGTTGGTAAGGTAATTTACTTTTTTGATTGGGTAGGTGTAGGTGGAACTCCTGGACATCCTCATATTTTAGAAGCAGATAAGTTGGATCAATGGCTTGGAGGTAAAGGAACAGTTGAGGGAGCAGCTTATTTTGGTAAGTTTCAAGGTGAAGTTATATGAAAATATTAAATATACTAAAAAGTTTCTATTGGTTTTTAAGTGATAGATGCGAATATTGTGGTGGTGATCTTAACATATGGGATTACAAGAGAGCCTATTGTAAAGAATGTGGGAGAAAAAATTGATTGTGATATAATTTTATTATGCAAATTAGTGTTACTAAACCAGACTTCACAGCAGACTTCAAAGCTCGTATTGCTAGAGCTAATGCAAAGGGTTGCACTGCTAAGATTGTAGTTGATGATACGAGTGTTTTTGTCCAAGTAATGGCTAGTGGTAGGTTGGTAGGCAAGTTTGTATTTGAAAAGGACGAGGACAATTGTATTCTCCAGAAGTTTCATATTATTGAGAGAGAGTTTTGTCCATTGGAGTTTACAATTGCTACTTTAGCTAAGGCCTTGAAAAGAAAGAAGATTAAGTTTATAGTTTGGATGTGATATACTAAATTTTATGGACGAACTCATAAAGATATTGGCTAAGAAAGTAGATGAACGCTCTAGTGTAGAGCTTGAATATATTAAACTTCATAAAAAGGAATTAACCACAACTCAACTTCAGCAATTGGAGGATGAAAAATCATCAGTTGTTGTATTAGAGGGTGCTAATAAAGAGGAATTTCAATCTAATATTGAAAGTAAAGACTTGGGAGATGGTGAAATTGAAACAGTTGTTGCTTCAGATTCTTTAGATCGTCATGGTGAGAAGATTAGCATTGATGGAATGGATACTCGTAAGTATATGAAGAACCCAGTAGTTCAATGGGCACATGATTATGACTTACCTCCTATTGGTAAAGCAACAAAAGTTTGGAAAGATGGCGGAAAGTTAATGGCAAGAATGAAGTTTGCTATTACTGAGAATCCTTTTGCTAAAACTATCTATGATTTAGTTAAGGGTGGTTTTCTAAATGCCGTTTCAATTGGATTTATTCCTTTAGAGATGGATGGCAATATGTTTACTAAGAGTGAGATGGTAGAGTTCTCAGTTGTGCCTGTACCAGCCAATTCTGATGCTTTAATATCTGCCAAAAAATTGGGTATTGACACTGATATACTGAAATCCTATACTGATTCCAAGATGTACGAATTGAAAGAAATCCTAGAAAAAGAAGTTGACGCCTTAACAATGGGCGAGATAAAGTTTCTTCGTGAGAATGTTGAAAAATTAACCAAAGCACAAGCAAAGAAATTTGCATCTGTTCTTAAAGAAGAGGAAGAGGAAGAAGTAGAAACTCCAAAAGTTCCTGAAACACCAGTTGCTCCTGTAACACCAGAAGCTCCTAAAACTGATGAGGAAGTTAAAGAAACCCTTAAAACAATCCAAGCTGATCTTGAAGTATTAAAGAATGCTGATCCTATTGCTTACAAAAACTTTGCCTTAGGTAAAGGAAAAGGAAAAGGTGAAGTATCTAAAGAAATGAAGTTCATGCTTTATGCTAGGGGCGTAAAAAGCGGTAACTTCTCTGAATATCTTTCAGTAGTTGGTAAAGATGCAATGAATACTACAGAAGATGGTGTAGTTTTACCTCCACAAGAATTTGTTACTGAGATCACAAGACTTGAAGAATCGTTTGGAGTAGCACGAAGATTTGCTACGGTTAGACGATCTGCTTCTGGTTCTGGTATTAAATTCCTTTTGGGTGACGATGATGTAACAATATTTGACACAGCTGAGGGTGGAGTTAAGAAATCCACATCTCTTAGCTATGATTCTCAGCAACTACTTTGGAGAAAATTTGCAGCTATTCTTCCTATAACTGATGAACTTTCAGAAGATTCAGCTATTGATCTTTGGGCAGATGCAACAAATAGGTTCGCAAGAGCTTATGCAAGACAAGAAGATAACTTAGTATTTAATGAAACCTCTGGTTCTTCTCCTAAGAACAAAGGTATCACTCAAGTATCTGGAACAAATATAGTTGAGATTGCAAACCTTGCAGCTCTTAGCTTTGAAGATTTGGTAGACATGATCTATGGAGTACCATCAGCATCAGGTGATAATGGTAGATTCTTCTTGAACAGAACAATGTTGGGTGAAGTTATGAAGATGAAAGATCAAAATGATAGACCACTTTGGTTACCAGGAGTAGCAAGTGGAGCACCTGCAACAATCTTAAACAGACCTTATGAATTAACTGAAGTATTAAACTCAGTTGATGATGCAGACGCAGGAGAAGCAATAGCAGTTTACGGAGATTTGAAATTCGTAACACTTGGAGAAAGAAATTCACTTAGCGTTAAAATCTTTGATACAGGATTAGTTGGAGATCCAGATGATGAAGATCAA
>Ga0070697_100003511_pt1 | contig 12043 bp, 13 predicted proteins | sample KBSK1501metaG_FD_65475 | JGI IMG/M metagenome (GOLD analysis project Ga0070697, IMG submission 65475) | Corn, switchgrass and miscanthus rhizosphere microbial communities from Kellogg Biological Station, Michigan, USA - KBS K1-50-1 metaG | ecosystem: Host-associated > Plants > Roots >... | reverse complement strand
TTTTGCCGCCTTCCTGACTCTTCCTTCCTCGCGCAATTCTGAAACCGCTCGTCTCATGGCCCAATTTGATTGGAATCAGCTGATTAACTACTCCCCGCGCCTACCTTTGCGAAATCGCTGGGTAATCTAGCGTGCTTGTAGCGGGGACGCTCAAGCTAGAGTAAACTACCGGGACGCTTTACGTCCCCGATGACCCAAAACCTGATTGAAGCTGGCCAACTGAATCGCGCAGCGGCAGCAGAGTCGTTGCAAAAGTTTCTGCATGAACTTGTTGCCGCCGCAAAACTCGATCTAAAAATTAACGTGAGCACGCTTGCAGCGGGTAGCGCTCCCGACGCCGGAGGCGCAGAAGTGTTCGCTGACCTGAGCGGACGCGACAAGGATCTGCTATTGGAGCGCGGCGCAGAATTGCTGCATGCCATCGAGCATCTGGCGCTGCGCGCGCTGCGACTGGAACCTCCGTGGCAAGACAAAATACTTTTGGATAGCGGCGGTTATCGCGCGTTGCGTATTGAAGAACTGCGGATGACTGCTCGTGTGGCTGCCGAGCGAGTGCAAACTTCGCGACAGCCCTTCAAATTGAATCCGATGAACGCGCGTGAACGGCGCATTGTGCACCTGGCATTGCAGGAATTTCCGGGCGTGCGCACGGAAAGCGTCGGAATGGGCGAACAGCGGCAAGTGGTGATTCATCCGGCGGATTCGAAAGCGGCGCATTGAGTTAGCGCACGGACGCCTGCAATCATCTTGCTTCCCAACCCTGCGAAATCACGTTGCCGGCTGCATCCAACTGCACCCGGTAAGTAAATGACGAGGGACGGTCCGAGCGGATCGGCGGAAAACGTAACTCCAGAATTTCCACGACGTACTCAGTTCCTTCCTTGTGAAACCTCGTGACGGGAAACCGATCGAACCACAACACCTTCTGTACTTCGGGTAATTGGCGTGCCCGCTGGACGAAATTGTTCGTGGGCGCATCCGGAAAGTATTTGTAGGTGAATGACGTCTGCGCTGCGCCGGCGGGGTCGGCGCCATCGGGAATTCCCGAAGGCTGTGATAAATCGGTGCGGAGTTCGTAAACGCCGCGCTGAGTGCGAATTAGACCGTCCCAATTCAAAATCGACGGCGGAAGCGGAAGCGCGCCGATGGACTCAACCTGAACGCCTTGAAACGCCGCGAACTTTTTGGTGCGCTCAAACGCTTTGTGATGCGCGACGACAGCTAACGTCAGATAACAACAGGCTGTGACGAATCCTGCGCGATTCCAGGTCGCGGCGCGAATATGAGTTCCCCATCCGCGCATTGCCGGGAGCAAAATCAACAGCGACAAAATCATAATAATTACACCGACGGCCGTGAGAGAAATCGGAGCGCCGACAATGCGCGCAAGCGCAGCCACGGAAAATGTGAGCAGCACAAAAACCAGCCACACCAGGAGTGCGCGGAGCCTGGCGACCTTTTCATCGCGATGAATCCATGCAATGAACTGCGGAATGAGCAGAATGCCAGTGAAGCTGAAGTCTACGATGAAAATTAAATCCCAAGCGGGGCGCGACCACTTCAGCGGTGACCAGATCATGGTGCCAAACGTGGTGACGAGGTCGAGCAAGATGTGGCTGAGGATTCCCACAGCATAGAGGAGCGCCAATATTGCGAAGGGCGGCGCATCCCACTGAAATTTGCGCACAATCCAGCGAGTGAGCGCCGCGAGCAGCAAAGAAAAAATCGGCAGCATCAGCAACGAGTGAGTAATGCTGCGGTGCCAAGTAATCACGAGTAGGCGATCGTGAGAGAAAATATCACGCACGACGTCGAAGTCCGGAAAAATTGCGCCGAGCATCAGTGACCACGTAATGATGCGAGCCCGGTTCATGGGCTTCGACGGGAACATGTCGTCGCCCTTACAGAATGCTTTGCCGATCAATGCGCCTGCAATGCCGTGAGTGATGGTGTCCATAGTTGGAAGATCCGCGGACTCAAAAAATCATGCGACGTAAATCAGAGGAGATTTCTTCAGAACAACGCTACCGACGCGGCTGGCTGTAACGCCGTGACGTTGCAGAGCATTCAGTGCGTCGGCCGCAGCTTCTGCTGCGATCGAAATCAGCAGGCCGCCGGAGGTTTGTGGATCGAATAGCAAATCGCGATATTCTTTCGAAACAGCGGTTGCAAATTCGGCGCAATCGCCAACAAATTCCCGATTATTTTTCAAACCACCAGGTAGATGGCCGTCCTTCGCGGCTTGCCGCGCCCCGGGTAAGTAACTCAACTGCGCGTGATCGAATTCGAACGAAGCCGTTTCAATTCCCTTTGCCGGATTTCCCAGAGCCATTTCGCGGGCGTGACCGAGCAAACCGAATCCAGTGACGTCAGTAACCGCATGAATGGGGTTTTCAAATTTTGTTTCCGATTCGATTTCGTGAAGCGCTTCGGCCGCGGCGCGATTGAGTGCACTCATAGAGTGAATCGCGGCGGAGACGGCATCAGCGGGAGCTTTGTCGTTCTTCAAGGCGGTTGAAATCACGCCCGTGCCGAGTGGCTTCGTAAATAAAAGCGCGTCGCCGGTGCGCGCGCCGACATTCTTCCAAACTCGTTTCGGATTGATCAGGCCAGTGACCGCGTATCCGAACAAAACATCTTCGTTGCGTACGGAGTGGCCGCCAATCACAGTGCATTTCGCTTCCACCATTTTCGACAGGCCCCCCTGCAAAACTTGCGTAAGTATTTCAGCATCCCCTTTTTCCGGAAAACCCACGATCGAGAGCGCGGAAATCGGACGGCCGCCCATCGCATAAACATCGCTCAACGAATTCGCGGCAGCAATTTCGCCGAAGGTGCGTGGATCGTCCACGATGGGCGTGAAAAAATCCACGGTTTGCACCAGCGCCGTATTTTCGTCGAGCAGATACACGCCTGCATCGTCGCTGGTTTCAAAACCAACGAGCACGTTAGGGTCAGTTTGCCGCGGCAATTGCCGCAAAACAGAGTCCAGCGTCCCGGGACTCAGCTTCGCTGCTCAACCGGCAGCCTTGGCCATCGACGTCAACTTCACGCGATCGGTCATCGAGCCTCCTGTTTTGCGTGCCGTGTGGCGCGCTTCAACATTATAGAGAGGATGCGAAAAGTTTGCGCAGTGTGTGTCGCGCCTTTCGCGGCCGGCTGCGAGTTGCGCTTTGTTTCGCGGACGTGGTTACATCATTCAGCGTTTTGGCGGTGCTTTCAACGATGCTCTGGACAATGCCTTGGGACTTCTGGTTGATTTTTGTGTTTCTGAGCGTCGTTCTGCCGTGGCGGGGACGCGAACGCATGCGGCGTTTTATGGCGCAGCCGGAAGTTTCTGGGCGAGAGCGCACCCAACTGTACTCTTCGACAATTTTATTTCAGTGGACGCTGGCAGTCATTGTGGCCTGGCGCGGGTTCGAGCGCGGTTTGACGGTCTCCCAGCTTGGCTTGGCGGTTGCCCGAGTACCGTCAATCATTCTGCTTACCTTAATCGGCGCAACTTTGATCGCCGGGGCGCACTGGATGAATCTGAGGCGCCTGGCAGGTTCAAATCATCCGGCAGCCGAAAGACTTCGCGCCATGGCGGTGCGACTCTTCCCTCGCTCCGCAGCAGAAACTGTATTGTTTACGATATTGTCGATCACCGCCGGAATATGCGAGGAGTTCATCTTTCGCGGGTTCGTAATTGCAGCACTCTTTCGGGCAGGGCTCCCGGCTTGGGCTGCGGTTGTCGTGTCTTCGCTTATGTTCGGGATAGCGCATCTGTACCAGGGAAAAGGCGGTAGCGCTGGGACAGGAATTCTCGGAATCCTTTTCGCTTCAGTGCGAATCGCGTACCATAGCATTTTCCCCGTGGTAATCTGGCATGCGGTTCTTGACATCGTGGCGGGCGTCGCTGGAGCGAGGTATTTTGCCACTCGCGCGGCGGGAGAGGCTGGCTTGAATTCCAGCCAACAATGAGTTGCGTGACTCACTATTATGACAACTAGCGCGGCTTATGTACCCTCAAAGCATGCCATCGAACGCGCTTCAGGCGAATTTCAATTAACCCTAAGTGATTTACAAGTCCAACAAATTCAACAATATACGAAGATTCTGTTGGCTTGGAATGACAAGGTAAATCTGACCGCGATTCGCGATCCACTGGAAGTCCTGTATCGCCACTTCTGTGAGTCGATGTTCGGCTCTACTCTAGTGCCTGTGGAAAACTGTCGGCTCGCCGACGTAGGCTCCGGAGGTGGTTTTCCGGGCATCCCGCTGAAAATTATCCGGCCGGCTCTGCACGTTTTTCTTGTGGAATCGAACGTAAAAAAGGCTACCTTTTTAGCGGAAGTTGTTCGAGAGCTTGGACTTACGGATACTCGAGTGCTTGTGAGCCGGTACGAGGAGCTGGGCGAGGAAGTGGCCCCGCTGGATGTCGTTTGCTCGCGTGCTTTAGGGGATTTTCCAAATTTCTTAGCCTGGGCGGCATCTCCACGCGTGGCGGCGAAGCAGGTGCTGCTCTGGCTCGGGGGTCGGGACCTCGATGAGGTTCGCGCTCAGCCGTCGTGGGTATGGTCTGAGCCAATTTCGGTCCCGAAATCATTGCAGCGCTTCTTACTGCCGGGTAGTCGCATCGACTAGCTTTGCTTTTGCACCGTTTATTTTCGTGTCTGTTCGGTTTCTAAGGCGTTCAAGGCACTCAAGACAATTTCGGGCCTTTTTGGAGCTCGAAAGAACAAGAAATCAAGAGAACTTTGCCGAGATTCCGGAGTCGCTCCGGGTCTCGCGCCAAATTACTGATCGCAGCAGAGCCTGTCACTTTATCACTGTAACTGCATGAAGACAATGCATGTTATTGTCATTATGCCGACGAATGAATCTGGCCACCGCAGAAACTTAAATGACACCTGTTCAATTTTAGCGGGAAACGGTTGATCAATATATCAAAATATCAAAGTATTTTTTGTTTGGATTGTGCGAATTTTGTTCGTCGTTCCACGTGGAGCAAACTTCTGCGACACCTTTCGGTGCAGCTCTCTCTCGCCGTAACTGTAGCCGTTCGGGCGAAACGAGTTTCATAATTTTGTTCCACGTGGAACCGTTGTGCATGGTGACAAATGGTTTAACGAGCCAAATTGTTTCACGTGGAACGATTCAGTCCGTGGAACCGCGCCAATAGCCGCGCGCTCTGCACTTCTTCAACAGATGCGCATTTGTTCCACATGAAACATCTTGCATGTGAATATATACTTTGCTAAATTTTCGCCACACTGAAAACTGGAGGAGATTTGGCAAGGATTATCGCGGTTGCGAATCAAAAAGGAGGCGTTGGAAAGACTACGACTGCTGTCAACCTTGCCGCCTGCCTCGCTGCCGCCGATCAGCCCACATTGCTTGTCGACTGCGACTCACAGGCAAATGCCACGGCCGCAATCGGCTTTGCCAAGGATCCATCCCGTAGAACCCTTTATCACGCGCTCATTTTGAATGAACCATCCGAGAAAATTATCCAAAAGTCGCAAGTACAGGGATTAGATGTCGTCCCCGCCGACAAAAATCTGGCCGGGGCCGCAGTTGAGCTCGTAACTTCAGAAAATCGAGAGTACCGGCTGCAAGCTTTTTTGGGCCCGCTATTAGGCAACTATCGCTTTGTTGTCCTCGATTGCCCGCCGGCCCTCGACTTACTTACGTTGAACGGACTTGTAAGCGCGAACGCCGTCCTGGTTCCCATCCAATGTGAATACTTGGCGCTCGAGGGTGTTTCTGAGCTCCTGGACACTCTAATGCGAATCCGGCGAACGTTGAATCCAAACCTGGAAATCGAAGGCATTTTGCTGACAATGTACGACGAGCGGACGACATTATCCCGTCAGGTCGCAACCGATCTTCGTAGTTTTTTTGGCGCACAGATATTTCAGAGCGTGATTCCGCGCAATGTACGCTTGGCGGAAGCGCCTAGTTTCGGTAAGCCTATTATTTTCTACGACATGCACAGTAAAGGGGCCGAGGGTTATACACAACTCGCCCAGGAGGTGATTGCCAATGCCGAGAAACGCCTTGGGACGGGGGCTCGGAGCGCTCATTCGGGAGCCTGAATCGGTCGCGCCCGCCGCAAATCCACAGCACCACCCGCAGGTTGCCACCGTTGGCGCAGCTGCCGCACCTGCGCGCGAACCTATCCAGCAAGGACCGCAGGAAGTCGATATTGACCTCGTTGAGCCGAGTCCATATCAGCCCAGAACGCGATTCCGCGAAGAAGCGCTCGACGAGCTCGCTCGTTCGATCCAAGCCAGCGGCATTATTCAGCCCATCGTAGTCCGTCCGATTGGAAGTCGGTTCCAGTTGATCGCCGGCGAGCGCCGTTGGCGAGCTGCGCAACGGGCGGGACTAAAGAAGGCTTCGGCCATCGTACGGCAGGTTTCGGACGAGCTAGCGCTCGAAATGACGCTGGTTGAAAATATTCAGCGCGAAGATCTGAATCCGATCGAAGCGGCACGGGCATTTGAACGCTTGATGGATGAATTTCAACTGACACAGGAATTGGTCGCCGAACGAACAGGCAAGGATCGCGCAACGGTGGCAAACGCGGTTCGTTTGCTAAAGCTGGAGCCGACCATTCAGGACTGGATTGAAGAAGGGAAGCTCAGCGCCGGGCACGGGCGGGCGCTGCTGGCGGTAATTGATCCGCAATTGCGCATGCGCTATGCGCAACGAGCCGCACGAGGCGGATTGACGGTGCGGCAAATCGAACGCTTGGCTTCGCGCCACGCACGCGGCCGAAAAGATAAACCTGAGGTTCATGTGGATCCGAACATTCGCGAAGCGCTGGACGAACTTCAGCGCCATCTTGGCACAAAGATTTTGTTGCGCCACCGAACGAAATTGCGGCCCGGACAACTGGTTCTGGAATATTATGAAGACGCGCAGTTGATGGGACTGTACGATCGCTTGATGAAGTAGCGGATCGCCGCAAATATTTTCACAAAAAAAGCGCACTGCCCATTCGTTCAGTAGTTGAATTCGACAACTCGCCGCAGCAGGCGCGTTGACTTGCTCGCGCATCCAGCTAGAGTGACAGTATCGGTTGGAGTGGCGCCGACGCGAATTTTTGGGAGCGTGGGAATTTTATGGCATGGAAATGGCCCGGCAGTTCTACCAGTGGCAGCGGCGAAGAGTGGACCGGATTTATCGATCAGGGTGTGACGATGGAAGGCACGCTACAGGTCACAGGAACGTTTCGCGTTGACGGAAATGTTAAAGGAAACATTATTTCGGAACAGACTTTGATTCTTGGCGAGAACGCCAAAGTCGAAGGCCAGATCGAAGGAAATCGCGTGGTCATCGCGGGACGCTATGACGGCGTGATTTTTGCGAAGGGCCGCGTCGAAATTCAGGCCAAGGGCGTAGTGACGGGCGAAGTTCATTCTCCTTGCCTAGTGATCGATCCGGGCGGAATTTTCGACGGCCGCTGCCATATGCTGGCATCCTCCGATACATCTACCAGCGCAAGCGTCACCATTCCGATTCGCGCTCTCAACCACGCTTAATTATTTAATTACGTTTAACAGTTTGACAATTAGTTCTTCGTTGAGGTAAGTTTCTGTAGCAGGGCGTTAGCCGGGAAGAGACGCCTCCCTTTTCCAGCGCAGACACGGCAGCATCGTGCTTTCCGGCAGCTTGGTTCGCGAGAGCCAGCTTCCGGAAAAAACCGAACGACCCACTCCAGTTCCTTAATCGCATCCGCGGTGCGTCCCGTAGCGCGATAGAGTTCGCCCAAGTCCCGGTGACACAGAAACGCGTACGAATCCAGCCGCAGACCTCTTACTAGCGGCGCTTCCGCTTCGGTCAAATTGTTTGCTCGCAAATAGAGATCGCCCAAATTGCATTGTTCGGCCGCCGATTCTGGACGCAGCTGCGTAAGCCGTTCTTGGGCCTCGACAGCTGCAAGCCATTCTTTACGTTGGCAACTAAGGCTTACCTTCACTAACGAGTGCGGCTTGATGCTCGGGCTGATTGGCGAGAAGAGAATCCAGGGTAGATTCCGCTTCCGCGAGGAGCCCTTGCTCTCGTTGCGCGATAACTAACCAGTATTGCGCGGCATATTGATTATTCCGCTTGGTGCCACGCGCCTCCAAATCCTTTGCCGCATCCGCATACTTCATGCCGTCACGGCATCCTAGAAGTATCGGCGCACGACGTCAATCTCACGGCTTCATTTCCCTATATTTATCGCGCGGCATTGACACCTACGAAAGCCGCGATTATCGTCAATTACTGGAAAATTTTGAAAGGGGCACGACCGGAAACTGTGAAAGTCCTGGTGATCGGAGGCGGCGGACGCGAGCATGCTCTGGTGTGGAAGCTTCGCGAGAGTCCACGCGTTAAAAAAATCTGGTGCGCTCCTGGAAATGGCGGCATCGCTGAAGACGCGATTTGCCTTCCGGTTGAGGCTAACGATGTTGAAGGACTGGTGGCACTCGCGGAAAAGCTGCGCCCAGATTTGACGGTCATAGGGCCTGAGTTGCCGTTGGTACGCGGCTTAAGCGACGCTTTGCGCGCACGGAATCTTGCGGTCGTCGGCCCGTCCCAGATCGCGGCGCAGCTTGAAGGAAGCAAGATCTTCTCGAAGCAATTTCTTGCCCGGCATTCGATCCCCACAGCCAAACTCTATGGCGAATTCGCGACTCCTGATGAAGCTTACGCGGCACTCTTTGACGTTCCCTATCCTGTCGTGGTGAAAGCAGACGGCCTGTGCGCGGGCAAAGGCGTCCTGATGGCGCAATCGGAGAGCGAAGCCCGGGATTTCGTCACGCGGGCAATGCTCATACAGGAGTTCGGCGCAGCTGGTAAGCGCGTGATGCTCGAAGAGACGCTCGATGGCGATGAACTCTCGTTTATCATCGTGACCGACGGCGATAAGTATGCAGTGCTAGCTCCCACGCGCGACCATAAGCGCGTCTTCGACGGCAATCGCGGTCCCAACACCGGCGGAATGGGCGCTTATTCCTCGGACGATTTGATGTCACCGCAACTACAGGCGACGATCCAAAAGACGATTGTGGAGCCTACGCTAACCGGCTTAGCCACGGACGGCATCCGCTATCAGGGATTTCTATATATAGGCTTGATGCTGACCAACGAGGGGCCGAAGGTGCTGGAGTTCAATTGCCGGTTAGGTGACCCGGAGTCGCAGGCGATCATGGCGAGGGTGGATTTTGATCTTGCGGAAGAGCTGGTAAATCTGGCTACACGACGATTCAATCCCGGCGAATGGAAATGGAAGCCAGGCGCAAGTGCTTGCATTGTCATTGCCTCAGGGGGATATCCAGGAAGATTTGAGGCGCGAAGGGTCATTCGAGGCCTAACCAGTATTACAGGCAATTCCGGTGTTAAGGTTTTGCATGCCGGAACTCGCCTTCAGGGTGATGTGCTTGTCACGAGCGGCGGCAGAGTTCTGGGCGTGACCTCATTCGGGCCCGCGCTTGAGGCGGCGCTTTCCAGCGCATACGCTGCGGCGTCGAAAATTCACTTCGACGGCATGCACTACCGAACCGACATCGGCGGCGGAGTTGGCAAAGTCCGCTCGGCCAGGGATTGAAACAATGGCTTCAGTTGCCCATTTATTTCGTGCGCCAAAGCGAAGGCTACCTATGGAACAGGCCGAAACTGTGGAAGTGGTCGCAGACCTGGGTTTCGCGGGTTGCGCGCACGCTCGAAAGAATAGCAACCGCCAAGTGCTGCTGGTGGACAAGGAAACGCTGGATGCGATGGAACTTCGTCCAGGAGTTATCCGCGAAAACATTACAACCGAAGGATTGAATGTCAACGGTCTGGCGTTGGGCGAACGATTGCGCATCGGAGCCGTTCTCCTGCAAGTAAGCGCTGTTTGTACACCGTGCGATCAACTGGAAAAGGTTCGCCCCGGCTTGCGCCGAGCGATGTACGGCAGGCGCGGCATGTTATGCCGCGTTCTGGAAGGCGGAACACTTCGTGCGGGCGACGCAATCCAGCGGGTCGCCGCGGCCTCCTCCTGACTCAGCAGAAAATTTCGCAAGAAAACTACTGCGGCGGGTCGGCCCTGCGTCGTAGGGATGGCGCTTCAGCCGGACGATTCTTGTCATCTTTTGCTTTTTCGATCGGCTCGTCCGGCGGCAGAATCCATTGAAACCCGTGCTCTCCTTCATAGGTTCCCATAACGAAATGGCGGTCTGGATAGATTAAAGGCACTGCCGCGCGTATAAAAGTGTTGGCGTCTTCCCTGGCAGCCTTTTGCGCTTGTCCGTTGCTGATGAGCGTCACAGCCTTCGAAAGTTTTATATCGGACTTGGCGAGCTTTTCGAGGGTCGGCTCATTGCCTTCGAGCAGTTGCTGAAGCGAAGGGCCTTTGCATGCTCCTGGATAACACGTTTCCACAAGCTTGCGCGGTTGGTGTTTTTCCGGCGGATAAATTTGTTCGAAACGGGGACGCAGCACGCGGGTCTGCCAAAAGTCTCCGCGCGAAGCCATGTTTGTCTGTGTCATGCGATATTCAACAGTCCACACTTCGGGCCCATAGTCGCGCGGACCGAATCCGATGACTACCAGTTCGAAAAGGGGCTGGTCGGGCGGGAAATCTAGTTTGTGATGCAGCCGGGCCGCGAGCGGCGTCAATTTTTCGAGAAACGCGACTCCCATCTGTTCCAGGTCGGCTTCCGCTTCGCCGCCGTAGCTGCCCTGGTAGCGCGGATCCGGCGTTCCGGTGCGCGTGTAACCTTTGTCCAGTCGAATGGGATTGGGATCAGCCGGGATTCGCCATTCCGATGAGCCGAAAAGTACCGCGACGTGGCGGCCGTCGACCGACATCACGCGCGGAGGCGCGGAGCCTGCTTCGATCGGTTCGTCCAGCGCGACGAGAGTGATGCTTTCCGGGGTGGCGTGAATAATCACTCGGCCACCGGCCAACGTCGCAACGATCTCGTCGTCTTTGTCTTGTGCGGATGCGGGAACAGAAACAGCCACAACCAAGATGGAAATTAGGAGCAAGGCGAAGCTATATCGGAAGCATTTGTAGCTGGCGACGCCCTCGTATGCTTTATGGCCCATTGCTTACAGTTTACTCCTGCTCATCCGCGCTTGAAGGAGAATCGCCTTCCGTCAGAGGTATCGTCGCAGAGACGCTTCCAGTAAATTCCGGTAAAATAGATTCCCAATAAATCAACGAGGGAAATAGGCATCTATGTCATTCAAAAAGACTAAAAGCATCATGCATGGCGGCAAACGCGTGAGCGAAATTCTCGAAGCGCATCAGCTTTTTTTCTCCGGCAAAGATGGCGGCGTACGCGCGGACCTAAGCGGAGCGAATTTGCGTGCCGCGGATCTGAGCGGCGCAAATCTAAGTGGCGCGTTGCTACCGAACGCAAATCTCGAAGGGGCGGACCTTCGCAAAGCTAAGCTGGCGCATGCTGACCTTACCGGCGCCAATCTGCGCAAAGCCGACCTGCGCAACACCGACTTAACGGAAGCAAACTTGGCTGGAGCGAACTTGCAAGAGGCGCAGGCGAGCGGCGTGGAGTTTTTCCGCTGTGATCTCTCCAACACGAATTTCCAGCACGCGCTTCTTCGCAACGCGAATTTCCGTATGGCCAACATCAACGGCGCAAAATTCTCCGGCGCGGATATGGGCGTCGCTATCTTGCGCGAAACGGATCTGACGGGTGCGGACTTGTCTGGCGTAGACCTCTCCACGACGCTGATGCCGCGCAACTTTCCATCGGCAAAGTCGGCCTCAGCGCAGGCCGGAACTAAGTCCGCCTGAGATTCTTCATATTTTCAACTCGTAGTTTCAACACGTAGATATTGCCGTGAACGCGTGGTAGCCTCTCGCTAAGCCCGACATCTGGAGTTCCGTGCCTACAGCCAGCGCACAACTCGATCGTCCTGCCGTGCGCGAGCGCGTTCTTGAGATCTTGCGCTGCCTCTTGACCGAACTCGGCAGCGGAGGCGCCCTGCCAATGCTGGGGCCATCCTCGCATTTCGATCGCGAATTAGGTTTGGGCAGCCTGGAGCGTGTGGAACTGCT
>Ga0070697_100003508_pt1 | contig 12050 bp, 6 predicted proteins | sample KBSK1501metaG_FD_65475 | JGI IMG/M metagenome (GOLD analysis project Ga0070697, IMG submission 65475) | Corn, switchgrass and miscanthus rhizosphere microbial communities from Kellogg Biological Station, Michigan, USA - KBS K1-50-1 metaG | ecosystem: Host-associated > Plants > Roots >... | reverse complement strand
GTAGCAAACATCCAGATTTTTACTGGCATGTCGCGGTCGGACAAATCGAGGCTCTGAAATCGGAACTGGAATCAATCCTCTCGGGTGTGGTGGAAAAGAATGGCGAGGTCCAGCAACTCGAATCCGCACTGAAAAATGGCCGATCGGAAAATGAACAAAGGATTTATGAGATTCAGGCGTTACGCGAAGAAACGCAGATGCTCAACGCCCTGGTGCTTGAGCGAGAAGCAGAATTATCGCGGATAACGAAGTCGTTTGGCGGACGTCTTTTGGGCCGGTATGGTCAAATCAAATATCGCTATCTCCTGCCGATTTATCAGTTGTTTGGTCACTCGCCCGCTGCTATAAAAGAACACAACGCGCAGAACAACGTAGTGCCGGAGCGAGTTCCCGCACGCCAGGGGGAATGACTCAAACGATTTTCGCGTTCTGCGAAGCGCCCTCGAGATGAATGGGGTCCGCATGGATATTAGCGTAGTAATACCCACTTACAACCGCGCCTCGCTTCTAATCAAGTTGCTGGATGCGTGGCGCGAAGTAGACCGGGTTACGAACTACAAATACGAGTTGATCTTCAGCGATGACGGATCGGCGGACGACACAGTTGCCACCTTAAAACAACATACGAAGGGCCTGCCGGTTGTCATTCTTGAAAACGAGCATGGGGGCGCTGCGAAGGCAAGAAATGCCGCCCTCCGGCGTGCGCAGGGCGAAAGAATTCTCATGCTGGGAGATGATATCTTCCCCGATCCTCACCTGGTTAATCGGCATTTCGAATTGTCCCGCCAGTTCGGTCCCGAAACAGCCATACTCGGCGACATAAAGTGGCACCCCGAATTGAAGCCCAACTACCTGATGACTCACATCACCGAGGTAGGGCACGAGCAGTTTAGCCTCAGTGCTTTTCGACCACATCAATATTTAGATTTTCGCCATTTCTACACTTCAAACATTTCCGTTGATAGACAGTTTTTGTTGTCTGAGGCGGTTTTGTTTGACGAAAGTTTCTACAACTATGGTTTTGAGGATGCCGAACTAGGCTACCGACTCTCGAAAAGAGGGTTGCAAATCATGTTTGACCCGGAAGCCTGGGCATACCACCATCACGCTTACACTGTCGATGGCTTTTGTCAGAGGCAGGAAACTGCCGGAGAAATGGCAGTTGTCATGGTAACCCTCCATCCGGAGCTTAAAGCTTCGTTTGGAGTTGAACGAACCTGGGAGAGGTATGCCAGATTTCGGGATTCTCGCCTGGCCGGACTTACGAAATCGGCTGACCATTGTACAAACTTTGATGCGATCATAAGACTATGCGAAACCTACGAACATGAGTTGTCGCGTGGGAACGATCGTGAACGGGAATACATTGAACTGGGATTATCGTCGCTTTATTTGAGACTCTTTAAATCATTTTACGAGCTGGGCATTCTCATTAAATTAGACCCGACTCAAACCGGTTATGAAGATTATCTAAAAACTGTCTATTTCAATTCTGATGGATACTGGGATCTTTGCTTAGACGCCTTTGACGCTTTCAAAGACCTTAGCGAAACTGAGCGCAGTCTCAGGGAGCTTATTTTACTGAGCTATGCGGATCAAACGCCTGCGGGAAAGCAGATCGCGTTGGCCAATAAGGAAGTCGAATTGCTTCGGGAGCGGGAAGCGCGGGCCCAGACGGAGCGAGAGTTGGTCAAGACTCGGGAAGAACTGGACCGCACTAAAGCGAGTTATGCCTGGCGCGTCGGCACCACAGCGATTTATCCGGCTAAACAGATCATAAACCTGGCGAGAAAAGTTACTTCGGGCATTCCCCAGAGAGTCGCCAGCCTGGAAGGAGAGGCGGGCAACGTTGCCGCCGATGCTGCCGGGGCGGACAGCGTTGCCGCCGATGCCTCATCTCCAAATCACGACGGCGCCATTTCAAGAACGAAGCTGGGAATCATATGTTCTGAAGGTAACCTGCCCTCAAAAGAAGAACGCGACGACTTCCTTTCAGAATTGGGTAAACAACATTGCTTTATCCTGCGCAAGGAGAACGATAAGTTTCAAGTCGATTCGTTTGAAAGCGAAGTTAATCACGACTCATTGCCAGTGGATTATATTTATGAGCCCGACAACTGGGAACAGAGATTAACTAACGATCAATTTAGAAATGCTTTGCTTTGCCTTGCGCACGTAAGTCTTGATTTTGTCATTGTGTCGTCGACACTGTCCCCGCTGCCACAGCTGGCAATCTCTTCTTCTGCCAGGAATCATTTGATTTTCTCAAAGAGACTAGGCCTGGACTTCCTGGAGAACGTAGACAAGAAGGCTAAAGGCCGAGTCATGCGACTCTTGCCCGCTGAATTTCCAGTTACTGAGGTTTCCCTCGAAGAAGTATTCACGGACCGAACAATCAACTACGCCCCTGACCCGGGCCGCTACACACCGGACCAGGGATACATCTACATCAATCACGAGTTCGAGCCGATGTCTGACGCTTCGGCAAGCGAGATCGGTGTTACGCACTTCATACCGAAGTTCAAAAAGGAAAAGAAGCTGGTGTTCGTATTGCCGATGGTAATGTCAATAGGCGGGGTCGAGCGAAATGCCGTTGAGATCATGAGTCAGCTAAAGGACCGATATCATTTTGTCGTGATCACGATGGACCGGCATGACCAATCGAAAGGGAGCTTACATCATCAGCTCAAAGGTGTGACTGAAGCTGTTTATGACCTGATGGAACTGGGGAATCTTCATTACTACCTGGCTTTTCTCAACGACCTCAAAAGCGTTTATGAGCCCGATGCGATCTGGATCTGCAATGGAATGTTATGGCTATGCGATCACGCCGAGCACGTGCGCAGGATTTTCCATGACGTGCCCATCATAGACAATCAGGCCTGGAACCCTGAATTCGGTTGGATTGAGCTCTATGACCAACCCGGCATTCAATCGTTCGATCGGTTCATCGCCACCAACTCCGAGGTATACCGCAAGTTTGTTGATGATTTTAAAATGAATCCTGAAGGAATCGATTCAATATATCCCTGCTTCGATTCAGAGCGGTTTCGCGCTCCGAGCCCTGTGGCTGAGCAAAAGGCCTTCATTAGAGAGTTCGATCTGCCCGAGGACCGGCCTGTCTTTCTCTTCTGCGGCAGGCTAACAAGTAAAAAAGCGCCCTTGGATTTCGTGGAGCTGGCGCGGCGAAGATTACAGAAGCAGGACGATGCGTTCTTTGTAATGCGCGGAACCGGAGAACTCGCGTCTGAGATTGACAACTTCATCCATGATAATGGTCTTACCAACGTGCGCCGCATCAGCTACCTCGAAAACACAGTGCCTTTACTATCCATCGCCTCCGGCCTGATTGTGACTTCTCACCATGAGTCGATGGGAATAGTCGTAGTTGAGGCTCTTTCAATGGGCCTGCCCGTGCTCGCGACCGATGCCGGCGACATCCGACTCGTACTTGAACAGGGCCAGGCCGGCCTCCTGGTTTCTGAAATTGGCGACATGGATGCTTTCGAGGCGGCTTATGAGAAATGGCGAAAGGACCTTCCGCTCCACGCCGCCAAGGCCAGGCAGTGCAGCGAACAAGTTCGCATGCGTTTCTCGGCTAAGGTAATCGCCCAACAATACGTTGCTTCGTGGGAGAAAGCGATTCGAGAATTCTCAGAATCGCGAATGTTATTCGTCAATCCTTAAAACGAGCTCGCTGGATCAGCAAACCTGTATTCTGCATCATGCCTACTATTGAAGTCCTCAACGCAATCAGAATTGGGCAAGCTCTGACTTTGACGCTACGCGACTGTGCAGCAACAAAGGATTGTCACATCATCCAAAACAGTATCCTGTTGCCTGAGTCTGTCACGCTGCAACCGGACAAGCCTTTTCACTACTTTCCTGAAGCGCCTGGTCATTACATTATCCAGGGAAATGATTGTGCAGCTTCGTTTGATGTCCTGGTAGACATGGACGTTCAGCCAGGGCCGGTTCTGGCAGGTCGAATGTGGTTTCCGTCTGCGTGGACGGCGGCTGTTGGGAACTGCCACGAATCAGCCGTGATGACTATGCTCCCTCGCCTGATCCGAGTTGGCTCGGTAGTCTATGACATTGGCGCCAACATCGGCCTGTATGCCACACCCTTCCTTAGCCTGGTGAAAAACTCTGGTTATGTTTATTGCTTCGAGCCAAACCCTGTAGCCGCACATTACCTCTCACATAACTTAGCAGCGACGGGTGCCACGAATTATCTGATTCTACCGTTGGCAATAGCCGACAGAGGGGGCACTATAGATCTCACTCTTAATCCTGACAACCATGGTCTTGGCAGCGTTGCGTTCGCTAAGCAGGGTGTAAAGATCAAGGTAGACGCCATGACCCTTGACGCGGCAGTTGCTCGGTTCGGATTCCGCCCGCCGGACGTGATCAAGATGGATATTGAAGGCGGCGAGACCCTGGCAATCAATGGGATGCTTGAGACCATTGAGAGGCACCGGCCGGCGCTTATCTTTGAATTACATGGCCGGCAAGCTGCGAGGGAAACATTGAAGGGCCTCGGAGCCTACGACTGGCAATTTCCAGGCGAAAATAAACAGTACTCTGCTCAGCAGTTAGCAGATATCTTCCCTGAGGCTTGCTTGCAGGTAATTGGGGCGGCCACGAATGGCGGATAGATACATTCTTCCTGATGCGGGTTTGCTTAACCAGACAATGAAAGGAAATCCGACGCTCACAAACATCAGGTTGGGTATTCTCCTCCGCAGTTTGCCTTCAGAGCAGGAACGAAAGGACTTCTTTGCGCGTTTTGGTTCCCAGCACTGTTTCGTTCAGCGCTCTTGGTGGAACAAGTTTCGGGTGATCTCTTCCGGCAGTAGCCGCACGGTCTCCCTTGAATCGCTACCCGCCGATTATCTCTATGCACCCGATAACTGGAACGAGAGACTAACCGATGATCAGATCAGAAATGTCCTGCTCTCCTTAAGGTACTCACCGGCTGATTTCCTGATCGTTTCTGCCTCGCTTTCACAGTTTCCATTGATAGAGGTCTCATCAATTAGAAACCACACAGTATTTTCTAAAGAGATTGGTTTGGAGTTTCCTAAAGGACCAGGGGGAAAAGAGGCGAAGGGAAAGATCATCCGGCTGCCGCCTTACAATCACGCCGTCAGGCAAATGAATGTTGAGGAGATTTTCAAAGGGCATTCTGTGGCCTGGACGCCGGAACCACGTTGGCCACCTCGGGACCTTTTGCTCAGGATTGAGGGCCGCGAGACACAATCAATCTTTCCTGGAGCCGAATCTGTTCGCGGACTTGACCCGCAGGTGATTTGCGCGGGTGAAGCTTGCGCTCCGGTCATCCCGGCAACAGAATCTATCCCCAGGTTTCATAAACAGAAGCCGCTGGTTTTCGTCTGGCCCATGCTGTGGGTTGTTGGCGGCGCCGAGCGAAACGCGATTGAAGCGATGCGACATCTGAAGGATCTCTATCACTTTGTCGTGATCACGATGGAGAGACCGCATCAGAGTCAGGGCAGTCTTCATCATCAGCTCAAGGATATTGCCGAAGCCGTTTATGATCTCGGCGAGCTGGCGCCATACGACCAATATCTTTCCATGCTGAGCGATCTGAAGTGGACGTACCAGCCGGACTTGATCTGGACCACTAACGGATCGCCGTGGTTTTCCGATAACGCCGCCCAGTTGCGCCGGCTATTTAAAGATGTGCCTATAATCGACCAGCAGGTATACGACACAAATCGAGGCTGGATCCTTCGCTATCGCGAGCCGGGAGTTCAGTCGTTCGATAGGTTCGTGGCGATTAACAAAAAGATTCAGGAAGCGTTTACTGAACGATACGGAATGGATCCCGATCGAGTTGACCTGATATATCATGCGGTCGATACTCATCGCTTCGATCCGTCACACTACTCGGAGACCGATCGACGCGAGTTTTTCAAGAAGTTCGATCTCGACGAGCGGCGGAAAATCTTTGTGTTTGCCGGCCGGCTTACGGGACAAAAGCGGCCAATCGATTTTTTGCAACTTGCTCTGAAAAGGCAACAGGCAGGCGACGATGCATTATTCGCAATGATCGGTGACGGCGATCTGGCCCCCGTGGTTGATGAGTTCATTCGCCAACATGAGTTGAAGAATCTCCGGCGCATTCCCTTCGTTGAGAACATGGCTGAAGTGTTTTCAGTCGCGTCGGGTCTGATTCTGACTTCCGAGTTTGAAGGAATGCCGATAGTTATCCTTGAAGCACTTTGTATGGGCCTACCGGTGCTGGCGACTGATGTCGGCGATGTGAAACTCATGCTCGATGAATATCAGGCGGGCGTGGTTATACCTCGAATCGGGGATCTGGACTCGATAAACGAGAACTACGAAGCGTGGGTTGCGGACCTGGATAACTACCAAAGAAATTCTCAGGCCAACGCGGCATCAGTTCGCCGGCGGTTCTCAGGCGAAACCGTCGCACAGCAATACGCAGCATCCTGGGAGCGAGGCCGCCAGGAACACAACCAGACTGCTCGCCCGCCGTCAAAAGATGTCTCAGATCTCGTCTCTATAATAATCCCCAGCTATAACCATGCCCGGTTCATCCAAAGGGCCATCGAGAGTGTGCTGAACCAGAGTTATGACCGCATCGAACTCATCGTGATTGACGACGGATCGACTGATGATTCGGTCAAATACTTAAAGGAGATTACCGACCCCCGGTACAGCTTTTATTGCCAGGAGAACCAGGGAGCGCATGTGGCCATCAATCGAGGATTAGGATTGGCTTCCGGTGAATATCTCGCGATCCTGAACTCAGATGACGCCTTTCATCCTGATCGAATCAAGGAGTTAATGCCGGAGTTTCGCAACGATCCTGAAGTAGAGTTGCTCTCAACCTGGATCGAAGTGATTGACGCCAACGGCCAACAGCTGGCCATTAAGGAAGGTTGGCACAATCTCGAGCCGTGGCCGATTGAGCATCCCGAATTAAGTTTTCAGCAAACCAATGACTTTGGCTTGAACCTGTTGCGCGGGAACTTTGTAGCATCTACCAGCAACATACTAATGCGACGTAGTCTCTACAATAAGATTGGCGGCATGCGCAACCTGCACTTCGCGCACGATTGGGACTTTTTGATGAGGGCCGCGGCTGGTGGTCAATGTAAGCTCATTCCCAAGCCGCTGTTGAAATACCGGGTTCACGATAGCAATACGACCAACAGCAATCGAGCGTGGATGTTATTCGATATTTGTTGGGTGTTGGCGGCCAATCTGCATCGCTTCGAAGATTCGAAACTTTTCAATCCCTCGAATCCGCAAAAAAGTATGGAAAATCTGGTGACGCTCTATGAATCAATAAACCTTCAAGGAAACGACAAGGTCTTCTGGGCCATGAGAGCTTTCATTCAGTCGCTGAGATCGCAGGGTGTAAAGAATCCGGAAGAACTGCTGCTGGAAGATGATGAGTTTCGGGAAAAGTTCATTAGGTACATCACGGTTTAGGAGCCGTCGGTGATCGAAGAATACGATTCAGACAAATGGTAGAGTCTGCTTTGGAGGTCTCCTTTGAACGTAGCACAGATCAAGGAAAAGAGACTGGAAATAGTGCAGAGCTACGGAGACTGGACGGCCCACAACATATACTTGGGAGACGACATTTACACATACGACCCGAGTCGTCCGGATTTCGATAGCAGTATCATCCTCTGCTCGAGATTCGTCCGGCGCGCTTTGCAGATCGCATCCGACCTTACGAATAAACCTCTAAGCGATCTCCGGGTGCTTGACCTTGCATGTTTGGAAGGAGGTTACGGGATCGAGTTCGCGTTGCACGGAGCGCAGGTTGTCGGCATTGATGTCAGGGAGGCTAACCTCAAAAAGGCGAATTTCGCCAAAGACATGCTCTCTTTAGGCAATATCAGTTTCGTGCAGGATGATGTCAGGAACCTTAGTAGTGAAAGGTATGGTCAGTTCGATGTTGTGTTGTGCATCGGAATCCTTTATCACCTGGATGCGCCGGAGGTCTTTCATTTTGTGGAGAAAATCTCAGAGGTGTGCCGTCGCGTAACCATCATAGACACCCATGTGGGACTTTATCCTAACAGCTCCTACATCCATAAGGGGCATGAGTACTACGGTTGGATATTCACCGAATACGAAACCGGTTGTTCGCAGCAGATGAAGGTGGCTAGCGTTTGCGCTTCGATTGACAATGAGAAAAGTTTTTGGTTCACCCGCTCGTCACTTTTCAACCTGCTGGCCGACGTCGGCTTCAGTTCTGTGTACGATTGCCATAACCCCTCTTGTCCTGGGCAACCGGACGACAGAGACACGCTTGTTGCTGTCAAGGGACAGCAGGAGCACGTGAGATCCTTTTCGATGAAGGGCGAAGGTGCGCCGGTGCCGCGGTGGTCGGACCCGCTAAGGTTAGCCGCGCAGGCGCGTGATTACACTGAAATTCCCGAGAACGGTATGGTTGAAAGAGTCACGCTTAACGACTCTTCACCGTCGTATTCTAACTTTCGGTTTTACGAGTGCTTTGTCGACGGATCTGACCATGAGCATGTCTATGGCTGGGCCTGGGATAAGGAGCATCCGGACGCCACTGTTAAGGTTGATATCTACGAGGCGGACCAAATAATCGCTTCGGGGATTGAGGCCTCGGCTTATCGTGCGGATCTCGTTCCTTACACGAAAGATAAAGGTTGTCACGCGTTTGATTATAAGTTACCCGACCGTGTGAGAGATGGTCGGCCTCATCTCATTTCAGTCAGAGTGTCAGGGACAGCGAGACATGCTCACGGCAGTCCGAGGGTCATCAAGACCTTACCGCGATCATCTGACGCGAACCAATAATCAGTTACCAAGTACACGATGAGGCACAAAACATGCACCTAATACATCGAACTACTTGCCGGGTTTGCGGCTCTTCAGCGCTTACGCCCGTCATCGACCTTGGCGATCAATACTTACAGGGCTCGTTTGTAAAGCCAGGGAAAGAATTGCCGCCCACGCGAAAGATCCCGACCCGTCTGGTGCGCTGCGATCCTATGAAAGATGAACATGCTTGCGGACTGTTGCAGATGGAGCACACGGTACCACCCGAAGTGTTGTATTCGGCATATTGGTATCGTTCGGGCACCAACAATACTATGCGTCAGCATTTGAAAGGCATTGCCGAGGAAGCGGCCAGTCTGGTGGGAAAGGCAGCGGCCTGCGTCCTTGATATTGGTTGTAACGACGGCACGTTGCTTACGTATTATCCCCCTGGATTTCAGAAATTTGGCATTGACCCTTCAGACGTAGCATCGGAAGTTCACGATGACCTGCAGATTGTTCAGGACATTTTCCCGTCTGAGGAGTTAGCCGAGCGCTTGCACGGGCAGAAGTGCGACATCGTAACCTCAATCGCGATGTTTTATGACCTGGAAAGCCCAACTCAATTCACCCAACATATTAAGAGTATTCTGGATGCAGAGGGAATATGGATTTTTGAAATGTCCTACATGCCGATGATGCTTGGTATGACGTCCTACGACACTATTTGTCACGAGCACCTGGAGTATTACAGCCTGTCGGTTATTGAGTATGTGATGAAGCAGGCGGGAATGAGAATCTTTAATGTCTCACAAAATTCCATCAACGGCGGAAGTCTTCGTTGCTATGCCACGCACGCCGATAATTTCACTTTTAAGAAGGAGGGATGGGTTCATAACGTTAAGCGGATGCGTCAGGAAGAATTTGACCTGGGATTGGACACCGAGAAGCCATACAAGAATTTTCAGGATAGAGTTAATGTTCATAAAGAGGAACTCACTTCGCTGCTTAAGGGGTTGAAAAAGGAGGGGAAGAGAATTCACATCTATGGAGCCTCTACCAAAGGAAATACAATCTTGCAGTGGTGCGACATCGACAATCGCATAATTGATTTTGCGGCTGAGCGCAATCCCAATAAGTATGGCGCACATACGCTGGGCACTGATATTCCTATCATTAGCGAAGCGGAATCGAGAGCCATGAATCCCGATTATTACCTGGTTCTGCCCTGGCACTTCAAAGAAGAATTTATCGAGCGCGAAAAAGAAGCATTGAATCGCGGCATCGGCCTCATCTTTCCGCTTCCAACTATTGAAATCATCAAGCACTGAGCGCGTTTTTTCCCTCTTGACGATTTGTCCATAGAAGCTTAAGACGAGCCCGAGATTTGATATTCGGAGCGGATGCTACTGGTTCAGTAAAATCACTGCGTCTTGATGCTCATTCATTCCGCATTCCACATAGCCGATTATCTTGAAGAATTTAGACCATTTTTCTTCAATGTACCTTCGTGAATGATGGGTATCCTGGTAAAAGTCAGGCAGGCCATCAAATTTAAACATGCCGCTCTGATAAACCGTATACGAAAATCCACTCTTTGAAAAAGTTCTGTTCCATTCTTCGTTAATCATCGAGCGAGTGCCATCACCGTGCACTGTCAATATCAATACGCCGTCGGGTTTCGATATGCGCTTTAGCTCACCAAGCCAGGCAAATTGCATCTCTTCATCCAGGTGAGTAAAAACTGATCCTGCATATATAAAGTCGAAAGTAGCGTCGGCATAAGCGGTCGGCGGCAGAGGATCGTTTGTGGTCCAGGAAGCGATATGAAGATGTTTCTTGCACCAGGATATGGCTTCTTTGTCAATGTCTGTTCCGTAAAAATGGCACGAGTTTGGGCGGTCATGGAAAAACCGCAGTACTCGACCGCTGCCACACCCGAAATCCAGAATCTTGTCAAATGAATAAAGATCTTTACCTACTGAGCTGAGCAAGTCTTTTATATTTCGTGCAGATGTCTCCCCAATTCGCAGATAAGTTTCTAACTCAAATGCGCCTTGCACCCGGTAGCGAAGCAGTGGCGGCGGCACCGGAAAAGGTCCCCTGTTACCCTTGTTTTTCCAATCCTCCCAACGCAATCTTAGAGCTTTAGCACGAAACGAAAGGTAATCGTATGGGTTGCGCAGAGGGCGTTTGAAGTTTTCAATTATGTTACCGGCCGCTTTCATGTCATCCTTGTTCCTTTAAGTAAAGTCTAGTTAGTCACCAACAGTTTTCGAAGAAATCAGCGAAACCCGGAATCTAATCCTATGCTTGCTCGCGTCTCATATCGAAGCCCTCGTTCAGAAATTTTGAGCACCATTGGTAATTACCGTCGAAGAGGAATTCAGAAACAGGTGGCTTTTCGGATAATAAACCAATTCGCCGCGGCCACGCTGAATGTCCTTGAGCGCAGTCGACGAGGCCATGAGTCCAACGGCCGCGAGAACCCAGAGCAACGCTTCCCGGACAGAATCTTCGGAAAAGCTCAGCGAGTACATTAGCACTTAAAAAGGCTGCTCCCAATTCGCACATTGGGAGGTAATGAACGACGCTCCGGATCTGATCTCAAAATTGACCGAGAGAATACACAACGGACTGCAGTTTCCATGAACAAAAAAGTAGCAATCATAATTGGAGCGGGACCAGCAGGTCTAACCGCGGCGTACGAGCTTGTGCACAAGAGTGATATCAAGCCGATAGTCTTTGAAGCGAGCAATGACCTGGGCGGACTGGCGAAGACGGTTAACTACAAAGGGAACCGGATTGACATTGGCGGACACAGGTTTTTTTCAAAATCTGATCGCGTAATGAAGTGGTGGAACAATATTCTTCCTTTGCAGGCCAAGCCTGAAGGAGCGGAGCTGATTTCCGACATAACTTATCACAATCAATCAAGGCCAGTGGAACTGAGCGAAAATGGGCCTGATCCGGAAAAGGAAGATCAGGTGATGCTAATCCGCAACCGCCTATCGAGAATCTTTTTTTTGAGGCAATTCTTTAATTATCCCATCTCGCTAAACCTGAATACCGTAAATAACCTCGGCTTAGTACGAATGATAAAAATCGGACTTAGCTATGTGAAGGCGCGGCTACTTCCGATCGGACAAGAGAAATCGCTGGAAGATTTTTTCATTAACAGATTTGGCAGGGAACTGTATCTAACATTTTTCAAAGACTACACGGAGAAGGTTTGGGGGGTTGCTTGC
>Ga0070697_100003507_pt1 | contig 12052 bp, 7 predicted proteins | sample KBSK1501metaG_FD_65475 | JGI IMG/M metagenome (GOLD analysis project Ga0070697, IMG submission 65475) | Corn, switchgrass and miscanthus rhizosphere microbial communities from Kellogg Biological Station, Michigan, USA - KBS K1-50-1 metaG | ecosystem: Host-associated > Plants > Roots >... | reverse complement strand
AGCCCCTCCGGCGCTTCGCGCCATCTCCCCGTACAGCGGCGAGGAGTTTGGGAAGTCGTCATCGGCATGGAAGTCCATGTCCAGCCGCGCACTCGCTCCAAGATGTTCTGCGGCTGCGCGATCGGCGAGCTCGGTGACGCGCCCAACACGCATGTGTGCGAGGTCTGCCTCGGCCTGCCCGGCGTGCTGCCGGTGCCGAACAAGGCAGCGGTCGAGGCGTGCCTCAAGACCGCGCTCGCCCTGGGCTGCGAGATCCCTCGACATACGAAGTTCGACCGCAAGAACTACATGTATCCCGACCTGCCCAAGGGCTACCAGATCAGCCAGTACGACCTGCCGATGAGCATCAACGGCCACCTCGATGTGGGCGGGCGCAAGGTTCGCATCCGCCGCGTTCACCTCGAAGAGGACACCGGCAAGCTCATCCACGCAGGCGACAAGCTGCACAAAGCGTGGGAATCGTACGTCGACCTGAATCGCGCGGGCGTGCCGCTGATGGAGATTGTGAGCGAGCCCGACTTGCGATCCGCGGACGAGGCGCGCGACTACGCCATAGAGCTGCGCACTCTGCTGCGCACCACCGGCGCGTCCGAGGCGGAAATGGAGAAGGGGCAGATGCGCGCCGAGCCGAACATCTCGATCCGCCGCGAAGGCTCGAGCGAGCTGGGGGTCAAGACCGAGCTGAAAAACATCAACTCGTTCCGCGCGCTCCATCGCGCCATCCTCTTCGAGGTCGAGCGTCAGAAGCAGCTGCTCGAAGCGGGTGACACCGTCGTGCAGGAGACGCGCGGCTGGTCGGAGGCCGAGCAGCGGACTTTCTCCCAGCGCAGCAAGGAATTCGCCGAGGACTATCGCTACTTCCCGGAGCCCGATATCCCTCCCTTGGAGCTGGATCGGGCGTGGATCGAAGACCTGAGGCGAGGCTTGCCCGAGCTGCCGGCGGTGCGTCGCGCCCGGCTCGTCGCCGACCACTCGCTGCCGGACCGTGATGTGGCGGTGATCGGCGCCGACCGCGAGCTTGCGGATCTGTTCGAGGGGGCCGTGGCGGCCGGCGCGCCCGCAAAGCAGGTCGCGAACTGGATCGTCGCGGAGGTTGCGCCAAGCGGCAAGCTGCCTTCGGCGCAGAACCTGGCCGAGCTCGTGAAGCTGGTGAGCGACGGGAGCATCACCCGTGACCAGGCCCGCGAGGTGCTCGTGGAGTCGGTCGAGACGGGGCGCACCCCCGCCGAGATTGCGGCCGAGCACGGACACAAGCAGGTGAGCGATGAATCCGAGCTTCGCGTCCTTGCCGAAGCTGTCATCGACGCCAACCCCAAAGCTGCCGCCGACTATCGCGGCGGCAAAAAGCAGGCGATGCAGGCGCTCATGGCGGACCTCCGCAAGCGCGCACCTCAGGCGAACCCCAAGGTCGCCAACGAGCTGCTGCTGAAACTGCTCGGCTAGGCGTTACCGGCGTCGTGTGCCCCGCGACAGGTGAGTGTGGGGCACACATGCCAGGACCTTGATCCACCGATTGTTTCCGGCGTCGCCGAAACGCAAGACACTTAGTTCGCGGGGCGGCGGGACAGCCAGGCGCTGAACACGTACAGGACCAGCGCCACCACGTAAGCGGCCAGCGCAACGAGGACAAGGATTCCGCCTGCTGCACCAGACACGATCGACGTGAAGACGATGATGAGAATCGACGCGCCCAGCCCGATCGCGGTCAGCCCCTGCAGGCGGGCGACAAACGGCGTCACGCGCACCAAAGGCCACAGCAGCCGCCCAGGCCACCAGCGGGGAAACGTGCCACGCATCAGCAGGTACAGCCCGGCTCCGATCAAGAAGGCGCCCGCAAGGTAGGCCACGGCCTCCACCACGTACCCCACGGCCGGATTTTAGGGCGAGTTCACCTCCCCGCTCGCGGGGGAGGTCGCCCGCGCAGCAGGCGGGTGGGGGCGCCCGATTCACCGCTAGCCTTGTTAGGTGGTCCTCCCTCCTGACCTCCACGTGCACACGGAGTGGTCGTACGACGGCAGGCGCGGATCGATAGAGCGCAGCTGCGAGCGCGCGATCGAGCTGGGGCTCCCGGCCATCGCCTTCACCGATCACGCCGACTTCGTGAAGGTCCACGAAGACCAGTACTGCGTCGACATCGCGGGCTACCTTGACTCGGTGGAGCGATGCCGCACCAAATTTCCGGGCTTGCGCATCCTGAGTGGCGTCGAGCTCGGCGAGCCTCACTGGTTTCCCGCTGAGACGGCGGCCGTGCTGTCCGCGGGCCCGCTGGATAACGTCCTCGGCTCGGTCCACTGCGTGAAGCTGGACGGCGAGATCGTCGATGCCAGCCAGCTGCGAGACCGCGAAGGCGTCGACCTGGCTGCGGCTACCCGGGAGTACTTCGGCGAGGTGCTCGCGATGCTCGAGGCGGACCAGCCTTTCGAGACGCTCGCCCATCTCGACTACCCGAAGCGCTACTGGATCGAGGGAGCGCCGCCATATAAGGAAAAGGACTTCGAGCCTGAAATTCGCGAGGTGCTGAAGGCTGCCGCTCGAACAGGCCGCGTGCTGGAGGTGAACACGACGCGCGGCGACAGGCTGTGCCCGGACATGACTGTCGTGCGGTGGTGGCGAGAGCTGGGCGGGCAGGCCGTGCAGTACGGCAGCGATGCGCACAGCCCAGACAAGATTGCCGCCGGCTTTCATGTGGCGACGCAGATGGTTGAGGCGGCCGGCTTCAAGCCGGCGCGCGATCCGGTTTCCCTGTGGCGCCGCTGATCCTGCGGCCATCGTCGCCGGCCCACGGCGGGGCCGCGGTCGCTCGTGACGACGGCAAGGTGTGGCTTGTCAACTACGCGCTGCCGGGCGAGGTCGTCGAGGCGGAGCCGCGCGGCCGCCAGGGCGGTGTCGCTGTCGCGGCGGCGACTCGCGTGATCGAAGCCTCGCCCCATCGCGTCGCCGCGCCGTGCCCTTACTTCGGCGCCTGCGGCGGCTGCCAACTGCAGCATGCCTCTTACGCCCATCAGCTCGAGCTGAAGCGGCAAGTGGTCGAAGAGGCCTGGGCGCGAGCGGGCCTGCGCCTGCCTCCGGATACCGCCGTCCTCGGTATGGATGATCCGTGGCGGTACCGGATTCGCGGTGAGTTCGAGGCTGTCGCCGGCGCGGGTGGGTGGCGGTTCGGCTTTCACCGCCTGCGCTCGCACTCGGTGCTGCCGATCGACAGCTGCGTCATCCATGACGCTCGTATCGAAAGCGCATTACCGGCCTTTGCGCAGGCCGCGAACGAGCTGCAGCTGACCGGCTTGCAGAATCTGCTGCTGACCGCTGAGCCGACCGGCAGCGGGCTGCTGTGGAGGCTGCGCTTCCACGGCCGTGAGCCGCGTTGGCCGCGGGACGATTTCGCGCACCGCGTGGCCGAGCTGCTTCCCGGCTCGACGTTGCTCGACGAGGCGATGACGTTGGAGTTCTGGAACATGACGTTTCGCGTCCGTAGCGACACGTTCCTGCAGACGAACTACAAGCAGATGCTTGTCCTGTACCAAGTCGCCCTCGACATGCTGCAGACGAAGAGTGAGGAGCGCATCCTCGATCTCTACGCAGGCATCGGGACGATCTCGGTCGCGGTCGCTCGAAGTGGGGCCGCGGTGACGGCCATCGAAGAGAACCCGCATGCGGTGCAGCTCGGGAGGCTCAACGCGCGGATCAACTCGGCACGAGTCGAGTGCCTGCCCGGCAAGGTGGAGACGGTGCTCCGCGCCATCCGGCTTGGACAGCACCAGGCCGTGATCCTGGACCCGCCGCGCGCGGGCTGCGAACCAGCGGCACTCGCGGAGCTGATTCGGCTGGGGCCTGACCGCCTCGTCTACATCAGCTGCGAGCCCTCGACGCACGCGCGGGACCTCGTGGGCCTGGTGCGCGGCGGTTATAGGGTCAGGCGCGCCGCGATCGTCGACATGTTTCCGCAGACGTACCACATTGAATCCGTGGCCCTGTTGGAGCGGAGCTAGAGGAGGAGCCCCAATCCCCCGCCTCCGGCGGGTACTTCCCCACAAGTGGGGAAGAGTTTTGCCGGCTTAGCGTTCCAGCTTGCGGGCGAGCTTGACGACTGAAAGCCGCAGGCGCCCCGGGCCGAGCGACCTGACGACCATCGACAGGATCGGCCTCAGCAGCTGCATGTCGGGCCAAACGGAACGTGGGGTGGGACGGTTACGCCCGAAGTCAACGGCGGCAGCTTAAACGAAACGACCCGGCTACGTACTCCCGTGTACGAATCTGGCCAGCCGGCCCACTCCTTCGCGCAGATCTGCCTCTGAGCTCGCCAGGCTGATCCGCACGGCCTCCGAGGCCACCTCGCCGAACGCGGTCCCTGGCGCGGCGCTGACCCCCTGCTCGCGGAGCAGGGCAAACGAGAATTCACGGGCAGGAAGGCCCCGCAACGAGACGTCGGCCATGATGTAGAAGGCCCCGGTCGGTTCGGAGATCAACAGCTCCGCGTCCTTCAAGATGTCGACGACGAGATCCCGGCGCCGCCGGTAGGCGCTGACCATCTCGCCGACGCAGTCCTGTGGACCGGTCAACGCGGCTTCCGCCGCGACCTGCGTGATCGTCGAGACGCACGACGAGTTCGACTCGAGGACTTTGGTCGCGGTGTCGATGAGATCGACCGACCCCGCGATGTAACCGAGACGCCATCCGGTCATCGCGTACGTTTTGGAGAAGGTGAATGCGGTCACGATGCGGTCGTCGTCCGGCGCGAGCTTGGCGGGACTCGTCCACGATCCGTCGAGGACGATCTGGTCATAGCATTCGTCGCTCAAGAGCCACAGGTTGTGGCTTTGCGCGAGGTCGATCATCGCGGCGACCGTCGCTTCCGGGTAGACAGCTCCGGTCGGGTTGTTGGGGCTGTTGACCACCAGGACCTTGGTCCGGGGTGAAATGAGCCGCGCCAACGATTCGAGGTCGGGTTGAAAGCCGTATTCCGGCGGGCATGGGTAGAAGATGCCTCGCGTACCCAGCCAGGGCAGCATCATCCGGTAGTTCGGCCAACCAGGATCAGGAAGCAGCACCTCATCGCCTTGCTCCAGAACAGCGGCGAACATCGCCGCGATGGCACCGACACCGCCCGGACCGCAGGCGATGGCCTCGGGTGTCGTCTTGATGCCGTTGACGCGCGCTAGCTTGTCGACCAGCTTCTCGCGCAGCGATAGCAAGCCCTGTGTATGCGTGTAGAAGGTCTTGTTCTCGTCGATCGCACGCTTGCCCGCGTCCTTGACATGCTGGGGAGTGGGGAAGTCGGGCTGGCCGACGTCGAGGCGGATCGTGCCGGGCCGGCGGATTGCCTCGTTGGCGATCTCGCGTATCCCCGAGTGCAGTGACTCGGCAGGTCCGTGGGCGAGGGATGGGATCACGGTCCCAATTCTCGCGGGTGAGGGCTAGTAGAGCCTGGGGTTGTGGTGCAGCTTGACGACGGCGAGTCGGAGGCGTCCTGGGCCGAGGGTCCAGATCACCAGTCCCAGGACGATCCGTAGCATCACACCGGCTTAAACGCGGCCAGGGCGGAGTCGGTTACTGGCCCAGGAATCTCCGAGGTCGCTCGGGAAGATGCGCGGCTCGAAGTAGACTATCCGCCGGGGGCCGCCACACCCAGAATCAAACGATGCCGCACGCCCCAGAAACCTTCGTCCACCTCCACAACCACACCGAGTATTCGCTGCTCGACGGCGCCAGCCGCATTCCCGCCATGGTGTCGCGTGCGGCCGAGCTCGGGATGCCGGCGATCGGGCTTACAGACCACGGCGTCATGTACGGCGCGATCCACTTCTACAAGGCCTGCAAGGAAGCCGGGATCAAGCCGATCATCGGCTGCGAGGTCTACGTCGCGCCGCGGTCTCGCCTGCTGCGGGAAGGCCGCGTGGACCGCGACCCCAACCACCTGACGCTCCTCGCGTCCAGCCACGAGGGCTACCTCAACCTGATGCGGCTTTGCACCGTCGGCCAGATGGAGGGGATGTACTACAAGCCGCGCATCGACAAGGAGATCCTGGCCGAGCACTCGAAGGGCTTGATCGCCCTTTCGGGTTGTCTCCAGGGCGAGGCGGCCAGCAAGATCGTCGACGGCGACGTCGACGGCGCGCGGGAGTCGGTCGCAACGTATCGCGACATCTTCGGCAAGGACAACTTTCTGCTCGAGGTCCAGAGGCACGGAATCGAGAAGCAGGTCGAGGTCAACACCGTGCTCGCGCGGTTCGGTAACGAGCTCGGACTTCGTCTTTGCGCCACCAACGATCTGCATTACGTCCACCGCCATGACTCGGAGGCGCACGACGTGTTGCTTTGTCTGCAGACCGGCGCGCGCTTCAACGACCCAAACCGGTGGCGCTTCACGACCCAGGAGAACTACCTGAAGACGGCCGCCGAGATGATCGAGGCATTCGCCGATACGCCGGATGCGCTGGCCAGCACGCTCGAGGTCGCCGACCAGTGCGACCTGAAGCTGAATCTCGGCGCCACGCTGCTGCCACCGTTCGACGTGCCGGATGGATTGACTCCGGATCAGTGCCTGCGGCAGCTCGTGGTCAAAGGTCTCGAGTGGCGCTTCGGCAAGCCGTCAGCCTCGGTGACGGAGCGAGCGGATCAGGAGCTGTCGGTCATCAGCCAGACCGGCTACGCGTCCTACTTCCTGATCGTGTGGGACTTCTACAACTTCGCGCGCCAGAACGGAATCGTCGTCGGGCCGGGGCGGGGCAGCGCGGCCGGCAGCCTCGTTTCGTACAGCCTCGGCATCACCAACCTGGATCCCCTGCAACACGGACTGATCTTCGAGCGCTTCCTGAACATCGACCGCGTCTCGATGCCTGACATCGACTGCGACTTTTCGGTGGAAGGTCGCGAGAAGGTGATCCGCTACGTCTCGGAGAAGTACGGCGCCGATCGTGTCGCGCAGATCATCACCTTCACGACGATGGCGTCCAAGGCCGCGATCCGCGACGTCGGTCGCGTGCTCGAGGTTCCCCTGCGGGACACGGATCGGCTGGCCAAGCTCGTGCCCGTGTGGCAGGGCCGGTCGAAGACGCTCGAAGACACGGTCAAGGAAGTTCCCGAATTTCGCGAGGCGTATGAGTCCAGCGACGAGGCCAAACGGTTGGTCGACGTCGCCAAGGCGCTGGAGGGTGTCTCGCGCAACGTCAGCACCCACGCCGCCGGCGTCGTGATCGCGCCGGAACCCCTCGTCCGGTACACGCCGCTGCAGTTCGGCCCGGGCCGCGAGGCCGTGATCACCCAGTACGACATGAAGGCGGTCGGCGACATCGGCCTGTTGAAGATCGACTTCCTCGGCCTGCAGAACCTGGACATCATCGCCACGTGCCTGCGCCTGCTGAAGGAGACGCGGGGAATCGAGATTGACCTGGAGCACCTGACGTTCGACGACACCAAGACGTATGAGCTGATTTCCAACGCGGACACGCATGGTGTGTTCCAGCTCGAAGGTGCGGGCATGCGCCGGATGCTCATGGACATGCGGCCGCAGAGCTTCGAGGACGTGTCCGCAGCGATCGCGTTGTTCCGACCCGGACCCATGGTCAACATCCCGGCGTTCATCGCGCGGAAGCAGGGCCGCGAGCCCATCGAGTACATGCACGAGCGCCTCGAGCCGATCCTGCGTGAGACCTACGGCGTGATGATCTACCAGGAGCAGGTGATGATGGCCGCGCGGGAGCTGGCCGGGTTCACGATGAGCGAGGCCGACATCCTTCGCGCCGCGATGGGAAAGAAGGACAAGGCCAAGATGGCCAAGTTGCGCACGAAGTTCATCGATGGAACTGTCGAGCGCGGGATTCCGAAGGCCACGGCCGAGGCCCTGTTCGACGGCATCGCAAAATTTGCTGAGTACGGGTTCAACCGCGCCCACTCTGCCGCCTACGCGGTGATCAGCTACCAGACCGCGTATCTGAAGGCCAACCATCCGCTCGAGTACATGACCGCGCTCCTGATTCATATGGAAGGAAGCGCCGACCGTGTGGCCACGGCGATCGTGGACTGCCGTCTGCGCGGGATCGACGTGCTGGCTCCGGACGTCAACCAGTCGCGGACCGATTTCTCGATGACCGACGGGCGGATCCTGTTCGGGCTGGCGGCGATCAAGAACGTGGGCCGCCACGCGGTGGAAAGCATTGTCGGCCTGCGTGACGCGGATGGTCCATTCAAATCGCTGGAGGAGCTGTGCGAGCGCACGTCAGCGATTCAGGACGTCAACCGGCGCGTCCTCGAGGCGCTCGTGCAGTCGGGCGCATGCGATTCGTTGGGCGAGCGCGCTCGTCTGATCGCCGCCCTCGACCACGCGGTGAGCCGCGCGGAGCGCGCGCGTCGCGACCGAGAGTCTGGTCAGACCTCCCTGCTCGATATGGTCGGCACGCCCGACGTCGAGATCGAGGACTACGGGCTGACCATCGACGTCGCCCCGATGGCCGGTGACGAGAAGCTGCGACTGGAGAAAGAGCTGCTCGGGCTTTACCTGAGCGATCACCCGCTGCGCCGTATTTCGGCTGAGCTGGCCAAGCTGTCGGACGCGCAGGCCGTCGAGGTCACAAGCGCGTTGCAAGACACGGAGGTTCGCGTCGCAGGCTTGGTTCGCGAGGTGCGGCGGGTGGTCACGCGAAAGGGCCAGATCATGGCTTACGCGACTCTGGAAGACCTCACCGGCACCGTCGACATCGTGTTGTTCCCGCGCGTGTTCGAGCAGACCAGGCTGCTGTTCGAGCCGGACAAAGTGGTCGTTGTGCAGGGCAAAGTGGACGCGCGGGCCGGGAGCACGCGCGCGACCGGCGCGGTGGTCTCGCTCGCCGAACCGGAGATCGAGGCCGAGGTCGAGACTGCGTCGGTGGTCGCCGACATGGCGTGGCTGTGGGACGACCCGGACTGCGTACCGGTGTCGCGGCGCCAGCTCGTCCACGTTCGCATTCCGAATGGTGACGCCGGGCTTGCGGACCGCCTCGAAGCGGTGCTCGCGCGGCATCCGGGGACCGACGAAGTCGTGCTGCATGTCGTCGTCGGCAGCCGCGAGGTCGTGGTAAATGCCGATCGTTATCATGTCCTCGCCGGTCCGGCGCTCGCCGCCGAGATCGACGACTTGGTCGGTCAGGCGGCGACCAGGCTGGAGACGGTCAGGCCGAAGGCGCAGTCCAACGGCAATGGAAGGGGGAACGGTGACCGAGGTCGAAGAACCCAGTAGCCGGTACATCGTGGTCAAGGCGCTGGAGGATGGCGTGGTGATCATGGGCTTGACTCGCGGCAAGGACACCCGATCGCATCACTCGGAGCGTCTCGATGCCGGCGAGGTGCTGGTCGCACAGTTCACGGAGCTGACGGCGGCGATCAAGATTCGCGGCAAGGCCGAGATTCTCACCGACGTGGGGAAGGTGGAGTCCGGGCTCTAGGGCCTCACCGGAAGGCCGGCTGCCTTCCAGGCCGCGAAGCCGCCGATCACATCCGTCGCGTTGACCAGGCCGAGCTCCTGGAGGGAGGCCGCGGCAAGGCTCGACGAGTAGCCCTGGTTGCAGATCACGATGACCCGGACCGCGTGGTTCGTGGCTTCAGGAATCCTTGCCGGCGACGCGGGGTCGAGGCGCCACTCGACGACCGTGCGGTCGATGACCAGCGCGCCGGGAATCTCGCCGTCCCTGGCGCGCTGCTCCGAGGTTCGCGTATCGACCAGCAGCGCTCCGTTGGCATGCTCGGCCGAGGCCTCCTGAGGCGTGACGCGGCGCAGGCGGCGCCGCGCGTTGTCGAGTAGGTCGTCGATCGTCGGCATGATCTGGCGCTCAGTTTGTAGCAGATAGAATCGGACTGAGTCCCGCCCACGTAGCTCAGGCGGTAGAGCATTTCCTTGGTAAGGAAAAGGTCCCCGGTTCGAATCCGGGCGTGGGCTCCAAGTTCAATACCACCGTTTCCTTCCATCGTCTGCCTCGCATCATCTCCCGAGAAATGACGTATGGAAATGCTCTGCGGCAGAGCTTTAATGCCTCGCGACCCAGCCGGCGATCTGGGCCCGGGAGTTGAAGCCGAGCTTGTTCAGGATGCTGCGGACGTGGCTGTCCACGGTGCGCTCGGAAATGAACAGGCGTGCCCCGATCTGCTTGTTGCTCAGGCCTTCGGCGATCAGCCGAGCCACGTCGGCCTCCCGCCGCCCGAGCCCGCCAAGGGCGCCGTCGCCGGAGCGGCCGGGAGCCGCGGCAGCCTGGCCTGGCTCGCCCAGCGCCAGTGCGATCGCCGCCTCCCGGTCCATCCGCTTACCGGCGCCGAACTCGGCGTCGAACCTCGCCTGGCCCAGCAGGGCGATCGCGGTCTCCTCGGTCTGGGCGATCAGCGGGGCCAGCGGCGCCATCACTGACGCGCCCGCTCCCAGGCGTGTCGACTCTGCCGCCCCCAGCAGCTGGGCCGCCAACCGCCCGTGGCGAGCCAAGGCCGCGTAGTAGCCGAACGTGGCCATCAAATAGGACTGAACGAGCCGGTCGTCGATCCGCCGCGCGATCTGCAGAGCCTCCGTGTAGAGCGGCCGGGATCCGTCTGCGTCGCCCACGTTCAACAACGCGAAAGCCAGCTCCATCAGCATGATCTCGAGCACGTAGAGGTCGCCGGCCTCTCGGCTCAGCCGCACGCCCTCCGTGGACGCCTCTCGGACCACGGCAAGTTCGCCCGTGAACATCCCATTCAAAGCTCGTGTCTGGAGGACCGCCGTCGTGGCGGCCAGGTCGTTGGCGCCCGCCAGCGCCGTCAGCGCCTCCTCATGCAGCGCGTCCGCGGCGCTGCGGTCGCCCGCCAACATCGCCGCGATCGACCCCATCGCCTGCGCCTGCGTCAGAAGGGCCAGATCACCCAGCTCGGTGGCGGCAGCCGCGGCGCGCGCCAGCCACGGTCGAGCCGACAGCGGGTCGTTCTGCAGCACGGCCAGGAAGCCGCGCAGGAAGCAGGCCCAGGCGAGCCTCTCCGGGTTGCCCTTGCCCGGTGCGAGCATCTCCTCCAGCCACCGCACGCCCTCGGTGGTCGCGCGTGTGATCCAGAACCAGCCAAGCGACGCGACCAAGTCGACGCCGCGCGCAAAGTCGCCGCGCGTCACACAGTGCCGGAGGATGGCGCGGACGTTGTCGATTTCGAGCTCCATCCACCCGAGCCACTCGGCCAGCCGGTAGCGGCCCGCAGGCCCGGTCGCACCACACTTGAGCACGTAGTACTCGGTGGCGCGATCCCCGAGGGTCTCGTCTTCACTGGCCTCCCTCAGCTTGAGGGCGGCGTACTCACGCATTGTCTCGTGCAGGCGATAGCAGGCCTCTCCGCGCACGTCCTCCTTGATCACGAGCGACCTGTCGACCAACGACGAAAGCGAATCGAGCACCGATGCCACGGGCAGTTCGTCAGAAGCACAGATGCCCTCGACGTCCGCCAGCGTGAATCGTCCCGCGAACACGCAAAGCCTTCGCAGCAGCGTCCGCTCGGAGGCCGAAAGGAGATCGTGGCTCCATTCGATGGTGGTCTGCAGGGTCTGATGCCGGGGCAGCGCGGCGCGGCCACCGCCCACCAGGAGGCTGAACCTGTCGCTCAGGCGCTCGAGGATCTGCTCCACCGAAAGCGCTCGAGTCCGAACTGCCGCCAGCTCGATCGCCAGCGGCAGGCCATCCAGCCGCCGGCACACGTCGGCGACCGACGACTGATTCGACGCGGTCAGCTCGAAGGTCCCCGACGCCGCCGCTGCCCGCTCGACGAAAAGCATCACCGCTTCGTTCTGCCCCAGCCTGTCGCCATCTGCGGTGGGCAGCTCCAGAGGGGGGATGGGGACGACGTGCTCCCCCGGCACGTCAAGCGGTTCGCGGCTGGTGGCGATCACCCGCAGGCCCGGCGCGGCGCGAACCCCCTCGTTGACGAGCTCGGAGACCCCCTCGAGCAGGTGCTCGCAGTTGTCCAGCACCAGAAGCAGCTCCTTGTCCGCGAGGTAAGACCGGAGCAGGGCAAGCGGTTCGGTCGCTGCCTGGTCGCGCAGGTCCAGCGCGGCCATCACGGCGTTGCCCACCAGCGCCGAGTC
>Ga0070697_100003506_pt1 | contig 12055 bp, 11 predicted proteins | sample KBSK1501metaG_FD_65475 | JGI IMG/M metagenome (GOLD analysis project Ga0070697, IMG submission 65475) | Corn, switchgrass and miscanthus rhizosphere microbial communities from Kellogg Biological Station, Michigan, USA - KBS K1-50-1 metaG | ecosystem: Host-associated > Plants > Roots >... | reverse complement strand
TCAAGGATGCGATCGAGCTTCCGCTTTTACATGTCGATCTTTTCAAAAAATTTCAGCACGCGACACCCAAGGGTTTTCTGCTCTACGGCCCGCCCGGTTGCGGCAAGACACTGATTGGAAAAGCAACCGCTTATAATCTGACGAAGCAACTGCGGGAAAAAACCGACGCGGAGATGCGTGAATATTTCATGCATGTCAAAGGCCCGGAGATTTTGAACATGTGGGTCGGGGAGTCGGAAAGAATGGTGCGCGAAATTTTTGCGACTGCTCGGGAAAAGCGAACCGAGGGTTTCATGCCTTTTCTGTTTATCGATGAAGCCGAGTCGATCCTCGGAACGCGCCGCGCCTCGCGTTACTCGAACATTCTTTCCACGCTCGTCCCCATGTTTTGCTCGGAAATGGATGGGATCGATTCGCTCAATGACGTGGTAATTATCCTCGCTTCGAATCGCGCCGACCTGATCGATCCCGCCATTCTGCGTCCCGGCCGCATCGATCGAAAAATCAAAGTGAGTCGGCCGGACAAAAGGGGCGCGCGCGAGATTTATCGCATTTATCTCACCGACGCCCTGCCTTACGACGGTGTGCTTGCGAAAGAGGCCGACGGCATCGGCGCGTCCATCGAGCGGTTAATCGAACGTTTTGTCGATTGGCAATTTGTGCGGCGCGATGAAAACAGGTTTCTCGAAGTGACGTTGCGCAGCGGCCGCAAAGAAACTCTTTATCGCAGCGATCTCATCAGTGGCGCGATTATTGCCTCTATTGTCGAGCGTGCCAAAGCCATGGCGATCAAACGGGCGATCGCCACCCAACAGGAGGAAGGAATCCGTGAAACGGATTTGCAACTCGCCTTCAACGCGGAATACGTCGAGAACGATATTTTTCCAACCACTGATATTACCGAGGACTGGCTCAAGCTGATCGACTACGATCCGGAGAACGTGGTCAAGATTGCGCCCGTGAAACCGCTCTCGGATGCGCGATCGCGCACGGCATCCGGGGTGATCTAATGCTCCTCTGACTGTAGGGGAAGCTGTTAGCTTCCCGACGAATATGGGCGAACCACCGCGGCTGTCGGAAATTCAATTACCCTGGGAGAAATCGATCATCTACTTTGTAACCCTGTGTGTAAAAGACCGGTACCAGGTGTTGGCCAATACGAAAGTGTTTGAAGCGATCAAAACAACCATCGTCCAATTACGAAGATGGCATGTGCTGGCCGGTGTTATCATGCCTGATCATGTCCATTGGTTGGTTTCGCCGCGGACAGATCGCGAGATTTCTGTTGGTGACTTTGCAAATGGGTTCAAGCGCGTTTTGCGCAAAATGTTGGCTGATCAGAATTGGGAATGGCAGCGCGGTTGTTTTGATCGGCTTCTTCGATCGGATGAAAACTTGCGCAACAAGTGGATTTACGTGCAGGACAATCCTGTACGACAGGGATTGGTCCAAAGATGGGAAGACTGGCCGTACTATTTAGATTTCATTAATGATGAGGGAAGCTATCAGCTTCCCCTACAGGCGGAGCATTCGAGGAAATGAAACGGGTCTTCGGTCTTGAGACGGAGTACGGTATCACCGTGAATGGTGCCGAGATCGTCGATGTTGTCGCCGAATCGATCGAGCTGGTGCGCCGTTATACCGAGCACGGCGCGCTCATGAAATGGGATTACGACCTCGAAGATCCGCACCTCGATGTGCGGGGCTTTCGCGCTCGGGAATTGCTCCAGGACACTGATGAGTCCGCTTATTACGAGATGGACAAAAATCGCCCGCTCAGTTTCGAAGAAATAAAAAGCGATCTTGTCCTTTCAAACGGCGCCCGTTTCTACAACGACCATGCGCATCCGGAGTATTCCACTCCCGAGTGCATCACGCTCCAGCAAATTGTCGCGCAGGACAAGGCCGGTGAACGCATCCTCGCGGAATGTGCGCGGCGACGAAACCTAAAGTTGCCGCCTGCCAACGAAGTCCGTCTTTACAAGAACAACACCGATTTTGTCGGCCACAGTTACGGCTGCCATGACAATTACCTGGTAAGTCGTGAGATTGCATGGGACCGGATCGTCGCGGGCATTCTGCCGTTTCTCATCACGCGCCAGATCTTCGCCGGCGCCGGAAAGATGGGGATCGAAGCGGAGAGCGCATCTGGTGCACCCGGGATTTTTCAAATTTCGCAGCGCGCGGATTTTTTCAGTGTGCTGGTGAGCATTGACACGATGAACCGTCGACCGCTGATCAACACGCGGGACGAACCGCACGTTGACGCCAGCCGTTATCGCCGGTTTCACGTCATCCTGGGCGATTCGAACATGAGCGAATGGGCCACGGCCATGAAGATCGGGACCACGGCGCTCGTTCTCGATCTGATCGAGCGCGGAGAAGCGCCGCAACTGGAGATCGCGCAACCCGTCGATGCAAACAAATCGATCAGCCGCGATCAAACTTACGATTGGATCATCGAATTAAAGGATGGCCGAAAGATTTCCGCGATCGATGTGCAACGCATTTATCTGAAGGCCGCGGCGCGCGTCAATGAGGGTGCGGATGAAGATCGAGAATGGATCCTGCGCGAGTGGGAAAGCGTTCTTAACGATCTTGAGCGCGACTTGATGCTGGCACGCGACCGCATTGATTGGGTCGGGAAGAAATTTCTACTTAACGCGTTGCAGGAAGAAGAAAAACTCTCTTGGACCCATCCGTGGCTGCAATCAATCGATCTCGAATATCACAATGTCGATCTTGAGCGTGGGATGTATTACGAGCTTGTCCGCCAGGGGGTGATGCGGCGCGTCGTGACCGAGGACGAGATCAAAATGTCGATCTTCAGTCCGCCCGAAACCACGCGGGCATTTTTTCGTGGCCGTTCCGTCGCGCGCTTTAACGACGAGATTTCCTCGATCCAGTGGGACGAAATTGTCTTCGCGAATCAATTTCAAATACATCGGGTTGTTCTGCCTGAGGCTGCATCCGATGCCCGGCTCGACGCGCTAAATCACGCCGCGCGTAACGGGAAAGATTTCGCCGAGTTCATCCGCGCTGTTGGCGACATAGGCTGATGGCCACAAGTAACATTCCGAGACTCTGGCGAAAATCCTACGCGCCGACCGAAAATGGAATCACTCCCACTCGATCGTGCTGGGCGGTTTGCTTGAGATATCGTAACAGACGCGGTTGACGCCTTTGACTTCGTTGCTGATTCGAGCGGAGATGCGTGCAAGTAACTCGTAGGGAAGCCGGACCCAATCCGCGGTCATGCCATCCTGGCTCTCGACGATACGAAGCACGATCGTGTTTTCGTAAGTGCGCTGGTCGCCCATAACGCCGACCGAGCGGACCGGCAGCAGGACCGCGAAGGATTGCCAGACACGATAATACCAATCGGAAGATTCCATTTCGCTCACGACAATCGTGTCCGCTTCGCGCAAGATCGACAGTCGCTCGGGCGTGACTTCACCGAGAATGCGAACGGCAAGACCTGGCCCCGGGAATGGTTGACGGTAGACAACTTCCTTCGGCAAACCGAGTTGCAAACCTGCCTGGCGCACTTCGTCTTTGAATAATTGGCGCACCGGCTCGACCAGTTCGAAGTGCATTTTTTCGGGCAAACCGCCGACGTTGTGATGACTCTTAATCACTTGCGAGGGATTCCCCTCGATCGACACGCTCTCAATCACGTCCGGATAAAGAGTGCCTTGGGCGAGAAACTTGTAACCGCCATGTTTACGCGCGTCATTTTTGCGATCTTCTTCGAGTAACTCCTCGGTCGCGTGCTGAAACACTTTGATGAATTCGTTGCCGATGATTTTTCGTTTTGTTTCGGGATCGGTCACGCCTTTGAGCAGCGCGAGAAAACGCTCACTCGCATCCACGTATTTCAGACGCACATGAAAATTTTCGCCGAAAACCCGCTGCACGATTTCTTCCTCGCGCGAGCGCAGCAAACCATTGTTCACAAAGATACACGTAAGTTGCTCGCCGATCGCCCGGTGCAGAAGCGCTGCGGTAACGGAGGAATCGACCCCGCCGCTCAAACCGAGCACGACTTTTTGGTCGCCGACCTGCTCGCGGATGCGGGCGCAGGCTTCTTCGATGAACGAACCCATCGTCCAGTCCATCGTGCAGTGGCAGATGTGATAAACGAAATTCTGCAGAATCTCTTTCCCGCGTGGGGTATGTGCGACTTCGGGGTGAAATTGTAAGGCATAAAGTTTTCTTTGCGGATCTTCGATGGCGGCAAATGGAGAATTTTCCGTGCGGGCGGCGGCGCGGAAACCGGCGGGCAATGTGGTTACCTTATCTCCGTGACTGCTCCAGATATCGATCTGTTCTCCAATTCCCTCGAATAATCGCGAGCTGTTGGTCACGTGCAGCATTCCAGGGCCATATTCACGACGGGGGCTAAATTCCACCTGGCCGCCAAGATGATGCGCCATTAATTGCATTCCGTAGCAAATGCCCAGCACCGGGACTCCGAGTGAAAAAATTTCCGGATCGAGATGTGGGGCGTCTTTGTCGTAAACACTCGCCGGACCGCCGGAAAGAATGAGTCCCTTCGGTTTCAGCCTGGCGATCTCAGTTGCGGGTACGTCGAAGCGAACGATCTCGGAATAAACCTGGAGTTCACGAATGCGCCGGGCAATGACTTGGGTGTACTGCGAACCGAAATCCAGGATGAGAATTCTTGAATGCGCTGATGGGGCGGCTGTTTTCACGTGCTACGGATGAGTTTCTGGCACGCTGTGTTCGGCGGCAGCATCGCCAGGCGACCGCTCGACTGGGCCAATCGTCCCCTGACCGGTGACGCCACGCTGAAGCTGCTCCCCCACTTCTTCGGTGCTGCGCTGCTCGAGCGGATCCGCGCAGCCACCTACGATCAGCGTCGATGCGATCACGAACAAGATCGACATGCGCTTCATCTGCTTATTTTAGGAACGCAGCGGAGTAATGCAATTGCGGATTGTCGAAATCAAACTGGTGAAATGTTAAAAAGTTAAATTGTTGAAACGGTACAAGCTTCTCGTTGTAACTTTTTAACAGTTTTAACCTTTTAACTTCGCCTTCCATGATCGAGCCAGACCTTCTGCTGCAAGGCTATCGGCTCGGTGTTTTTCCGATGGCGATGGAAGACGACTCCATCGGGTGGTTCTCGCCTGATCCGCGCGCGATCATTCCACTGGAAGATTTTCATGTGCCGCACGCGTTGCGCCGCGCTCTGCGAAAAAACTTTTTCGAAATCAAGATCGACAATGCCTTTTCGGACGTGATCAATGCGTGCGCGAGGCGCGAAGATACCTGGATCAATCGTGAAATCATCGAGAGCTACACACGGCTGCATGAGCTCGGGCACGCGCATTCCGTCGAAGCCTGGACCTGCGGCAAATCCGCCAGTCGGACGGACTCGTCCCGTGGCGAGCTTGCTGGAGGGCTTTACGGGGTGGCGGTCGGCGGCGCGTTTTTCGGTGAATCGATGTTTCATCGGGTGACCGATGCCTCCAAGATTGCGCTCGCCGGACTCGTGCAACACTTGCGCAGCCGAAAATTCGTTTTACTCGACACGCAATGGCTCACGCCACATCTGCAACAATTCGGCGGCATCGAGATTTCACGGAACCATTATCTGCACCTTTTAAGGAGCGCAGTAGAATTGCCGCGAAAATTTTGAGGCGACTGATGTTTGATTTTCTTGATGTGAGTCACCAGCGCGGGCCAAAATTTCGGACAGCATTGTAAACGATGCCTTGCCGGAAGGTAGATGCACCGACTGCTGCCATTGCTTCACGCAGGACACGATCGGCTGTTTCGCGGTCCACCCGTTTTTGGGGGAGCTGCTGCGCGCTGAGGTCGCCCTTTTGCTTGTAAATGTAATCGTGGACGACGCTCGGATAGGAAATGTCGTAATCATCTGGCGAGAGCCACCACCAGACCGCTCGCGGGATGGATCCCAAGTCAGTGAGGAAATCCTTTGGTATCTCGATAATCCCGCCGAGGGGCGTACTTCGATATTGTAGCGGCGTGATGAGTTCGAAATAGGGAGTGTCGGCGTTTCCCATCGCTCGAATGGCCTCTTCACGACTCAGGCACCAGAGATTCAGTTCACTTAGGAATTGATCGCTCATGCAAGCGAGCGTGAGACGGTTCTGCCCGCTGCACAAGACGATTAATAGAGGCAACGGAACAGAATACTTGCTTCATTGTTGCTCAGCCGCACGAATTTTGCATAGTGAACGCCCGGCTTTCACATGCGATTGTCGATCTTACGGCTGGGTAGCTCAGTTGGCAGAGCAGTGGACTGAAAATCCACGTGTCGGCGGTTCGATTCCGCCCCCAGCCAGTCCCTCATTACGAGGGATCTACGTTGCCTCGCGAGGCCGGCATTTCATTTGCCAAGAATTCCTGCAAACCATCCTTTTCTCTGGCTCTTCAAAGCTTGCTGGAAATGCTCCTTCACAAAATTGGGGTCCCTCGCGTGAGCCAGCGCGTCCATGAGATTGATGCGGTTAGCCAGAAGCAACTCGATAAGACTTTCGTCCACAGTATGCATGCCGTCCGCACCTCCGATTTGAATCAGTCCGGGTATCTGCGAAAGACGCCGGTCCCGGATACACGCCTCGATTCCCGAGTTCACCGTCATCAATTCCGTTGCCAAAATCAGGCCCCCCCCTTCGCTTCGCGGCAGGAGATACTGGCACACCACTCCCAACAACGACCACGCAAGTTGGGCAGCGACGAACTGCTGACCTTCCTTTGGAAAGGCATCAAGAATGCGCCCAATAGCCGTTGGCGCATCGTTCGTGTGCATGGTGGCAATCACGAGGTGCCCTGTTTCCGCCGCCGTAATCGCAGTTTGGATCGTGTCAATGTCCCGCATCTCTCCCACGAGAATGACGTCCGCATCCTGTCTCAACGCGTTCTTGAGCGCTGACGCGAAGTCGCGCGCGTCGGCACCAACTTCGCGCTGGTTCACCAGGCTTCGCCCCTGCGAATGAACAAATTCAATCGGGTCCTCAATACTGACGATGTTGACGGAACGCCGGTTGGCTATCGTCTGGGCCATGCTCGCCAGCGTTGTGCTCTTGCCTTCACCACTCGCGCCAGTCACAAGTACCATGCCGGTTCTCTCGTCGCACCACTTATCCACCACGGGAGAGTGGCCTAACGACTTTAGATCGCCGACCTCTGAAGGGATACGTCGGAAATTGGCCTCAATCGCGCCCGACACATAGCAGGCATTTCCGCGATAGCGCCCGAGGTCGCCGACCTGCAACGCGAAGTCAAGCTGCCACTCGTTTTCCAGCTTCGACCGTTGTCCCTCTTTCAAGGTATCGATCACCAGCCTCCGTGTGGCTTCCGCGGACAGCGGATCTTCCGTCAGCGGCTTGATGACACCAGCGACGCGGGTCATCGGTGGCGCGCCCGCAGTCAAATGAAGATCAGAAGCTCCCTGCTCGGCCGCAAGCACCAGAAGATCGATCAAGTCAGGTTCCTTCATAAAGATTCAAATGGTGCCGAGGACCCGTCTAGCCAATTCCCCTCATCGCGCGACGAAGCTCGGATTCATTGCTGACCGAAGCCATGGCCGTCGCTTCCGTGATGACCTTGGCTTGAAGAGCTTTCAGCGTCGATTGCAAAAATGAAACCGCGGCAGGGTCCGACCCGCGGGCGATATATTGATCAATGTTCTGCAACTCTCGTCTCGCGATCCAGTCGCGCATGGCGCCCATATTTTCGACGTGTTCCACCAGCAAATGCAAGCCTCCGTCAGCAGATTCAACCAGCTTTTGGCACAGGACGCCAGAGAGTTGGTTTGCCAGAAGGTTCACACCATGCTTCTCGGCTGCGGCCGGGAAAAGATTCAAATAGCGCTCCATCGTGTCCGCAACCTTCTCCGAATGCATGGTCGAAACAACGAGATGTCCAGTTTCCGAAGCCTGGAGCGCCGTCAACGCCGTCTCGTAATCCCGGATCTCACCGACAAAAATGACGTCCGGCGCCTGACGAAGCGCGCTCCGCAATCCGATCGCAAAAGTGCCGGTGTCGCGTCCGACCTGTCGCTGAGTGAAATGAGAGCGCTTGCTGGTGAACTGATACTCGACGGGATCCTCGATCGTCACTATATGTCGCACCTGGTTCTCGTTCATCCATTGAAGCAGAGACGCGATGGTGGTGGATTTCCCTGAGCCGGTTGGTCCCGTTATTAGAATAAGGCCGTGCGCGCGACCACCCCATCGCTGCAGGAGCCACTCGGGTGCCCCGAGCGATTTCAATGTAGGCACGCTGCTCTTGATGCGGCGCAGGACTGCACCGAGACGGCCCATGGTGCGGTGCAGGCTCACGCGGTAACGCGTATGCGTGCGCGAGACGAAACCGGTGTCGCGATCCATGTCGCCGTCGCTCTGCGCGTTCGCGCCGCAGGCCTGCCAGAATGCGGCCAATTGCGCGAGCGACATGGGTTCATCGCCGAACACGGTGATTTGTTCATTTATTTTAAGCCGCGGTACCTCGTCCTCCTGAAGGAAGACGTCGCTCGCCTCCTGCTGCTCCGCGGCCTCGAGAATGCTGTCGATGTTTTGCGGCATGGCTCTTGCAACTTCTACCACCCGCGGATACGTGGCAAACGTTGCTGACTGATGCGGGATTTGATTGCGGATACGGGCCGAGTCATTCATCCTCCCGGCATGGCTGAAACCCAGGCACCGCCGCCATTACCGAAATCTCAGCCATTATTTGGAAGGCGCCACAGTACGATCATCAAGCTGCTTGGGGTTGGCGCGCTGGTGTTGGTGTTACTGATTCCGCTGGCGATGATCACTGGCGTCTTAAGGGACCGACTGTCACGGCGCAATGAAGCGGTGGCCGATATCACTTCGTCATGGGGCAAGGAACAGAACGTAATTGGGCCGGTGCTCGGGATTCCGTATCAATACAAGTTTAAAGCAGTGAAGGAAATGCCTGCTCCTGACGGAAAGATGGAGCGACGCGAAGTGGAGGAAACTGCGATGGGGACCGCGTATTTTCTGCCGGAGACGCTGCACATCAACGGCGACGCGCAAACGCAGATGTTGCATCGCGGCATTTACAATGCGGCGGTTTTTCGCGCACAGGTGACGCTCTCTGGAAAATTTGCGCCGCCCGATTTCGGCCCGCTCAAGATCGATTTGAAGGATGTGCAATGGAAAGACGCGTTCGTCACGATCGCGGTGAACGATTTGCGCGGAACACGCGAAGGAATCGTGCTCGATTGGGGCGGCGCGAGGCGCCCGCTGCTGCCCGGATCACAAGTCCCTGGTTACACCACGGGCGCGACCGCGTCGCTTGGAACTGACAAGCCGCTTGCGAGCGAAATCGAATTTTCCATTCCACTCGATTTCAATGGCAGCGAGGGAATCTTCTTTGCGCCTTTTGGCGTGCAGAACGAGGCGACTTTGAAATCGAATTGGGCTGATCCGGCCTTTCGCGGCGCGTTTTTGCCCGCGGAACGGTCGGTGCGTCCGAATGGATTCGATGCGAAATGGAAAATTTCATATTACGGCCGCGATTATCCGCAGTCGTGGACGAGTCGCGGCGGAAATGAGCGTTTCAATGTTCAGTCGGTAACAAACTCAAGATTCGGCGCGAATTTCTTGTCGATTCTGGATGCATATCGCTACGTCGAGCGCTCGATCAAGTACGGCGTACTCTTCCTCGTGCTCGTGTTTACGACATTCTTCCTCTTTGAAGTCACAGCGCGTCAAAAGATCCATCCGTTCCAATATTTGATGGTGGGCGCGGCGCTTTGCTTGTTTTATCTGCTGTTGTTGTCGATTTCGGAATTTATCGGCTTTAGTTGGGCATATCTGATCGCTGCTGTTGCATCGACGCTGTTGATTACATGGTATTGCCGCTTTTTTCTCGGCGGCGGTGTGCGCACGCTGATGATCGGCGCGGGCCTCGCCGGCGTTTACACGTTTCTTTATATCACTTTGCGGCAGCAGGATTATGCCTTGCTCATGGGCGCAATCGCGCTCTTCGTTGTCCTAGCGATCGTGATGTACGTGACGCGTAAGGTGGATTGGTACGCGCGCGATGCCGGGTAGAGCGAATCGCGCGGGATTTACGACGGCGAGAGTGTCATGCCGCCTGGCGCGGACGGAAATGCAACCAATCTGCGAAATCTGTGTGATCCGTTGGTAGGTTTGACGCATGAACGTAACTAACATCAGCGAGGCGAAGGGATGGTTTGAAGTTTTGCAAACGGGCGAGCGGAGTCAGACCGCGATGATGACGCTCGCGCCGGGTGATGCGACCGGCGACAAAGCCGAAGCGCACGAGAAAAGTGACCAGGTCCTTTTGATCTTAGGTGGCGAATTGACCGGCGAAGTTGGCGATCAACGTCCGCACTTAGAAAGGCGACGTGATCATTATTCCTGCGGGCGTGAAACACCGGTTTGTGAATCGAGCCAAGAAGCCGGCGGTAACTTTTAACGTTTATTCGCCTCCAGCATATCCGGCTCACTGAAAACAAACGCAAGCTCCAAGCGCCAAAATTGCGACTGTGCCCACTTCCTTTCGCAGCGGATTCTATGGCGGCCTAATCGCTGCAATTTTGCTCGGATTGTTTTTGATCTGGCTCTGGCAGCCTGAGCGTCAGGTCAGACGTCACACTGAAAATTTTCTCCACACCATTGAACACAAAAGCTGGACAGCCGCCGCCGATTTTATCGGCAGCGATTATCACGATCAGTGGGGCGACGATCGCGCCCGTGTACTCGACCGCATGCGTGAAGGCTTCCGTTATGTGCGCGGCGTTCGAATTAATGCCTCCAATCCAATGGTGCGAATCGAGAACCGCCGCGCCATTTGGAGCGGCAAAATCATGATCGATGGCGACCAAAGTGAAGTGATGGAGTTATTAGAAGAGCGCGTTAATTCGCTGGCGACTCCATTCGAACTTGAGTGGCACCACGTCTCAGCCAAGCCCTGGGATTGGAAACTCGTCCACGTCAGCAATTCCACACTCGAAATCCCAACCGACTTCGACTGAAAGATCGACAAACGAGAAGATCGACAACCGTGACGTACGGGGGCGAGGTCCGTCTCGTCCTGGCCGTTACCTGCCGAGCGCGTGCCGCAATTCCTTTTTGGCGGCTTCTACCTCGCGCGGCGTTTGCTGGCAAAGTAGAATCGCGCGGAGCTTTTCTCCCTGATAATATCGTGCGACGAATTTCTTCTTCGCGTAAGCCCCGCGTAGATCGATACGCGTTGGCAGCACGCTGAAGTCGCCGACACAATCCATGTGCAGGTCGAACATCTCGCTCCAAAAGTAGGGAATCTGCTCGTAGCGAATTCGTTTTTTGCCCGTCATGTTCGCCCCTGCGATTACGCCCTGGTCGCGGGCGTTGTCCCAATGCGTCTGGCGCCGCACACCCCCCATCACCCTATCTGGATAAAATGCCAAATCGCCGATTGCGTAAATTCCCTTTTCTTCTGTCTCGAGGTATTCCGTGACCGGCGATCCATGCGGTCCGGCCAGCGGCGTGTTACGAACCAAGTCGAGATTTGGCTCAGCGCCGCAGGCAACGACGGCGAGGCCCGCGGCGACCCGGTTGCCGCTTTTTGTCTGGATATTGCGAAGGACGGTTTTCCCTTCAAAACCATTGAGGCTTTCGCCCATCAGCATCGTCACGCCGTGTTTTGTGAAATATTCCGTAAGCCATCCGCCCGTTTCGGGATCGACGTATCGGTTCAATAAATAAGAATCGCGATGCATGAGGCTGACCTTCAGTCTCATCATCCGCAAACTCGCTGCCGCCTCACACGCGAGCAGTCCCCCGCCGACGACCATGACGGTTTTCTCCAGGTTCGCCATCTCGCGCAAGGCCAGCGCGTCACGAATTGTCCGCAGGTAAATGACGTTTCCGAGGCCGACGCCCGCCACAGGTGGCCGCACTGGGCGGCTGCCCATCGCCAGGCAGGCTTTGTTGAATTCGATGCTTTCGCCGTTCGCGAGCACGGCCAGACGGCGGTCGATGTTGAATTGGGTTACAACCGTGCCGAATCGCGTCTCGATTTTGTT
>Ga0070697_100003505_pt1 | contig 12056 bp, 11 predicted proteins | sample KBSK1501metaG_FD_65475 | JGI IMG/M metagenome (GOLD analysis project Ga0070697, IMG submission 65475) | Corn, switchgrass and miscanthus rhizosphere microbial communities from Kellogg Biological Station, Michigan, USA - KBS K1-50-1 metaG | ecosystem: Host-associated > Plants > Roots >... | reverse complement strand
AACATCGCCCGTGACGAGAAGCTGCGCGTTTTCGTCGACGTCGGCACCAACGGAGAGATCGTCATCGGTAACGCTCAGAGGACGCTAGCGACCGCCGCACCTGCAGGTCCAGCGTTTGAGGGCAGCCAGATCAAGTGCGGCATGCGCGCGACCGACGGCGCCATCGAAGGCGTGCAGCTGAGCGACAGGGTCGAGCTGCAGGTGATCGGCGGTGATGTGAAGCCGGTCGGCATCTGCGGCTCCGGCCTGGTCGACGCGGTCGCGCAGCTGCTGCTGAGCGGGCTGCTCGACCGCTCGGGCCGGATGAAGTCGCGCGAGGATGCCGGCCTTCATCCGCTCGCGGACCGGCTCTTCGAGGTAGAGGGCGTGCGCGCCTTTCTCCTCGCCGACGGGGTCTACCTTTCGCAGCGCGACGTCCGCGAGCTTCAGTTCGCAAAGGGTTCGATCGCGACCGGGATCAAGGTCCTGATGGACATCCTCGGGATCACGCCTTCCGACGTCGACGAGATCTTCCTCGGCGGGTCGTTTGGCTCGTACCTGAACCCCGAGAGCGCAAAGATCATCGGCCTGGTGCCGCCCGTCGACGTCGGCCGCATCATCGCCGTGGGCAACTCTGCGGGTGAGGGCGCGAAGATTGCGCTGCTCTCCTACCGCGAGCGCCAGGTGGCGTTCGAGCTTCCATCGCGGCTCGAGTACGTCGAGCTGTCGGGTCGAACCGACTTCAACGACACGTTCGTGGAAGTGCTGGCCTTCCCGGTCCTGGAGGCGGTGTCGTGAGCACTTCACCTCCCCACCTGGGGGGAGGTCGGCCCGAAGGGCCGGGTGGGGATGGCCGAACCGCCCTGATCGTGTGCGGAGCCCTCGGCCCCGACGTGAAGGAGATCGCCGACCGCCGAGGCTGGGACGTGGACATACACGGCCTGTCCGCCTACCTGCATCTCTATCCCGACCGCATCGTCACCGAGCTGAGCGCGAAGCTCCGCGAGCTCCGGCCCCGCTACGAACGGCTGGTGGTCGTGTACGGCGACTGCGGCACTGCCGGAAGGCTTGACCCTGTGCTCGACGAGGTCGGCGCTGCTCGCGTGCAGGGCCCGCACTGCTACGAGATGTTCGCGGGCGACGAGCTGTTCGAGCGAGTCATGGACGAGCGCCCGGGGACGTTCTTCCTGACGGACTGGCTCGTGCGCAACTTCGAGCGCGCGGTCGTTCGAGGCCTCGGGCTCGACCGCCATCCCGACCTGCGGCCGATGCTGTTCGGCAACTACGAGGCGGTCCTCTACCTGCGGCAGGCGCCGAGTGACCTCCTGGCGACAAGGGCGGCTGCGATCGCGGCCTACCTCGAGCTTCCGCTGGAGATCCGCGACGTGCGGATGGGCGCGCTGGAAACCCGGCTCGCCGCGTTGGTTGAGGCGTGATCGGAATTGGCCAGGTACCAGGTGATGTTCTGGAAGCACATTCCCTCCCAGGTGAAGGCCTGGGATGAGGGCACGGAGGTGAAACGCATGCTGCCGGACAGGTTCCAGGTCGCGATCGACGCCTACGCGATGAAGGACGGCGCCACAGATATGGACGCGTACCTCGAAGGATGGAGCTGGGGACCTGTCGAGGAACGCGAGGGCACGCCCGAGGACATCCTGACAGCGGTGATCGCCGAGCTCGACGCCGACAACCCACGAGCTCGCTTGATGAACCCTGAGAAGTGAGCTACACGATCATCGACGAGCTTGCAGCCAGCCAGCAGCTGATGGCGGCCATGATCCGGCTGGCCGCCGACGACCCATCGGCGCGTGTGGGGGCGTGGTCACTGCGCGACATCGCGGCGCACCTCGCTGCGAGCGAGCGAGAGGCGTTCGAGCCGCGCATCCGTGCGATCGGGTTGGGCGAGAACCCGAGGTTCGGCATATACAACAACGACGACACCGATTTCAGCGGCGTCCATCTCGAGGAAGCGCTGGACGAGTGGGCCGAGACCCGGGGGCGAGTCCTCGACTTCGTGCGCGGTCTATCGGACGAGGAGCGCGCCCGCACCGGGCATCACGACACGTACGGCGACATCACCGTCGATCGCTACCTGCAGATCGCGCTGGACCACGACCGCGACCACCTGCGTGGCCTGGAGCGCGTAGCGTCCGAGCTCGCTCGCTAGCGTCTTTCGCCAGCGATCTCGCCTCGGTCAACCGCTCGTCGCTCGCTGCTTTGACATCGGCGGCGATTGTGGCCGTCGCTCCTTCAGCCGCTGCGGCGGCCAGGTGCACCGCGGTGACGGCGTCGGACCGCAGGTTTGGGTTGCCGTGCTCGACCATCTGCACGCCCAGGCCCGCGACCTCAGCTGCGGCGCGAACGATCGCGAGCGGCACTTCCACGATCCTCTTGCGCGCCGGCCCGACAATGCGCTCGCGCTCGACGGTGTGGAGACCGCGCGCGGCGCGCGTCGCCTCCATGAAGTCCGTGTAGGCGGTGGCGTCTGCATCGATCATCAACGCAGCCTGCTCACGCAGCACCGCCGCCCGCTTGCCGATGCTGGCTGAGCCGATCCAGTGCGTCAGGGACAGCCGCGCCGACTTCTCCACCAGTCCGGCGGCCATCGCCGTCGCCGCCGCGGCGGCGGATCCCCCGGCGGGCACAGGTCGCGCAGACCCGAGCGCCGCCAGGAAGCGGCTCACGCCTCGAGCTCTTTCTTCCGGCGTGTGATGAATTCCTTCAGCTGCTCGTCGACGCCAGGGTCGATGCCCGGATCCGTGTACTCCGCCAGCAGCTGCTTCCAGCGCTCGGCGGCGACCTTGTCAGCGGTGCGAGCGCCAAGGCGGTTCCAGCGGTCGTAGTTGTCGGTCGACGAGATCCACGGTCGGTAGAACCCGGTGCGGTAGTGACGCAGCGTGTGCTCGGCGCCAAGGAAATGACCGCCCGGACCGACCTCGCGCAGCGCGTCCATTGCCATCCCCTCTTCGTCGACAGGCAGGCCCTTCTGCAGGATCCACTCGAACATGCGCAGGGCTTCGACGTCGATGACGAACTTCTCATACGAAGCGAGCAGCGCGCTCTCGAGCCAGCCCGCCGCGTGCAGCACGAAGTTCACGCGACCGAGCACGGTCGGCCACATGCACATCATCGATTCGTACGCCGCCTGGGCATCGGGCACCTTCGAGGACGTGAGCGCGCCTCCGCCGCGGAACGGAAGGTTGTAGTGACGAGCCATCTGCGCGCTGGCGAGGATGCCCATCGCCGATTCGGGCGTTCCAAATGCGGGGCTGCCCGACTGCATGTCGGTGTTGGTGAGGAAAGAGCCGTACACGCTGGGCGTCCCCGGCCGGATCAGCTGCACGAGAGCGATGCCGGCGAGCGCCTCCGCGGTCTGCTGCGCCACGGTGCCCGCCAGGCCCATCGGCGACATCGCCCCGGCCATCAGGAACGGCGTGACGATGACCGGCTGCCGCGCCTCCGAGTACTCGATGAGCGCGCCGAGCATGCGGTCGTCGTATCGCAGCGGGCTGTTGACGTTGATGAGGCTGAGGATCGCCGGGTTCCTCTCAATGCTCTCGCGCCCGCCGAAAACGATCGACGCCATCTCGACCGTGTCGCGCGCGTTCTCCGTCGAGATGACGCTGCCCATGAACGGCTTGTCCGTCCAGCGGATGTGGGAATACACCATGTCGAGGTGCCGCGACGAGAGCGGCAGGTCCTCAGGCTCGACGGTCGTGCCGCCTGCGCAGTGAATCTGCTCGACCGACTGCGCCATCTTGTCGAAGTTGTTGAAATCCTCGATGGTCGCGCCGCGCCGCCCGCGCTCGAGGTCAGTGATGAACGGCGGACCGTAGACCGGCGCATTGACCATGTTGTCGCCGCCGATGGTCACCGTGCGCTGCGGATTGCGAGCCTGAAACTCGAATGTGGGCGGCGTCCTGGCCGCCATCTCCAGCACCCAGCCCCGGTCGAAGCGCACACGGTTGTCCTCGACCTTCATCCCGGCGTCACGCAGGAGGTCGCGCGCGCGCGGGTGGAGGAAGTCGATGCCGATCTCCTCGAGGATGGTCATCGCCTGGCCGTGGATCGCCCTGACGTCATCCGGGGAGAGGATGTCGTAGGGCTGGAGGCGGTTCTTCCACACGGCTGCGTCAAATAGTGCAACAGGAGCGGCTGACGCGCCGGGGCGGCTGGGCGTCCGAGTTTGAACTGGCCGCCGATCTGGTAAGGTAAGCAACGCCCGTTGGGGTGCTGCGGGTCCTCGAAGGACCCTTTCTGAAAGTCACTTGAACCTCATTTCACGCCCAATCCACTTGTGGCCACACCTGAGGTCCCGCCTCTGGTGAGCGCGCCGAACCCAGGCGACGTCCTTCCGCTCTGGAATCCGGAGATTCCCGGCGAGGAGATCCAGGCCGGCCGCCTGGGCATTCGCATCCGTCCGGGCAGCCCGGCGGCGGAGAAGGTCAAAGCGCTGGAGGCCTTCGGCGGCGCCGAGCGCCTCCGCGAGATGCTCGAAGAGCTCAAGCAGATCGACGGCACCTACCAGGTGACCAAGCCCGAAAAGCCCCTCGAGTTCATCGGCCAGGTGTCCACCACCCTCCTCACCGGCAAGCTCGGCCGCACGCCCCTCGGCCTCGCCCTCGAGCTCACCGACTGGCAGGACCTGGACGGCGAGTACGAGATGGAGAAGAACCGGCTCCGCCTCCGCTACCAGGAGCTGCAGCTGGTCAAGGAGTGGGACGGCGACCTGGAAGGGTTCACGGCCATCGTCCTGCGCGAGAAGGCGAAGACCGAGCCGATCCTCGACTCGACCCTCCGCTTCATCGAGCATCTGCGCGACTTCCGCGAGAAGCTCGCCGAGGCGGCGGTGCGCAAGTACGAGGCCACCGAGCAGTGGATCGAGTGCCCGAACTGCGAGACCGAGGTGCCGACCTCCAACGGCATCCACTGCCCCGAGTGCAACCACGACATGCGTGGCGGCGAGTACGTGCGCGCGGTGCTGCACCTGGTGGACGATGCCGACGGCCGCATCTACCGCGGCATCGACTCGCTGACCGTCCGCTCGGCGGGCTTCCCCGAGTACCGCGGCATGTCGCTGGAGCGCATCCAGGGTTCCAACCTGTGGGTGAGCTTCCGCCGGTACGACCCGCTGCCGGACGAGGGCATCGTGCTGCCGACCGCGAGCGTGGAGATGTTCGAGGCGCAGCGGTCGGTCATCCGCCAGCTGCAGATCGGCAGCCCGCGCAGCGGCGCGCTCGCGGCCGAGCTCGTCGACACGGGTTGGTTGGGCAGCCCGCCGCGCGTGACGCTCGATGGCAAGAAGGCGCATCACCTCCCCGACCCCAACGAGGAGCAGGCGGAGGCCGTCGCCCGCGTGATGGGCATGCGCCCGGGCCAGCTCTACCTGATCCAGGGCCCGCCCGGAACCGGCAAGACGACCGCGATCGTCGAGTCGATCCGCCGCATCCTCGGCCGCAACCCGAGCGCGTCGATCCTGCTTTCGTCGCACTCCAACGACGCGGTCGACACAGGACAGGAACGACTGCTCGGCTTCTCCCATGTGCGCCAGGCGCGCATCGCTGAACCGGGCAAGGTGCCACGCCGCATCCGGCCGACGCTCGTCGAGGGCGACGACCTCGAGCCCTACAACCTGGTGGCGGGGACTTGCAACCGCCTCGCCATCGACTCGCGGTTGAGGTTCAAGGTGTTCGACTGGCTGATCCTCGACGAGGCCAACAAGGTGCGCGCCAACGAGGCGCTCGCGCTCATGCCGCTCGCCAAGCGCTGGGTGATGATCGGCGACCTCAAGCAGCTGCCGCCCGTGATGGAGGAGGCGGCGGCGACCTTCAAGGTCGAGCAGCCGCTCGACGAGGTCGTGCGCGACGACAGCTTCTACGGCTGGATCTGGGACAAGGTGCCGCCCGGCTCACGCATCATGCTGCCGCGCCAGTACCGCATGCGCGAGCCGATCGGCCGCGTGGTCTCAGACCTGTTCTACGACGCGAAGCTCATCCACGAGGCGCCGCATCCGCGCATGCCGCTGCCGTGGCCCTTCGACCGCGAGCTCGTATGGGTCGACACCGGCGCCCAGGACGAGTACCGCGACGCGCAGCGCTCCGTCGCCAACGAGTTCGAGGTCGCGCTGTGCAAGGACATCACGTCGATCATCCGGCGGCGCGTCCGCAAGGCCCACCTCGCGGTGATCGCGATGTACAACTCGCAGGTCAACCGCCTGCAGTCTGCGCTGAAAGGCATCGTGCCCCCCGACGACATCGAGTCGGTGGATGCGTTCGAGGGCCGCGAGTCGGACGGCGTCATCCTGTCGCTGGTGCGATCCAACGACCGCGCGGCGATCGGATTCCTCAACGACCCGAACCGCGTCAACGTGGCGATCTCGCGGGCCAAGAAGCTGCTGGTCATCGTCGGTGACTCCAAGACCGTCATCGGCGGCGCGCCCGAGCTGTTCGGACCGCTGTTCGAGCACGCCAAGGAGGACGGGCTGGTGGCCGGCGTCGGCGCCGTGGTCACCGCCTGCCAGCGGGTGGGCATCCGGTCGCAGGTGCAGCGCCTTTCCCGACCGCACCGCGGCGGGGACAGGCGGGGCAGGCGGAGGCGCCGGCGATCGCTGCCGGAGGCCGGCGCCAACGGCGACGGCGCGCTTGCCGCCTCGGAAGCCCCGCTCGAGATGGCGCCCGGTGAGGCCGCCCTGAACGGCTCGGAGCCGGCTTTTGCGCCTGAGCCGGAGGTCGTCTCACCCCCGCAGCCTGAGGAGTAAGCGCGGCCCGGGGTGGGGCCCGATCTATAAGCTTTGCCGCGATGGCCGACGACTGCGTCTTCTGCCAGATCATCAAGGGCGAGGCTGAGGCGAGCTTCGTCCACCAGGACGACACCATCGTGGCGTTCATGGACATCCAGCCGATCACCCAGGGCCACATGCTCGTGGTCCCGCGCGATCACTATGTGCTGATGAGGGACGTTCCCGATCAGATCGCGATGCGCGCGTTCCGAGTCGCTCGGACGCTGGCATCCACCTCGGAAGCGACGCTTGCGGCCGGAGGCGTGAACCTGTTCGTCGCCGATGGGGAGGTCGCGTTCCAGGACGTGCCCCACTTCCACATCCACGTCATCCCGCGCTACTCGGGCGACGGCTTCGGCCTCACCTTCCCCCAGTCGTATTCGACTCCGCCGTCGCGCGCGCAGCTGCACGCGATCGCTTCGGCGCTCCACTCGGCCGAGCCTAAGTAACAGTCACCGTCACCTCGAAGATCATCGCGAACGCCGGGCACGCCTGACCCGGTGAGCACAGAGGCGTCGCGGTGGCCCTGATGGTCGCGGTTCCGGGCCTGGCCGCCTCGTACCCCGCGATCGTCACTCCGCGCGCCGCGGTGATCCCGGTCGGAACGGCACGCAAGACCGTGTAGTCGTCGACGTTGACGCCGCTCCAGTCGGACATGCCGGGCTTCGCATGCAAGACCAGTTCGAGCCTCTGGCCCGACTTCACTGTCACGGCCCGGTCGGTGTCGGTGATGAGCACGTCGAACCCCGCCGCCGGCGTACTCGCGACGGGTGGTGCCGGGCTGCCCAGCCCAGCACACCCAAGACAACCGCGAGACACACACGCCGGCAGCAGCACGGATCCGACTGCCACGGCGACCAGCAGCATCCGCACGTCTGAGCAACGCGCGGAACCTCGGGCGGGTAACTGTCGTTAGAGTTCGCAAGCTCATGGCAGGGTTGCGTCGCGCGCGCTCGCTGGTGCTGATCGCGGTGTTCGCGCTCGCCGCGTGCGGCGGCTCCACCAGTGCGCAGCAGCACAGCCCGTCACCGATCGCGGGCGCGCTCAACGGCGGGCTCATCGCATACGTGTCGAGCTCGGGTGTCGGAGTCATCGACCCCGGTACGGGCAAATCGACTGTGGTGGCTCCGCTGTCGCAGGGCGGCGCGTTTCGCGTCGCGGGCCCGGTGTGGGGACCCGCGCCCGACGTCGCGTACCCCGTGATCTATTTCGCCATCCACGACGACCGGCCGCCCGAGCGCAGGACGAGCCCAGGCGTCGTGCCCTACGACTGGCTCTTCAGGGTCGATCCGTTTAAAGGCACGATCGAGCCGCTGGCCGCGGGCGCGGACTTCGAGAGCGAGGGACCGATCGGCCTCGTCGCCAACGCACACTTCCTCGCGACCACCGTCGGCTGCTGCAGCGACTACCAGGTGGACGTGCTCGACCTCACGCAGCGGTCGGCGCAGATCAAGATCCTCACCCGCCCGCCCAGCCAGCCGGCGCTGTTCACCGAGGGCGCCGCCCCCGGAGTGGACGGCCTCATCGCAGTGCGCGATGCGGCGACCGGAGACTGGTACTTCCTCAACCCGAGCCTCGGAGTGCTCAATGCGTTCCCGCTGAAGGCCGGACAGGACGACGGCCCGATCGCCTTCAGCCCGGACGGCACCATGGCAGCGATCTCGCTGCTCGACCACGGCGCGCTCATCGAGCCGGTGAACCTTGCTCCGATCCTGCCATCGCCGCCGGCCGCCTCTGCCAGCACATCGCCCGTGGCGAGCCCCACCGCCAGGGCGACGCCCACGCCATCACCTGTGCAGCCGCGGCGTGTCAACTCGAAGCTGCACCACGTCGACTCGCTTGCGTGGAGCCCTGACGCGAAGACTCTCGCCATCGCAATCGATGGCGGCATCCAGCTGTACGCTGCGGCGGGAAAGGACGGGGACGCGCCGGTCAAGACCTACACGCCCGCCCCGGGCATCACAGGCGTGGATTGGTCGGGGCCGATCGCCGAGCACAGCCTTGCAGAGGTGAAAGCCGCCGACAACCCGCAGAAGCTCGTCGATGCGCTGCTCACCGCAACCGCCCTGCCCGCCGCCGCCGACACACCCGCCAACCGGGCCCTGACCAGAATCTACCTGTGGGCCTACGACTCGAGCAAGCCTTCGCCCATCGCGTCCATCACCGACGCGACGCCCGCGATCCTGCAGAAATATCCGCCGCTGGCCGCGCAGGTCAACTACGACCACTGGACGCCGCTCGATTCGTGGGCGCTGTCCGGCGGATGCATTCGCTATCGCGTCGTCGTCACCGGCAGCATCCCACCTACAGCCTCCACGTTCGGCCTGTCCTCCAACACCCCATGCCCTGGAGCCTCAGCCTCGCCGACGCCCAGCTAGCATCAATTCATGGCTGACACGGACATCCTCGCCGGCCATGCGGCGACCAAACCAGACAAGCCGGCGGTCATCTTCCAGGGCCGCACCACCGACTTCGCTTCGCTGAACCGCCGCGCCAACCGCGCCGCGAACATGTTCCTGTCGCTCGGGTGCGAGCCCGATGACCGCGTCTCGGTAATGTCTTTCAACTCCGCGACCGGGTTCGAGATCACGAACGGCCTGCGCAAGGCCGGCCTGATCGTCACCGGGATCAACTACCGCCTTCGCGGCCCTGAGGTGGCCTACGTGCTCAACGATTCGGGCGCCCGCGTGGTCATGGCGGGAGCGGACCACGTCGACGTGGTCGAAAGCGCGCGGAGCGACGTCAGGGGCGATGTGCGGTACATCGCCATCGGCGATCGTGTGCCCGAGGGCTGGCTCGACTACGAGGAGCTGATGCGGCGCGCGAGCGAGGAAGCGCCTGAGGGCAGTGGCGCGGACGGCGCCGGCCTGCTGAAGTCGATGATCTACACGTCAGGCACCACGGGCCACCCGAAGGGCGCGTGGCGCCCGAAGGGCATCAACCTCGAGAACGTGCTCCAGGTGGTCATGATCTTCGGGCTGACGGAGTCCGACGTCCATCTGATGTGCGGGCCGGGCTACCACAGCGCCGTCGGTTTCTTCTCGGCTCTGCACCAGCTCCTCGGCAGCACGGTGGTGGTGCAACCGAAGTTCGAGGCGGATGACGCCCTAGACCTGATCGAGCGCAATCGCGTCACGACGACATTCATGGCGCCCACCTTGCTGCAGCGATTGCTCGACGCCCAGGAGCGAAAGCAACGCGACGTCTCATCGCTGCGGGCGCTCATCATCGGCGCCGCACCGTTTCCGTACGCGCTGAAGCAGCGCGCCGAATCAGTCTTGGGTCAGATCGTCTGGGAGTTCTATGGCGCCACCGAGACGGGCATCAACACGGTGCTGCGCCCGGAGGATCAGCTGCGCAAGCCCGGCTCGTGCGGTACTCCCGTGCCGGGCCAGGAGATCAGGCTCGTAGATGCCGAGGGCCGCGACGTTCCCGACGGCAAGCCCGGCGAGTTCATGGTCCGCAACACGTGGCTGGCCGAGTACTACAACCGCCCTGACGCCACGGGCAACAGCCTGCACGACGGCTACTTCTCGGTCGGCGACGTCGCCTACCGGGACGACGAGGGCTACTACTACATCTGCGACAGGCAGATCGACATGATCATCTCAGGCGGCGTGAACATCTATCCCGCCGAGGTCGAGGCGGTGCTGCACGCGCACCCCGCGGTCGCCGACGCGGCCGTGATCGGAGTGCCCGACGACCAGTGGGGCGAGTCGGTGAAGGCGATCGTCCAGCTGCGGCCAGGCGCTTCGGCCACGTCTGAAGAGCTGATCGCATTCTGCGACGCGCGCATCGCGGGCTACAAGAAGCCGCGTTCCGTCGATTTCGTGGACGAGATCCCGCGCGAGCCGGCGGGCAAGCTGCTCAAGCGCAAGCTGCGAGAGCGCTACTGGGCCGGGGCCGGCCGGGCCATCTAGCTGCTCAGCAGCGCTCGAAGGTACGCGACGGACTCGCGCACTCCGGCCAGCGGATCGTCGTCCACCGACTCGAGCCTGATGTCGCTCTGCAGGCCGTACCAGCCCTTGTAACCGCTGCTGCGCAGCTCCTCGACCACCCGCGAAGCGCCCGCGTCGCCTGAGCCCAGCGGCTTGAACAGGCCGCGGCTCACCGCGGAGGCGTAGTCCAGCCGGCCGTCGCGCACCAGCTCCGCGAGTGGGCCGTCGAGGTCGTTGACGTGCACGTGCTGGATGCGGCGCGCCGCCAGCTCGACGATCTCGACGGGGTCGGCGCCGGTCAGCACCAGCTGGCCGACGTCGATCGACAGGCCGGCCTCTGAGCCGACGAGAAGGCGCTCAATCTCAGCTGGGCCCTCGATCATGCTGCCGCGCCGCGGCTCGACCGCCAGCCGGAGACCGTGCACCACGCACACGTGCTGCACAGACCCGATCGCGCTCAGGAGGTGCGCCCAGCCGCCGCTCGACAGCTCGGAGCCGCCGGGCTCGTCGGTCCGCGATTCGATGACGGTCAGCACGAGCGTCTTCCCGCCAAGCGCCGCGAGCCATCCCGCGTGACCGTCGATGTGGGCGAGTTCGGATTGGCGGAGGTCGTGATGGTGCAGCACCGCGTAAACCGGCCCGGCCACCATCCGCAGGTTGTGCCTGCGCAGCAACAAGCGCGCTGTTTCGCTGCGGTCGGGCAAGAAGCCCGGCGGGCCTGCCTCGATTCCGTTTGCGCCAAGCGAGGCCATCTCGGTCAACACTCGGTTGGGCTCGAGCTGCGGACCCCACGCGGCGCCCTCGCTTATGCCCCACGAGACCGGCGACACGGCCACGCTCGAAGCCGTGCGGCCGCGATCCGAGCCAGGCCTGGCGATGCTGAGGGCGCGGGCCGTCAGGCGCTGCATGGCCGGTGATTATCCGCGGTTATCGTTGCTCTCAAATGACCGACGTGCCTTACGGCGTGCGGGCGCTCAAGGAGCAGTACGTCCGCGAGGCCGAGATCGGGATGATCGGGAACCTCGGCGCCCGCATCGTGGATGTAAACGCCGGCAAGCTCGTGATCGAAGCCGATCTCAGCGACAGCCGCCATGGCTTTCCGAGCGGCCGCGGGCCCATCGTCCACGGTGGCGCCATCGCCACGCTGGCCGACGAGGCGCTGGCCTCGGTCGCGTCCACGCTCGCCAGAGAGGGCGAGACCACCACCACCTCGAACCTGCAGGTCGACTACTACCGCCCGGCGACGCCGGGCCGGCTCATCGCGCGCGCGTCCGTGCGCCACCGCTCGCGCCGGCTTGCTTACTGCCAGGCCACCGTGGAGCAGGCGGACGGCGTCGTTGTTGCGGAGTGCCGCGCGGTCA
>Ga0070697_100003502_pt1 | contig 12064 bp, 13 predicted proteins | sample KBSK1501metaG_FD_65475 | JGI IMG/M metagenome (GOLD analysis project Ga0070697, IMG submission 65475) | Corn, switchgrass and miscanthus rhizosphere microbial communities from Kellogg Biological Station, Michigan, USA - KBS K1-50-1 metaG | ecosystem: Host-associated > Plants > Roots >... | reverse complement strand
TGCATTCGGGAAGTGCGTGGCTTGGGACTGATGCTGGGCATGGAATTGGATTCTGCGGACACTGCCAAGGCCGTGGTTCAACAACTGCTGCAGAAGGGAATCCTTATTAATGCCACGCAGGAGAAAGTGTTGCGGTTCCTGCCCCCTTACATCATTCAGAAGAAGCACGTCGATGAAGTAGTACGAGCACTAGAGTCGGCTTTAAGTGCCAGCACGGCAAAGCGACCGCCGATGCGCGCCGGCAAAACCACTAAAAGGAGCCTGCGGTGAACAGTCAGGCATTCAATGCTTCACAAATCGCGTCTATACCGGAGAATAAGGGATTCTGGTCTCGCGACTTGATTTCTACGCGCGATCTTAATCCAGCAGAAGTGGAAGCTGTTCTGCACCTTGCTGGATTGATGAAATCCCTGCCGGCCGAATTTCGCGGTGCATTGGCCGGAAAACAGATGGTCATGTTTTTTGAGAAGCCATCGCTGCGCACGCGTCTGACCTTTGAAGCGGGCATGGCCAGCCTGGGCGGAACAACATTCTTTATGGACCAGACGCACGAACGAATCGATGCGCGAGAAAAGCTTAGCGACATCGCGCACAATCTAGAGCGCTGGGTGAATGCGATTGTATTGCGCACTTTCGACCAACAGACCATCGAAGGCATGGCGGAGCACGCCTGCATTCCCGTGATTAACGCGCTTAGCGACCTGGAACATCCGTGCCAAGGATTGACGGATTACTTCACGCTGCAAGAGCGTTTTGGTGACGTGAAAAATATCTGTCTGGCCTACGTTGGCGACGGAAACAACGTCGCGCATTCGCTGCTGCTTACGTGTGCCAGCTTGGGTTCACATATCCGCGTCGCTGTTCCCTCCGGTTACGAGCCGGACTCCCAGATTGTGGCCGACGCACTTTCCATCGCTCAGCAAACTGGAGCCACCATCGAAGTCTGCTGTGACCCGTATGTAGCCGTGGCAGGGGCGGACGCGGTTTACACAGACACATGGGCGAGCATGGGCCGGGAGCATGAGGCCGGCGAGCGGTCCAAAATCTTTCAGCCTTATCAAGTAAATGAAGATTTGATTTCGGCCGCCGCATCCCATGCTATTTTTATGCACTGTCTCCCCGCGCATCGCGGCCAGGAGATTACCGATGCGGTCATCGACTCCGAGCAGTCGGTTGTCTTCGAGCAAGCAGAGAATCGTCTACATGTACAAAAGGCGATTCTTATGTTGCTGCTCGGCGGAGAGATGAGCCGTCTACAAATTAGGAGCGCCCATGCCTGAAAAAGTTGTGCTTGCATACTCCGGAGGCTTAGATACCTCGATCATTATTCCGTGGCTGAAGGAAAATTATTCCTACGATGTGATCGCCATGGTTGGCGACGTCGGTCAGGGAGATGACCTTGAAGCTGTCGTCGAAAAAGCCTACGCCACTGGAGCCAGCAAAGTAGTGGTTGAGGACCTCCGCGAGGAATTTCTGACGCAATACGTGTTTCGTGCGTTGCAAGCGGGCGCGGTATACGAACACAAATATTTGTTGGGCACATCGCTCGCACGTCCTGTAATCGCCAAACATCAGGTGGAAGTTGCAAACCGCGAAGGCGCGACCGCCGTTGCTCATGGATGCACCGGCAAAGGCAACGACCAAGTCAGATTCGAACTGGCGTATCAGTCGCTTGCCCCCGAGCTCAAGGTCATCGCCCCCTGGCGCGAGTGGACTCTGAAGTCGCGGGAAGACTGCCTGGACTACGCCGAGCAGCACGGTATTCCCGTCGCCGCGAGCCGGGAGAAGATTCACAGCCGCGACCGCAATCTTTGGCACATCAGCCATGAGGGCGGCGAACTGGAAGATGCGGGGAATCCACCGTTAGAGGGCACGTGGCAACTGACCCGTTCCCCGCAAGAAGCTCCCGATCATGCTGAACAGGTGACGGTTGGATTTGAGAAGGGAATTCCGGTCTCGGTCAATGGCATGAAGCTCGATCCGGTGTCGCTCGTTGAGTTGTTGAACGAGATTGGCGCTCGCAATGCGATCGGACGTGTTGACCTGGTAGAAAATCGCTTTGTTGGAATTAAGTCTCGCGGATGCTACGAGACTCCTGGAGGAACACTGCTGATCGCGGCTCATCGTGAGCTTGAGGCCTTGTGCCTGGAGCGTGATGTCGCGCACTTCAAACAACACGTTGGTTTGAAATATGCAGAACTGGTTTACTTCGGGATGTGGTTTACGCCACTGCGAGAGGCCTTGGACGCGTTTGTGGAAAACACGCAGAAGGATATTACGGGTTCGGTGAAGCTCTCTTTGTATAAGGGAAACGTTTCAGTAGTGGGTCGCGAATCAGAGAACTCCTTATATCGTAGCGACCTCGCCGGATTCACCATGGGCGAGAATTACGACCAGAAGGATGCCGAAGGGTTCATCCGTATCCTCGGCCTGCCTGCTCGCTCGCGTGCCCGTGCCCGGATGGAGATTGCCAGATGAAGATGTGGTCCGGACGCTTCCGCCAGCCGCTTGATCCTGACTTTGAACGCTGGCAGCGGTCCTTTGATTTCGACCGGCGATTGTTAACTCACGAGTTGGCCGCGAGCAGCGCACACGCACGCGCGCTGGCGAATGCAGGCATCGTGTCTTCCAGCGAGCTCATTTCAATTCTGCAAGGATTGCAACAAATTGCCGGGAATGCGGCCGCCTCTCCAGCGTTTCTTGAAGACTCCGAAGCCGAAGATGTTCATCACTTCGTAGAGAAAAAGCTGGTCAACCTTATCGGCGACACAGGGTACAAGCTTCACAGTGGACGAAGCCGCAATGAGCAAATTGCCACTGACCTGCGGTTATATGTCCGGCTATGCGTTGATCAATTGCGGACGGAATTGGCGGAATGTCTCGATACTTTAATCGAGCGTGCCGAGCGCGCCGGCAACGCCGCCATGCCCGCCTACACCCATCTGCAGCGCGCTGAGCCGGTTCTGATGTCTCACTGGTTGCTGGCTTATGTGGAGATGTTTCTCCGCGATGCTGACCGGCTTGCAGACTGCCGCAAGCGACTGAATTTCTGTCCGCTCGGCTCAGGCGCGGTTGCGGGGACCACGCTCCCGCTCGATCGTCGCGGCATCGCAGCTGATTTGGGCTTCGATGGTCCGACGTTCAATAGCATCGATGCGACCAGTGACCGCGATTTTGTTCTGGAATTCGTGAATGCGCTTTCAATGATTGGACTCCACCTGAGCCGTTGGGCCGAGGAGATGATTCTGTTTTCCTCGCAGGAGTTTGATTTCGTGCGCTTGCCCGAAGCGTACTCTACCGGCAGTAGCGCCATGCCGCAGAAGAAAAATCCAGACTTGCTGGAACTCACCCGCGGAAAAGCTGCCCGCATTATCGGCGCCGCAACCACGCTAGCCATTACTCTAAAGGGCCTGCCACTGGCCTATAACAAGGATCTGCAAGAAACTCAGGAACCGCTATTTGACGCAGCTGGAACCATGCTTGCACTGATTCCTCTGGTTACGAATTGGATGAAAACAGTGGAATTCAATCTTGATCGTATGCAGGACGCTGCACGATCGGGATTCATGAATGCGTGGGCCGCGGCCACGTACCTGGTGCAGCGCGGAGTCCCTTTTCGCCTGGCCCATGAGCAAATCGGAAAGGCAGTGCAGTTGTGCCTCGAAAAAGACTGCGAACTTCAGGATTTATCACTTGAGGAACTACGCGAGCTCAATCCCTTGTTCGAAGAGGATTTCTATTCCTGTCTCAGTCTAGCCTCAGTATTTGCTCTTCATGACGTTCCCGGTGGCACGGCTCCAGCACAAGGGCAGCGCGCAATTGCAGACGCAAAGCGTCGGATCGAGTTCATACGCGAGGAAGCGCATGCGCACGCGTGAAGCCATCCTGCCTGATGCGCAGCGAATCCATGATCTGATCGCAGCTTATTCCGGCGACGGCACCCTGCTGCCGCGGAGCCTGGCAGAGATTTGCGAGAACGTCCGCGATTTTGTGGTTCTGGAAGAAGGCGATGAGATCATCGGTTGCGGCGCCCTTCATCTGTACGGTACGCATCTGGCGGAGATTCGCTCGATCACCGTGAGTCCCAGATATCAAGGTTGCGCGGGCGGCCATCGCCTGGTGAAAGCGCTGCTGTCGCAAGCGAAAAAACATGGGGTTAGCTGTATTTGTCTCTTTACGCGAATCCCGGAGTTCTTCTCAAGAATGGGATTTGGCATTGCGCAGCGCGAAGATCTGCCCGACAAAATCCATAAAGACTGCTTTAATTGTCCGCGCCTTCATTGCTGCGACGAAGTGGCCATGATTCGTGGCGAACTCCCCAAGTTCGCCATACTGCCTGAGCCACCGACAAGCTGGTTGGTGAAGCTCCAGGCATGACACTGCCTCGCCGTTCCCCAGGCGAAATCTATTTGCCGCAGGGATTCAGTTTTTCCGCTGCGCGCGCCGGCATCAAGACAAGCGGCCGGCTCGATCTGGGGTTAGTCGAGGCCGCTTCGGGAACCACTGCTGCTGCGGTTTTCACACAGAATCGAGTCGTGGCTGCCCCTGTGGAGATTGGCCGCACCGCTTTGACCGCAAGCCATGGGCACGTACGCGCGGTAATCGTCAACTCTGGAAATGCCAACTGCGCCACCGGAAACCACGCCTACTCAGGTTGTCGGCGGATTTGCAACGCAGTCGGACGAGCGCTTGGTGTGCCATCTGACGAAGTATTTCCTTCATCGACAGGCATCATCGGTGTTTCCTTGCCAACGGAGAAACTTCTTGTGAGGCTATCCACCTTGGTATCGGAACGAGGGACGACCAAGAAGCACCTCAGTCAATTCGCCCACGCCATCCTGACTACCGACACGCGACCCAAGCTGGCCTCCGTTCGCTTTCGTTCAAAGAAGGGAATTGTCACCCTATTGGGTGTTGCGAAGGGTTCCGGCATGATTCATCCGCAACTCGCGACTATGCTCGTCTATTTGTTCACGGATGTCGCGGCCACTGCTTCTGACTTGAAGCGGCTTCTGCGCGGTGCATGCGGGCAAACCTTCAATTGCATTTCGGTGGATGGCGACACCTCTACGAACGACACTGTATTGCTGCTTGCTTCGGGCAAGAGCGGCGTGCGCCTAAACAATAAATCCACACGCGAGCAGTTCGCGGACGCGCTTAGCGAAGTTTGTCATTCCTTGGCGGAACAGATTGTGTCGGACGGTGAAGGCATCCAGCACGTCATCCGGATTTCCGTTGAGCACGCTAAACACTCAGAGGAAGCGCTGCAAGTAGCTCGAGCCGTCGCTCACTCCTTATTGGTGAAGACGGCCTGGGCCGGAGCTGATCCGAACTGGGGACGTATCTTGGCGGCCGTGGGATCCTGCGGGGTACCAATCAATTCGGACAAGGTGAATATTTTTATTGGTTCACAATTGGTATGTCGCAATGGTGCAAGTTGCCGGTTTGATGAGAGAAGAGCACACCAGCATTTGGCAAAGCCCGTTTGTGATGTTCGTATTAACCTTCGGCGCGGCCGTGCAAGTACCAAGTTCCTCACTACGGATCTGACTGCTGATTACGTTCGTATCAACGCTGACTATTCCACGTAAGAGCAAAAAAGATTCGTCTAGTTTGCGGCGGCGGTGCGCGCCGCGCACCGCGTGGTAGGCTGGATCTGTGAAGAGCCGTAGGCTGCCTGCGATTCTAATACTGCTTGGCTCGTGTGCGGCCATCGGCAGCTGGGCCCAGGACCCTGCGACTCAGAAGTCGTCGGGCAAGGCGAGCTCTACAGCAAGTGCCCAAGCTCAATTCAAGCGTGGCGATCTCGCGGCCGCCGAGAGTTCGCTCTGGTCTGTACTTTCATCGAATCCCAATGATGAGCCGGCGCTCACGCTGTTGGGTATGATTCGTGGCCGGCAGCAACGCTATGCAGAAGCTGAAGCGTTGTTTGGGCGTGTACTGCAACTCAATTCTAAATCTGTTGTTGCGCGCACCCAGTTGGCGAATGTTCTGGCTGCTCAAAACAAGGAAGACGAAGCCATCGGCCAATACCAGCAGGCCATAAACCTCGCTCCGAACAATACCGACCTGAAGCTTGATCTGGCGGCCCTCCATGTACGAAAAGGAGAGTTTGCCCAGGCCCTCTCCACAATGGAAACAATTCCGCCGGATCGATTCCCGGTGGCGGGAATTTCGCTGAAAGCTGCCAGCTTGCTGGGTCTTGGAAAAAAAACAGATGCGACCAACCTATTGCCCGAAGTGAAAAGTTCGCCGACCGCTGCTATGGATCTAGCAGAAGTCTTTCTTCATAACGATCTTCCCGACGAAGCTCTTCAGGCTCTGAATCTGGTTAGCGTAAAACGGCCAGCGCGTTTCTACTATGTGAAAGGAAAAGCGCTGCAAGCAAAAGGACAGATTCCGGCCGCATTGACCAGCCTTCGTCAAGCCTCCGCCCTCGATCCAAAATCGGCGGACACTCTGATCGCGATGGCGCAGATCTACGCTTCGCAAAACAAACACGCCGACTCATTCGCCACGCTCCAACGCGCTCGAACTCTAAATCCCGGGTCGGTGCCGGTACTGCGGCGTTTTGTCGTGGAAGCCATGCAAGCCGGACAACACAGCGTTGCGCTCACTGCCGCCAATGAACTCATACAGAAAAGCCCAGAGAACGTTGACGACCAATATCTTGCCGCGGCTGTCATGCTGCAAGAGAAACAACTCACGGCAGCCATTCCATTGCTGGAAAAATATGTAGCACAACGTCCTGCCGATGCGAAAGGATGGCTGGGGCTTGGCATGGCCTACGTGCAAAAGCGCCGGAATGATGATGCGCGAAGGGCACTGGACCGATCAGCGCAACTGGATCCTACGCTCACGGAAACTCAATACCAGTTGGGAGTGCTCGCGGGACAGGAAGGCAAGCCACAGGAGGGTATCCAGCATTTTGAGCAAGTCGTTCACATGCAGCCGCGTCATGCCATGGCCCTGGCGGGTCTTGGAGCGTTATATCTCCAGACCAGGGAATTGGAAAAGGCACTGAACGCCTTACAGCGTGCGTCGGCGATTGATCCCAACAATGCGCAAATGCAATACGACCTGGGCTTGGCGCTGAGTAGTCTGGGCAAACCGGAAGAAGCGAGGGTGCATATGGATCGCTTCCAAAAATTGAAACAGAAGCAACCGCGAGGAGCGTCGAACCGGCCGGTCGAGGAATCTCCGACAGCAGCGCCAAAGGTCAAATAAATTATGGATGGAGAAACCTAGAGGCTCCGTGCAGTAGGAGTAGTTAAGTGCAGATCTATGAGTGAGCTGGCGGAGAGGGAGGGATTCGGTCCCACTCCGGGTATTGATTCTAAACAAGTTCCTTTGTTTGCTATACGCTTGACCCGCGTCTGACGCTGGTCCCGGAGGGTGATGGCACAAAATGGCACAAAATCCCGCTCGTAAATCGTGCTCATTGTGTGCGGAGGAAGAAAACCGGAACATCAAAGATTACGAACTTGCGCCGCCATCCGCTCAAGCTGATTAGCGATTTTTTCCGTTGCCTTTTGTACTCCGATTCTCCGCCCATGAGCGCGAGCTGCTTTCAAATACCAGACCGTATGCGCGTTGATGGCGAGAGCCTGTTCCTTACCGGTGAGTTCCTCAAAGGTTTTTGTGTCGTTCTGATGCCGCCGGACTATTGTGGACATTGCTTCGGCTCTCCTATGGATGTTCGATTGGATGTTCGACCCAACCCCTTGAAACGCCCAACAATATAGCACTACCGCCAACCCGCGTACAGCCTACCGCTTTCCACACGGACGCGGCTTTCCTTTGGCGCAAAGCTGTGAGGTTGTCGCACATAGTTGCCGTTAGGAATCTTTTGACCGGGAGCGAGGCGCTCCTCAATGATTGTGTAACCGACTGGCGTTGTCAGTTCATCCACTTCGATAGGCTTGAGCGTGAGGTCAAGGACCGCTCTGTACGTCTGTGTCTCACCGGTCAGTTCGCATTGGATTTGTCGCGTCACATTTGCCATATTCGCACCTATGCCTCGGTAGATTGAGCCGCCGGACCGTAGCTCTCAATCAAGCTGTCAATCGCTTTCGCATCGTCCGGGTGACCCTGCTTTGCTAAAAATCGGGAAATGACCAAGAGGACGCACGTTGTCACAACCGTTGACATCTCATAAATCTCACCCTCACTGTACGAGTTTGTGACCTCGTGCTTTGTAAAGCGCCGTCCTATTTGCAACATCCCGGTATGCGTGTAGCTGTTGAGAGCACTCCAAGCGCGTTTCTTGAAGTTCTGGAAAAAATCGTCTGTGTTATGCGCCGGGTCAATCGCCTCGGCAAGCTCCGCGAGCGTTTGCTTTATATCGTCTTTCTGAATAAACCTGTTTAGCTCGTCCTCTGTCGCACACACGTTGAGCCAAAGAGCGCGGTACATTCCCTCAACAATCGGTCTCCCCAAAGCGAAAGCCGAGCCGTACATCTCACGCATGACGAGCAACAAGTACGCCTCTTGATGCTCAACGAGGATTGAGATAAATCCAATGACAACCGATGTCCGGTAATCGTCCGGGAAAAACAGTTTCCCGAGTATCGGTTTAGCGGACTGCATTGCTGTCTCACATTGGACCATGTGCTCGCGGAGTTTAGGTGTCATAGGTGTTTGCGAGTAGTGAGTCTCAATACCGGACGCCTGTAGAATCTTGACCGCATCGGCGCTCGGAATAGTGTGATAGATGAGCGCAACGTCCGCCGTCTCCAAGTACACGCGCTTTCCGTTTTGCAGAGTACGCGCCTTGAGCTTGTCTAAGATTCCCTCAAGCGTGCCTTTGGGACTGCTCGCTTGGAATGGTCCTAGACCGTTGAGCCGGATTCCATTGTCATTAACCCACGCTTCCATTTAGAAGAAAAACCCTTTTACTTGAATGCGCCGCGCCTCGGCTCGGGAGCAGACAGAATAGCAGCGCACGCGGCAAGGACACTATCTTGCGCATGCGCGGGCCTAACTTGCCCTTGCGCAACGCCAACTCGACTTCTGGCAAAAGACCCGCCACCCGTAAGGCGAGTTTGTCATAGCCGGACTGTGTGGGCGTTCGAAACCGCCAAAAACGCAGGGAAAACCACATCCGCCATCGCTGAGAGGCATACATTTCGAACTGTGGCTTCAGTTCCCGGTGCTCGAAGAGATCAGTTTCGACCCTGATTCCGTTCATTGGGCCGCTCTTGAAACTCAGTAGCCCCACTCTTTTAGGATCGGTTTCACCACGACCAAAGTTAGATTGTTTCGGCCAGCCAGTCGAGGGTCTTCGCCGCGATATGTCACATTCAGCTGGTTCAAGGGATAACCCGATATGCTCTGAGTTTCATACGTGAGGGTAATCGCTTCGTTGAAAACGCCGTCCACGGTCTTGTACTTCTTGGGTCCCTCAAAGGTTTCTTGGTCGCCGACCCAGACGTAGTTGCCATTCTCTTTTCGAAATGCTATCGTCCGAACAGTTTTTGTGGTGATGTGAAGCATCGCATCGTAGCGACTGGTGGGCCGTAGTTCCAAACGAACATCTGCCTGCCTGGGTATCGGCGAGAATCCATTCGAGGTTCGGTCAAAGGACCCCGCCGCTTTCACGAGGCGCTGAACCTGTGCATCATCCATTGTGACTTTTCGCGGAATCAGCCCACAGCCTTCCAGCAGCACGGCAACGATGACAGTAAGCATGACCACGGCGCTAGATGCCTCTCCCATGGACGAACGTTTTCTGTTTCGGCGTGCCTCTAGATTACTCAATGCTGGCACCCGCAATTCCGACCCGAGAGCGGTTCAGTCCATTGAAACGTTTGATAAATGTTGCTCATCGGTCCTGTGGGGCTTTTTCGGTCTGGAACAAGGTGCAGGAAGAACGAATACGTGCCTGAAGTGTTCGGTATTGTGTAAGTCGACGTGACATTCCCGTTATTGATGATCGAGGCGCCTCCAAAGCCGCCCACCTCTGCGGCTGTGTTGCTCCAGTCGGCGGTAAAGGGATTCGCGACGGTGTCCCAGTATGCCTCGACGGTTCCATAGCTGAGATGCCTCTGACTCTTGCAACCGCCACGATTAAAGGCGTCACGAAGCTGGTTTATATGAAACTTACTTCGTTGACTGTAGGTGTTCAGCAGCCGCACTCTGTCCCTTCAGCGGCGCTCGTTGCGAGATTCCTTCACCTTCCACAATGGTATAGATCAAATCGCTACTTAAGTCCTTGTAAACTTCCTTTTTCCCGGTTGGCCAGAAAATCTCGACTGAGTCCATTCTGGTTCGTTCGCCGAGCCCGAAGTGCAGTCGCAGATCATTCTGTGAAAGATAGCTGCTCCCACTGCGCACCTCGTTGAATTGCACTAAATCTCCCGCGGCCACCGTGACTCGTGCACCGATGGCGGCCTTGTTGCTCTTTGTGCCAATCAATTTAAACAGTACCGCATGATTGGGGCTCTGAGTACGATTGATGAGGAGCGTTGGCGGTTCGCCCACATTCAAGATGAGGACATCCACTTTGCCGTCGTTATTGACGTCCCCAAAAGCCGCGCCGCGCCGAGAGGACGGCGGTAATTTGTCCAGGCCTGAGATGGCAGTGACGTCTTCGAATGTGCGATCTTTTTTGTTACGGAAAAGGAGCAATGGCTGTTTGTACGGGACGCCTCCTTTTATTAAATCCATCTGCGGGTAGACGTGCCCATTAGCCACGAAAATGTCAGGCCAACCGTCGTTGTCCATGTCGAAGAATGCTGTTCCCCAACCCACGAGTGGATAGCTGGGCTGCGCCAGCTGCGAATTCCAACTGATGTCGGCGAAACCACGCATGCCCTGATTCCAGTACAGAGTGTTTGGTTCGTCAGCAAAATTCGTAACAAAAATATCCAGCTTTCCATCATGATCGAAGTCGGCGAAATCAACGCCCATTGAGCCTTGCTCCTTCCCGTCCAGGCTCAAGGCTGAGCCGGAGAGGAGTCCTACCTCTTCGAAGGTCCCGTCATGTTTGTTGTGATAAAGAAAATTGGGGCCGGCGTCATTCGTCACGTAGAGATCCGGCCAGCCATCGTTGTCGTAATCAGCCCAGATGCCTTGCATTCCGTAACGACGTTCAGGATCGTCTACGCCGGCTTTTTTGGAAACATCTTCAAAGGTCCCGTCACCACGGTTGTGAAAGAGGAAATCAGACTCCCCGGGAAGGCCCCACGGGCCGCATTGCACCATAATTCCCCGAAAACGGCAGAACTTGTCATTGCTGCCAAACTCCGGAAGTTTGTTGATGTCGATGAACACATAGCGCGCTACAAATAAATCAACTTTCCCATCCCGATCGTAATCGGCCCAGGACCCGCCGGTGCTGAATCCTCCCATCCGCACTCCCGCTTTTTCGGTCACATCCTCGAACTTGCAATTGCCGAGATTGCGGTAAAGCACATTCCCGCCGTAACCGGTTACGTAGAGGTCTTGCCAGCCATCATTATCAAAATCAGCGACGGCGACGCCCATCCCCCAACCTTTCCTCGTCAGACCGGCGTCCTTAGTGATGTCCGAAAACTTCAGGTCCCCGTCCTGGTGATAAAGCGTAACCATTGGATCGCCACCCCGCCGATAGTGGTCGACGGAAGATCCATTCACGGTGACGATGTCTAATTTTCCATCGTTGTCACAGTCGATAAAACCCACACCGCCGCTCATCGATTCCAGGATGTAGCGCTTCTCCGGCGACGAAAGATGGGAGACAATCAGTCCCGCCTGCTTGCTCACGTCCTCAAATTTTGGAATCGGAGGCGTAACCGAAGGAGCTTGACCCAGGCAACTACCGGAAAGCAGTACAGCTAGCAGGGGAATACGCATGACCCGTGCGTATTCTAGCATTGTGATTTCAAGGGATCTGCGCAGGCTCCGGAATGCGGGAGGATGGCGTGACTCGACCTGACATCGTTCCGCTTCGGCCGTGCCCAAGACAGGGGAAACGATAAAAACCTGTGCCGCCATCATCCCGGCATTACTGACGATAGGTCAATTCCTCAGCGATTTCAATGGTTGCTACGCAACTTGTAGGACGATCCCCAGAATTGCGCTG
>Ga0070697_100003499_pt1 | contig 12065 bp, 18 predicted proteins | sample KBSK1501metaG_FD_65475 | JGI IMG/M metagenome (GOLD analysis project Ga0070697, IMG submission 65475) | Corn, switchgrass and miscanthus rhizosphere microbial communities from Kellogg Biological Station, Michigan, USA - KBS K1-50-1 metaG | ecosystem: Host-associated > Plants > Roots >... | reverse complement strand
GATGGCCGGGCACAAGATGGGCGGCTACGTGATGGTGCCGGGCGACTGGCGCACGAAGCCGCCGACCGTGCTGATCAAGCGCGCTCTCGAGGAGACGCGCAAGATGCCGGCGAAGAAGCCGAAGAAAAAGTAGGCCTCAGGCAGCAGGCCCTTCCCGCCTTGCTAGCGGCGTTTTCCTTTTTGTTGGATCGGTTTGACCGTTTGCTGTTTGACGGGTTGCGGTTTGACCGGTTCGGGTTTGGCTGCTTGCAGTTTGACCGGCTCCGGTTTGTCTGCTTGCGGTTTGGCCGGCTCTGGTTTGACCACTACGGGTGTTGCCTCGACTACGACCGGTACCGGCTCTGGCTCCACGGCCTTCGGGGATGGGACGGCCGCGCTGCCCATCGAAATCTTGCCGGTCAAGGTCGCGCCGTCCTCGACTGTGAGCCGCGCCACACGCACGTCGCTGCCGATCAGCGATCCTCCGCTCCCGACCACCAGCCGGTTGTACGCGGTGACCGCGCCGTTCACTCGACCCGTGATCTCGATATCGCCGGTTGCTTCCAGCTCGCCATCCACCGTCCCCGACACGCGCAGGTCACCCTCGATGAACAACTGACCGACCAATCGGTCGTTGGGACCAAGGACAACCGAGTTGCGCTCGCCGTTGCTGCCGTTTGCGGCCGGGGTCGGGGTCGCGAGCCTACTGGCCGGACGCCTGGTGCTCAAATTCACCCATCCGGACGTTGCCGTTCAACGTCGCGCCATCGTCGATCTGAAGCCGGCGCACCTGGATGTCGCCGCTCAGCCGCGCGTTCCGTCCCAGGGTCAGCTTGTCGCGCGCGGTGACCGGGCCTTCGACCGCGCCCTTGAGCGTCACGTTCGCACCTTCGAGCAACGCCTTGACAGTCGCGCCATTGGCGACGTCGATGTTGCCGGTCACGCGGACCTCGCCTTCGACGCGTCCATCGGCGTGCACCGACCCGTCGTAGATGAGTCTGCCCTCGAGGATGTCACCCGGACTCATCGAGAACTGCTTTTTGCCGTCGCGCTTGATTTCGCCGTTGTCGGCAGAAGCCGTGCCTTCTGCAACCGCCTCCTGTACGTCCATGCAAATACCCCCCGACAAGAAATGAGTGATCCGGCAGCCCGGAATAGGCGCTAAAGGTTAGCCGTTGACGGCTGCGATTTGACTACAGGAGTGCAAAGAGCTCGCCAGGCTATCTGACGTTGCTTAGGTGCGTGCTCGCGATGGCTCTTTCGAATCCCGTGAGCGAGCGGTCGACCATGTCGTCATTTGCAGTGAGCGAGATGCGAAACCATCCTGGTAATTCGAACATGCGGCCGGGCAGGACGAAAACGTCCTCCTCCGCGAGCCGGTGCGTGTACACCAGGTCGTCGGCCATGGGAGACCGCACCATCACGTAGAAGGTGCCTTCCGGTGTCACAGCTTCATAGCCCATCTCGGTCAACGCGCTGACCATTCGATCGCGCCGGCGCTGCAGCGCGGCGACGTCGACGCTGACCTGCTCGAGGTCGCCCATCGCGTACTGCATGAGCGCGTTGGGAAACGCATAGCCGTTGGCGAGCTGCGCGACAAGCACCGCTTCGCGCAGCTCTTCGCGATCCGGCATCGAGGGAGGCATCGCGATGTATCCGATGCGCTGGCCGGGCGCGACGAGCGTCTTGCCATACGTATAGATGAGAAACGACCGGTCGTAGTAGCGCACCGGCGAATGAAACTCGCGACCGTCGAAAAGGATGCGGCTGTATGACTCATCGGAGATGAGGTAGATGGGCCGATGCGAGGCTTCGAGCACGTCGGCCAGGCGCTCGAGCTCGTCGGGCGTGAAGACGCGACCGCTCGGATTGTGCGGGGAGTTGACGATGATTGCGCGCGTCTGCGTCGTGAGGTGCCACTCGATGGCGTCGACCGGCAACTCGAACTGCGGCGGCGTGAAATCGACGCGAACGGGCTTGGCGCCACACGCGAGGATCATCGGCACGTAGAAGAACCACGGCGGCGATAGGTAGATGACCTCGTCGCCGGGATCGAGCACCGCACGCAACGTGGAGGCGAGCGCGCCGAAGGCTCCCGTCGTCATCGCGATGTCGCGCGGATCGAAATTGATGCCGACCCGTTCCCGCAACGACTCCGCGGCGACCTTGACCGCCTGCGGATCGCTGAACTTGTAGGCGAACCAATCCTTGTCCTGCGGGGCGGCCCATTTCGTAAGCGCTTGCTGGATCTGCGGCAGGGGCATCTCTTGCGGGTTGCCGAAACGGAAGTCGCACGCTTCCGGCCGCATCACGCGTCCCTGGTAGGTCGCGTCGCCGATGAACGACAGCACCGGCTCGAGGTACTCGATCATGCCGCGGACCGAGTGGGAGAACGCGTTCACCCGAACTCGCCGAGGAGGCCGCCTCCCGTGAGGCTCGCGGCCTTGGATGACACCGTGATGTATGGCTCGCGCCCGTAGCCCTGCTGCATCAGCCGCTGATGGCTGCGGATCGCGATCCGCCAGTCCTCGAGCTGGCTCTGGTGGCAGTCTATGGCGCGCAGCTTCATCATCACCTCGTCTGCGTTGAGCTCGATCACGATGTCGACGCTGTCCTGCGGCTGCAGAGCCAGCCCGCCGTTGCTGGCACCCAGTCGCATCGCCTCGCGATAGAACTCCGCCAGCGGCTGGTCGACCGCGAGGTGGTAGAGCGCCGGTCGCTCGGCTTCATCGAGGGCGACGATCGCCGCGTCGGTGCAAGCGCCAATCCAGATGTGGTCGGGATGGCCGTAACCGCCGTCCGGTCCCCAACCCACGACCGCGCGTGGTCGCAGCTTCACGATCTGCTCGGTGATGCGTTGCGAGATCTGCGGGTGGTCAGCCGCGGAAACGCCTCCGTCGGGATAGTCCCAAAGCTCGACGCCGTCGATCGCCAGCGCGGCCGCGGCTTCCTCGAGCTCTTTGGCGCGGATCTCGGGCAGGTCCTCCTTCTTGGCCCCCGCAGGCTTGCCGGTCCACCCGGCTTCGCCGTATGTCGCACAGATCAGATATGTGGGAATACCGGCCCGCGTGTGGCGCAGGACGAGGCCGCCGCTGCCCATCGACTCGTCGTCGGGATGCGCCATCACGAGGAGCAGGCCTCCCTTCTGCCTGTCCATGAGCTAACTAGGGTATGCGGTCTTCCATCTCCCACGCGTGGTCGAGCGCGTGCCACGCGGTGCGCCGCGCCGCGTATGGCACGGGCCACTTCTCCTCCCGGTAGGAATCGCGAAAGCCAGCGCTGAGGCTGATCCGAAAGCCCTTGATCGCGGCGGGGTCATTCCAGGCCGGTTGCTTCTCATGCAGGCCGATCTTCTTCGCGTACTCGACTTCGGCCGCGAGGACGTGCTCGAACATCTTGTCGCGATCCCGGCCGCCGCCACGCGGTCCCTTCTGGAGTGACGCCGGCGCCTGGGCGCGCACCTGGTCGAGGTACTTCCAGCACGCCTCCACGAGCGATGCCATGCGCTCAGTCTCCCGCGTGGTCAGCGGGTTCGACTCGTCCTTCGCCGGGACCCCGGGCGCGCCGAAGTCGGTCGTGGCGTTGCCCTTCAGTCGCTCGATTACGTTGAAGTTGGTCGGGTCCTTGGGAAACTCTGCCCGCGCCAGCTTCGCGACCTTGGCGTAGCGAGGCGCGTATTCGGCGAGCTCTTTGAGCGCCGATGCCTCGTCCTTGCCGGAGCGGCACCACCCGGGCCAGTCGGCGGCACTCGCGAAGACGCGCTTGCCGCCGACCTCGAGGTACACCCGGGTGCCCGAGCTCACATGGTCGAGATTAGCGAGGCGCTATTGGTCCGTGGCTGTCGCGCTCGGCGATGGCGTGGGACACGCCGCGTTCTCGGCCGCTTCCTGGGCCGCCGTCTCGGTCTTCTCGTGGGCCGTGTCTTCGTTGGAGTGGCCGCCACAGGGGTGGCCGCCGTGACCGCCAAGGCGGGCCGTGCCGTTGTTTTCGGCCGCTTCCTGGGCGGCGCTCTCCCCGGCTTCGTGCGTCGCGGACTCGTTGGACTTGGGGGTCGGCGACGGCGACGTGGCGGTGAGGGCGGCGATTGCCGGCGTCAGGGTCGACCCCGCAAATGCCGTCGCGCCGACGATTCCACCGAAGACCATCGCCGCGGCGACGACAGACGCAAAGACAAGGACTCGGGTTCTATCCATGCCCCGATCATCTGGGCTGAACCTCAGAGCAGGCTTGGATCCAGGTGAGAGTTTTGAGGCCGGACTATCTTTAGCTGCGCCATGAGAGTGATCGAGCCGGCCACCGAGAAGGTCCTCGCCGAGGTCGCGGAAGCGAGCGTCGAGGACGCCGACCGCGCCGTCGCCCGCGCCAAAGCCGCCTATCCCGCGTGGCGTGCCGTCAGCCCTGGCGACCGCGCCAAGCTGCTGCGCCGCTTCGCCAACGCCGTCGCCGACGACGCCGGCAAGCTCGCCGAGCTCGAGGCCCGCAACGTGGGCAAGCCGATCAGCGACGCGCGTGGCGAGGTCGGGATGGTCGTCGACGTCTTCAACTACTACGCGGGGGCGCCCGAGCGCCTGCTGGGGAACACGATCCCGGTCGCGGGCGGCGTCGACATGACGTTCCGCGAGCCGCTCGGCGTGGTGGCGCTCATCGTGCCGTGGAACTTCCCGATCGCGATCACGTCGTGGAAGCTCGGGCCGGCCCTGGCCGCCGGCAACACCGTCGTTCTCAAGCCCGCCGCGCTGACGCCGATGACCGCGCTGGAGCTGGAGCATTTGGCGGTTAAGGCCGGGATTCCGGAGGGCGTGTTCAACGTCGTGGTCGGGGCGGGGCGCACGGTCGGCGAGCGCCTGGTGCAGCACCCCGACGTGGCCAAGGTTGCGTTCACCGGGTCGACCGAGGTGGGACGGCGGATCGGCGCGCTGGCCGCGGACTCGATCAAGCGGGTGACGCTCGAGCTGGGGGGCAAGTCGGCCAACATCGTGTTCGCGGACGCGGACATCGACAGGGCCGCGGCTTCCGCACCGGGCGCGGTGTTCGGCAACGCCGGCCAGGACTGCTGCGCTCGCTCGCGCATCTTGGTCGAGCGCTCGGTGGTCGAACGCTTCATACAGGCGCTGGAGACCGCGATCAAGAAGCTGCGCGTCGGCGACCCGATGGACGAGAAGACAGAGATGGGCCCGCTCATCTCCGCCGACCACCGCTCCAAGGTCGCCACATATTTGGAGGACGGGGCGAAGGTGGCCATCCGAGGCAGCGCGCCGAGCGGCGCGGGCTTCTGGTTCCCGCCGACCGTGCTATCGCCGGTGGCGCCGACCGACCGCGCGGCGCGCGAGGAGATCTTCGGACCGATCGTCGCGGTGATCCCGTTTTCCGACGAGGCCGACGCGATCCGGATCGCCAACGACACCGTCTATGGACTCTCGGGCTCGATCTGGACGCACAACGCCGGACGCGCGATGCGCGTCGCCCGCGCGCTGGAAACCGGGACCATCTCGATCAACTCCAACACGTCGGTACGTGTGACCACGCCGTTTGGAGGGTTCAAGCAGTCGGGGATCGGACGCGAGCTCGGACCGAACGCGCTCGACCACTACACCGAGCTGAAGAACGTCTTCCTCTCCACGACCTAGGCGGTCGAGCGCGTATTCAAGCCTCCCTGCACCTTGAAGCAGACATTCCCCTCGTGATAGGAATTTCCTGATAGGAATTTCCTGAATAGGCGAGAGATGACGGTTGGCGAAGGTGAGGACCCCGTACGCCCGTCGCGGCCGCTCGAGGGTGAGGACCTCGAGACGACACGCTGGGAGGATGCACGTCATTGGATGAGCATCTACGCCGACCTGCTCGAGTTCAAGCGGGGCATCCTGGGCCGGGTGCAGCGCGAGATAGCCAACCTGCAGCCTCCAGCCCACAAGGCTGCCGCTGCGGACCTGGAGATCATCGAGCAGCAGATGCACGGATACGAGGCGCGACTCGATCTCTGGTACCGCCGGCTCTGGGACCTACACGGTTTGTGGCTGGATCCGGACGGCCGCATCGTGCGGCACAAGGGCCGTGAGATCGCCCTTACAAAACGAGAGTTCCAGCTGCTCCAGTTCCTGCTCGATCACCCGCACCGGTTCTACTCCACGCCGCAGATCCTGAATCAGGCGTGGGTCGAACCGTCCCTGTTCCCCGAAGAGGTTCGCAACTACGTGCGGCGCCTGCGCAAGATCCTGAGCGACCTCGAGATCCCGGTTGACCTGGTCAACAAGCCGGGCAGGGGCTACTCGCTCGTCTTGCGCGTCGACTAAGCCCTACGTCGCTTTCTGAGCAGCCGATCCGTGCCGGCTTGTTTGCGCTCGGTGACCATATGTGCTTTCGATGCGCGGTCGGGCGCGGAGTCCGTCCTCTTGCGTGGCCGACCAGGAGGGCGGCGCGTGCGCTCGAAGGCGTGCAGGTCATCGGAAAAGATTGCCCAAACGGGACCCACCTTGATTCCGTACAGCCGCTGCCTCAGGAGCAGTCGGCGCACGTAGGCCTCCGATGCGTGTAGCTCGGCAGCAGCCTCAGCGACGGACAGAAGTCGGGAGCGTTCGATCCCCAAATATTAGCGCGCCGCCGCAACCATTTCGTGGTATAGTGGCGATTGTTCCTGGACTGAGACGAGGGCAGTGAGACCCTCGCGGTTGCCGGCCGACGATGGCAGTAGCCCACTTGGCCCTTCCGCTTCGCGGACACTCCCAGGAGGAGACCATGCCTGAAGTCAAAGAGACAACCGACCGCTTCGTAGCCGCGATGAACGCCCACGACGAGAAAGCTCTGGATGCCCTTCACGCTGACGACATCAAGTTCAACGCGCCGGGCGGCTTCAAGGCCACCAACGGCAAGGACGCGACCAAATTCGCGATGACTTGGCTTAAGGCGTTCCCGGACAACAAGATGAAGGTTCGCAGCGAGCTCATCAGCGGCCCCTGGGTCGTCCAGGAGATCGTCATGGAGGGCACGCACACGGCCCCTCTAGAGAGCCCGACGGGCACCATCGCACCGACCTACAAGAAAGTGGTCGGCTACGGCGTCCAGCTTCTCCGCGTGGAGAACGGAAAGATTGCCGAGGCTCGCATCTACTTCGACCAGCTCGACCAGCTGCGGCAGCTCGGTCTGATCCCCGCGACTACGACGGTCTAACCCCCGACGCATGCGACCCGGTCCCATCGTGGGCCCGGGTCTTTTTTTGTTCTTTGCCGGAAATGTTGCTGATCTTTTTATGCGGCCCCTCGTATTTGTAAGCAATGAAGAAGGTCAAACCCGTTGCCGGCCGACCCGATGTCGACGCCGCATGGCGTGGCGGCGATTGGGGCCAGCCAATGAACGGTGAGGGTCCTCCAGCTCAAGCGACGATCAAGGAAGCTCTGTACTGGAGACAGATTTACACCGAGATCCTCGCCATGGAAGAGAAGGTGCTGGATCGGATCCGCCAGCTGATGGCCACGCAATCGGCCACCAGCCGCCGCGAGGTCGAGCTGACCAACGTTCCTGTCGTGGTGGCCCAGGCGGAGAGATTCCGGCAGCGGCTCGGCTACTGGGAGGCCCGGGTGGCAGAGCTCGACGGCAAGCCAACAGGGAAAACTAACAAACCTTAACCCGACCGGAGAACGTGACAACGCTTGACACGGGCCGAGGCTTTTACTGAAATTGTTACGCCCTGTCAGCACTCTGAGGCGGTGAAAGAAATGCGTCGAACCCTACTTGCGTTCAGCATTGCAGCCCTTGTCATCATCATCTGGCCCGCCACTGCGCTGGCGGCCACCGACCCCGGCCTGCGGACCGCCAAGAATTTCGCGGTTCTTGCCGGCACCACCGTCACCGCCGCAATCCCCAACGGACCTTCCTGGATCAGCGGCTCACTCGGCGTGTGGCCTGGCTCAGCTGTAACCGGATTCCCGCCCTCGGTGGCCTCAGGTGCCCAGCACAAGGGCGACTCAGTGGCCCACACGGCCCAGACAGACCTGACCGGCACCTACACCCGGGCTATGAATGCACCATGCCCTGGGGGGAACAATTTCACCGGCGCTAACCTGGGCGGCAAGACCCTGGTCCCTGGCGTCTACTGCCAGACCACCGCCCCGACAATTACCGGCACCCTCACACTCAATGGCGGCGGCGTTTACATCTTCCAGATCGGCAGCACCCTCGTCACCGCGGCCGGTGCCCCCGGCGCGCCTGCGGCACGGATTCTGCTAACCGGCGGCGCTCAGCCATGCGAGATCTTCTGGCAGGTGAGCAGCTCCGCAACCCTTGGCACCTACACCGCCTTCGTGGGCAACGTCATGGCGCTCGCCTCGATCACCATGAACAACGGTGCCACGCTCGAGGGCAGGGCGCTGGCGCGCAACGGCGCCGTGACGCTCGACCACAACCGCATCATCCAGCCGGGCGGGTGCGGCGCCACGGCACCGGCCGTCGGCAGCCCGCCGGTCGGAAACACCTTGCCGCTGTCACTCGGTTTCTCGCTCAGCATTGGGTCCAACGGCGTCCCTCCCGAGCTGCGCGGAGAGTTTCCTTGGCTGCTCGTGATCGGGGCCGGTGCGTTGGTCGGCGCAGTCGCGTTGGGCGTGACCGGCCGACGGCGGCGAAGCCGCACGAACTGACGGCGGGTTGATGACGCGAATCTCGGCGGCCATCGGCCGCCGAGTGCGCGGCCTCCATCGGGCGGTCGGGGTGTTCGTGTTCGTCGTGACGCTGGGCGTAACGCTCGCCTTCACCTCGAGCGACGGCACCCCGACCGACGGCCCCTTCGATGCAGCACCGGCACCTTCGGGTGTCGTTGCCTCCGAGGATCCTGCCACCAAAATCTACATGGACGAGTCCTTTCTGATGTCGAGGCCGCCGGTCGTCACGCCGCCTCCCCAATCGCCACCGGGCATGCCGACCGCTCCCCCGGTGCAGTTGTTAATTCCGCTACTGGACGTCCACCGCGCGGTCGAGAAGGTCGGAGCCAATCGCTTCGGAGTCATGGATTTGCCGACGAATTCCTGGAATGCCGGGTGGTTCAAGTGGGGCCCCATACCAGGCGCCCCCGGCGACGCGGTCATCGAAGGCCACGCCGGATACCCCGGACAACCGATGATCTTCGGCAGGCTGGACACACTCCGGCCGGGTGACAGGATCATCGTCGTGCTTTCCGACAAGAGTCGGCGCCTTTTCCTCGTGGTTTCGAAGAGAACTGTGCCCGCCGGCTCGGCCCCGCCGGGTCTGGCCGACCCCTACGGACCGCCCAGGCTCACGCTGGTCACCTGCGCCGGTCATTTCGACAAGGCCAGGTACTCGTACTCATCACGCCTCATCGTCGAAACGAGGTACGCCGGCCTGGTCTGAACCGACCCCAAGACAAAGTTGCTGACTTTGTTATGCGGCGTGCGGCATCGTGACGCCAAAGAGGTGACTAACTAAATGGCAACTCAGCAACAGGCTCCCGTTCCCGCTGCCGCTGCAGTCGGGCCCGTATCGTCGAATCAGGAGGGTGGCTACAACTTTCGCGCCGCGGCTGTGGTCGGATTCCTCGTCGGCGTCGTCGACATCTTCGTCGCGGCTAGGTTCCTGGGCAAGTTGTTCGGGGCTTCGTCGCAGTCGGCGTTCGTCAACTTCATCTACCAGGTCAGCTCGCCGATGGTGGCGCCGTTCAAAGGCATCTTTGGCAACGGCGGTTCGAACACCAACAGTTTTGAGACCGCCTCGCTCGTCGCGATCGTCGTCTACGCCGTCATCGGCTGGGGTCTGGTCGTCCTGATCCGGATCATCACAGCCCCTCGAGGGACCAAACCGGCGACGTCTTGATGGATCTAAGGTCGTGGCCGAAGTCGTGGAACCAGGCCGCGCAGCGGCGCGTTGCCGCCATGGAGGGCAAGACGCCCTCCCGGACATGGCCATTGTTCGGCATGCTCGCGCTCGGTCTGGTGGCGGGCGCTGCGCTCGGTGGGTACGCGATGTCGCGGCGGTCGCAACTCAAGCGTCTCGCGACATATAGCCGCCGGATGCGCGACGCAATGGCTGGGATCGGCAGGCCTCACCTCGAACCGGTCGCCGTAGTCACGCCCACTCGTTCAAATCACGGCCGCAAAGCGACCGCGGAGGTTTAAGAAACTATGGGAATACTCGTCTGGATCATCGTCGGCGCCATCGCCGGGTTCGCGGCCAGCAAAGTGCTGACGGGCAAAGGCATGGGTTTGATCTGGGATATCGGGGTCGGCATCCTGGGGGCCTTCCTTGGCGGCTGGCTTGCCGGCCTGGTGGGCATCCCGGTAGACACAGGCACGTTCACAGTAAGCGGACTTCTCGCGGCGTTTGTCGGGGCTGCGATCCTGCTCGCGGTGTTCCGCGCCCTGACCCACCGAGGAATGTTGCGTACGTAAAGAATCTTCGTCGTCAAAAAGCCTCGCGGTCCTACCCCCGCGGGGCTTTCTTTTTGCCCTGCTACCTCAGGACCTCACCCAGGTGATTGGTCGGGTGGGCTTGGTTCTGCCTCCTGATGTCGGGCGCGCCTCGCCACGAGTCGGAGCTGGAGGATGCGGCCCGCCCCCAGCGTCAGTACAACTACCGCCCCGAGGACCATCGCGAAGAGCAGGGCGATCGCCAAGGGTAATTGTCCGCGGAAAACCAGGAAGTGCACCTCCGCGCTCTGGAGGTTTTGCAGGATGAAGACGAGGATCACGACCAGGGTGACGATCCCAATGAAAAGCGCGGTCCAGGCCCCGCTGAGCCTGGTTTGGCGCTCGCCCGGGTACGGCTTTCCAGCCTCTGCGTCCTGGTTTTGCATCACTGTGATTTAACGGCGGTTGTCGTCTTCGCCGAGCTCATGTGAGAGCTTGACCATTCGCAATCGATTTGGTCCGGTGCCGACAAGTTTGGCCGCCAGCCGTACGAGTGGCCTGATGTTGATGAGTCTATTCGTGAACTGGAGCGGCCTGATGAGCGTCATCGATCTTGTTGTATTGCCTTCGCCATAACAAGATCAGCAACACACCGGCCGGGCACGACGTTTAGGCGGCTTTGGGAAGGTCGCCGCGCTCTTCCACGGAGACGGCGACTGCTTCGGCGAGCGGCCCGCGCTGTCGCCACTCGTCGAGATGCACCGGCCGCTCGAGACCGACAAGCAGGCGGCGGAGGGCGGCCTCCATGTCGGGACTTACTGAACGCATTACATCATCAACAACGCCGGGAAGTCGACAGTTACGGTCGTACAAATGCGTTGGAGCGGGCGATGGGAATCGAACCCACGTAACCAGCTTGGAAGGCTGGCGCACTACCATTGTGCTACGCCCGCTTGCTGTGGTCGGCAGCCCGTACGGGCTTGCAGGCAAGGCCAGCGACTAGAGTACCTAGACTTCTAGCGAGGCCCCGTCGTCTAGTGGCCTAGGACGCGGCCCTTTCAAGGCTGAGATCGCGGGTTCGAATCCCGCCGGGGCTACTTTTCCGGGTATGCCTGAACCGAAAGCTGGGGGTATTTTCGCAGCCACTCGTCCCATCCCATCCACACGAAGTCCGGTCGATCTTCCACCGCGCTGCCGACTCGGACGTCGACGCCCCCGCCGGTCAACGGAGGCTGGCTGCCACCTGGATCAACGAGCCCACCGACAATTTCACACATCCTGGTCGCGTTGAGCCACGGGCCCACAAGCCCCGACGGCAGAGCGACGACGACGTTTTTGGTTCCCTCCACGAGCTCGCACATCCGGTTTCCGGGCCAGTCGCCGACGTCCTGTCGATAACCTGCGTAACAGCCGAGTTGGAGACCGTCAATCTCGGGCAGTCGGGGGTAAAGAGTCAGTAGAGTCGTACAACCTCGAGAAACCATCTCGGGATCGACGTCACTTGCCGCGTCACCCGGAACGTCGTCGTACGACGGTCCGCCCATTTCGATCGGCGTGACGTACCAAGTGACGTTGTTCGGCTGGTCATGAGCCGCAAGCATCAAGCCGAGGGGCATGGCTACGATGCTTGTGGTCGGTACGGTGCCACGCGGCGCGCGAACGCAGATCATGTGGACCCGTCGATGCTTGATCTCCTCGGTTTGCGGTGTTTGTCCGACCAGACCTTGTAGGAGCCGTTTG
>Ga0070697_100003497_pt1 | contig 12071 bp, 12 predicted proteins | sample KBSK1501metaG_FD_65475 | JGI IMG/M metagenome (GOLD analysis project Ga0070697, IMG submission 65475) | Corn, switchgrass and miscanthus rhizosphere microbial communities from Kellogg Biological Station, Michigan, USA - KBS K1-50-1 metaG | ecosystem: Host-associated > Plants > Roots >... | reverse complement strand
GATCAGCTGTAAATGCACCGACGAGTTGCCCATCGTATGAAACGCTGATTGGGCGTTCTGCTTCCGCTTTGAACCCGGCCTTCCGCAGTTCCCAAACAAGAGCATTTTGATAAACCGACTCAAGAAATCCAGGCCCGAGCGCCGAGTGAACTTTCATCGCAGCGCCAATTATCTCGCCGCAGAGATCGTATGTTGTTGGCTCCCCTTGCATTCTGATCATTCTGTTTATTCTGTCAGAAATTTGTTACGTTACTCGAATCACTAATCGCAGGTAGAAAAACAATAACGGCGCAGTAAAAAGTAGACTGTCGACCAAGTCGAGCGCTCCGCCGATTCCCGGCAGAAGATTTCCGGAATCCTTAACCCCGGTGCTTCGTTTGATGATCGACTCGGCCAGATCTCCAATAACCGCGGCGAAGCCAAGAAGCAGGCCGAGGATCGTCGCGTGCGTCCAACTCAACATCGACAAATGTCCGGGCATCAATTTGAAAAGCATTAGGCTGCAAAGAAGAGCAAAGGCGAGCGCGCCAAAAAATCCTTCCCAGGTTTTTTTCACGCTGATTTGCGGGACCATCAGATGCCGCCCGATCGCACTGCCGGTAAGATACGCTCCCATGTCGCTGAATTTGGTGACTGCGATTAGGTACAAAACGTAGAACTGTCCAGTGACCATTCCAACGCTCGCCCGCGGAGTCAGGTACACGATCTTCGTGATGAAATTGAACAGCCAAAGCACGTAAAGTAGACCAAACAGGGTGTAAGCCATCGTTTGCAGCGGTTCGTCGTGCCGAAGACGCGCGAAAAGCTGGCGAGCAAACATCGTGAGCAGAAAAAACAGGAGCACCGCGACTTCGAAATCGTAGGAACCGGCCGGACCAATCTTCGAGAAGTAATGAAAACTGCCCGCCAGCATGATTGCGCCGCAGATCAATCCTGTGATTTTGAAATTCGGCAGGCGCGCGTGGTCGAGCATCCTATAAAATTCGAGCAGCGCGATCAGACCAAAGACGCTGATCAACAACCAAAACAAGATTTCGAATCCTGAAAACGCGATCGCAAGCGCGATCGACCAAAGCACGACAGTGCTGACGAAGCGCAGAATGAAAACGGAACGCGGCGTCGCCATCTCCGGCGGGGGTTGCTCAATCGTCACGGGCATTTCCGTGATCATCTCGAAGGATGACGGAACGCGCAAGATCGACAATCACCGGAATCTACTTTTCCGATATCCTTATTCGCTTAACTTTGTCTTGTGCAAAAAACGATGCAGGCCGTCGTGAAAGCGAAAGCCGAGCCTGGATTGTGGCTCGAGCAGGTTCCCGTTCCCGAAGTTGCCGGCGATGACGTCCTCATCCGCGTCCTCAAGACCTCCATCTGCGGGACGGACGTACATATATATAACTGGGACGCCTGGGCGCAGAAAACGATCCCCGTGCCGATGACCATCGGCCATGAGTTTGTCGGTGTGGTCGATCGCGTCGGCGATCATGTGAAAGGTTTTGCCAAAGGCGACCTCGTCGTCGGTGAAGGTCACATTACCTGCGGCCATTGCCGGAATTGTCTGGCTGGTCGCCGCCACCTTTGCCCGAACACGCAAGGCGTCGGCGTAAATCGCAACGGCGCCTGGGCCGAGTTCGTCGCCATTCCGCAATCGAATTGCTGGCACGCCGATCCGGTGATTCCACTCGAAGTCCTTTCCTGTTTCGATCCGTTAGGCAACGCCGTTCACACCTCGCTTTCGTTCGATCTGGTTGGCGAAGACGTGCTCATCACCGGCGCAGGACCGATCGGTTGCATGGCGATTCCGATTTGCAAACACGCCGGCGCGCGTCACGTCGTCATCACCGACGTGAATCCGTATCGACTCGATCTCGCGCGCAAGCTCGGTGTCGATCTTGCGTTGGATGTGCGCACCGAAAAGCTCACCGATGCAATGCCGAAGCTCGGGATGAAAGAAGGATTCGATGTCGCGCTCGAAATGTCCGGCAACCCGAAAGCGTTCGACGACATACTGCCGAACATGTTTCACGGCGGCAAAATTGCGTTACTCGGAATTATGCCGGGAAACGCCGCGATCGATTGGAACCTGGTCGTCTTCAATCAGCTCACCATCAAAGGTATTTACGGCCGCGAGATGTACGAGACCTGGTACAAAATGACCGCGCTGATCCAGAGCGGCGTCGATATCTCGCCAGTGATCACTCACCGCTTCCCCTACACCCAGTTCAAGGAAGCGATCGAGCTGATGAAATCCGGCAACTCCGGCAAAATCGTCCTCAATTGGAGCGAGGCCTAACCGCGGATTACGCGGATGCCGCAGATTCCACTTATGTCATTCCGAGCGAAGTCGAGGAATCTCTCACTATTTCTGATTACGCTGCTGCTCGGGTGCGCCGCGGCGACAACGAAACGGCCGTCGTTCTATTGGTTTTCGCAGTTGCCGACCGAGTAGCGCCGTTTACTGCAGCACGGCGGCTTCCTGGTCGCGGCCTTGGAGCTCAAGCACCATTCGTTTGATATGCTTGTAGTCCGTGTGCGATTGCAAGAATTGCAAACTTTGCTGCGGATCGCCCCATCTTAGAATCTGGATCGGTTCCTGGCGCGCGCCCCAAGTGTTCATGTCGCGCTGATTGGCCATGTAAAGGTCGATCGTGTTCCGGCCGCTCAACGCCCAGCCGTAATCTTCGACGCGATAAACTTGTCCGGTCGATAACAACCGAAACGTTGTCCCCATCGGCCAACGCGACCAATCGGCGGCGGCGCTTCCGACTCGCGGCGGTTTGCTCACCGCGACTGCGCGTTTTGCGCCGCGCGTCGTTAGCGTAGTTTTTGTCACTCGCGTCGTCGTCGTGGTCGTCGTCACGTGCTTCGCCTTCTTCGTTTCCTGCATCGAGAACGGCTGCAATTTCGTATCGGTATTTGAAATGTTGATTACATCGACATCGTCACTGTCGGAGATGGCCCCGGCGCGTCTGACGTTTTCGGCGCGATGAATCGCCGGTCCGGCCGCATGCAACTCGCCGCCGAGCGCATTGCGCGAACCATATTGAGTGTGATCGGCCTCGGTATGAGTGTAGGCAGTTGTCCGCACGTTTTGAAAATCGCTTTTGGCCAGCGGCGCTTCGTAGGCCGGCAAGGCGCGAGTCGAGGTAGTGCCGCACCCGCTGAGCAGAAGGATGGCGATGAAAGCCGCGAGAACGGCTAGGGCGAGGCTGCGAAGTTCAGCGTGGGTCAAGGCGGATCGCTGGCGAAGTTATTAACACTTATTCACAGCCGCGCAAGGCGTTTTTTCCACGACAAAATCCTCGGCAATCATTTCAATCGGCAAACCGAATCGCTCAGTGAACCCAAAACTCATCAAATACGCCGAACGGATCATCGCGATCCTACTTTCGGCAACGGTGTTGTTTGTTTTGTTCGTCCGCGCGATGCACGCGGGCGCGCTCTGGCGGGATGAGGCCGCAACCTTGCAGCTCGCACAGATGCCGACACTCCACGAGATTTTCTCGAATTTTCAACACGAAGCTTTTCCGCCGCCGTTCCCGCTGTTGATCCGAACTTACGTTGCTTTGTTCGGCGCGAGCGACGCCAGTTTGCGGTGGTTTGGGTTTGCCATCGGAGTTACCTTGATTGCGGCCGCGTGGTTCAACTCGCATGCACTCGGCGATCGCGGGCCGGTCCTGTTTCTTACTCTCTTTTGATTGAACTCCACTTTCTTGGTGTGGGGAACTTCGCTAAGGGGTTACGGGCTTGGCTGTGTTCTTTTACTTCTGACCATCGGTCTCACCGGAAAAGCAATCTCACAGCCGACGACTGCAAACGCCGTTGCCGCGACAATTGCCGCGATCGCGAGCGTGCAGATCACGGTCAACGCTGTCCCTTTGATCGCTGCGATTGCGGCATCTGCGCTCCTCGTCTTCATTTTGCAGCGCCGATTTCAGCAAGCCGCGGTCGTTTGCGTTTGCCTCGCGACTTGCGCGTTCTCCTTGGTTCCCTACGCGAAAGGGTACCTGACTGCTGATTGGAACGTCGTTCTGAAATATCCCGCCACCTTCGTTTCTTTGTGGGAGAAACTTCGACTCGCGATCGAAGAACGAGGCCTGTTCATGGGCGCGTTTTGGTACGCCGTGGTGCCGTTAACTGTCCTCGGGACCAGTTGGCGCTGGTGGACTTTGCGCCGCGACAAATCCTTCGTTGAAGCTCATCTCCTTTCGTTCCTGATCGCGGTCAGCGCATCGTCGATCTTCGCTTACTACACATTCCTGAAAATTCTCAGCTATGCGACGCGCTCCTGGTATTATCTTCCGCTTCTCTGCGCCGTGGCAGGCGCAATTGATTTAATGGGAGGAATATTGGCGCGCGCTCGATGGATAAGAATCGCCCGGCTACTTTTTGCGATCGCCGCTTTGTTGTTTCTGCCTTTCACCTTGTGGAAAAGCGCGCATGAGCGTCTGACCGATATCGATCTTGTTGCGCAAAAACTGCAACAAGACGCGCGGGCGAGCGACCTAATCATTGTCAATCCCTGGTTCCTGGGGATTTCTTTCAATTGGTACTATCACGGCGCAACTCAGTGGCTGACGCTGCCAGAGATCGGCGAACATCGAATCCACCGCTTCGACCTCGTCAAAATGAAAATGATGTCGCCCATTCCCATCGACGATGTGATTGACGCGATGAAACAAACCTTGAAATCGGGAAATCGCGTTTGGCTGGTCGGCGGCGCTCACATGCCGCAACCGGGAAGAGCTCCGTTGTCGCTGCCACCAGCGCCAAATTCGCAATTCAAATGGAATGCCGATACTTACGCACGAGCATGGTCGCAGCAGATAGCAATGTTCGCACAAGACCACGCCTTGCGTGGAGAGTTCCCCAACCCGGTGGGTGACCCTGTCAATGAATTCGAAAACGTTCCGCTTTGGATGATAGAAGGCTGGCGCGACTAACTGACCCTTTCTCGCGGTCTGCTCGTGTTTTCCAACTCGTATTTTGTTTATCAGTCAAATTCGCATAATCTCCGGTTCACTTATGGTCGCCGAATTCGAAAAGCAGCTTTCGCAAACGCTCGAAGAAATAAAGTCGCAGGGACTTTACAAAACCGAACGCATTATCACTTCGCCACAAGACGCGCACATCGCCTTGGCCGGCGGCAAACGCGTTCTTAATATGTGCGCGAACAATTACCTCGGCCTCGCGGATCATCCCGAATTGATCAAGGCTGCCAAAGAAGCGCTCGATACCCACGGGCTCGGCATGGCCAGCGTCAGATTTATTTGCGGCACCCAGGATCTCCACAAACAACTCGAGGCCGCGCTCACAAAATTTCTCGGGACTGAGGAGACAATTCTTTATCCGAGCGCGTTCGATGCCAACGGCGGCTTGTTCGAAACGTTGCTCACCGAAAAAGACGCCATCATCAGCGACGAGTTGAATCACGCATCGATCATCGACGGCATTCGGCTCTGCAAAGCGCAACGCTTCCGTTACAAGCACAACGACATGGCCGATCTCGAGGCGAAGCTGAAAGAATCGAGCGCCGCGCGCTTTCGATTAATCGCGACCGACGGCTGTTTCTCGATGGACGGCACGATCGCCGATTTAAAATCGATCGTTGATCTGGCCGGGAAGTATAACGCGCTGACGATGATTGACGACGCACATGCGACCGGGTTTCTCGGCAAAACCGGGCGCGGCACTCACGAGTATCACGGCGTGATGGACAAGATCGACATCATCACCGGCACGCTCGGCAAAGCGCTTGGCGGCGCCAGCGGTGGTTTCACCAGCGGCCGCAAAGAAATTGTCGATCTTTTGCGGCAGCGATCGCGACCCTATTTATTTTCCAACACGGTCGCGCCGCCGATCGTCGCTGCGTGTTTGAAAGCGCTCGAACTCCTGACTGCTTCGACCAAATTGCGCGACAAACTGGAAGAGAACACGAAATATTTTCGCGAAGCAGTGACCGAGCGCGGTCTCACCATCAAGCCCGGCGTGCATCCGATCGTGCCGATCATGATCGGCGATGCCGCCAAATCGCAAAAGTTTGCCGCGCGGATGCTCGAAAAAGGCGTTTACGTCATTGGCTTCTTCTATCCGGTGGTGCCGCATGGCACCGCGCGCGTGAGAACTCAGGTCTCGGCCGCACATTCGCGCGAAGACCTGGAATTCGCGGTCAAAGCGTTCGCCGAAACCAACGAACAACTGAAATAACTGTGGAGGCAGCCGTCTCGGCTGCGAAAGAAACATGCATTACCTGGTGATCGAGCGGTTCAAGGACGCGCCCGCAATTTATCGGCGGCTCGGTGAAAAAGGCCGAATGATGCCGGAAGGTTTGAACTACGTTTCGAGCTGGGTCGATCACCATCTCAAAACCTGCTGGCAAGTTATGGAGACAGAAGACTTCGTGCTCCTCGAGCGTTGGATCGACAATTGGAAAGATTTGATGGAATTCGAAATTATTCCGGTCCGCACTTCGGCCGAAGTCGTGGACCTCATGAAGCGGGAGGGCCGTTGACCTTGTTGTTGGCTTGCCCTCATCGGGCACCCGTTGTTTGATCGACATTCGTTATGGCAACAACCGAACAAACCGAACCAGGTCACGTAATTGTTCACGGCACCGCCGCCGGCTTCGCCCAAAAAATTGAAGTCGGTTCGCATCGTCTCGACGCAGACGAACCAGTCTCTTTCGGCGGCGCTGACAGCGGCCCATCGCCTTACGATCTTTTGCTCGCCGCGCTTGGCTCGTGCACGTCGATGACGATCGGACTTTATGCGCGGAAAAGAGGCTGGCCGCTCGAGAACATCACCGTTTCGCTCCGACACTCAAAGATCCATGCAGCTGATTGCGACAATTGCGAAACCAAGGAAGGAAAAATCGATCGAATCGAGCGCGAAATCCAGCTGACCGGATCGCTGACCGACGAACAGCGCGCCAAGCTGATGGAAATCGCGAACAAGTGTCCGGTTCATCAGACGCTCACGTCTGAGATCAACATCAAGACTCGGGCGATTTAGAAATAACGGCGCCGAGCTATTGCTCGTGCAGGGCGATGGACGAGCCGACCCAGGTTTTGTCTTTGTTGAAATCGACGCCCATCATTTTTCCCTGGCTCATCCGGACGAGATTGTTGAGCAAGACAGGTTCGCCCTTTTCCGACCAAACGAACATCATCCGTAGTTCTGCCTTCGATTTGGCACCATCGACCGTCGGGACAAACGACGCGTACTCGACTTTCTTTTGCAGAATCCATTGATGCGAATTTTTCAACGCCGCAATTTTCTCCCGCGTCGGCTCCATGTCGACACCAAGGCCGGCAAAAGAATAGAGCGGCTTTAGAACGTAATCGTCGACGCTTTCATCGGCCGGAAATTCATCGGCAAAAAATGCGGGCGACGTGTGCGCTGTCTTTATGAATGGCAAAGAGTGTTTGCTGATCCGGTAATACCAATTCGGGTGCGCGATCCAGCTGACTTCGAGTTCATCCTGAAAACGAAACGGCATTTCGATATCCGGACGTCGCGCAAGCTCGTCGAATATAACGCGATTGTAGATCCGCTGGATCCGTGTCGCGGTTCCGTCGCGATCATAAAATAACTGTTGACCGCGTTTTTTGATTTTGGTCACACAAACAAACTGAATTCCCAGGAGCGCCTCGGTCGCGGCGAAATCGATCCGTGTTTTTTGTTTTTCCGGCTCGATCTCGAGCAAAATGACGTTCTCCGGTTTCGAATCCGCTAGAATTGTCCGGCGCAGGATGTCGATGTACTGCTCGTCTTTGATTCCGCCGAATGACGACGTCCAGTCTCGTGGGATCGCGGGAAAAGCTTTGCGCATGCAACCAAGCAACAAAAATTGAAATGCAAACAAGCTTGGAAACGCCTGCAGCTCGATTAGCCGTGGGACAAGACGATGGCCTTCCTCGCAAATAGCAAGATCGACAATGAGAAATTCAGGGTGCAGGGATTCATTAGGCACTTCCAGGCCTGGTGGGATCGCGGATGCCGCATGCATCGCAAACTCCGGCGTTTGCGTTTGGGCCGCGATCTCGTTCGCGGCATAAACGGCTTGGTCAGTGAATTCGCGAGTTAGAAAAATAGGCGTCTCCGAGATGCGAAAATCCGCCGGCCATTTCGTCGCCTCATTCACGCAGCGCAACAGCGCGGCATACTTTTCGGCCGTGAAGTCGGCGTTAAACTGCGCGCGGAGCCCGGGCTCCATCGCTTAGACCAGGAATTTGCCGGCTCGCATCACTTGTTCGCCGTCGAACCAGATGTCGAAATCGCGGCCGACGCAGTCGATGTGCGTTTTCGAGGCCCAATTGGCGCCGGTGTGCTCGGCGTAGGGATGGCCAAAAGCGATGTGAACGGCGGGAATTTTTTCGTCCTGCAAAATGTTGCCGATCACGTGCGTGCAAGCCGTGTTCGTGCCGATGGCAAATTCACCTACGCGATTACTGTTCTCATCCGTGCTGGTGTAAGCGCGAAATTCTTCAAGCAGCGTCTGGTCGGGGCAGCGAAGATCGACAATTCGGTTGTCGCGGACCTGGATCGTTAGCGGCGTGTCCCGTAAATCGCCATATTCGCTGCAGAGATAATCACCCACCACGCCATCGACCACGAACGTGCCGTTGGTGTTTGCCGGCGCGGTGAAGATTTCTCCACCAGGAAGGTTGCCCCATTTCTCCACCGAGATGAGTCCGCTCGTTTTCAGCCATTTCAGTTTCGGCGAGAACTCTCCTTCAAAGTCGGTGCCGTGCGGAGTTTTGCAGGTGATGCGCTTGGCTTGGCGAGCGCGCTCGATGAGTCGCTGACTTAGCGCATCGACCGCGCGAAAATCCGCGCGCATTCCTTCCCGCATAATCTGGCGGGTGATGTTCACCATGTGCCCATGCCGAATGCCGTGATGGTCAACCACTGCGGTCATTTCGCGCCGGGCCGCGAGTTCGCCCGGTTGGCTTTGGGCGGCGAAAATCGACACCTGTGAAGTGGCGAGGTCTTCCAAGATTATTTCGGGCATGAACTTCAGCGGGCGACGCGCATGGTGTTCGAGGGTAAACAAGCTGTAGTCCGAGCCGATGCGCTCGACTTCGGATTGCAACGCCGCCGCGATGTCGCGCGTCACTTCATCCGTAATGATGGTGATGCGTTCGTCGGGTTTGAGTCGAAGGCAAACCTCAACAGCATTGCGCGCACCGGGCGCAAGCTCCGCGTCAATCGAATCAATGGTGAAACGGTCCGCCATTTGGAAGTGTTGAGAATTACGCGGAAATTCCGCTCGAGCAAACCCGCTTTTTGACGACAGCCTCACGCCGCCTTTGCCCTGGCAATATTCAGCCCTTCGTACGTTTCTGCTACAATGTGATCGACTACCGCTTTCATGTCACCGGTGCGCTCCCAGACGGCCAGTTGTCTGTCCGCTCCGGTTCCCTCACGCATGATTCTTTCGATGTGCGCCATTTCCGCATGCGCGCCGAGTTCGTCCACCTCGGTAGCAATGAACTCGAGCATTTCGTGGAGCAATGCGCGCTCGTCCATCTCGCATTTGCGCCCGAAATCGATCAGCTTGCCATCGAGCCCATAGCGTCCGGCCCGCCAGCGATTCTCGTCGATCAACCGGCGCGGATACATTCGAAATGTGACATTTTGTTGGCGCAGCTTGTGCAATTTGACGACGACAGCCTGCATGACCGCGGCCAGCGCGATGGTATCCTCCACGCGGGATTGCGCATCGCAGATGCGAAATTCGATGGTATCGAAAAATGGATGGAGCCGAATGTCCCACCAGATCTTTTTGGCGTTGTCGATGCAGTTCGTGGAGACGAGGAGTTTCAGATAATCTTCGTACTCGGAGAGACTTTCGAAGGCATCAGGAATCCCGGTGCGCGGAAACCGTTCAAAGATCATCTGACGATACGCCTTTAGGCCGGTGTTTTGTCCGAGCCAGAACGGTGAGTTGACCGAAAGCGCATAAATGTGCGGCAGGAAGTAGCGCGCCTGATTCATCACGTCGATGGCTTCTTCGCGATCTGGAATTCCAACGTGGACGTGCAGCCCGAAGATGAGATTCGCACGCGCGATTTGCTGCATGTCTTTCACAATCGCTTCGTAGCGCTCGTTATCCGTAATCAACTGGTCCATCCAATGTGAAAACGGATGCGTGCCAGCCGAAGCGATTTTGAGTCCTTCGAGTTCGGCAATCCTGGCGAGCTCGCTCCGAAGCTCAATCACTTGCTGCCGTGCCGCCGCCGTGTCAGCGCAAATTTCGGTTCCGAGCTCGACCACGGACTGATGCATCTCGGCTTTCACGTGTTCCTTTAAGAACATTCTCCCGTCGGCAAGAATCTGTTGAATGTGTGACCGCAGCTCGCGCGTCTTCGGATCGACAATCTGGAACTCTTCCTCAATGCCGAGAGTAAAGATATGATCGCGTTGGCGCGTTTTCTTCCGTCTCACACCCGTTTGAGCCGCGGATTTTTTTCCAGAAGACGCGCCATTGGCGACAAACTCAGTGAAGCCGTTGTTCATCTAATTAACGCCATCGTCTTCGAAAAATAACTCAGAAGCTCTGCATCGTTTGCGATTCGCCGATCATTTTTTGCGCCCGACCAGATCACCTACCGCAAAAAATGCACATGATTTGGCAAGCGTGGAGGAGCGGACGTTGGAACTCAAACGCACAATAACGACATGAAAACGCAAGAAACGCTGCCGCGGGTAAGCGCCGCTGGCATCGCATTAAAACGAATTTTGGTGCCGGTGGATTTCTCACCGTTATCAAAAAAGGCGCTGCAGTATGCGATCAAACTTGCCCGGGAGTTTAATGCCGCAGTGAATTTGTTTCACGTGGTCGAGCCCGAGATACCGCCGGCTTTCGACGGATTCATGATCGCGCCGCCGCCAATCTCCAATGGGACCAATGCGAGCTGCGCTAATCGATTGAATAAACTGGCGAGTTCTGTCCGGACGGCGGGAGTCAACCACGTTGACTCGGCTGTTCGAACCGGTTTGGCCGCGTACGAAATTGTGGAAGCGGCCAAAGAACACGATGTCGATCTTATCGTAATCGCGACCCATGGTTACACGGGTTGGAAACATTTCACGATTGGTAGCACCGCCGAGCGCGTCGTCCGGGCTGCACCTTGTCCCGTGCTCATCGTCCGCGAGAAAGAACACGAATTCGTTTAGCCACCGCAAATTGAAACCGGAGGAGAAAGAAGCTGATGAAAACACTACTCGAACGACCCACAAAAACTAAAAAAACAGACGTTGAATCGATGGCCACGCGAATCGCGCTCCATCCTTTTCTGGCCGGAATGAACCCGACGCAGCTCGCGTTGCTGACCGATTGCGCCACTCCTGTCCAATTCAAAAAAGGCCAGACCATATTGCGCGAAGGCGACCTCGCGAACCGCTTTTACTTGATCGAGAGCGGCAAAGTCGTCCTTGAGTCGGGCGAGGGATTTGGCGACCCGGTAATCGTTGAGACGATCGGCTCGGGTGATTTACTGGGCTGGTCCTGGATGTTTCCGCCTTACGTCTGGCATTTCACCGCGCGCGCTCTCGAGCCAACTCAGGCGATCTTTTTCTACGGCACAATCTTGCGCGAATATTGCGAGCGCGACCATTTGTTAGGCTACGAGCTGTTCAAGCGGATCACTCCCGTGATGATGAAGCGATTGCAGGCCGCACGAAGAAAAATGCTCTCGATCTATGCCCACGGCGCGAAACTCGAGCCGGTTGTCCTCGAATCTCCGTTCCTCGACCAGGAACTGGACGTTCCGGAAGTTTGAAACGCGCGTAGGTCGAGTCGGACTAGAAGCTGGCGGCCATAACAGGATTGACGCCGCTCTCTGTCGTTCGGATATTAGATTCGATTTCCCTTCTATGTTCGAGGCTAAGGAGGCCGGGGTGGATTCGAACAAGCAACTGATCGACATGTTGCGACGGTCACGGTTATTTCGCGATTACGAAAACGTTTTCACGAAAGCGACTAGTTTGCCGCTGACCCTGCGTCCGCTGGAATTTTGGCAACTGGCGCATCATGGAAAGAAACACGAAAACCCATTCTGCGC
>Ga0070697_100003494_pt1 | contig 12076 bp, 4 predicted proteins | sample KBSK1501metaG_FD_65475 | JGI IMG/M metagenome (GOLD analysis project Ga0070697, IMG submission 65475) | Corn, switchgrass and miscanthus rhizosphere microbial communities from Kellogg Biological Station, Michigan, USA - KBS K1-50-1 metaG | ecosystem: Host-associated > Plants > Roots >... | reverse complement strand
CAGGTGAACGTATTTGGTGGCGCTTCTGGCCACCATCAGTTGCAGGTTGTAGGTGTAATCGTTCCTGAAGTTGTCGTCGCCTTCGACGCTGGCGTAGGTCGAAAGCGCAACCGGAGAGTGGCCGCGTTCGTCCAGCAAGTGATAGCCGATACCGATCTCAACGGTTTTACATAATCCGGGCTGGCAGATCGGCGAACGATAGGCGCTGACGTAAAGTTTGTCCGTAATTCCATAGAACACGCCAAAAGAAGAGACTGCAAAACTATCCAGGCCCAACAGATCCTGGTCGCTTTGGCCCAACGGCCTGACTGGTTGAGCGAAGCGGTGAGTAAAGTAAAGGTTCACACTTCCGCGCAACACGCGTTTGGGGGTCGGCACATTGATCAGACGGTAATCGTAAGGCTCGTGCTCGGCGACCCGCTTGTGAACTGCTTCGGCTACTGCCGGCTGCTGGGCTGTAGGCGGCGCCTCTGCTTGATCGAGTCGCGTCACAGTTTTCGTTTTTGTATCGATCCGCAGCCTCTCACCGCCGGCCTCGACAATCACCACGCCCTCAGCCTTGTTGTCAAATTGGACCTGCACGTTTCCGGTGGCGCTGCCCTGTTCCTCAGTCACAACCAACTCGCCGGTCATCTCGTCGTGACCCGAGCCGCACATCACTGAACATTCAAAGGGAAACCGGCCAACCCGGGTGGGCGTAAACTCAACCACCGTAACCGCATTCGCTTTAAGCTTTTTGTTGATGCCGAGCTCTTCAATGGCAAACCCGTGCTCGACGTCGATTGATGTAATAAGCAGTCTCACCGGCTTGCCTTTCTGCACGGTGATCAGATTTGGCTCAAACTTAAATTTGCTGGCGGTAATCTTGATCTCGACGGGGGTTGCAGGAGTCTCCGTTTGCGCATTTGCGTTGGCACTGGCGCACAAGATGGCCAGGCAGATTGCGAATGGGCCAAAGGGACTTAGTCTACTGGCCATGCTCCATTCCCTTTCGAAAGGCAGACGATCTGTGTAATTAAAACCCAAGGAAACGGCTTCGTGCCGCTTGAGCAAACGCCTGGGCGAGCAAGAAGCCTCGACGAACTATTTAAAGCTCGCGAGCATCAGGACTGGGGATTGACTTGATGGTTATGCAACAGCGATGCCGCTATCGCGGAAGAAAAACGCAAAGCATTTTTCCAGCGTCACCGGCAGTTATTGAGAAGTGGGTCAAGAAGATCATCCAGAAATATGAATGTCTGTTCAAAACCTCGTACGCTTGTGTGCGGAGTGCAAATAGTTTTTCGACGGAGAAAAGAGGGTAGCGTTCTCGTTTTGAGTTGTTCTCAGTGCGTCCTCTGTGTTCTTTGTGCCTCCGTGGTGGAAGACACTCACCACAGAGACGCAGAGAACACAGAGGAGGCACCGAGAGTGGCCACCCCTCGTTGCGAGCACACATGTCCCCAGGGAACGAGAAGGGGCGGCCACGGAGTGCCGCCCCTACAATCACGGTTGACCGAGCCGCCCCTACAATCACGGTTGACCGAAGCGGGCCCTGTACTCGGGTGACGAAATGAATGCCAGCACCATCTCCGCGTTCACGAAGTTGCCACCAAACAGGTTCAGCTTGCCCAACCAGAATGCATAGCCGGCATCATCCGGATCGCGCTTCATGTAGCCGAAGTATTCCAGCTGCACAAACGCCCGGTTGAATTCCGAGTTGTAAAACGCCTGCCCGTAAGTCGTGTTGAACTGCTGGTTCCCTTCCGAGATCACGTTAATGCCATCCACGATCTTCTGGAGTACGCTGCCCCGCCCTGTCGTCGGATTAGCTGCCAGTTCGGCGACTAGAGCTGAACGGTCTGAGGCGCTCGCATTGACTCCGGTCTTCACAAAGAGGGCATCTACGTACTGCTGGTCAGTCAGCTTGTCATACATCACCTTAAACTCGGCGCAACGGTATTTCGCCGGATCCGTGCAGTTTACAAACTGCTGCGCAAAGTCGGCCTTGTTCTGGTTGATCTTCGCAGCCGAAAGCGCTCCGTTAACTATGATCCCGTTGCCGACAAACTGCGCATCCGGCGTGAACTCAGAAAGCTTCGGCTGCCGTCCCAGCGCGCCCACGTACATCCGGTAGACGTAGTAGCCCGTGTACTGAAACTCCGGCGAGAGAAAGAATGCTCCGCTGGTAGTTTCGCGTTGCCGCAGGGTGCACTGCGCTTCCGTCTGACCGGGCGGCCGTTGGGCAGGATCGCTACACTTGGTGATGTTATTGGTCCAGAAGGCTAGACCTGCAGGGTCGGCCTCGCGATTCAGAAAGTCTCGATACTGCTGCTTCACAAACTCTCCCGCATCATCAATCGGATTCGGCGGGGGTACAGTAGAACTAACGGTGAAGCTCTGCGACTTGACCAGGGTCCCCGAGTTTTTGAAAGTGAAAGTATAGTTGCCGTCGGCCAGTGGTCCCAGGTCGTAAATCTGGGCCGTCGTCGTGACCGCTTGCACGGATCCTCCGGAAAACTTTTCGATCGAAGCGTCGGCGGTGAAGTCATTGCCGGTTCTAACCGCCGATCCCCAGTTAGTCACACGGTAGCCCGCATTGGGGAACAAGAGTTTGAGGTAAGCAGAAGTCCTGCCACCGGTGGTCCAGGTTTTAATTTCAACCTGACTGTTCGTCAACGTGGTGGATTGCCAGACATCGGTACAGCCGTTTTGGGACCAGTTGAGAACGATGTTGCCTCTATCGTTGCCGTACCCATCAACCGCAATTTTATAGACAGTGCCTGCAGTGGCGGGGAAGTTCACAGAACTGGTGACTATGTCGGGAAAAGCCTGATCATCGTTTTTCACAATCGTCGTGAGACTGCCTACCGCGTTTCCCGTGTACACAGCAAGCTCTGTGTCATAGTTGCTGCCCAACGTAGTTATAGTCACGACGCCGGTGGCCGGCGCTGTCCACTGATACCAGACCGAGCCGCCCCCAGGGTCGCCATCCGGCTCGTGGCTAGGCTCACCAGGTTCTTTGTTTGCTCCGACATTCGTGCCGATGACGCCACCCGTACAACCGCTGATTGTTTGCGCATTAGCAAAATTGTTGTTGGCCGGTGGCGAGGGAGTTGGCGTTGGTGACGGTGGTGGACCACCTGCTCCCAGCCAACCAATGTCTTTCAGTAGCGAGAACGTCAGGTCCTGTGGCGGCGCCACGCTGTGACTTAGATCGGCGCTAAAAACCGGCTCCATCAGTTGATTTGGAAAGGCGACCCAGTCAAAGTGGGAAACCGAAGAGCCTCCCTCCAACGGATCGGGCGCGTACATTCGCGCGCGTCCGGATGAATCTGCTCCTGCACGCGCCGCGAAATCAAATCGTAAGGTCGCGTTCACACCTGACGCTAGTTGGGCTTTAATCTTATTCCCCTTAGTCTGAGTAATCGATAAGACGGGAATCGTAATCGTTGGATCGGTGCCGCCCATTCCTGGAGGTATCCCATCCACTACATTGTTCGCAATGATCACTCCGACGGCCCCTGCGTTCTGGGCATTCTTAACCTTTACTACGAAGGTGCATGTGCCCCGATCAATGAGCGCGATTTTGCCCGAAACGGCTGCTGCGTTCGTCAGTGCTGAACAACCGTCTGTCGTAAGCGTGCCGGAAGCATTCGACGGATCAAGCGCCTGGACCACCTCTGCTGTTACGCCTGAGGAAGTCAGCGCGGAACCGAACGCAGCCGTGTTTACCTGATAGTCTCCTGTAATCGCTGCTGGTGAGTTTACTGTAAGAATCGGAACCCCCATTACCAACACACTGGGTACATCACTCACCACTTGAGGACCATTCCACACCAGGTTATTTGTGTTTAAGGCCGAAGCCACGCGTTCCGCGTCAGACATTTGCGGCCAGGTCTTACCCGTAGTGCTATCGAATAGAAACTTGTCATAGATTGATGGAAAGCCGGAAGGTTGCGCACCCGTCGCGCGATCCGTAAAAGTCTGAAACCCGAAGCCGTGTGCAAACTCGTGTATCAATACGGTTACCAAATCAATCCCGTTTGTGCCGGGATTCGTGTCGAAACCGTAATACCAGGAAAGTCCTTCCAGACAGCCGGTATTCCCCAGGTTGCTATTGAACCGCGCATTTATTTCTGCAGTAGACCCATTCAAGTCACTATTAGAGAGCGCATTGGCAAGGGCAACGCTGTACCAGGTATTAGTAAAGACGGCGCCCGGAAAATTGCCCCTAATAGAAGTTGCTCCAGCTGAACCAAGCGTGCCTGTGTTTGCGGTGCAAGTCAGATTCTCCCAAGTGGCATGAATCGTTATCGTGGGACCGCTAACCAGGGTCGAGCCCCAGATGTTAGCCGCAAACTGAAATGCATTGAGCCGTTGTTGCCCCAGCGTGGTTCCATTGTTGCCTCCCACAGCCGGCACCGGTGTCGGATCGTTAAATCCAACACCCGGTCCATCGCCATTCTCAATAACGATGGTGGCAGTCCCAAATGCTGTCGACGTAGCCATCAAACCCACTATCAAAGTGAGCACGAGCGCCGGGATCTTTGAATACAGCTGCTTCATCATTAATTCTCTTCCTGGTAACGCGACCCTTACTGTTGTTGTTTTTCCACGACCTTACGGTTTGGACGGTTTCTTAATCGTGGTCGTTCCTGCCTGGTCGTTGATTAGCTTCGGATCGATCCCGAAAAATGCACCGGCCGCCTGCGGGTTATCAACACACGATTGCGAGACACTGCCATCCTTGTTTACTCGAGCCACTGTCACATTCTGGAACCGGTCTTCAAGGTCCATCGAGACTGAGCCGTCAGCGTGCTGCACCTGCACCAACCCCTCCGCCGATTGGTTGACCATCTTCTTCAGGGCCGCCGCCAGCTTCTGCGCCTCTTCCGGCGTCAGCTCTTTCATCTGACCTGTCTGGCTATCAACCTGCACATCCTGGCCGGCCACTTTCATCGTTACGAAGTTCCCTTTGGATTTTGGCGCCATCTGCACGCTCCTCTCTGGCTGGGCCGGTTCTTTGGAACTCGCCTTTTGTCGCGAGATAACGGTGACCGCAGCGATTGCCAGAATGGCCGCCGCCACCAACACTGTGGTTAGCGTCAACCGCGGGAATCTCTTTGCTGACTTAACTGGTTCCTTGTTCTCTTTCATGACTCTCTCCTCTTTCATGTTCAGACGGACGTACTCGACGAAATTGTAGGGGCGGCACTCCGTGGCCGCCCCGGTTTTGCGATGCCACTCGACTTGCGCAACGATAGGGTGGCCACGGAGTGCCACCCCTACAAATGACCATTAGGGCTGGCCGAATCGCGCTCGATACTCCGGTGAAGAAATAAATGCCAATACCATTTCCGCGTTAACGAAGTTGCCGCCAAACTGATTCAGCTTGCCCAACCAGAAAGTATTGCCGGCGTCATCCGGATCGCGTTTCATGTATCCGAAGTATTCCAACTGCACAAAGGCCCGGTTGAATTCCGAATTGTAGAAGGTCTGCCCGTAGGTGGTGGTGAACTGCTGGTTTCCTTCCGAGATCACGTTTATGCCATCCACTATCTTCTGCAACACACTGGCTCGCGTGGCCCCGCTATTCAACTCGTTGACCAACGCCATCCGGTCGGTAGCACTTGCATTCACTCCCGTCGTGAGGAACAGCTTGTCCACGTACTGCTGATTGTTCAAGCTATCGTAGATCGCCTTGAACTCCGCGCACCGGTACTTCGCAGGGTCCGTGCAGTTTACAAACTGGGTCGCAAAGTCGGCTTTGTTCTGATTGATCTTCGCGGCCGACAACTGCCCGCCGACTATGATCCCGTTTCCGACAAACTGCGCATCAGGTGTGAACTCCGAGAGCTTCGGCTGCCGGCCCAGCGCTCCCTTATACATGCGGTAGACGTAGTAGCCCGTGTACTGAAACTCCGGCGAGAGGAAGAATGCGCCACTGGTGGTTTCGCGTTGCCGCAAAGTGCACTGTGCTTCAGTCTGACCGGGCGGCCGTTGTGCGGGATCGCTGCACTTGGTGATGTTATTGGTCCAGAAATCCTCTCCGGCCGGGTCAGCCTCGCGATTCAGAAAGTCTCGATACTGCTGCTTCACAAATTCCCGCGCAACGTCGATCGAATTCGGCTGTGGTGCAGCCGAGCTGATCGTAAACTGCAGGGTCTTCGCCAACGATCCGGAAGTTTTGAAATTAAAATTGTATGTACCATCGGGGAGTGGTCCCAGGTCGTAAATCTGCGCAGTGGTGGTTACCGCCTGCACTGACCCGCCGGTAAACTTTTCTACCGCCGCGTCGGCCGTGAAGTCGTTAACCGACCTGACCGCCTGTCCCCAGTTTGTCACCCGGTAGCCGGCATTCGGGAACAGCAGTTTCACGTAAGCGTAGGTCCTCCCCTGAAATGTCCAGGTCTTGATGTCATTCTGGTCCACTGTAAGCGCGACTGATTGAAATCCGTCGACCGTGAAGCTCCGATCAACGGCGGTCGCTGCGAGGTAGTTATTATCGCCACCTTGAGAAGCTCTAACCGTAACCACACCTACTCCAGTAATAGTAACTGTGTTAAGCGAGATACTCGCCGGCCCGGATAAGATGACGAAGCTCACAGGTAGGCCCGATGATGAAGTCGCACTTACGTTGAAAGGCGCATCTCCGGAGACCTTGTTAGGGAGCGGATTGAATGTGATCGTCTGGTTCGCTTTCGCTACCGTGAACGTCTGATCAACGAAAGGCGCTGCGTTATAAGCAGTATTGCCGGGTTGAGTCGCTCGGACCGTAACCGGCCCTACACCGGTAATGGTTATTGTGTTACCAGAAATAGTCGCTTGCCCCGATACGACGCTGAAACTAACCGGTAATCCGGACGAAGCCGTAGCGGGGATGGTAAATGGCGAAACTCCAAACGTTATGCCAGTCAACGCAGGAAAGTTAATAGTCTGATCGATTTTGCAGGCCCAATTGAGCACGATGTCGCCGACGTCGCCGCCGCCAGAACCAGGGTTATTGTAACCATCGACAACAATTCGATAGACGGTTCCCGCGCTGGTTGGAAAAGTAACGCTGCTGGTAACGTTATGCGGTTGGCCGTTAACGTCTGGAATATCGTCATTATGGGCAAGCGCCGTCCCGAGAGACGTCAGACTGGTTCCCGCATAAACGGCAAGTGTCGTATCAAACCCACTTCCCGCGGTAGTTATCGTAACGTTGCCCGTGCTGGGCGCTTGCCATTGGTACCAGACGGACTTCGTGCTGCCGGGACTATCCGGGTTATTGGGCTCGCCTGTTTCTTTAGTAGCGCCAACATTTGTGCCTGTAACAGTCCCAGTGCAACCGCTAATCGTCTGCGCGTTGGCGAAGTTATCGTTGGCCGGTGGTGGCGGCGGCGGGGGTGGCGGCGGCGGTGGAGTGTTGAATTCCAGATTGTAGCCGAAAGTGTTGAGCGCGTTTGTGTCGTTGACTGTAATCTGCCGTCGTACACCACTCGGAATCGCCGGGTCCATAATGCCAATGTAAACACCACCGTTTAGACTGGTCTTTTTCCAGTGACTCGATTGCCACCCATCACCATTATTACTAGTTGAACCGCTCGGACCTCCGGTTGACAGGCCCAACTCTGAACTACCAGGGACAAAGTAGTATTGAAGATAACCGCTCTGTGGGCCATCTGGACCACCAACTGTCATGATGCGCGGAGCAGTCGTAAAAGTGCTTATAGTGGTGCCCGTGCGAAAACGAAAGAGGTCCCATATCGAAGGCGACGATGCCCCGCTTCCAGATCTGGACGTGAACCCCAGCGCATGGCCGATCTCGTGAGTTGCGACGGCTTCGAAGTCTGTCCCCCCGGAAATACCATCGCTTGGATCAAAGTCATAGGTGAAGTTCGAGTTGAATCCGATCTTTGCTGCTGAGTCGGTGCTTAGCGCCGTCGGATCCAACAAACCGAGAGCACGTGCAATCGAGCTCGAAACAGTTACCACACTCGCGTTGCCCAAGTCGGTGGGAACACTGGTGGTTGGCAGAGCGTTATATGCTGATGTTTCTGGTCCATTAGATGCTCCTGCTATTAGGTTGGTGCGGACAGATTGGAACGGAGCACCGAAGCTCGGCGAACTCGTAGAGCCCAGCACGTTGCTCGGCCAGGCTACGCCGAAATTTGTCGCACCGAAATCAACATCAATATAGATAGTGACCGGCGATTTGATCTGGTTCTCCCAGGTCTGGGCGGCCCTGATGAAAGCGGCTTTGGCAGGTTGATTCTGTTCTAATTGGGCAGTGGCGCGTAGGTTGATTGTCAGATGCGCAGGCAAATCATATTCGCCTCCGGGAGTGGTTTGGAGATACGAATCTGATCGAAGGTGATTAATCTGGCGCAGGCCCTTTGGATTCACCACCGGCATTTCACGTTTTTCCGCCAGGGTCGCCGCGCGGCAGACCACCTCTCCATCCGCACCTTTATATAAGATAAATTGATCTTCGGCGGGCATTTTGGGATCCGAGGCAGACTGTTGCGCTGACACCTGGAAACTGAGTGGCGCAAGAAACAGCAGCGCCGCGAGTCCCAGCGCCAATATGCTGCGGAAGGGATGAACAAAACGAGGTTTTCTCAAAGCTTTCTTTTCTTTCATGCGAGGTTTAGTAAAGCGATTTCTTAAGATTGTCTACCGCGAGGCGAGCGTCCTGTGAGGTGCGCAGGCTGCGGCTGATGTAAGTCAATTCAAAACTCCTGGGTTTCGATACACCGGGATGCTAGACCTGATTCGGCCGCAGCCGAAAGGCCTGGCACCAATATAACAATTTCCTCTTATCTACAGCGATCTAAAGCGAACCAGTCGGCTGCCCGGAGGTTAATTTTTAGCCAGACGCTTAGTGGGAAACCGGGGGGAAATCGTTGCCCGTGCTTGGCAACGAATAGACCAAGTTTGTTGGGGTAAAGTTCTATTTTGAGACTAGCCCGCGGAAGAGTCTGCCGGGAAAAACGGGTAGTGTCCTAAGTTCAACTCTTTGCGTGAGCTTTGCGTTCTTGGCGCTCTTTGCGGTTAATTGTTTTTAAGGCTTTTTACCGCAAAGTACGCTAAGAACCGCAAAGGCGCGCAAAGAAATTCTCCAAATCAGGGCACTACCGAAAAACGCGATTACGTGACGTACAGGCGCACAGAGTACATCAACCTTTAGGTTGCCGCCGCCCAAACACGCAAGCTAAAGCTTGTACTCTATACACCTGTAGGCAACGGCAGCTTTTTCCGACATGCTCCTTAGCGGGCTGGGATCTTATCGGAAACGTTGTCCAATTTGTTCCGTCCCGAAGCTGCCTATGCCATTGAGACGGAAGCCAAAAACCAGCCGGTTCTCTTGTCTCACACCAACGTTGAAGGTGTAGTTCTGAGCAGTAACCGCGCAGCAGTCCCAACTGTAGCCCAGCGTTACGGTGGAGCTAATCAGGGAGTTATCTCCCTTGCCCGGCCGGGTTTGAAAGTCAAAGAAGAAAGAGGCGCCACCAAAGAGTCCCTGTTCTCGATTCCCCAGGAAGATTGAAGGACTCCATTGCGAGCCACGTAAGGTGCCCGGCTCCTTGCCCCGCGCGTCGGCGAATTGTTTCAGACCGGGAACGAGATCAACAGCCCGAGTGTAGTAGAAACTCTGGAAGGCCTGAACCAATGGTCGATTGATACCAAAGGTCGTCGACAGCGCGCGCAGACCTCCGCCACGAGTGTCGATGTCGGTGCGCACGTCGACGAAGACATCCGCGCGAGGGCGGTATCGCGCCTCGATGTTGAGTGGAGAAAATGCCCGCGGAACCCCTCCATAACTGAATCCCGAAAACGTATTGATCGGATAAAACTGGTTCCTCTGGCCCGGCACCAGGGCGCCTCCAAAAAACCGATCGAAGAAATACTTTCCCCGAACCGTAATCGTTAGTGCCTCGTAAGGCTGGCTGGCCACTGATTGTTTCTCGCCCGCTCTCGCAGCTTTTACTGCGGCGCTGCTGACATTTTCGGTTGAACGCCGGGTGAAGAAGCGGTTGGAAATCCCGAACTCGATCTCATTTGTGTCAGCCATCGCGTCGACGTAGTCAAACCGGATAATTCGATCGAAGTTATCAACACCTTTAATTCGACGATAAGTAAGATACGGCTCAATCAGATGTCGAAAGAAGAAACTGCCATCACCACGATGAAAATCTTTTGCCAGGGCCGGGGGTCGAATGTCCAACTCAAACTCGCCGTATCCCCTGGTGATGTCGCGGGAGAGTATCGCTCGATTCTGCGGGTCGATTGAGTTTGAATAAAAGGTCGCCCGGCCACCGGCGGTTGCGGTGACGGACACGCCAAAAAAATAAAGCGGTAATTGGACGCGCGGATGGAAGTCGAGCCGTTGAACGACAGATGGCGAAACTATGGGCTCGCCGCGCACGTCGCGTCGAAAGGAAATAAGATCTTCGACCGTTTCTTTGCGACTGACGCCATCGGCACTGGCTTCAAACGAGAAATAGAGCGGAAGCTTTTTTAGAAAATTAAGTGGGGATCCGCGTTTCTCAATCGAGATGCTGGGCAGCTCGCGAATAAAAATTCTCGCGTTGGGCAGGGACGTGACCTGGGAACGCGCCAGGAAGTTGAAACTGTAGTCGTTGTGATCCTTGTTCACAAAAACCTGGGAACGCTCCTCGGGTGAGATCGCCTGTTGGACGCTGTCAGAAAAGACCTGGCGGTAGGCGAGACTCGAGGTCACATTTACGTCAGCAGCCGCAATGAACCCGTTGGGAAAATAATGAACACCCTCCGCGTAAAAACTCGATCCGCCCTGATCCGGATGATCTACATCCGTCTTGTGGCCTAGCACTCGGTCCTTCACCAGGAAAAATCCAAGATTGAGGAATGAACGCGAATTGGCCCGGGTACGCAGATCGGCGCCCAAACCAATACCACGCTTGGCGTAGATATCATTGCGCAGGGTGATGTCGGCAGATCGCCCGAGAGTTTGATAATAGGAGTTGGATAGGCGGAACCCCTTAGCGCCCGACCCACCGAAGGTTGGCGTCAAGAATCCCGACGCCCGATCGCGGTGCTTCAGCGAGACGGAAGCATAGGGCAGATAAAAGATCGGCACGCCTTTCAGGCGCAAACCGGGGGAATATATTCGGACTCGATCTCCGGTCTTTATCCTGGCCCGCTTTGCATGAAAGCTCCATTTGGGTACGTCTTCGTCACAGGCGGTGATTTGTACGTTCGTGGCGACGATAGTATCAAGGCTGACTTTTTCAACCCGGTCGGCGGTGAAATATATTCTGGTGCCGTCCTGGGTTTGATTTGTGAAGCCGGTGGAGTCGAGAAAGAATCCCGTCTTCGTTCGATAATTCCATTCCGCGCGCGATCCGGTGATGCGTTGCTGATCGCCCTGATCAAAAACAACGTTGCCTTCCGCGATTACTTTGTTGGTGGCCTCGTAGACGGTAACCTTGTCGGCCTGTAGGCGGTAAGTCCCAATCCGCGCGTCGACGTTCCCTTCATAAACAAAGATGCGGGCGTTTTCCGGTCCGGAGACTGTCTGCGTTCCGGCATCTACTTTGAGCAGGTCAGTGGCTTCAACCAGGTTACCCTGTCTCGAGGGTACACGCGGCCTCACTGGCTGGTCCTGGGTTAAGGGGTTGACATTGGGAGTGTCGGTCATGGGGTTGGTAACCTTGCGATCGACGGGATTGGTTTGTTGGGCATTAACGACGCAGGAGTCTGCGCCTACGATTGCACTCGCGAGGGCAAACAGAAAAATAGTAACGATACAGCTGGAAGGAAATGCTATCCGCAAAAGAGAGTGAAGACCTCCACGCCAGAGCCGCGAGCGCTACCAGAAGCGCATGGCGATTCGACGTGCGCGCGCGATTTATTAGAGCGCAAGGATGCTAGCACGAAAAGCAGGAGGCAGTAAGCAGGAGCAGAAGGCAGAAGGCAGGAGCAGGAGGCAGAAAGCAGGAAGAATAGATTTTCCTATATCATTCCATATCACATTTTCCATATCACATTTTCCATATCTCATTTTCCATTTCTCATTCGTCATTGTTTTCGCTTAAGCACCTCAGTTGAAGCGGCGCATGGGAAGGTT
>Ga0070697_100003493_pt1 | contig 12076 bp, 15 predicted proteins | sample KBSK1501metaG_FD_65475 | JGI IMG/M metagenome (GOLD analysis project Ga0070697, IMG submission 65475) | Corn, switchgrass and miscanthus rhizosphere microbial communities from Kellogg Biological Station, Michigan, USA - KBS K1-50-1 metaG | ecosystem: Host-associated > Plants > Roots >... | reverse complement strand
GTTGTTGGCGGAAGAGAGCAAACGCGCATGGCGCCAGCCGCGTGACTGCGCGTGCGCGCGGAAGCGCTCGATCGGCGGCCGGGCGACGACCGCGAAATTGATCCGCTGTGTGATGTGCGGAACCTCGCCATCGATCGCGTCGATGATCGCGGTGCACGACGGGCAGCCCTCCTCGAGCGGCAGCCCCTTCTTGCCCGGGATGAACATGTGGCTGTAGAGGAATAGGCTGTCCTTACCGTCCGCGAACAACTCGGAGAGCCGGACCGGTCGCGCACGGTTTGTCCCCGCGTCCCACTCCTCGAAGGTGTAGTCATGCGGCACCACGCCGCCGAGCGGCAGTGCCCGCCGTTGCGCGGCCACTCCCTCGATCTGCCGGCGGAGGTCGATCTCGGACTTCAGGAGCTCGTCGCGCGCCCGGCGGTACTCGTCCGACTCGCCGGGAAAGCGCACCTCGTGCAGCGATTTCTTTATTTCGGTTGCCATCTTGCCTGACTCCTTTGTTTGTGAGCGCCGCTGCGCTGACTAATAGCTGACGCCGTGCTCGACGTAGAACTTCATGAGGGTCGCCGCCTCGCCCCACCCGAGCGAATTCCCCTCGAACGACTGCCGTCCCTTCGACGTGGGCGCGAAACCGTGTTCCCGGAGGCGGAGCAGCGTGCCACCCGCGCGCTCCTCGAGGTCGAACTCAACCGTGGTCATGGCGTCGGCCGTTTCGCCCCACTGATAGACGAAGCGCGTGGGTGGACGCACCTCGAGGATGAGGCAATCCCGATCGGCGTTGATGTCGTTCTCGGCTCCCCAACCACGCCAACGCAGCGTGAGCTTTCCACCGGGTCGTAGGTCGATCTCGCTCCCGCGGGTCCCCCACCACCCGTCCAATCCTTTGGGGGTCGTGAACGCGGTCCACACCTTCTCGCGCGGGGCGCGGATGAACACACTGTGACGGATCTCGGTTGCGTCGCTCATGATTCCTCCTCTACGTAGCGCTTGAGCCGCAACAGACGCTGCTCCCAGCGTTTTGAGAGAGTCGTAAGCCAGGCGCTGGCCTGACCCAGTGGCGCGCTCTCCAGGCGATAGTGGACCTCACGTCCGTGGCGCTCCTTGGCGACCATCCCCGCCTTCTCGAGGGCGCCAAGGTGTTTCACAACAGCCTGGCGGGTCACTGGAAATTTGACGGCAATCCCCGTCGCGGTCGTCGGGCCCATCGCCAGGCGCTCGAGCAGCTGCCGGCGCGTCGGATCCGCGAGCGCGACGAACACCGCGTTCTTCATGTGCAACTACACAGTTGCACATGAGCGCCGCGCTTGTCAAATCGGCAGTGAGGCGAGGCCGGACTGCGATAGCATCCGACCCGTGGCTGCGACCCTCGATATCTCGGCGTATCCGCCTGACGGGATGGAGCTCCGCCTGATCGAGCGTTTCACGACGTTGCGAGGGCGGCGCATCCTCGAGGTCGGCTGCGGCGATGGCCGGCTCACGTTCCAGTACGCGCCCGCCGCCGGTGAGGTGCTGGCGTTCGACCCGGATCGCCCCAGCATTGAGGACGCGCTGGATGAGCAGGCCGCGCTCGGCCTCCCCAATGTCGCGTTTCGGCTTGGCTCCATCGAGCACCTGCCCGCTCGCGGCGTTCCGTTCGACGTCGCCCTCTTCAGCTGGTCGCTTTGATGAATCGCGATCAGGGGCATGGTCCATGCCCTCCGGCGAGCGGGGCAGCGGCTCCGATCGGGTGGCAGCCTCATCAGCATCCGGCCGCACCGGACCTGGCTACCCGTGGTTTCCATCATCACGCCATCGCGACGCGTGCCCGTCGCCCGACTCGACACGCCGGGATTCGACACTAGACAGTCGGCCGCCGAAGCGGCCCTGGCCCGCGTCGTTCGGGAAGGTGGCTTCACGCTCGCCGGTATTCGCAATCAGCGCTACCGCGCACGCCTCGACAACCCCTCGCAACTCCGCACCTACCTCGAGCTGATCGCCCCTCCCCGGCCGCGGTTTCCCCCCGGTCGTCGAGCGCGTCTCCTCGAGCTCTGGGCGTCGCGGCCGCGCGGCTCATACATCGAGATCGCGGAGGGGATCGTCGTGACCGCGCTTCGCCGCCGCTAAGATCAGGATAGGAAGGCGCCCCGAGCCCCTCTTTAGAGGCCGTTCAGGAAGGATCGGCAAAGTTGAATTCCATGCGCTGGAGTCCGAGACCCGGCCCACGACGGGCGGTGGCCGCCATCGCGGCCCACCCGCGCCGCTGGACGGTGGGCGTCCTCGCCGCCACGGTCCTCGCTTTGGTGGTCGTCGCGATCCTGGAGGGAGACCTGCCGGAACTCGTCCAGGACGGGGCATTCGTGGTCGGCCACCTGCTGCGTCGCTTCGGTGTGGCGGCGGCCTTCGGGCTGCTGTACGCAGAAGAATCCGGCGTGCCGATGCCGATGCCGGGCGATGTCTTCGTGATGTACGTCGGCCATCACGCGGCGCAAGGCGTGCTTACCCTGGTGGCCGCGTGGCTTGGGCTGATCGCCGTCGTCGTCCTGGGCGCCAGCAACCTCTATTGGATCTCGGCGCGCTGGGGACGGTCCATCGTCGAGCACCGGCTCGCCAAACTCTTGCATTTGACTCCCGCCCGGATCAGCCAGGCCGAGCGGTGGTTTGCGCGCTGGGGCGTGTGGACCCTGATCTTCGGCCGCCATGTTCCTGGACTTCGGGTCCCGCTCACGATCGCCGCCGGCATCTTCAAGGTCCGCTATCGCGTCTTTGTCGCAAGTGTCGCCCTCTCGACGGCCGTCTGGGCGGGATTCTTCATGAGCCTCGGGGCGCTCTTCGGCGGACGGATCGGGCATCTGCTCAGCCTTCACCGGGAGGGCTACGTCATCCTGCCGGCGGTCATCGTGCTCGCCTTCTCCGTCTACGTTCTCATCCTCCTGCGGGGAACGGCGAGGACGGCCGAGCCGGCGAATTAGGGCGGCCCGGAGGGCTGAGGGTGGGTGCCTCCGGGCCTACTGTGTGGGGGAGAGCTACTCCTCGCCGTTGACCTGATGGTCGGCGTTCGCGTCGTTCGGGTCGTCCGCGTGACCGCCAGCGGTGTCGTTCGCCTCGGTCTCTGCCGGTTCAGCGGCCGCGGCCGGTTCGGTTGCCCGCTCGGTTGCTGGAGTCTGGGCGGGAGTTTGCGCCGCAGTCGGCGCGGTTGCCGCTGATTGGTGCGCTGAGGCCTTCGCGAATGCCCCGCTCGCGGAAATGACCGCCGCCGCCAGCACTACGGGTACGGCCAACAATCCAATCGTCTTCGGCGTCTTCAGCATGGACACCTCCTGAGGTTCGTGGCCCGATCAGCCGGACCTGACACCCCAGTCTGGACCGACCGCCTGAACCCAGCCTGAAACGTCTTTTAGATATCTTTTAGGCGCCGTTCGGATACTGGAGGTCATGAGGGTCTTGCTGATCGAGGACGACCGCCGGCTGGCGGCCAGCATCCAGCGCGGCTTGGGTGAGTCGGGGCTTGCCGTCGACATCGTCCACGAAGGAAACGACGGGATCGCCGCCGTACTCAGCACGCCATACGACGTTGTCGTCATGGACGTCATGCTGCCGGGCGCCGACGGCCTCTCGGTGAGCCGCCAGCTTCGCCAGCAGAAGGTGAGCGCGCCCATCCTGATGTTGACCGCCCGCGACGCGGTCGACGACCGGGTGCGTGGGTTGGAGGCCGGCGCCGATGACTACATGGTCAAGCCGTTCGCGATGCGCGAGCTGCTCGCGCGCATCCGAGCGCTCGCCCGGCGCCACCTCCCCGATCGCACCTCGGTGCTCACGGCAGGACCGATCGTGCTCGACACGGCCGCCCACACTCTCAAGGTCTCGGGCAAGTCCGTCGAACTGACCGCCAAGGAATTCGCGATCCTTGACTTCTTCATGCATCATCCGGGTCGCTTGTTGACCAGGGCGCAGATCATCGACCACGTCTGGGACTACGACTTCGAGGGCGGGCACAACCTGGTCGAGGTCTACATGGGACGGCTGCGGCGCAAGCTCATCACGGCGGGCGCCGGCGACCCCTTCGTCACCGTCCGCGGAGCCGGGTACCGCCTCGAACCACGGGAATGAGGCGGATGTACGCCGGCACGCGCATCCGGCTGACGCTCGCCTTCGCCGCCGTCCTCGCCGTCGCCATCGTCGTGGCCGACGTTGCCCTCTATCTCGCCCTCTCGCAGGCGGAGACCAGCGCCGCCGCCGACGTCCTCGTCTCTCAGGCCAACACCATCGCCAACGGCATCGAAGACGTCAACGGCCAGGTGCGCTTCGGGGCGGGCGATCTACCGACCGAGACCCAGCAGGGGGTCGCGGTGGAGGCGGCGATCGTTGCCCCGGACGGCTCGATCAGCCAATCGCCCGGACAGGCCCTCTCCGACGCAACCCTCGCCCAGATTGCCGCGACGGCACGAACGAAAACCGCGCCGGCGACGCCCTTCAGCGTCCGCGACAGCCGGGGCGTGCCGCGCCTCGTCTACGCGCTCCCGCTGCAGACGACGCAGGGAAACTCGGCGGTGCTGGTCGTCAGTCGCTCGATCAGCGAGCTGCAGTCGGCGCTCAACCAAGCGCTCCTCTTCCTCGCCGCCCTATCGCTACTGGCTGTCGTCGCTGGAAGTCTGCTCGCCCACGCTCTCGCCGGGCGCATCCTCGAGCCAGTCCGTCGCATCGCCTCCACCGCGCGCTCGCTCAGCCAGCACGAGCTCCATCGTCGCGTCGAGGTCGAGGTCCCGCCGGATGAGCTCGGTGAGCTGGTCGAGACCTTCAACGGCATGCTGGCTCGCCTCGAGGCCAGCTTCGAGAGCTTGCGGCGGTTCACCGCGGACGCCTCGCACGAGCTGCGCAGCCCACTGGCCGTGATGCGCAGCGAGCTCGAAGGCACGCTGGCGCGAGCGCGCACGCCGGCCGAGTATGCCCAGGTCCTGCGCGGCCTCGAAGCCGAAGTCGAGCACATGAGCCGGATGGTCGACCAGCTCCTCATGCTGGCACGGGCCGATGCGGGCGCTCTCCGACCGGCGGAGACGAATCTCGATGTGGCCGACTTTCTCCACGAGACCGCGGCCCGCTGGCGGCCGGTTGCTGACAGCCGGCACGTTCGGGTCGACGTCGATGCCCCGGATTCCGGCAGCGTCTGGGCGGACCCCGATCTGCTGCGGCGCGTGATGGACAACCTGATCGACAATGCCACGCGTCACACGCCGGAAGGGACCGCCGTGCAGCTCACTGGAGTGCCGACCGCGGGAGGCTGGAACATCGACGTCCACGATCAGGGGCCGGGGGTTCCGGCGGCGGCTCGTCCGGTGCTGTTCGACCGGTTTGTCCGCGCCGACGGGGCGCGCGCGCGCGATTCCGCGGGGGCCGGGCTGGGCCTGGCGCTCAGCCGGGCGATCGCCGAATCACACGGTGGGAGCCTGATGTTGCTCGATCAAAACGGCTCCGGCGCCACCTTCCGCCTCTTCTTGCCCAAGCGTCAGCGTTCCGTCCACACGAGTACGTGAGTTCCATCCTTCAGGGTTCCCTTAGGTCGGACGGCTAGAGTAGGAGCCATCCGGTCTCGAGATTTACGCAGGAGGGGTTGAATTGTCACTCGGTTGGCTCATCGTCCTGGCGATCATCGTCATCCTCGTGGTGTTCCTCGTGCTCACCTACAACCGGCTGGTCACGCTTCGCCAGCGCCTCAAGGAGGCGTTTTCGGACATCGACGTCCAGCTCAAGCGGCGCCATGATCTGATTCCCAACCTGGTCGAGACCGTCAAGGGCTATGCCGCCCACGAGCGCGGCGTCTTCGACGAGGTCACCCAGGCGCGGGCCGGCGCGATCGCGGCCGGTGCGCAGGGACCGCAGCAGCGGGCAGCGGCCGAAGACATGCTGACCGGGGCGCTGCGTTCATTGTTCGCGGTCGCCGAAGCCTACCCCCAGCTGCAAGCGGTGCAGGAGTTCAAGGACCTGTCGGAGAACCTTCGCGATACCGAGGACAAGATTCAGTTCGCGCGGCGCTTCTACAACGGCCAGGTGCGCGATTACAACACGGCCTTGCAGACGTTCCCCACCGTCCTGCTGGCCGGGGCGATGGGCTTTACGGCGTCCGAATACTTCGAAGTCGAGGCGCCCTCGGACCGTGAGGTGCCCAAGGTGAGCTTCACGCCGTCCGCCTGACCAACATGGACCATCCGGGCGTGGCCGGCGGCGGACCCCCGCCTGCCGCACACGTCAACGTCTACGACGAGATCGCCGGCAACCGCTGGCGCACGCGGTTGCTGATCGGGCTGTTTATCGGCCTGGTCGCGCTGCTCGCCTACGTCCTTGGCGCCGTGGCGATCGGGGGCAATGCTGGATTCCTGATCCTGCCCTTTGCGCTGGCGATTTCCGGCGGCTCGGCGCTGGTTTCCTACTTTGCCGGCGACAAGATCGTGCTCGGCATTTCCCAGGCGCACGAAGTGTCCGATCAGCAGGAGCCGCAGCTACACCACGTCGTCGAGGAGCTGGCGATCGGAGCCGGGATCCCCAAGCCCAGGATCTACGTGATCGAGGACAGCGCGCCGAACGCGTTTGCGACGGGTCGCGATCCGGCACATTCATCGGTGGCAGTCACCCGCGGCCTGCTGGACAAGCTCGACCGCAATGAGCTGCAGGGCGTGATCGCGCACGAGCTCTCGCATGTACGCAACTTCGACATTCGCGTGATGCTGATCGTCGCCGTCCTGCTGGGGACGGCGGCCCTGCTCTCGGACTGGATCTTCCGGAGCATGTTCTGGGGTGGTGGCCGGGGCCGTGACCGCGATCGCGGCAACAATGCGGTTTTGTTGGTCATCGGCCTCGCGCTCGCCATCCTGACGCCGATCATCGCCCAGCTGATCCAGCTCGCCGTTTCACGCCGGCGCGAATACCTCGCCGATGCCTCGGGTGCCCTGCTGACGCGGTACCCGGCAGGCCTGGCGAGCGCGCTCAGAAAGATCGCCGCCGACAAGGAGGCGCTCGAGGTCGCCAACAAGGCGACCGCTCCGCTCTACATCGCCAACCCACTCAAAGATGCCCCGCGCTTCCTCGACGGGCTCTTCGACACCCACCCGCCCATCGAGGAACGCATCAAGCGCCTCGAGGCGATGTAGCCAGAAGACCACACGGGGTGAGCACCGCCCCGAATGGGTATGGATAGCATAGGCACGTCGGGACGCCTTGACGTCCCTCCATTCTCAGGAAGCTGAGCCTGGCCCTAAAGGTCGATCGCTCAACGAGTCACGGCCCATTCGGAGCCGGACAAGGAGAACGTGGCATGACATCAGAGCAGAACAAGGTGATCTCACGGCGTATCGCGCTCGAGGTGTTCTCACAGGGACGCCTCGAAGTCGTCGACGAGATCCTGGCGCCCGACTTCAAGGAGCACAGCGTGGTTCCCCCCGGCATTCCCGCCGGTCGCGAAGGCGTCAAGGCGATCGCATCGGCGCTGCGCAAAGGATTTCCGGACCTCAACTACAGACTCGACCTTCAGATCGCCGAGGGCGAGTTCGTAGCCGCCTATCTGACGGTAAGCGGGACCCACAAGGGTGAGGCGTTTGGGATGCCCGCCACCGGAAAACACGCGGAGTGGGCGGAGTCACACATCGTCAAGATGGTCGACGGCAAGATTACGGAGCACTGGGGAGTCACGGATCAGCTCGGGATGCTACGGCAGCTCGGCTTGGCTCCGGAACCCCAAGCGGTGCCAGCCGGCCGGTAAGGATCAATCCCGGCGTCGGCCGAGCCGGCGCCGGCGTGTCTCCCGTTGGCGGTGCGGAAGATAGGAGCGGTCACCGATCCATTCCGCGGGGATGATCACCAGCGCGCGGGCGAGGCCGTTGATCGGCGAGGCGTAGCTGGATCGAAGCTTGGCGAACAGGGTCCAGGCGTCATCGGCAGGTTTGGTGTGGTAGCCGGCCTTGCGCAATCGCTCCCACGCCTGGTCGAATTCGAAGCGCTCGATGACCGGCGAGTCGTCACGTGGCGTCCACCGGCGGAAGTACCAGGACAGGTCCTCGACGAGGTGGTTACCGACGCGGTACATCAACTTCGCCGGCCCTTCCGACTTGTCATCGACCGTGCTCATCACCAGCACGGCCGCGTCCATCACCGCGCCGAATGAGTTGAGCCAGGCCTCGTTGTCGTGGCTCGATCGAAAGAACACCAGCATGGGGTACGCGAGGTGGCTCTCGAGCACGGCCGCCGCCCACTGCCGCCAGTCGTCAAATGTCTTGATCAGCTCTTCCGGCATCCCGTGAGTAGAGGCCGTCTCCAGCATCTGCACCCCGGACGGCGGCGCGCCGGCAAACGCATCCAGCGTCACGACCAGCTCCTCTCGCCGCTGAAAGGACTCATAGAGCGAAAACAGTAGGGTGATCGCGAGGGCCGCCAGGATGACACCGGTGGCGCTTTCTGCGATGGTCGCCAGCCGGGCAGGTACGCCCTCGGGGACAAAGTCGCCGTAGCTGAGTGGCACCAGCGTCGTCGCCGAAAAATACACCGAGGTCCCGAAGGAGTCTGGCACGGGACGCATCTCGTCGCGCACCCCGTCGATGATCAACCCGTACCCGAGCACCAGCGCCAGTCCCCAGGCAACGAAGATGCTGAGTACGGCGACCGGGCCGTAGGTCGCCAGCCAGCGCTCACGGCGTGGGATCGACTCCATCCGGTTGCCCACCCATCGCCAGATCCAGTAGAGCCCTCGAACGAGGTACCGCACTGTGGCCAGCTTGTTGATCGCCGGGCGCGGCAGCACGACCGACTGAAAGATGTCGTACAGGACCACCAGCAGGAGGGCGATCCCGCCGATGATCTCTCCCCAGTGGAGCGTGGCCGATAGGAGCATGGCCCATTAATTGTGCCTTTCCCCGCAGGAATTAGGATGTGGCCAGCGCCATGCGCTGGTTTGCCGTTGCCGCTCTGTCCTCTCGGGCGTCAGCAAGAGCCGGGCGGCTGGCGCTCCTCGGATTGAGCACGATCGATCCCAACCGGACCTTCACGTCGGTGTCCGCCTGCTGATACGATTCGCGCCCGGGAATCGTTAAGGAGAGGAAATGGCCGTCACGTCGCTTCCGGGGGCGCCGACAGCACGACTCAGCTTCGGGCGGCTGGCCGCGATCAACGCCTTCTGGTTCGGCGGCGGCGCCCACTGGCAGCCGATCTACATCTCCCTCATCCCGGTCGGCGCCACGCTCATCGCCGGCTCCAGCGCCGATCTCCTGATCGGACGGGTGACGGCCGCCGGTGGTGTCTTTGCGCTGCTCACACCCATCCTCGTCGGGTGGCTGAGCGACCGAACCGTGACGCGGTGGGGTCGCCGCCGACCCTGGATGGTGGCCGGCACCATCCTCAACATCATCGGCCTCGGGCTGCTGGCGCTCTCCGCGAGCCAGCTCACCTTCGTCGCAGCCTACCTCGTCGTACAGCTGAGCAACAATGCGGCGGGAGCCGCGTACACGGGTGTGATCCCGGACGTCGTGCGCGCCGAGGACCGAGGCCGCGCGTCGGGCTTGCTCGGCACGATGAACCAGCTGGGAACCGTGGTCGGGGTCGGGCTGGTGGGACTGACCTTCAAGCTCTACGGCGACACGCGAGCGGGATTACTCGCCGGTTACGGCATCGTCGCGCTCATCCTCGCCATCACGCTACTCATCACCGTGGTCGCGGTCAAGGAACCGCGCATAACCCCCCCACCTCGACCCTCCCCCGCAAGGGGGGAGGGAGGATTGCCCTTCGCGGTCATCATCTGCGGTGGAGCGTTTCTCGTCGCGATCATCGCCTTGTTCGCGATCCTGCTCATCCCGCTTGGCGCCTGGCTATGGCCGGTCGTCGCGGTGCTCGTGGCGAGCGGCATCGTCACCGTGCTCGCGGCGCGATTGCTTCCGGCGTTGATGGCCTTCTTCCAGGCCTTCCGCTCCAACGACTTCTTCTGGACGTTCGCCACCCGCGGATTGGTGACCCTGGGCATCTTCTCGATCCTTCCCTTCATGGAGCTCTATTTCCGCGACGTCGTGCGCACGCCCGATGCCGGCGCGGCCAGCGCCTTCTGGCTGCTGGCGGTGATCGCCGGCGCGATCATCCCATCGATGATCGGCGGTGTGCTCTCCGACCGGACGGGACGGCGCAAGCTGTTCGTGTACATCTCGAGCGCCATGCAGGCCATAGTCGTTTCCGTCCTGCTCTTCGGCCTCGTCCGCTCGCTCACGGTGCTGTACGTCCTCGGCATCCTCTATGGCATCGGTTACGGCGCCTACTACGCCGTCGACTGGGCGCTCGCCTGCGACGTGCTTCCCAATCGCGAGGAGGCCGCTGGGCGAGACATGGCGCTCTGGCACGTGTCGTTCACGCTGCCCCAGGTGCTCGCGCCCGCGATCCTCGCCGGATTCCTCCATTTCTTGAACGAGCCGGGCCACCAGCTGTTGGGCGTCTCGAGTGGCCATGATCTCGGTTTTCGCTTCATTTTCGGGAGCGCCGCGCTGTGGTTCGTTCTTGGAACCGTGATGGTGAGCCGCATCCGCGGCGTCCGCTAAGCCAAACGGACGGCCGCGGTAGGCCGAACGGCCTAACCGGTCGCCGCGAGTGAAAGGCATGATGTCAGGACATGAATCCCCTCAACGGCGTCGCGAGCGTCCTCGTGATCGCGGATGATCGCGACATTGGGGAGCGCTATCGCAATGCTCTCAGCGAGGGCGGGTACGAGGTCTGGCAGGCCGAGAGTTTCCTCGAGGTGCTAGACGGCCCGATGGCGGACCCCGACGTGATCGTCCTCTGCGATCTCGCCATCTTTGCCTACCCGGCGCAGAACGCCCAGGTGCTCAGGGTTCCAGCCGAGATGACACCGGCCGAGCTCATCCTCGAGGTGCACCGCCGCGTCGCGCTGCGCGCGGCCCTCGTGGCCACCATCGCCCAGGCCGCATAGCCCTACCGACTGAGGCAGGTCACGATGGTCGCGCAGACCGTCTGCACAGGGATCGCGAGCGAGAGGGCCTCGACGCCCTGGCCTTCGAACTTGGCGGCTGTGACCGCGACGACCCTACCGTGGCGATCGAGAACCGGGCCCCCGCTGTTGCCGGGGCTGATCGCCGCCGAGAACTGGATATAGTCGGCACCTTCCAGGCTGCGGAATCCGGAGACAACACCGAGCGAGACGCTGCCACTGAGGCCGAGCGGAGAGCCGACGGCCAGCACGGCGTCGCCCAGCTGTGGCCGGAACGCGGCAGTCGGAAGGATGGGAAGGCGGACAGCGATGTGGACGATGGCCAGGTCGTCGCTCTGCGCGACTCGAGTCACGGTTCCCTCCATGGTGCGATCGCCCTGTCGGACCTCCACGGTGACATCGCCGGCATTCCAGGCCTCCGCGACGACATGGAAGTTGGTGACGACGTCCGACCCTCCCGCCCCGGCCTGCACGACCCAGCCTGAGCCGAGCCCTCGCCTGGTGGCGACGGTGACGACTGATGCCTGAACCTCTCGCGCCATGGCACTCCAATCGGTTTGGGTACCGACCTGCGCTTCGAGGACTTTCAGGCGCGTTTCGAGCCTGGCAATCGATTGTTGGTCGGCTCGCCGCAGCGAGCCATCGACGCCCTGCTCACCGATCACCAAGCCGACGGTCAGCTGAACGCATAGCAGCAACAGGCCGGCGAGGCCGAGCAGGATGATCCTGCTCAGGCCCGCCGATCGCCGGCGTGATGCACCCATCGTGCGCCTAGCTCGAGGCCGCTCCGACGGCCGCCTCCGACTTGCCGATCGAGAGCAACGCGGCGTCTAGCTTCTTCGCGCCGTCTTTGATCTTTCCGAGGTCGTCATTGTCGGCGCCGGTGATCATTTCCTGGACGGCGGCGATCGCGGCGCTCAGCCCATCGCGCAGCGTGCCGTCGGCGTTCGCCAGCTCTGGCGGTACCGTCGCGGCGGCGCGGTGAGTCTGAAATGCCTGGAGATCGGTCAACGTTTGCTGCGCCGCCGTCCGGCACTGGCCGTACGAGTTACAGACAGCGATGCTTCCGTAATCGGCCACGGCCTGGCCGCCCTCGGCGGTAACCAGCTTCACGTAGTCGGACGTCACCTTGCG
>Ga0070697_100003490_pt1 | contig 12085 bp, 8 predicted proteins | sample KBSK1501metaG_FD_65475 | JGI IMG/M metagenome (GOLD analysis project Ga0070697, IMG submission 65475) | Corn, switchgrass and miscanthus rhizosphere microbial communities from Kellogg Biological Station, Michigan, USA - KBS K1-50-1 metaG | ecosystem: Host-associated > Plants > Roots >... | reverse complement strand
CCGACGGCTTCGTCCAGCCATCGATCGATTCGCTCACGGCGATGGGACACAAGGTGAGCACCTGGAATTACAAGACTGAAGTGAATGCGGTCGCGCGCGCCGCCGCCGGCTGGGTCGGTGTGGCCGATCCCCGGCGCGGCGGCGGCGCGGCAGGCTACTGAGCTAAGGAAGACCCATGCGGTCCAGCAAGCGGCGGTACCGTGGATCCGCGCGGAGTGGTTTCAAGCGCCCGGTCACGCGGAGCTCCATTCGAGTCAACATATTCCACCGCGCGCGCTCAAGCCAGGCGAAGGCGGAGTCGGTCTGGCCCTGCACCGTGTACACCTCGGCGATGTAGACCCCGATGCCCGGCGCGTCGGGGCGTTTCTCGACCGCTTCAAGCAGACGTCGCGCTTGCGCCGGCTTGCCGCACTTCACGTGAACGCCGACCAAGCTCAACAGCATCCTGTTGTTGTTGGGCGCGAGCGCCTGGGCGCGTTGATTCTCAGCGTACGCCTCGGCGCAGTGTCCGGTCTCCGCGAGTCGCACCGAACGGATGCCGATAGGCCCAGGGTCCGTCGGATCGACCATCTCACTTCGGTCTGCGACGCCTTTTCGAGGAACCCTCACGCCGGCATAGGTCTCGATCATGCCCTTCGCGCTCTGCGTAGGTTGTGACAGAGGATCGAGATCCTTCGCTCGCCGGATCTCCCGCACGGCCTCGTCCTTGCGGTCGAGCGTCACCAGGAGGATCGCATACCAGCCGTGGGCCTGCGCGTTACCGGGCTCGAGCGTGATCGCTTTGCGGAACTCCGCTTCCGCCTCCGTCCATTGCCCTCGACCGGTGAGAATCCCCGCTACCGAGGTGTGCGCCTCAGATAGCGTGCTGTCCAACTGGAGCGCACGATTCGCCATAGCCCGCGCACTATCACCGTACGAAGCTTCCGGCGCGTAGCCGAAGCCGTTCATGAGACGATACGCGTCCGCCATGCCGGCATAGCCGAGCGCGAAGGTTGAGTCCCGGGCGATCGCGTGCCCGAACAGGTCGAGCGCTTGTCGTAGACCCAGCGGGTTACGACTCGCGGCCACGTCGCGCCCCCTCAGGTACAGCCCGTACGTCGTCGGATCCACACGGCGCGGCGCCGGCCGCAGCGTGCTATCGCCAGCCAGCGCGATCCCGTGCACCCGCCCAGCGATCGCCTGTGTGATTCTGCGTTCCAGCGCGAGCATGTCGCTGTTGTCGCTCTCGTAGGACTCGGCCCAGAGGTGGCGGTCTTTGGGCGCGTGCACCAGCTGCGCATCGATGCGCACGCGTCCACCCTCGCTGAGGACGGTGCCTTCCACCACGCCGTCGCAGTTTAGCTCTCGCGCGATCTCGGGCAGCGGCTTGCGGGCGCGCTTGTAGCGCACAATCGAGGTGCGGGAGATGACGCTCAGCCGCTCGTAACGAGCGAGCTCCGTGATGATCCCATCCGTGACGGCGTCGGCGAAGTACTCCTGCGCTGTATCGCTCGACAGGTTTTCGAACGGTAGGACGGCCAGGCAGGAGATCGCGGGCGTTCCTCCGACCCCCCGTCCGTGCGAGAGCGCCAGGCTGCCCACTACCGCGACGACGACCGCCCCGGCCGCCAGGCTGGCGCGGTGCAGACGCGTGCCCTTTGCGTCGGGCGGCGCCCATGCAGGGTCGTGGGGCTGCGTGGAGGCGGGGGGGACAGGTCCGCCGGCGGGAACGGATAACGGCCGGCTCGACCCGGCATTACGTGGCGCTTGGAGCTCGCGGACCAGGGCGGCGACCTGTGGATCGGGCGGCGCTTGCAGCTCTTCTCGCAGCAGCGTCTCGTGCACGCGCGCGTGCTGGATGGCAGCAGCCGGATCGCCGCTGGAGGCGAGGGCGCGCATCAGACGGATCGTCACGCGCGAGCTGAAGGGATCTTGCGCGGCGAGACGGCGCAGCCACGTCACCGCACCGGCGAAATCCCCCGCCGCTTCGCGCGCGTTCGCCATCTGTTCCACGGCCGCCGCGTAGCGGCGCGCCAGGCGGGCGCGCTCGTCGTCCAGCCAGCGGCCGAACTCCGGCGCCGCATCGGAGACGTGGAACCCCTCGAGCAGCGGACCCCGATACAGCTCGAGCGCCTCGGCGCTCTTCCCGGCGTCGAGCGCCGCCTCGAACGCGACCGCGTCGCACGACACGATCTCCCCGTTGACTCCTAGTTCTTCGTCCCCGCGGCTGAGGATCGCGTCGGCGCCGAGCGTGCGCCGCAGAAAGTGGACAGCCTGACTGAGCGCGTTGCGGGCGTGCTGCTCGTCCTGCTCCGGCCAGAAGAGGGCGAGCAGTTTGTCACGGCGGTGCAGCCCGCGTGGGGTTGCGAGGGCGAAGTAGACGAGGAGCGCGACGCGGCGCGGCTGGGCGAGCACGGACCGCAGCTCGTCGCCGGCCGGACCCTGCAGCTGCAGCGAGCCGAGAGTCCGTACACGGATCGTCGACCCCATCCCGCCTCCTGCGCGCCGGTGGTTGGGGCCCTTACGCGCGCCGTAAGCCGCACGAGAGAGGCAGGTAAGGCGACCGACGCAACTTCGTTTCATAAGGTAACCGCGGTGGATCCGCTCGCAATCGTGGAGGTTGTATGGTCGCCGTATCTCGCTACGCTGTATGCAGTTTCCTGGCGCTCAACGTCGTTGGGGGCTGTGACCGGAACCAGCCCTTCGGCCCGGAGAACCCGTCCTTCGCGGTCACGTCGTCCAAACTGGGCGCCCCATCCGGCACCGACGCCATTCCGGTGCTTAGCGACCGGGTCGACGTGTACTGGACCGACAACTCCACGAGCGAGGGCGCGTTCCGCGTCGAGCGCTCCAGCAACGGAGGCGCGAGCTGGGTCGGCGCCGCCGTCGTGTCGGCGAACTCGGTTCGGTTCGCCGACACCGGCCGCGCGAGTGAGCAACGGGTCTGCTATCGCGTGTTCGCCACTGCGGGGCAGAGTGGCAACGGGGCGGCATCTCCCGCGTCACCGATCGATTGCACGACGCCCCCGGCCGCCCCGACCGCGCTGACCGCCACCGCGGTGAACTCCCACACCGTGGATCTGACCTGGAAGGACAACTCGGCCGTCGAGGACGGTTACTACCTCACCCGCGATGGATCGCTGGTCACGAAGCTCCCGGCCAACGCGACGAGCTATCGGGATACCGCGCTGACCAGCGGGACGACCCACACCTACCGGGTCCAACCGACGAAGGACGGGGGGTTCGGGAGTCAGTCGAACGCGGCCACGGTGACGACGCCCGTGGGCCCGCCCCCGCCGCCGTCGGGCACGAATGCCGTCGCGTTAAGCGGCGGCAGCGCGCGGGTGACGTGGATCGACAACTCGCTCGATGAGGACGGGTTCCAGGTCGACAGCGCTCCAACGAACGCTGGGCCCTGGGGCTCTTTCCTTACTACGTCGAGGAACGCGACGACCATGTTCGACAACATCAGGGTGCCGGAGCAGCAGCGATGCTACCGCGTGGCCGCACTCAACGCGCACGGCGCCTCCGAGCCGTCGAAGGTGGACTGCGCGACTGCTCCCGCGGCGCCGAGCAACTTGCAGGCCACCGCATCAGGCGAAACTGCCATCGACCTCACTTGGACCGACAACTCCGGACTTGAGGACGGCTACGAGGTCGAGCGCTCCTCCCTCGTGGTGGCAGTCCTGGGGCCCAATGCCACGAGCTACCACGACGCGGGCCTGCCTCCCGACGCGACCTACGGGTACCGCGTGCGGGCGAAGAAAGACGACGGGTCTTCGGACTACTCCGACGTCGCCATCGGGGTCGCCGCCAGCACGCCCCCGGCCGCACCCTTGGGCACGTTTCCCGTGCCAGACTCCGGCAGCGTAATCGTGGTCTACTGGACCGATAACTCCCTGAACGAGGAAGGATTCCGAATCGAGCGCTCCACCGACGGCGGGGCGAACTGGGTCCCTGCGGGCGCCTTGCCGGCGAGCACGATCGGGTTCGCGGACCGCGGTCGCACGAGCGAGCAGCGGGTATGCTACCACGTGCTCGCCTTCAACAGGGCGGGTGCCTCCGGCCCGTCAGAGACGGCCTGCACAACGCTTCCGGCAGGCCCCACCGGGCTTGTGGCGACAACGATCGATTATCAGACCATCGACCTCGCGTGGACCGACAACTCCGGCGTCGAGGATGGGTATGGGGTGTTCCGCCGCGACGTCGCGTCTTGGGGCTACGAGTTCGTGGCCGAGCTCCCCGCGAATGCGACAAGCTTCCGCGACACCGGGCTGTGGAGCGGGACCTGGTACATCTACTACGTCGTGGCGATGAAGGACCTCGGCAATTCCGATTATTCAAACGACGCAAGCGCTGTCACCGATGCCGCGCCGGCGGGCACCGCCAGCGCGCCACGGAGCGCAACCCCGACTACCCACAGCCATATGTGGGTGCCGGCCCAGCCGCGTCGCACGCCGACCACCCGTCCGCACAAGCCGTGATTTCGAGGAGGTGCGCCATGATGAACGCTCGTCTCGCAGTCCCGTTTGCCAGGCTCGCGCTGAGCGCATTCTCAGCCACCGCTCTCGCCGGGCTCGCAGCGCTCGCGTGCGACGACTCCACAAAACCCGACGTCACGGCGCCGACCCCACCGCGCTACCTCGAAACCACGGAGGCGACTACTCCTTGCGTCTGGGCCGCCCAGGTGCAGGGGGTGACGGAGTCAGGGGCGCTCTACGCGATGTTCCTGCCGGACCGCTGGAATGGCCGTCTGGTGATCTTCATCCACGGGCTGGTCGACCCCGCGCGACCCATCGCCCTCCCGACGCTGGGAGCGGCAGCGGACACGCTTCGCGCGCATTGCTCCGCGCTGGCCTACTCGAGCTTCTCGGAGAACGGCTGGGCCGTGAAGGACGGTACCCAGCGCACGCACGAGCTCAGCGAGCTCTTCGCCGCGCAGTTCGGCGCGCCGAGCCACACGTACCTGTACGGCCAGTCCATGGGTGGGTTGATCGCCCTCGAGCTGGTCGAGTCATATCCGACGCAGTATGCCGGCGTGTTGGCCGAGTGTGGCATCCTCGGCGGATCGTTCGAGCGGTTCCGCTACATGTTCGACGTCCGACTCTTGTTCGACTTCTTCTATCCGGACGTGCTCCCCGGAAGCGTTCTCGCCGTCCCGGAGCCGATCGACCTCGTCAATCAGATTCGCCTGCCGGCCCGCGCCGCGATGCTCGCGAACCCAGACGGCGCCCACAGCATTGCATCGGTCGTGCAAACCCCGGTGCCGTTCAGCAGCGACGCCGAGCTCGTCATGTCAATCGAGGACCAGCTGTTTCGCCACGCTCGCGAAGTCAACGACATCATCGCGCGCGGACATGGTGAGCCTCCGGTCGGCAACCGGGATGTTGACTACACGGGGGCGCTCGACCCCGCGCTGCTGCAGACCATCAACTCGTCGGTGCCCCGATTCGACGCGGGACGCTACGCGGCCCACTACGCGGCGCTGTATTACGAGCCCGACGGCGATCTCCACGTGCCGGTGCTGACGCTGTTCACTCGGCGCGACCCTGCCCTGCCCGCCGTTATGAGTGAATTGGTCTATGAACAGCGAGTGGCAGCGGCCGGCCAATCAGAATTCTTCGCGCGCCAACAGTCAAGCGTTGGGTTCGGGCATTGCACGTCGAGACTGGCTGACCGCGTCGCAGCCTTCAACCGACTCGTGAACTGGGTGGAGCCGTGAGTGCCCGCGCCGCACTGCTGCCTCTGGCTCTGCTCATGGCCGCCTGCGGGGAGCCCACCGCCCCGCCCCAGCCGGTCGCGGCGGTCACGATCCAACCAGAGTCCGTCGAAGTCGTGGTGCACGGGACCGTACAGCTCACGGCGGCGCTGTGGGACGCCTCCGGGAGCGCCATTAGCGCGTGGGCGATGACCTGGGCAAGCAGCGATCCCGCGGTGGCAACGGTGTCGCCCGCCGGGCTGGTGACGACCCTGGTTGCGGGCTCGACGACCATCACCGTCACGTGCGAGGGCCGGAGCGCCACGGCCGTCGTCGTCGTGTTTCTACCGATCGGCGTGTGAGAAAAGCACCAAGGAAATCGTGTCGACCCGTTCAGCGCAATGATGAGTCGTCCACGCACTGCGTGAGGATCCGGAGGTCCAATGCGCGCTCACTCAATCGTCCTGCTCCCGCTGGTCGGCGGCCCGCTGCTGCTCTCGGGCTGCGGTACGGATTCCGCAGGCCCCGTTACCCCGAAAGCGATCGCGATCGTGGCCGGCGACAACCAGACGGGCCCGGGAGGCGACGACCTCCCCGATTCACTGCGCGTCGTGGTGACGGGGTCGGACAACCGGGCCATGGGGGGAGTGACCGTCACCTGGGCCGCCGGCGGCGCCGACGTGTCGCCGCTCACGAGCACCACGGACGCCAACGGGGCGACCGCGGTCCAGCTGTCCCTCGGCCCTGTCGGCGCGGTGATCGTAACCGCAACCGTCGCCGGGCTCGCGCCCGCGACGTTCAACGAGACCGCCGTCGATCCGTGCACCTGGCGGCACCCTTTGAGCATAGGCGAGACCGTCATCGGGCTCCTGCACTCATACGACTGCCTGGACCGAGTGTGGTTCATCGATTACTACCTCCTGCCCGTGAGCGGGCTTCAGCGGACGCTCGTGGTCACGACGGCCTCAGACGCACTCTTGACGTCTCTGCCTGTCTGGAATGAGGCTGGACACGTTGTCGCCTTTGACGACTATGACGAAAGCACGAGCTACCGCAACGCGCGTGTCAAAATTGTCGCTGCCGGTGGCAATTATGTGATCGGCGCCGTCAGTACCTTTAGCGGCGCGGCGGGGCCCTATGTCCTCGCGGCGGCCGAGACGCCTGCTTCGGAAGAGAACTGTGAGGACTTCTGGCTGACTCGCGGCGTGACGACGCCGCAGGTGCTGTCGGCCACGGATTGCACGGAGGCCGGCTCGACCTACGCTGACGAGTTCCTGATCGATCTCCACCAAGGCGAGACTCTGGACGTGACGGAGACCACGACGGCGTTCGACGCGTTGATCCAGCTCTACAGAATCAGGTCCAACGATTACTACCTCAGACTCAGGTCCAAGTCGGCCACGCTCGTAGCCTCCGACGATAGTGTGGGCGGGACGCACTTGACGGTTACGGCGGATTCAACCACGTACTATGTGCTGGTCGCCACGACCATGACGCCCGGTGGTCAGGGCGCGTACACATTGACCCTCGCCCCGCCGGTCGGTGGCGCGGCGGCTCTCGACGGGCCGCGCCTGCTGGTTCATCCGTCGCTCCCGTCTCCGTGGCCCGGCAGGCGCCTCAGGCGCTGAGCCCGGGCCACCGGTCAAATTGGAACGCTGCACGACGCGAGTGACGATAACGCGCACCAACACGCGGTCCGCTGTCTGACCACCAATTGGAGACCTGAGCATGAAACGATTCCTGCCTTTTGCGTTGGCCCTGGGCGTGCTCATGCCGTCTGCGGCAGCGACTCAGCGGCCAGGCGATGTCGATGCCATCAATCGGCTTATCGACCGGTACGGGACGCTTGAGGACGCAATGGATATGAATGCGCAGGCGCAGCTGATGAGCGCCGATCGCGTCTTGATTGTGCAGGCCGCAGGTCGCCGCACGGACCAGGCGACGAACATGCGGATCCAGCAGGCCGCGCTCGATCAGCTTAAGAAGCGACTTCCCGGGGTTCAGACCTTTACCGAGGATCGCGACCGGCTCATCAAGCTGTACGGCAACGGGTCAGTGGCGGTCGCAAGTTTCTTCCGCTACACGACCACGATCCTGCCACCGGCCACTCCGCCCGACGTCGCGAAGGAGTTCGGTCCGGCGGCTGCCGCGATCACCCTGGTGCTCGAGAAGCGGGACGGCGACTGGAAGATCGTTCACACTCACGTGTCGGACCTCGGGCCGGTGGCAAATTAAACACCCCATCAGGAGGTCGTCATGCGCAGCCCGCTGTTACTGCTCCTCATCCTACCCGTCGGCGTCAGCTCGTCGGGACGCTCCCGGGCGACGGAGGAGGCCGGTCCGGTGCAGGCCGTCCTCGACTCCATAGCGCGCGACCTGACCTCGAACAATCGTTCGGCTCTCGTGGCGCGGTATGACAAGCGCGGCGCGTTCTTCCTGAGCAACTGGGGTGCCGAGCTCATCCCGTTCGACTCGCTCCCTACCCAGGTCTACGGGGCAGATTGGGCGCCCCCGGTTCAATTCGCCTGGCGTAACGTCCACATTGAGGCACTCGGCCCGCGGAACTCGGTCGCGTACGCCCAGTTTCTCTGGCGCAGGGCGACTGGCGATTCATCGCTCACGTCGTACACCGGCGTGTTCGCCAAGGATGGGGGCACTTGGCGCATACGGTCGGAACATGAGTCTCCGGACGTGGACCGGCTCAAACGCGAACTCTGCCCGAAGCAGTAAGCCACTGCTGCGGCGCCTTGCAAGCCTAGGTCAACGGTGCTAAATGGAACAGACAAGGGCAGACCCGAGGTAGTGCGGTGCTTCGAGGTCGCAATGCTGCGAGCCGGATCCTGTTGGTGTCGTTCGTGGCGGCGTGCGGGGCGTCGTCAGTGGCGGCACAAGCAACCACCGCAACCCTCCAAGGCACCGTCACCGCAAGCGACGGCGCCGCCCTGCCGGGTGCCGAGATGGTCGTCTGGAGCCGTGAGACCGGCTCCGCCCGCTCCACGCTCGCGGATGTCCGCGGTACTTACCGCCTGCTCGGTCTGGCCCCCGGCGCTTACGACATAACCGCCCGCGCGGTAGGCTTCCGCGCCCTGCGCAAGACGGGTGTCGAGCTCATCCTCGGCGACGAGGCGACGCTCAACTTCGCGCTCGATCCGGGAGCGGTCGAGCTCGAGCCGATCGTCGTGCGAGCAACGCCGTCTTTGCCCGTAGAGCGGCTCGACGTTTCCACGCCGGTGCTCGAAAAGGAGATCGAGCGCCTCCCCTTGAACACCCGCGACGTGCTCGCGCTCGCGTCGATCGCGCCGGGCGTGCGAACCTTCGCCCCAGAAGCCGGTCGATCGATCCCCGCGGCGGGCGCAGTGTCGACAGCGCGCTTCGTGAACCTCTACGTCGACGGCGTCGAGTGGAAGGGACTGGCGACCGGAGCTCTCGTCGGCGTCCCGCAAACGGGATCGCTCCTCCCGCAGGACGGGATTCGTGAGTACCGCGTCTCGCTGAACCCGTACGACGTCGAGTTCACGCGCGGCGCGTCGTGGGTGGTCAGCGCCGTTACCCAACAGGGCGGCAACAGGCTGCACGGATCGGTTTTCGGCTTCGATCAGGACAAGCACCTGGTCGCCCAAGGTACCTTTCAGCAGACCAAGCCGGACTACCAGCGGAAGCAGATTGGCGCCAGCCTGCGCGGGCCGTTGCTGGGGGGCCGGCTGTTCTTCGCGGTCAGCTACGAAGGTCAGATTACCGACAACTTCATCACGGTCGTTCCCGGGCGGTCGGCGCCAGACTCGGGCAAGTGGGACGGGTACGCGGGGACCTTCCGCGCGCCGTTCCGCAACCACGCGGGCGTGGCACGTCTCACCGCGCTACGGGGACGGCACACGCTGGACGCGATCTGGACAACGAGACGCCTCTCGACCGAATCCAACTTCGGGGTCCGTTTAAATGGTTTCATGCTGTCGCACGATGCAGCAGTCGTGTCAGCGTACGGAGTGAGCAGCGTGCAGCTGCGGGACCGCTATGCGTCGGCCTCGCTCGTCAACGAAATCTCGCTCCACATGCTCCACAACAACCAGGACGACTCGCCCCTGGTCCCCGGTCCGACGTTCCAGTATCCGGGCATCCAGGTGGGACGCACCGACTTTCCGTCGACGATCACCGAGCGACACATCGGCCTCAGCGACAAGACTTCGTACAGGGTGGACGGGTTCGGCGGTCAACACGTGTTGAAGACGGGGGTCGAGCTGACCCGCGTTTGGGGCCGGGGTTACGTACCGACGGGCAAGGACGGCTTCTTCTTCTTCTCGACTGATACGAGCACCATGCCATTGCGCGGCCGCATTGGTGTCGGCTTCCTCGATCCCAGCTCCACGAACGACGCGCGCGCCACGATTGATGGGTGGCTGCTGGGCGCGTACGTCCAGGATGAGTGGCGACCGGTGGCGGCGTTGGTCTTGACGGCAGGCGTGCGATACGATGCCGAGCTCGGCACCCTGAATCAGCACGAAACCGCGCCCTGGGCGAGCGACACGGTGCTGCAGCGCGTCGTGGGCGAGCGCTATCTTAACGCCGGCGACCGCGAGACCGATCTCGACAACTTTGCGCCCCGGCTCGCAGCGGCATGGGACGTCTCCGGCAACGGCCGCACATCGCTGCGGGCCGGGTACGGTGTAATGTACGACCGTGTGCCGGTATTCGGGGCCTTCTTCGAGAAGATCTCTTGGACTTGGCGCACCTACACGTTTCAGAACCCGGGAACGACGGACCCGGCGGTGCTGCGGAGCCGGGTGGTCGCGGGCACCGGCGGGACCGCGACGCCGCCGAACCTCGTGCTTCTCCCCGATCGCCTCGACACGCCCGTGATTCATCAGTGGTCGGCCGGCGTCGGGCGCCGCCTGTCGAACGACCTCACGCTCAACGTCGACTTCCTGCACCAGGACCTGCATCACCTCCCGGTCACGGTGAACGTGAACACGGTGGACTCGGCCACGGGCCAACGGCGGCTGACCAGCCGCTACGGGGACATCACGGCATGGGGCAGCTTCGGAGACGCGAAGTACCATGCCCTGATGGCCTCACTGACCTTCGACCGCGGACCGACTCGGCTGAGCGCCGCATATACGTTGGGTTGGGCAGAATCCGAGTTCGGCGCTTTCTCGACGGGCAACTACCCCGATTCGGCAGCCTACTCGATGCAACGGAGCGACGGCGACGAGCGCCATCGGCTGGTGCTCTCCGGGTTCACCGGCCTGCCGCTCCGGATTGTGTTCTCCGCCATCGTCGTCGCGGCAAGTCCCTCCCCCTTCGGCGTGACCGTCGGCACCGACGTCAACAAGAATGGAGCCGTCAGCGACGATTGGCCCAATGGTATCCGGACTTGGCGGCGGGACGGCTGGGACTTTTGGTACCGTACCGTGGACATCCGGCTGGGCAAGACGTTCCCGCTGCCCCGGGGGTCGCTGCTCGTGACCGCGGACGTCTTCAATCTCTTCAACTGGGCCAACCATTCGGAGTACCAAAACAAGCAGAGCCTGCTCGACTTCGCAGAGCCGGTCGGCGACTACTTGCGCCGCCAGGCGCAGGTGGGCATCAGGTATCAGTTCTGATACCCACGCCTGCGCGCGAAGCTAGGCCTGCTTCACCGTCAACGGCGCGTTCAGCTTGATGGTGATCGCCGCACCTTTGGGGATGACTACGTCGATATCGCGCGACGCGCGCGCGGCGGCCGCGCCCGCGGCGGCGCCGGCGGCGCCCCCGATCACGGCTCCCTTTGTGTTCTTCCCGAGCAGCTTGCCGACGATCGCCCCGGCCACCGCCCCGCCGGCGACCTTAGCGGCATCGGCCTTCGTCACGCCGCGGCCCTTCATGACGGTATCCATCGCCACGACGGAGGCATCGATCGAATAGCTGCCGCCGCGCACGCTGACGCTCGTGACGGACAGCTCGATTTTGCCGGTCGAGTTCGGGTTCGGCGCCGGTTCGGCCGCCGTGATCGTCCCGGAGACGGTCGCGCCTGCCGGGATCACGACCCGCCCGGTCGCGTCCTTCACATCCTGGCTCACCGTCGCGCTGAAGGGATCCCCGGCCTTCGCTATGCGGGTGGAGATCGTGTCGTTGGCCGTGGCCGGAACGCGGGTTCCCGCCGCGAGCATCAGGGGCGCCGGCTTCGCCGCAACCGGTTTCTTCACGGGCGCCTTCTTCTCCGGCGCCGCCTTCGCGGCCTCGGTCGCCCGCGCCGGCAGGTCCTTCAGGGCAGCGGTCGACTCGGTGGGCGCGAGCGTGAGGTTGCGCGCTGTAGAGTCGGCCGACTGGCTCTGCTGCTCACCTTGTACGCAGGCGGCGAGCGCCATGGCGGCCAGAGTGGCGGCGAGACGCGACACCCTTTTCCGTAGCGTGGTCATGTATTCCCTCTCTCCT
>Ga0070697_100003488_pt1 | contig 12088 bp, 10 predicted proteins | sample KBSK1501metaG_FD_65475 | JGI IMG/M metagenome (GOLD analysis project Ga0070697, IMG submission 65475) | Corn, switchgrass and miscanthus rhizosphere microbial communities from Kellogg Biological Station, Michigan, USA - KBS K1-50-1 metaG | ecosystem: Host-associated > Plants > Roots >... | reverse complement strand
TCAGCCGGGCCGTCAGCCTGCGCGCCTGCTGCTGGCGCCGCCACCCCGCCAGCATCTCCTCCAGCAGCGCCGCACCCGGCGACACCGGCACCGCGCCATCCGCGGCAACCAGCGCCAGCGATCCCCGCCGTGCCCCCATCCGGTCCCCCTCCGCGCATGCGCCAGGTGCATCAACCGGTCACCCAGCCCAACCGATCTGGACGCCACATCCTGTCATCCAGCGCAACCGGGAGCCAGGAACCCCTGGTCCACGGCGTGTCCCGCCGCCGGCCCGCAGGCCCGGCGGACCCCGGGTAACGCCGCAGGCCCTGCTAGGCCGTCCCCACGCCAGCCGCGGAATGTTGCATCTGATGCAACTCCGCGCCCTTCGACCCACGTCAAGATCGTGTGCCTTGTCTCCGCAGAGGCCGTGTGCGGATGACTTCGTGTGGTGATTGAGCAGTCGGAATCCGCGAGTTAGCGTTGGCAGCGCGGTCGATCCCTTGTGTTGCTTTTGGCGCTGGCTTCTGTGATGCAGGTCATAGGAGGGTCGTCTCAACTGGTGGTCCCGGTAGCTGTGGTTGCGGTGCGGAGAGACGGGTCACCCGGCTTGTTCTGCTGGCGTGTTCCCGGAGCCGGATGATCTCTTCGTGCTGTGCCGCCAGCCTGGCCAGGGCCTGGCTGCGGAAGCCGGCGAGGTCCGTGATTTTCTGGTCTGCCTGCGCTAGCCGGTCTTTGAGCTTGCTGATGTCAGTCTTCATGTGGTCGATCTGGGCGGCCTTCGGGTCGGGGGTCTGGCCGGCCTGCTGCAGGTGCTGGAGGCGGTCCTCGAACTCGGCTCGCAGGTGCGCGTAGGGCCGGGGGCCGTAAAACGCGGTGCGGTCGACGCCGGCTTCGCGGGCGAGGGTCTTGATGTCGCAGTTCCCGCCGGGCGGGACCTCGCCGCGCAGGAGCCGGTCCATGGCGGCCCGGATGCGGTTCTCGTTCTCGGTTCGCTGGGCTGCGGTGATTCTCATGCGGAGTCCTTGCTGGGCGGGGTTGCGGCGGCGTTGATCTCGGCGATGACGCGCAGGGCCCGGTCGTAGTCGCCGCGCAGGCGGGAGCGCTCGGTCGTGCGGGTCTTGCCGAGCTGGCCGATGAAGGTCTTTGTCCGCTCTGCGTGCTCGGCCCAGACCGGGCGGTGGCTTTGGTGGTGGGTGGCCTGCGGGCAGCGGGCCGAGTCGCACATTCCGATGAGCGGGCGGTCGGCCATCGGGGTGCCGGCGAGCTTGAGGCAGAGTGCCCGGGACGGGTCGGTGAACCAGCAGTAGTTCGCCGGCCCCAGGTGCAGGACGCTGGCGCGCTTGGTCAGCAGGTTGAGGATGTCGCGGTCGTTGCGCTGGGTCTTCGGCGCTGCCGCGGGGGCTGCGCCGAGGCCGGCGTCGATGCTGGCGAAGAACTCGGTGAGGCTCCGGGCGCCGGGGCCGGCGGGCAGGATCCCCTGCTGGTAGTTGCGGAACTCGGCCAGGACCAGGCTGAGGTTGCGGTCGCTCTCGTGCTTGTTGACCTCGGCCAGCAGCTCGGCCTGCGCGCCGCCGGGGCGGGAGGCATAGCCTTCCGTCGTGGCGACGGCGACGTGCTTCAGGTGGATCTTGGAGGCCAGGACGCCGCCGGGCCGGTAGGCCATTTCCAGGGCCAGGGTCCGCCTCAGCATCCTGAGGTTCGCCGGGCCGCCGGGGATCGGGGCGAGCCCGATCCGCTGCCCGGCAGGGGAGTTGACCCAGTTCCTGAACCAGGTGCAGCGGACGGTGAAGTCGAAGCGCCCGAGTAGGGGGACGCCGTCGCGCGGGTTGCCGTGCAGCTGCTCGGTGAGCCCGACGGCGCGGTAGACCGGTTCGACGACGACCCACTCATCGTCGGTGCCGCCGAGCGGCTGGCCCTTGACGACCTTGCTGGCGATCCGGAAGCGCTGCAGGCCGGGGACCGGTTCCTCGACCGGGCGGCGGCAGCCGACGCGCAGTTCCATCAGCTCGCTGGCCCTCATGCCCGAGGCTGCGGCCACGACGATGATCGCCGCGGTGCGGACGATCCCGACCAGGGCGACGGCCTGGGAGCGGTGCAGCGGCAAGGTCCACGGCAGTGTGCTGCTGCCGTCCGCGGCCGGAGCCTCGGCCGCGTTCCGGGCGAAGGTCTTCTGCACCCCTGCTGACGCGACGGCGTCCTGCAGCGTGCCTCGCAGCGCCGACAGCTGGCGGGCCCAGAGCTGGCTGTGGCCGGCCTGCCGGGCCAGGACCCCGGTGGCCACCGGGAGGAGCGGGTCGCCGGCGGGCCATCCTGCGGCGATTCTCTTGGCGACGTGGTGGTCCTCGAGCATCGGCAGCGCCGTGCCGGCCGCCAGGTAATCCCGTTCCAGGAGCTTCCTGACGTCCTCAACGACGGCAGTGGCGCCGTGGCGCAGCCCTTCGGCCTTGACCGAAGAGACGCGATCGGCCTGGCGTACCTGGCGGTCCAGTTCGACAGCGTGCGGGCCGAGCACCGTCACCAGGTGCAGCGCGGCGGCGAGCATCGGCTGGAGGACCTCCTGGGCGACCGGCTCGGTCTTGTTCTGGGTCCGCCCCGACGGCATCTCGGCCACCCCCGAGGCGGACGCCCCGCCCCACGGGCGCAGGCCGGCCCGGACCCTGGTGCCGGTGAACAGCTCCCGGTAGTTGACTAGGTCGACGACGACCTGAGCGGCCGCGCGCCTCACCGAAGGGCTCTGCTCGCCGACGACGGTGCCGTCCTCGTCGGTGAGGTAGCGCCGGAAAGCCAGGTATGCCTCGCAGTCCTGCGTGCCGATCTGTGCCAGGTCGCTGATTCCGCGCCGGCGGAGCCAGCCGAAGAACCGGATGGCCTCTTCCAGCCGTCCGATGCAGCTGCGCAGGTGAAGGGGCGTGCGATAGGCCCGCGGCAGTGTCGCGGCAGCTGGATGGCGCGGGGCGAGCATGGCCAGCATGAGCTCCTTGGCGACCAGGCGCCAGTGCGGGTCGGCGATCGCGGAGAAATCGAGGCGCCGGTTCGCCGGGGACATATCGACCGGCAGCCCGACGACGTCGGTGAAGTCCCACAGGTCGTGCTCGAAGGCCGGGCGGGGAGCATCGTCGGGCAGTGCCAGGCCGGCCTGGCGGCAGACGTCGGCACCGGCGAATGGCGAGATCAGGTCGTGCTGGAGGCCGGCGGCGGCGGTCATATCGTCAGCTCCTCCGGCCGCAGCGGGATCTCGTCGTCGGTGCCGGCGACCATCTGCGCTGCCGCCGCGAGGCCGGATGGATCGAAGCGGTCCAGCACCTGGCTGATCCGGGCCGCATAGGGGCCGAAGACGGCCATGAACTGGGCGGCGGGCATCTGCCGCCACTGCCGGGAGAAGAACGCCTTGAGCCTTAGCAGGTTCGCCGCGTGGCGCGGGGCGAACACCGCCAGCGGGCAGAGCAGGCAGACCCAGGGCCGTGCCGGGCACGGCTTGCCCTTCGGGCCGTGCAGCCCTGACAACTGGTCGCCGCAGGCCGCGGTGAACACGTCCCGGGTCCCGCCGGCCAGCTCGGCGATCGCCGCATCGTCCAGGTTCAGGGCCGCCAGCAGTTGCGGGTAGCCCTTGGCCAGGACGGCCGCGTCCTCTGCGGTGATCACCGCAGGCGGGTGGGCGCGTCGCAGGATGTCGTGCTGGGCGTCCTCGATGATCGTCTCGGCGGCGTGCCGCTGGGCGGGAGTCGTGGCGGTCAGGTAGTGGTCGCCTTCGACGGCCGGGGTGTGGTTCGGGTCGATCATCGCACGTGCGTTTCCGGACCAGGCGCCCTTGTCTCGCATCGCCTGGTGGGTGGTGCGGATCCGCGCCCGGTGGATCTTCAGCGGCTGCCCGTCCTCGCCGAGGACGCCATGGCGCACGGCCCAGCGCTGGATAGCGACCGGGTGGACCTGCCGGACCAGGCGCGATTTGCCGGCCTGGCTCATCCCCAGCCAGAGCATGTCGCGCTCCGGCGGCGGAACGAAGGTCCGCAGCAGCGCCGAGTGCGCCAGCCACTGCTCCAGCAGCCGCACCGCCGGGCGCGGCAGGTTCAGGTTCTCCGCCGCTGTGCGGCCCTTGACATAGGACAGCAGGATCGTGGAGTCCCCGGCCCAGTCGATGTCGCCGGTGACCAGGTCCGCAATGCCGTCCGGGACGATGCCCGAGTAGATGCCGAACAGCAGCCGGTAGGCGATCAGGGTATCCAGGTGCGGGAACGCGCCCATGACCGCGTCGTGGAAGCCGCCGCGGCTGCGGACCACCGCATCCGATATCCCCAGGTGCGTCCCGAACTCGCTGATGCTGGCCGGCCCGAGGCGGGCCAGCAGCCAGTGCAGGTTCGCCGGCTGCCACCGGCCGGGGCCGGGACGCTCCGCGCCGGCGGCATCAATGAGCACCTGGCGGTGGGCGGCATAGGAGTCGTCGGCCACCTTCCGGCAGATCCCGGTCAGGCGCTGCCAGTCAGCCTCCGGATAAGGCGGCAGCGCCCGGCGGAAAGCCTGGATGTTGAAGTGCCGGCCGGCGGCCAGCTCGAGCACGCCCTCGCCCAGGCCGCCGCCGGACCGGGCGAAGCCCTCGACCATGCTGCGGGTCAGGGCCTCCAGCCGCATCGGCCCGGCCATCCAGAACTCGGCCAGCTGACCCCGCCGCAGATCGGCGGCGCCGCCGGTGAAGCCCGCCGCGGCGAGGGCGCGGACCATGGACCGCAGGGCCTGGACATAGAAGACGACCGTGCCGCCGGAATCCGCGGTTCCGTGCGGGTGGATCAGGTCCGCCAGGCCTGCAGCCAGGTCACGGGCCAGACGCGGGTTGGGCAGGTCGTCCAGGTGATACTCGGCCCGGCGGCCGTCGCTGAACACGCACCTGATGCCCAGGGGCGCCTCGATGACCATCGCCGGCATCAGGCCCCGCCATCGCAGGGATCGCCGTTGAACTCTTCGGCGGCTTCCCTCTCAGCCCCGGTATCCCCGGCTGCCGCCCCAGCGCCCTCATATGCCTGCCGGTAGATGCGCGTGGTGTCCAGGCGGCGAAGGTACTTTTCCGTGGTCAGCACGGTCGAGTGACCAAGAAGGTCACGCAACACCAGCAGCGGGTCGGCCTTGGACAGGTAAAACACCAGCGCGGCGTCCGCACCGGTGTCGGCCGCCAGCCGCGCAGCCTGCCGGTAGTGCCCGGTGACCAGGTATTCAAGGGTCCTCATCGAGAAGCTGTGACGCAGCCGGTGGGGATTCACGTGCGGGAACCGTGGCTCGAACCGGGCCCGGATCCGGTCAGAGGTGCGCTCGAACACCGTGGCCCAGGCGGTGAACGGGCCGCCGCCGTTCTTCACTGCCAGCAGGCACGAGCCCCCGTCCGGGGCGACCAGGCGACGCCGCTCGGCAGGCGTCAGCGTGGCCCACGGGCGCCGGATGCCGTTGACCTGGCCGCCCCGGGCATCCGGTTCGGTCACCAGCAGCGGCTCGCCCCCGCGCCGCGGCGGGCGCCATTCCGAGCCAGCGGCCGCGGCCGCCCGGTCCAGCTGGAGGTAATCGTGCAACCCGGCCAGGGCCTCATACGAGGTCCACGTGGTCCGGTGCTTGCGGCCCTTGGTGATCCCGGCCGGCACCGGGAACGGGATCGGCACGATCGTGGGCGACGGCGGCAGCGCCGGTATCTCCCAGGGCAGCAGGTGCGTGAACTCGGCCAGCCGCAGCCCGGTGGACAGCGCGAGATCGCCGATCGCGGCGTTACGGGCCAGTTCCCGCCCGGCGAACACGGAGTCCCGCGACCCGTCCGGGGCCAGCCCGCGCAGCCCCTTGCGGAACAGCTCAGTGAAATCAGGCTCCAGGTACTTGATGGTCACGTGCGGCTTCGGGGTGCGACGGACCGCCAGGTTCACCCGGATCTCCCGCCCGGTCCCGGCGAACAGCGCCCGCGCCGAGCGGTAGGTGAACGGCTCGGCCGCCGCATAGCCCTCCGCGATGGCCCACCGGTAAAACAGCGACAGGATGCTCATGTGCTGGCCCCACGTCGTCGCAGCGAACCGGGCCGTGACCGGCCCCGCCGCCCGGTGCTCGGCATACCGGCTCAGCCCTGACTTCAGCCGCTCCCGCGAATCGAAGAGCCCGACGCCGTGCCCGGCCAGGAACTCCGCCCACTCCTTCACCGCCCGCGCATAGTTCTCCCACGAACTCGGCGCCGGAGCCCCGCTCGCCGGGAGCTCGCGCAGCCAGCGGTTCACCATCACCGCCGGCCGGGGCGCAGCCGGGCCGTCCTCCAGCCGCAGGTCGTCATCGACGAGCACGGGCATCCCCTCGGGGATCAGCGGCCGGTACTCAAGATCCCAGGACTGCCAGCCCCGGGAAGAGAAAAAGATCAAGATCACGAGCGCTGACAGTAGGAACACAACACCTCTCTGCGCAACGCGAAACTCCCAGCCCGCAAGGCGTTCCGAGGGTAATCGCCACACGGGAACTAAGCGGGGAGAATGTGCCGGATCCAGTGCATGCTGATGCCCTGCGCAGCCACCCAGGGCAGGTGCCGGCCGATGCGGGTCCACAGATGGTCGTAGCGGCGGTGTGTGATCGGCCGCCCGTCGGCGTACCGCAGAAGCTGCCCGTCCGGTGGGGCATGGCGCTCCTGGCCGTGCTCGATGAGGCGGCCCATCAAGGTGGGGGAGACCGGCTGCCAGCGGACCGTCTCGCCCTTTTCCCGTAGCAGGACCAGGCACTGGTCCGGGTCCAGGTCCCCCGGGCGCAGGGCTAGCGCGCCTCCGCGCCGGCAGGCGGTCTCGGTGTGCAGCCGCAGGATAAGCGTGTCCAGCTCCGGGTCATCGCCCGTCGTCGCGGCGATCTCGTTGATCTCCGCCAGCCGCGTATCCGGCAATGCTCGGCGGGTGGTCGGCAGGCGGCGCGGCTTGGCCACCTTCCGTGCCGGGTTGTCCGCCTCGGCGATCAGCCCGTCGTCCACGGCCCGCTGGTACAGGCAACGCAGCGCGGCCACCAGGTGCTCCTGTGCGCTGCGCCCGCCGCGGGCGTTGCGGCGGGCCACCACATGGGTCTTGACGTAGGCCATCAGCTGCCGGATCTCCGACGGCGTGGGCTCATCCAGCCGGCGGTCACCCCACTGGTCGAGGATCCGGTTCCAGTACGAGCCGTAGGCCCGGCGGGTCCCGGCGCTCACCGCTGCCGATACGACCGGGACGTACTCGGCGAAGGTCGGTACTGGCTTGCGAGGCTGGGGGACGGCGGCCAGGTCCGCCGGGGTCAGGCCAATCCGATCCAGCAGCACCAGCGCCGCCTCCACCACCGCCTGCCCAGGGGCCTCCGGACGCACGGCAGTCATGGCCGCCTCCCCTCGCCAGGGGCCGGGGCGTACGCGCGCAGTGCCTGGTCCACCACCGCGAAGGAGTAGGCGGTCAGCGTGTCCTGTTCGGGCGAGGCGGCCAGGAGCACGTGGTCACCGGCCCCCAGCCCGCAGCGGCGGCGCAGCGTGGCCGGGATCAGGATGTAGGGGCGGGACGGCATGGTGATCATGCCGCCCGGGTCGCGGCGTGCGATCATCACCTCGGCCTCGGCGGTCAGGGTCAGCCGGTCACCGCCGCGCCAGCCGAGCGCGGCGATCGTCACCCGGTCGGCGACCCGGCCAGAGGCGTCGATCCGGCCGAACCCGTAGACCAGGTCCGGTCGGCGTGGCGCACTGGCCAGCGGCATCGGACGGCCCGTACCAGGCTTGCCCGGCCGACGGCCAGGACCGGCGGAGGGGATAACGGGAGCCACGGGCCGGGCAGTCATGGCTGCCTCCCGGACAGGAGGTGGCTCCACAGCCGGGAGCCGGGACGGCCCTGATGACCGGCCGCCGAGCGCGTGTTCAAGCGGTGCCTGTTTTGGGGAAATCGCACCAGTATTTGTGTCCGAGGGGGGACTTGAGCACCCATTCGGGTGGTACATCACCGAAACGGTGATCTATCACCGGTCCAAGCTAACACGCCAAGGGCCGTCCGGGCGGGCATTCCGCGGGCGAGCAGCGGCGGCGCCGCCGGACCGCATGACCAATCCGAGTGCCTGACCTGGGGAAATGACGATTGCGGTTAGCCAGGAATGGATGCTGCAGGCTAGGACGGGGCTGCAGCATCCGCACCGCGGCGCTCCATCATCTGGCGGGCAAGGCGACATCCTCCCGCTGGTGCCCGGAAGTTCCCGCCCCGCGCCGACGGCCCGCGAGCCAGCCCAGATGACCTTGCCACCGAGTTGAACCCCCATGAACCCGAGTTGAACCCCCATGAGGCAGCCCCGGCGGCCAGCCGCGCCAGAGCAGACCACCGCGGCTTCCCGCGCTCGGGCCAGCGCCCGTCGGCGCGGCAGCTGGCAAAGGCGGAGCCGTCACGCCGCCTGCGATCCGCTGCGCCCACGACGCGCCGCTACCGCCACCGGCCGAGCTAGCGCGCAAGTATCCGATGTGAGCGCCAGCTTCGTTGTTGGCCTCGCTATCCGCTCGGCGCCCGAATGGGTGATCTGCGCTGCCAGGCGTGCTGCCGCCAGGGCCTTATGTCGCTCGGTCGTGCCGGAAGCTGCGCGGGGTATGTGGGTCGGATAGCCGAGCTTCGGCGGGGTTATTGGCGTGGCGTGTTGCGCCGGGCGGAGGTCGCGAGTCGGCTGGCGAGGGCGGCGATGAGGTCGCGGAGTTCGTCCGGTCGCTCGACGGCGAACGGCCGGTCGAGGGCGGCGAGCAGCGGGGGCAGCCAGTCGAGCCGCTCGGCGTGCAGCTCGACGCGGAACCAGGGCTCGGTCTGCGGGTCTGCGCCGCCCGCGGATGGCAGCTCCGTCAGGATCGCGACGCTGGCGGGGAGCCGGGCGCGGATCTGCTCGATCGTGCCCTGGATGGCCAGGGTCACGTGGTGCCGGTACGGGGTGCTGGCGAGTCCGGACAGGACGTGCTGCGCCGGGTCGAAACCGGCGGGCGGCTCGAACGAGCCGGGCAGGGTCCTGGCGTCGGCGATGCGGTCGAGCCGGAACGTCCTGTCCTCGCCGATGCCGGGGTCGGCGCCGGTCACGAACCAGCGGCCGGAGTGGGCGACGAGCCCGTAGGGGTGCAGGGTGCGTTCGCTGCGCCGGCCGTCGGCGGCGGTGTACCTGATCGAGATGGGCCAGTGATGGCGCACGGCGTCGGCGATCGAGAGCAGGACCCCGGTGTCCGGGGTGGGTGCCAGGCCGGGCGGGGCGGTGAAGGCGAGGGAATCGAGCACGGCGTCGAGCCTGCGGGCGAGCCGCTCGGGCAGGACCCGGCGGATCTTGGCCGCCGCCGTCTCGCTCGCCGTGCCCGTGCTGGTCGCCAGCCCGGTCCGGCGGCCGGCGACCAGGCCGAGCAGCACGGCCAGCGCCTCATCGTCGCTGAGCATCAGCGGCGGCATCCGGTAGCCGGATGCGAGCCGGTACCCGCCGTAGCGGCCGCGTACCGACTCGACCGGCACATCAAGGTCGAGCAGGTGGTCCACGTACCGCCGCACCGTCCGCTCATCCACCTCGAGCCGGCCGGCAAGCTCGGCCACCCTCCGGACGCCGCCCGACTGTAGCAGCTCCAGCAGGGACAGCACGCGTGCAGTCGGCCGGGCCATGGTCACAACTATCTCACCGATACCGGGCGGATTATGTCCGGTATTGGTTCTAGCGTGAAGTGCAGGACGTTTCTGCTGACGAGGAGATCACCATGGAATTCGTCTCGATCCGCATCATCACCGACGACGTCGCCCGGCTGGCCGGGTTCTACGAGCGTGCCACCGGCGTGCAGGCCAGCTGGTCGAACGAGAACTTCGCCGAGCTCACCACCGGCTCCGCCACCCTCGCGATCGCCGGCACCGGCACCGTGCCGCTGTTCGCGCCTGGCGCGGCCCGGCCGGCCGACAACAACACCGTCATCATCGAGTTCCTCGTCGACGACGTGGACGGCGTGCACCAGAACCTGGCCGGCTTCGTCGAGGACTTCGTCACCGAGCCCACCACGATGCCGTGGGGCAACCGGTCGCTGCTGTTCCGCGATCCCGACGGCAACCTCGTCAACTTCTTCACCCCCGTCACCACGAACTGACCGCTATGACGTCCTGGCTCGCCGCCCAGGACGACCTGGCCCAGGCCAGCGCCGCGATCCGGCGCTTCGGCACCCTGATCCAGGCCTCACCATCACTGCGGGCCCATCAAAGCGACATGATGGACCAGTTCACCGCGGTGGCCGCCGACATCCTGGCCGGGCGGGCCGGCATGAGCCCGGACGACCCAGAACCGCAAATCGCGGCCACCGCCTTGCTCGGCCTGTGGCGCATTCAGTTCCAGGCTCTGTCGAAATACCTGGACGGCACCCGGACCCCCGCGCAGGTCCACCAGGCCGTGAGCGCCGACGTCAACCGCGCCGCCCAGCTCATCGACACCGGACTGCGGTCGTTCCCATCCATCACGAGTGATGCTGGCAATCGCCGCGACGCGCTGGCCACCAGCTAGAACTTTTCCATGGCAACGGACACGAGCGAGGCCTCACAGGCAGTATCGGAACTGGACGATATGCGCGCGACCGCACTGCACGACATCCATGATCTCAGGCGCGCCTAGTCGGCGATCGGCGCGCCTCGGCCCGGTCAGCCGCAAGACTGGCAGCATCGCATCATGCCCAAAGGGTTCGTGTCCGAGAGGGACTTGGACCCGCGCGCCCGTGACCTGCGAATTTGCGTCACCAGCGGATCTTGGAGACGAATAATCGCAGGTCAGAGAATGGATCAAGTGTCCGAAGAGCGAGTTGAACCAATTGCCTGCGCAGGCAAGCTGTCCGCCGAGTTCGCAGTTGGCGGCGAGGCGTGACCGGGCGGGCGGACCTCTGGATCCGCCGGACCACGACCGGGTACATAGCGCTGCTGGCGCTGATCGCGGGCACCGTCTCCTACCTGCACATGCACCTGCTGGTGGAGCGGCACGGGCAGCCAGGCTGGGTCGCGGCGCTGACGCCGCTGTCCGTGGATGGGATCAGCGTCGCCGCGTCGACCACCCTGCTGGCCGACTCACGCCGCGGCTGCCGGGATGGATGACTGTCGTCGCTACTGCTTCGAGTCGGCAGTCTCGCGAGCCTGGCGGCCAACGTCGCTGTCGCTGAGCTAACCATGACGGGCCGGGCGATCGCCGCGTGGCCGTCATTTGCACTGACCCGCAGAGAATGAGCTTTGCTGATGCAGCAGATCCGCGCCACCGCAGCGGCATCGTCATCGCGGCCAGATGTCAGGTCGACGGTGGCCCGGGACGCGGGCTCAGCGAAGCCGCCGGGCGCGCCACGGCCCGACGGGCGTCGGCCAGAACCAGCCCTCGTCCGGCCGCGCTGCCCATTTCGGTCGGCACGAGCGGTGGGGCTGGCTGGTCAAGCAGCATGGCAAGGTCGGCCAGGCACTTGCTAACGCCGACAGTGAGGCCGCATAGATTGATCGGCCGGCTCGACCTGGCTGGGCATCGGCGCGCGGCCACCACGCCTCACAGCTGCGCACGGCCGTTGTCCTGGCCTGACTGAGGACAGGCGCTAACATGTCGATCTCTTGGCCGGTGAGGGCCATGGCCAGGCGGCCTCTAGCGCCGACCACCGGCCTTCACTGGGTTCCATCGGTGCCAGCCTGGGTGAAGCGAATCACCGTGTCCACGAGCTTGAGCAGTTAGGCGGCGTTGGGGGGAGCTGCCAGAGCCTGGGCTTCGTCGCTCTCGTAGAGCTCGCGCAAGCCGGCGACGGCCGACAATGCCGCAAGACGCGGGATCAGGCTGTTTGCGGACTGGCCGAGGTCTTTGCCGATGGCCTCCGCGAGGAAGCGCTCGAAGGGCGGTCATCACGTACTCGCGGTATCGCGCCGCGCTTCAGCGCACCCTGAGCGTGTCGATCACCAGATCGAGATGCCTGCGCCAGTCGAAGCCTGGCCTCGGGCCCATCGCGCTGACCACGCCGCAGATCAGCATCGCGATGTCGGTCGCCTCTATGCCGGGACGGATCGTCCCCGCGCGCCGGGCGCCTTCGGCCAGCTCTGCGATGACCGCGATCAGCTCGTCTTGCTCGGCCGGCGCTTCCGTCTCCGCCTGCCCGGCAGTGCTCGCCAGC
>Ga0070697_100003487_pt1 | contig 12089 bp, 11 predicted proteins | sample KBSK1501metaG_FD_65475 | JGI IMG/M metagenome (GOLD analysis project Ga0070697, IMG submission 65475) | Corn, switchgrass and miscanthus rhizosphere microbial communities from Kellogg Biological Station, Michigan, USA - KBS K1-50-1 metaG | ecosystem: Host-associated > Plants > Roots >... | reverse complement strand
CGAGGACCTGGTGCGCGAGATGATCCCGGACGCCGATCGCCGCGTGCTGCTGGTGGAGGGCCTCGGCTTCGGTCATGCCAATGTCGTGGTGGCGGTGCCGCAGGCGTGGATCGACGTGCGCAGCATGCGCGACCTCGACGACGTGGCGAATGCGTTTCACGCCAAGCGCGGCAAGCGCATGCGGGTGGCGACGAAATACGTCAACCTTACGCGCGGATTCTTCATGCGGCATGGCATCGTCGATTACCGCATCGTCGAAAGCCTGGGGGCCACCGAAGGCGCGCCGGCAACGGGCGCCGCGGAACTCATCGTCGACATCACGACGACGGGCACGACGCTCGCGGCGAACGGACTGAAGGTGGTCGATGACGGCGTGATCCTGCGCTCGCAGGCGAATCTCGTCGCCTCGCTCGCCGCGCCGTGGAGCGCGGACGAGCGGGCGGCGGCACGCGCGCTCTTCGATCGCGTCGCGGCCGAGCGCTCGGCGCACGCCATGCGCGAGGTGCGCTCGCGCTTCAAAGCCGCCGACGCCGAGATCGTCGCCGAAGCGAAAGGCCGCTTCGGCGCCGAGGCGCCGCTGGGCGGCCCGACCTCGTCGGGCATGCTGACGCTGTTGTGCCCGCCGAAACGCGTGCATGAGCTGGCGATTTTCCTGCGCGAGGAAGGCGCCGAGACGGTGATGGTCGCCTCGCCGGAATATGTCTTCGCGCGCGAAAACCCGCTTTACGAAGCGCTGGTCTCCCGGCTCGGAAATTAAAGCTCGATCATGATCTTTTCCGAAAACCGGTTCCCACTTTTCGGGATCATGCTCAGGCGTTGCGGAACACGATCGCCCGCGCCAGTGTGAAATTCACCACGAAGCCGACGCCGATGCCAAGGAGCTTGGCGACCGGAAGCGGAAAGTACTTTGCCGCCGCGACCAGCATCGCGGTGTGGGCGAGGAAGCCGCCGAACTGGCTCGCCGCGAACAGGAGATAGTCGCGCAGGCTCATCTTGCCGCCGGAATGGCGCGCGAAGGTGAAGCGGGAGTTCAGCACGTAGGAGCAGGTGACCGCCACGATCCAGGCGCAGGCGTTCGACAGGATTAGGATCCAGTCCGGATGGATGGCCGCGGACGCCCACTGCGTGAGGATGGCGACCACCGTGAAAAATACGGCGGCGTCCACGCCGGCGTTAACCAAGCCCACCAGGCCGAAGCGGAACATCTGGCCGACCAGATTGCGCAAGGCGAATCTCCAGGGATTTTCCCGTCCATAGCACGAGATAAACGGGCGGGAATACAGCGCGGATGTACGCGCGGCGCGCGCTAGGCTAGGTAAGGGCCGAGACAGGTAGCGGACATGAACGGTGGACCCCGATCAAAGCCGGGCACGGCGGCGCCGGACGCCGACGGGCTTTCCATCGTCGTGCCGATTTATAACGAGGCATCCAACCTGCCCGCCCTGCACGAACGGCTCACCGCGCTTGCGCTACGCCTGAACAAGGAGCGGCAGATCGCCGTCGAGGTCGTCTACGTCGATGACGGCAGCCGCGACAACACCGTCGAGATCGCCCGCCAGCTGCCGGCCGAGAATTTCGACCTTCAGCTGATATCCTTCTCGCGCAATTTCGGAAAGGAAGCAGCCCTTCTCGCCGGGCTCGATCACGCGCGCCACGGCGCCGTTCTATTCATGGACGGCGACGGGCAGCATTCGCCCGAGCTTGTCGACAAGCTCGTCGCGCTGTGGCGCGACGAGGGCTACGACGTGGTTTACACCGCGAAGACGACGCGCGCGGGCGAGTCGGCCTCGCGCCGGCTCGCGGTGCGCCTGTTCTATCGCCTGCTCAATTGGGGCGTGCGGTACCCGATCCCGGAGGACGCCAGCGACTTTCGGCTGTTGTCGCCGCGCGCGGTCGCGGCGTTGAAACAGCTTCCCGAGCGCAACCGCTTCTTCAAGGGATTATCGAGCTGGATCGGCTTCCGGCAGGCGCGCGTGCCCTATGAGCCGGCGCTGCGCGCGCACGGCCGCTCGAGCTGGAATTTTCGTGCGCTGGTCGGCCTGTCGATCGAGGGCCTCACCGCGTTCTCCACGGCACCGCTCAGGCTCGCGAGCCTGTTCGGCGTTTTGCTGTCGGTGACCGCCCTTTTCTTCGGCGGCTGGATTATTTTCGAAACGCTTTATTACGGCAAGGACGTCGCCGGCTATCCCTCGATCATCGTCGGCGTCATGGTGATCGGCGGCGTGCAGCTGTTGATGATCGGGATTATGGGCGAATACATCGCCAAGATTCTCTCGGAGCTGAAAGGGCGGCCGGTCTATTTCGTCGCCGAGCACGAGGTCCGCGAGCGCCACTCGGCGGGCAAACGAGGTCCGCGCGAGGCCGCCGAATGAGGCGCATCGTTGTTTGCGCCGACGATTACGCCCTTGCTCCCGGAGTTTCGCGCGCGATCCGCGAGCTCGTCTCGCGCGGCCGGCTGAACGCGATTTCGATAATGGCCGTCATTCCCGGCTTCGAGCGGGAGTGCGCCTCGCTCCTCTCGGCGCCGAGCCCGATCCCGCTCTCGATCGGCCTGCACGCGACGTTGAGCGGACCATTCAAGCCGCTTGCCGCCTTGCCGATACCGTCTCCGGACGGAAAATTTCCACCGCTTTCAAGGCTCATGCCGCCGCTCGGCCTCTTTCGGATCGACCGAAAAGCGGTCAAGGCCGAGGTTGCGGCGCAGATCGCGGCTTTCCGTAAAGCCCTCGGCCGCGATCCCGACTTCGTCGACGGCCACCAGCACGTGCAGCTGATGCCGGGGGTGCGCATGGCGTTCCTCGAGGCCGTTTTGGAAACGGCGCCAAAAGCGTGGGTGCGCCAATGTGGTGCGGTCTCCGGCGCGCGCGTGCGCGGAAAAAAGGCGCGCTTTCTCGAATTCCTGAGCCGCGGCTTTCGCCGCCGCGCGGGAAAGCTTGGGCTCGCCTTCAATCCCGCGTTTTCAGGCGCCTACGATTTCTCGACGGCGGAGAATTTCGGCGCGCTGTTCGCACGCTTTCTCGACGGCCTGCCCGATGGCGGCGTCATCATGTGCCATCCCGGCTTCGTCGACGCGGAACTCGTGGTGCGCGACCAGCTGACCGACCGGCGCCAGACGGAATACGCGTTTCTCGCCGGTGAGGATTTCCCGGCCGTTCTTGCTCGCGCCGGCGCAAGCCTTGCATGATCGCAAGCGGTTTCAGGGGGAAGGCCTGATGTCGTGGCAAATCGTTGTTTGGCGCGCTTCGGGCGGCGCCGTCGCCATTCTCGCCATGCAGTTTCTCGCCGGCTTCGGACACATGCCGCTGATGCTGGTGCCGTTCGCGACCTCCATCGTGCTCGTGTTCGGAACGCCGGAGGCGGAGCCTGCGCAACCGCGCGCGCTCGTCGGCGGACACTGGGCGGCGGCGATCGCGGTGGGGCTTGCGATGGTCGCGATGTATATCACGCGCACGTTTCACCCGCCGGCGGGGATCGATCCGCTCATCATCGTGAACGAATCGCTGCCGTGGTCGTTTCTTTTCGGCACGGTTCTGCCCGGCAGCCTGTTGCTCATGTGCTTCGCGCTGGTTTGGCACAACGTCGCGCAACGAGGCGCCTGGCCCGCGCGGTGGCGCTGACGCCTCATGCCGTCGCCGCCTCCAGATGGCGGATGCCGTCGGCTTCGGCCACGAGTTCGAACTTCTTCTTGTGAAACGCCTGCAGCGTCGAGCGGTGCCCGATCGAGATCAAGGTGGTGTTCGGCAAGCGCTCGGCGATCAGATGATAAAGCGCGGCTTCGCCCTGTTCATCGATGGCCGACGTCGCCTCGTCGAGCAGCAGGATATCGGGTTTGGTGAGAAGCGCGCGGGCGAGCGACAGCCGCTGCTGCTCGCCTTGCGAGAGCACATGCGGCCAGCTGGCCCGATCCTCGAGGCGAGGCTCGAGCTCAGGCAACCCCACCGCGTTGAGCGCGGCGCGCAACTCGTCCGCGCTGAAGCGGCCCACCGCGTGCGGATAGGCCAGCGCCTCGTCGAGGCGGCCGAACGGCAGATAGGGCCGCTGCGGCAGCACGAACAGCGTGGCGTTCTGCGGCATGCCGATCGTGCCGGTGCCGAACGGCCAGATGCCAGCAACGGCCCGGAATAGGGTCGATTTGCCGGAGCCGGTCGGCCCGATGAGCAGAACCGAATCGCCGGCGGGGATCGAAACATGATCGGCGGCGACGACGGGATTCTTGTTGGGAAGCCACAACAGAACGTCGTCGATCGAGAGCGACCGATCGGGCCGCTCCTCGAGCTGCAGGGCCGACTCCGCCTGCAGCCGGTTGGCGGAAACGATCCCCCGTTCGAACCCGATCAGGCGTTCGATGACGGCGCGATATTCGGCGAGTGTCGCGTAAGCGCGGATGAAGAAGCTGAAGGCATTTTGCACCTGGTTGAAAGCGGACGCGGTCTGAAACAGGATTCCGAGTGGGATGGCGCCAGAGAAATAGGCGGGGCTCACAACGACGTAAGGAAAAATGATCGAAACCTGGCCATAGCCCGCGGTGAACCACGAGAGCCGTTTCTGCGCCGACATGATCAAGCGAAAGTTGGCGATCAGCCTGCCGAAGCGCGTGCCGAGCTCGGCTTTCTCAATTTCATCGCCGTCAAGAAGCGCGATCTGCTCGCCGTTCTCGCGGATGCGGACGAGATGATAGCGAAAATCGGCCTCGAGACGCTGGCGATCGAAATTGAGCGATGCGAGCACGTTGCCAATCAAATGCGTGATCAACGTTCCGCCAAGGGCGTAAATGAGCGACACCCAGACGAGATAGCCGGGGATTTTTACGTCGAAGCCGAACAGCGGCACGCCGGCGGCGTTCGAGAGCTGCCACAAAATGGCGACGAACGAGATTAGCGTAACGACCGCGTTAAGCAGACCGATCGAAAGCTCGACCGTGCGCTCGGTAAAAAGCTCGAGGTCTTGGGCGATGCGCTGATCGGGATTGTCTGCCGGATCGCCGACCGTGCGCATGCGGTAATGCGTGCCGCGGTCGAGCCAGCGCGCGAGATATTTTTCCGTGAGCCAGGCCCGCCAACGGATGCGCAACCATTGCTGCAGATAAAGCTGATATACCGCTGCGATGATGAACAGCGCCGCGAGCCCGCAGAAATACAAAAGCTCGCTCTTGAAGATGTCCCAGTTCTTCTCCTGCACCGCGTTGTAAAAACGCGCGTTCCATTCGTTGAACTGCACGTTGAGAAAGACCGAGGCAAGTTCGAGTAAAACGACGGCCGCGAGCAGAGCGCGGCCGGGCCAGCGATCCTCCCCCATGAAATAGGGGACGGCGAGACGGCGAATGTCGACGAGGAAGGCGAGGATCGAGCGCAAGGGAGGCTCCGGCAGTTTGGTGGGGTCGGACAAATTTGGCCCAGATGGCCAAAGTCAGGCCCGGAAAGCAAACGGCGATCACGGCAGAACCGTGATCGCCGATCGATTTTGCTTGGGGTGGCGGCTATTTGGCGCTTGGCGAATGGGCCCAGCCGAAGAAAATAGCCGCTGAAGCAGGCTTTCGGCTCAGGCGACGAGTGCGCGCGCCGCGTCGAACAGAAGCTTCGCCGCGGCGGCGGCAAGCAACAGGTAGCACCAGAAAAAAAGCCGGCTCTGTTCGAGCCGGTGATGGAGATAAACGCCGGCCCAGACGCCGACCGGGACGATGGGCGCAAGCAGAGCCGCCGAGATCAACGTCGACGGCTTCGCATAGGCCAAGACGCCGTAAGGCACGAGCTTCACCAGATTGCCGAGCATGAAGATCGCGAGATTGGTTCCGGCATAGATCGTCTTGTTGAGCCCGCGCCGCAGCAAATACATGTTGACCGGCGGGCCGCCCGAATGCGCGACAAAAGTCGTAAAGCCCGAGACCGTGCCGGCAAGGATCGCAAGCGACGGCGAGACGGGCATGTGCGACGGCTTCACCCGGCGGCCGAGCAAAAACCAATGCGCGGTGAACAGCAGCGTAACCGCCGCGATGCTCGCCTCGACGAGGCGCGGATCGACGCGGGTGAAAAAGAAGTAGCCGATGCCGATGCCGATGACGAGACAGGGCATCAGCCAAAGAAGATCGCGCTTCGACCAAGTGCGCGGCCCGAACGAGCCGAACGCGAATAGATCCATGAACGACACGAGGGGTGCCACGACGATCGCGGCGTCGAGCGGCGGCATCACGAAGGAGAGAAGCGGAATTCCCAAGATCGCGAGCCCGCCGCCGAAAGCGCCCTTGCTCAAGGCGATCAGGAATACCGTGGGCAGGCCGACAAGATAGAAGAAGAGCGGATCGATCGGCATTCCCGCGCCGCCGCTCACGCGTGGGCGGCGTAGGGACGCGTACGATAGGGCTCCTCGAGATACTTCTTCGTCTCGGCATCGAGCGAAATCTCGAGCGCCTTCAGCGCATCCGGCAGGTGATGCGGCTTGGAGGCGCCGATGATCGGCGCGGTGACGGCGGGATTGGCGAGCGTCCACGCCACCGCCACCGCGGCCCGCGAAGCGCCGAGGCGCTCGGCCACCACGCGCACGCGCTCGGCGATTTCATGATCGGTATCGGAGGCGCCGATGCCGAGCGTCTGCATGAAGCTGTCGGTCTTTCCGCGCAAGGTGCGCTCGCCTTGCGAGGGCGCGGAGCCGGCGAGAAAGCCGCGCGCGATCGGCGACCACGGCGTCACCGCGATCCCTTCCGCGCGGCAGAGGGGCAACATCTCGCGCTCCTCCTCGCGATAGATGAGGTTGTAGTAATTCTGCATCGAGACGAAGGAAGCAAGGCCGCGCTCGCGCTGCAGGGTGACGAGCTTGGAGAATTGCCACGCGCGCATCGACGAGGCGCCGATATAGAGCGCCTTGCCCGCCTTCACCACGTCGGCGAGTGAATCGATCATTTCCTCCATCGAAGTCTCGGGATCGAGGCGATGGATGATGTAGAGGTCGATGTAATCGGTGCCGAGCCGCTTCAGCGACGCCTCGACCGCCTCCATGATGTGCTTGCGCGAGAGGCCCTTCTGGTTCGGCCCCTTTCCCATCGGATTGAAGACCTTGGTCGCGAGCACCACTTCCTCGCGCCGCGCGAATTCCTTGATGGCGCGGCCGGTGATCTCCTCGCTCACACCTTGCGAATAGACGTCGGCGGTATCGAAGAAATTGACGCCGGCTTCGAAGGCGGCCTTGAAGAAGGGCTTTGCCTCGGCCTCCTCCAGCACCCACTCGCGCCATTTCTTCGAGCCGTAGGTCATGCAGCCGAGGCAAAGGCGTGAAACTTTGATACCGGTCGAGCCGAAGCGGACATATTGCATGTTTGATGTTCCCGTTTGTGCGGCTAGTGTCCCGATTCCGAAGTTCGTAAGCCCTTGCGGCACAATCTCATACGAACTTCGGAATCAAAGGGACACTAGCAACTCTATAATTCTTTAGTGCCCCTTTGAACCCGAAGTTCGCAACCACCCATCCGGCGCGGTTGTGCGAACTTCGGGTTCGGGGCACTAATGCTGCTTGCCGAAACCGTAAAGCTTGTGGGCGTTGTCGACCAGCACGCGCTTGCGCTGCCCCGCGTCCGGCACCCAGTCAGCGAGGAGGTCGAGGAGCTCGCCGATTTTGGGCATCGGCGGGTTGATCGCCACATGCGGCCAGTCGCTGCCCCAGACCAGGCGGTCGGGCCGCGCTTCCAGAAGCGCGTGGGCGAACGGAATCGTGTCGCGATAGGGCGGACCCTCGCTGGAAAGGCGGAAAGCGCCGGAGATTTTCACCCAGCCGTCGGTATCGCGCAGCAACGAAACGAGCGTGCGGAAGCCGGCGTTGCTGACGCCTTCATGCGCGGGGACGTATCCCATGTGGTCGACGACCCAGGGCACGGGAAGCGTTTCGAGCTTCTTCGCGATCGGCGCGATCTCGCGCACGTCGATGAGGAATTGCAGGTGCCAGCCGAACGGCGCGACTTTTTTCGCGAGCGTGTCAATGGCGTCAAGGCCGATGCCGCCGCCGAACAGAACGTTCAGGCGGCAGCCGCGATAGCCGGCCTCGTTCAGTGCTTCGAGTTCGCGCTCGGAAATCTCCGGCGCGACCACGGCGACGCCGCGTAATTTGCCTTTCTGCGCGCGCAGCGTTTCGGCGATCAGGCTGTTGTCGGTGCCGTGCACGCTGGGCTGCACCAAAACGCCGTGCGTCATGCCGGTCGCCTTGAGCATCGCAAGATACGCCTGCGGAGATGCCTCGGGCGCGGTGTAGCTTCGCGTCTCGACCAACGGATAGCGCGGCGGCAGCCCGATGATATGGGCGTGACAATCGACCGCGCCGGCCGGCACCTTGAAACGGGTCGGCGGCGCCGGACGCGGATCGGGCGCCGGACAGAGCGGCGCCCGGTCGGTGGCGAATTTCGCCGCGTCAGGCACGGGCGGAAAGCACCTTTCCCTTGGTCTCGGGGAGCAGGAACGCCACGATGACCACGACCCCATAGGCGGCGACCGCGATCAGATCGATCGAGCGATTGAAGGAAGAGCGCTCGCTCAGCCACGCAATCAATCCGGGCACCCCCGCCGCCAGCAGGCGCGCGGCGTTGTAGGAAAAGCTCTGGCCGGATCCGCGCAAGGCGGTCGGGAAATTTTCGGTCATGACGGGCCCAAGCCCCGAAAACGTGCCGGAGGCAAACAAACCGAGAAGAAAGCCGAGCACGAGCACGCTCATGTCGTTTGCCGCCAGAAGCGTGAGCGCGAATATACTGGCCGCCGAACAGATCGCGAAGACGATGAAAGTTTGGCGGCGTCCGATGCGATCGTTGAGATAGGCGCTGACGAGATAGCCGATGATCGAGCCGACGATGACCGCGGCGAGATATCGGCCCGTCGCCATGGCCGCGATCTTGCGGGTGTTGCGAAGGGATTCCAGAAACCAGGCGCTGGCGTAATAGCCGCCTTGTACGCCGGCGGCGAGCAAGGTCATGAGAATTGTCGTCTTGATCAGCGAGGGAGAAAAAATATCCAGGAAATTCGTGGTCCGGCGCTTGGCGCGAAGTTTTTTCTGCGATTCATTAAAAACGGCCGCATCGTGAATGTGACGCCGGATGTAGAAAATGAGCAGCGCCGGCAGCAAGCCGATGCACAACAGAACGCGCCAGGCGATGTCCGGCTTGAGTTTGAGAAGGATCGCGATGGAAATCAACGCCGCGATTCCCCACCCGACGCCCCACCCGCTCTGCATCGTGCCCACGGCCTTACCGCGGTCCTTGGCGCGGATCACTTCGCCGAGGAGGACCGCGCCCACCGCCCATTCTCCGCCGAGACCGAGGCCCATCAGCGCGCGGAAAGCAAGCAATTGCCAATAGTCCTGGGCGAAAGCGCAGAGCAATCCAAAGACGGCGAACCAAAGGATCGTGACCTGCAAGACGCGCACCCGGCCGTAACGGTCGGCGAGCATGCCCGCGACCCAGCCCCCCAACGCCGAGGCGATCAAAGTCCAGGTCGTGATCATGCCGGCTTGCTCGCGCGTCATGTCGAGCGCCACGACGATCGCGGGAAGGGCAAAGGTGAAGATGAAGAAGTCGAAGGAGTTGAGGGCCCAACCGCCGAAGCAGGCCCAAAAAGTGCGTTTTTCGCCGGGCGCCAATTCGACGTACCAGCCTACGGGGCCGTCGCTGCTTGCCATTATCGGTCTCCCTTCGGCGCGCCCTCGGCCATTGCACTCTACTATCTCTTTAGCGCTTTGCGGACTCAAGCTTGCGGCGACAGGCTTTACCCGCCGCAGCGCGAACATGCCCGTCGCAAAAGCAAAGCGGGCCCCGCAATGCGAGGCCCGCTCGGCCGTCACGTAAACTACGTCAGGCCCCGATCATTCGGCCGTGAGCACACGGCCCTTTGTCTCGGGCAGCAACAGCGCCGCCACGATCAGCATCCCATAAGCGATCAGCGCGAACACGCCGATCGATTGACCGAGCGGGAGCGTCGCGCTCAGCAAGCCGACCAACAACGGATTAAACGAGGCGACACCGCGACCGAAATTATAGGCGAAGCCCTGCCCCGATCCGCGAATGCGAGTGGGAAACAATTCGGTGAGGAACGGTCCCATGCCCGAGAAGATTCCCGAGGCGAAGAAGCCAAGCGGGAAGCCGAGAGCCATGATCGTCGAATTGTCGACCGGAATCTGCGTGTACAGGATCACGGTGATGATCGAGCAAACGCCAAACAGAATGAAGTTCGCCCGCCGCCCGATGCGGTCGGCCAGCCACGCGCTCACCCAGTAGCCGATCAGCGAGCCCACGATGATGACCAAGATATAGCCGCTGGTGCCGAGTACCGTGAGCTTGCGTTCCGCGCGCAGGAAGCTCGGGATCCAGAAGGTGATGGCGTAGTAGCCGCCCTGCGCCCCGGTGGTGAGCAGGCAGGTGAGGATCGTCGTTTTCAGGATCGAAGGCGAGAAGATTTCGAGAAAGTTCGAGTGCTTGCCCGCCTTGCCGAGATTGGCCTGGGTCTTCTTGAATATTTCCGGCTCTTGCACATAACGCCGGATGAAGAACACGAGCAGAGCCGGCGTCAATCCCACCCAAAACAGCGCGCGCCAGGCGGTTTCCGGAGGCCAGATGCTGAAGAAGAGGAGATAGAGCCCGAGCGCCATCGCCCAGCCGATCGCCCAGCCGCTTTGCATGGCGCCGACGGCCTTGCCGCGGCTTTCTGGCCGGATCACCTCGCCGACGAGCACGGCCGCGCAAGCCCATTCACCGCCGAAACCCAAACCCATCAGCGCGCGCGCGATGAGAAGCTGGTCATAGGTTTGCGCAAAGCCGCAGAGGAAGGTGAAGATCGCGAACCATAAAATGGTGATCTGCAGCGTGCGCACGCGGCCGATGCGATCGGCCAAGGCGCCCGCGATCCAGCCTCCGAACGCGGAAGTAAAAAGCGTGACCGTGCCGATTCGACCGGCGTCCGCATTGGTAATCGCGAAAACGGCGATGATGGTCGGAATCGCGAAGCTCAAGATCTGCACGTCCATCGCGTCGAGAATCCAGCCGCCGATGGACGCCCAGAAGGTGTTCTTCTCCTGCGGCTTCATTTCGGTGAACCAGTTCGTCGGGTGATTGTCTTCCCGTGCAACCGTCTGTATCGACATTTCGTCCTCCCCCTTGGCGCTTGCTGCGCCGGTTTTGCTCTAGCCTAGCATGATCGCCGCAAAATGCGCGGGCATCAGAACAGCGCGAGTTCGGCGTTTTTCAAATCCGTCACCAGCATGCGGCCGGGCGAATGCGTAATCGCAAACGGCGGCCGCGCCGCAGCAATCGCCGCTTGCGGCGTGACGCCGCAAGCCCAGAACACCGGCAATTCGCCGGCCTCGATCGGCACCGGATCGCCATAGTCGGGTTTGGCGAGGTCGGTGATGCCGATTTGGTCGGGAAAGCCGAGATGCACCGGCGCGCCGTGCACCGCCGGAAGCCGCGTGGTGATTTGAATGGCGCGAATGGCGTCGGCGGGTTGCAGCGGCCGCATCGAGACGACCATCGGGCCGTGAAAGCGCCCCGCCGCCCGGGTCGGGATGCCCGTGCGGTACATCGGGACATTGGTGCCGCGCTCGATGTGGCGAATTGGCACTTCACTTTGCAGCAGCGCTTCCTCGAACGAGAACGAGCAGCCGATGACGAAGCTGACGAGATCGTCGCGCCAGGCCGCAAGAAGATCGCGCGGCTCGCCGGCGAGCTCGCCGTTCTTCCAGACGCGGTAGCGCGGCAAGTCTGTTCGGACGTCGAGGTCGGCACCGAGCGCGGGCAGCGCAAAGTTGCCGGGGTCGGACACGCCGAGCAGCGGACAAGGTTTCGGGTTGGCCTGGCAGAAACGCAGGAATTCCTCCGCCCAGTCGCGCGGCAGAATGGCAAGATTGCCCTGCACGTAGCCGGGCGCGAGCCCGGCGGTCGGACCGTCATAGGCGCCGGAACGGCATTGGCGGCGCACCGCAAGGCCGGTGAGCGAGGCGGTCGGACGATCGGAAACGGCGAGATTACGTTGGCGCATGAGCCCTCGGTGTGGAGCGCACACCCGGGAGACGACGCTGTCCAATCGTGCTTTGCAATCGACTTTGATAAGATAAATTGATCAAGGGGGAGC
>Ga0070697_100003486_pt1 | contig 12089 bp, 12 predicted proteins | sample KBSK1501metaG_FD_65475 | JGI IMG/M metagenome (GOLD analysis project Ga0070697, IMG submission 65475) | Corn, switchgrass and miscanthus rhizosphere microbial communities from Kellogg Biological Station, Michigan, USA - KBS K1-50-1 metaG | ecosystem: Host-associated > Plants > Roots >... | reverse complement strand
CCTCAAACAAGGAGCCGAGCCTTCGGCCCGAATGGCGTGCCGACTACTTCGCGGCAAACATCGGCGACCCGGACGGATACAACATCGAGATTGCCTATAAGCCTTGGCTCTACAAATAAAGGGTACGACCGCAACGCGGAGAACAAGTCTGTAACCCGACAAGTGGAGCGGTCGCGTGAGTTCATCGCTAAGAATGGCTGGACCGTCAAAGGACGAGCACATCTACGTTGACGATGGCATATCTGGCGCGGAGTTCAAGAAGCGCCCGGTAACGAGGCCGCTGGTATGGACACCGGCCGAGATACGCGCGATGTGCGGCGAGCAGGTGAACCTTCTTGAACAACTTCTTCTCGGGGATGTGGTCGGGGCGCGCCTGAACGGTTGCGCTTGAGTCCAGCTACCGCTGATGGGCGGCGCGCCTTGCGGTTCGAGGGCGTAAGTACCCTCGGGCCGCTTTTGCAAAAGGCTTGGCGTCCCCACGGGGATTCGAACCCCGGTTACCGCCGTGAAAGGGCGATGTCCTAGGCCTCTAGACGATGGGGACTGCGGGTGCCGCAATCTCGGAGTTGGTGGAGGTAACCGGGATCGAACCGGTGACCTCTTGCATGCCATGCAAGCGCTCTCCCAGCTGAGCTATACCCCCAACCGAGGGCGCGAATTATAGCGCCCTTTGATCATAAGTTGCAGGGTCCGAGGCGATGCGCGGACACATGCGAGCGCGTGGCGAAACTCTGTCCGCCGGCGTCTCCCGAGAGCTGGAGATCCGCCTCCATCGAGGCCGCGCCATAGCGCACGCTGCCCACGCCGCGCATCGGCATCTGCCCCTCGCAGACGATGGCGAACGTGTACACGCTGCCGTCATCGCGGCGGTTGGTGAACTCGCAGCCGCCGCCCGGTCCCAGCACGCGGCTCGGATCGCGCGCGTCCTCGGCGCTCAGGCATCGCGTGCGCACGACGGGCCCGATCTCGCCTGCCGTCCCCGGCACCGAAGTCGTGATGGACAACTCCCAGTTGCCCGGCTCGACATCGGCGCGCGCGGTGACGGCGACGGCAAGAATCGAGAGCATCAGGCCGTAGCGGAGCATCCTTCCTCCTTTCAGTCGGTTTCCAGGTGATGCGCAAGGCGCAGGAGCACGGTCTCGCGCCCGAGCAGCTCGAGCACCGCGTCGATCGACGGCGTCTGCGGGCGGCCGGTGAGCAGCAGCCGCAGCGGCATCGCCAGCTGGGGCAGCTTGAGGCCGCTCGACTTGATCACCTCCTTGATCGCGTCGTTGATCGCCGCGCGGTTCCACGGCACGGTGGCGAGCCTCGCCTTCAGGATGCGCAGCGCCTTCGAAACGTTCTCCTCGAGCTCGATCGTCGCTTCGCCCGTCCAGCGGTAGAAGAGCGTCGCCTCGTCGGCGAGCTGCGCGATCGTGCTGGCGCGCTCCTTGAGCAGGGCGATCACGCGTTCCAGCGGCGGTCCGTTCTGAACCGGAACGTCCCTGCTTTTCAGCTCGGCGGCGACGAGGGAGGCGAGGCGCGCGTCCGGCGCCGCCTTGAGGTATTGCTGGTTGAGCCAGGCGAGCTTCTCCGGATTGAACTGCGCCGGCGAGCGCGAGACATGCTCCAGGTCGAACCAGGAGACGAAGGATTCTTTCGAGAACCTCTCCTCGTCGCCGTGGGACCAGCCCAGACGGGCAAGATAGTTCACCAGCGCTTCGGGCAAGTAGCCCTCGTCGCGGTATTGCATCACGCTCACCGCGCCGTGGCGCTTGGAGAGCCGCTCGCCGTCGGCGCCGAGGATCATCGGCACGTGGGCGAAGTAAGGCAGCTTCCTCTTCAACGCACTGAAGATGTGGATCTGGCGCGGCGTGTTGTTGACGTGATCGTCGCCGCGGATGACGTGCGTGATGTCCATGTCGAGGTCGTCGACCACCACGCCGAAGTTGTAGGTCGGCACGCCGTCGGCGCGCAGCAGCACCAGGTCGTCGAGCTCGCCGTTCGGGAACGCGATCGGTCCCTTCACCAGGTCGTGCCAGCCGACCTCGCCTTCCTCCGGCGTGCGGAAGCGGATCACCGGCGGGCGGTCTTTCGGGGGCGTCTTGCCTTTTGCGCGCTCGGGCCGCCAGCGGCCGTCATAGCGCGGCTTTTCCCCTCTTGCGAGCTGTTCCTTGCGCAGCGCTTCGAGCTCCTCGCGCGACATGTAGTCGTAATAGGCATGGCCGGAGGCGATCAGCTGCCCGGCCACTTCCCGGTAGCGCGCCAGGCGCTGCATCTGGAAGAACGGCCCCTCGTCCCAGTCGAGGCCGAGCCACTTCATGCCCTCGAGGATCGCGTCCACCGAGTCCGCGGTCGAGCGCTCCAGGTCGGTATCCTCGACGCGCAGGATGAATTTGCCGCCGTGGCGCCGCGCGTACGCCCATGAGAAAAGCGCGGTGCGGGCGCCGCCGATGTGGAGGTAGCCGGTCGGGCTCGGCGCGAAACGCGTTCGTACGCTCACCTAGTCGCTACCGCCTTCTACGGCAAACCGCTGAGCGCGCCAGCGCAGCATGCCGCCGGACAGGTTCGCGACCTTCCCGAACCCCGCCTTTCCGAGCAGCACGCTGGCCTGCGCCGAGCGCGCTCCGGAGCGGCAGACGGTCACCACGGGTTTGTCTTTGGAAAGCCTTTCGGCATCGTTCAGCAGCTTGCCCAGCGGAATCAGGCAGGCTCCCGGCACATGGCCGAGCGGCCCGTTGAACTCGCCGGGCTCGCGCACGTCCACGATCTGCACGTCGCGCAGGTGCTCCTCCAGCCAGTGGGGCTGTACCTCCCAGATGCCGGCGAACGTATAGGTGAGCGGCGCCCAGTCGGGATCCAGGGTCGCCGTCTGCTGCGGCTTTCCGCAGTTCATGTTGGCCGGGATCGCGATGTCCATCTGCTTCGGATGGGCCAGGCCGAGGTGCTTCATGTAGCCGACAAAGTCCTGCTCGCCGATCGACTCCCCGAGGCGCGGGTTGTACAGCTTCTCCTCGCCGACGCTGGTGACGGTCAGGCCGCGGTAGTCATGCCCGGGATAGACCAGGCAGTCCTCCGGCAGCGAGAAGATCTGCTCGCGCACCGAGCGGAACAGCGTGCACGGGTCGCCTTCCTGGAAGTCGGTGCGGCCGCAGCCGCGGATGAGGAGCGCGTCGCCGGAAAAGGCCATCGAGCGGTCGTCGAGCACGTAGCTCACGCAGCCGCCGGTGTGGCCGGGGGTCGGGCGCGCTTCGAGGCACCTGCCGCCGAAGCGGATCTCCTCCCCGGGCTCGAGGTAGCGGTCGGCGCCTTGCGCGCCGCTCGCGCGCGATACCGCGATGCGGCTGCCGAGCCTCTGCTTCAGCAGCCAGGCGCCGGTGACGTGATCGGCGTGCAGATGCGTCTCCAGCGTCCACGACAGCCTGAGGCCCAGCTCCTCGACGAGGGCGACGTCGCGCCGCGCCTGCTCGAACACCGGGTCGATCAGCACCGCCTCGCGCGACGCGGGGTCGGCGAGGAGGTAGGTGTAGGTTGAGGACTGCGGATCGAAGAGCTGCCGGAAGACCATGACGATCGAGGACTTTACTCCTCTCGCCGCGGCCTCGCGCAGCGCCTCGCCTTCGATTAAAATCGCGCCCTTCGTCCGCGGGTGGTTAGCTCAGCGGTAGAGCACTGCTCTCACACAGCAGGGGCCACTGGTTCGATCCCAGTACCACCCACCACGCTACACGGGCGGCATCTGCCCGTTGATTAATATGAAGAAGATGATGGCAGGAAGCGATGCTATCTGCACCATGACATCAACGTAGAAGTATTGAAGGTATGCAATCGCGATCAAAACTGCGATCAGGGGCCACTTAGCGCTTCCGAGCGCCGATCGAGCCGCGCGCTCCTGCGCGATCGGAAGTTCAGGAGCAGCTGGCTGGGGATCCGAGCTTGAGGGGCGTCGCGTTCTGCGCGCTGATTCCTTCAGCCATTGCGCAAGAAATTTGCCCGAATCATTCGGGCGGTACGCGTTCGTTTCGCTGCTTGAAATCGCTGGCTTCTTCGGCACGCCGCGAATCATGCCAGAGGCTTGCCCGCTCGAGCAGTAAAGAACTTCTCACCGCACAAAGTTCACAAAGCAAGGCCCTGCCGTCCAGGAATTTTGCACTTCCCACGCGCTCTGCGGCGTAGTGGGATACGCGAATGCTCAAGGAACTTTCCATCGCGGCGCTGGCCGGCGTCGCGCTAGTCGCTGCCGCTCCCGCGTGCGCGGACGGCGATGCCGCAGCGCGCATCGAAGTCGGCTTCAGCACGGCGTACCGCGCTTCGATGTTCGCGGCGCAGATGGTCGGCAAGCCCTACCGGAGCGGCGGTGCCGCTCCCGCCAGCGGATTCGATTGCAGCGGGCTGGTCCAGTTCAGCTTCCACCAGGCGGGCGTCATTCTTCCGCGTAGCGCCGCAGCACAGCGACAGGCCGCCGCGCGCATTCGCGTGTCGCACCTGCGGCACGGCGATCTGCTGTTCTTCGACCTTCAAGGCAAGCGGAACTCGCACGTCGGCATCTACGTCGGCGACGGGCAGTTCGTTCACGCCCCGTCCACCGGCAAGCGCGTGCGCAAGGACCGGCTCGACTCGCCCTTCTGGAGGAAGCACCTGTCGGAGGCGCGGCGGTTCGACGCCGTCGACGTCTAGGCTACGCGGGGACCGGCTCGCAGAAGTATTCGACGATATCCGTCGTGCTCGCGCGCGGCTGGCCGAACGCGATCCAGCCGTGGCCGCGCAGCGTGAGGTCCTCCCGCTGCAGGAGGATCTCCCTCTCGCCGTCCGCCGTGACGAAGGTACCGTTGGTGCTGTGGTCCTGCAGCACGTACCGGTCCTGGCGTCGCTCGATGGTGCAGTGCTGCCGTGAGGCCTTCGGGTCGGAGATGACCAGCTCGCAGTCGGGCCCGCGCCCGATCATGATCGCGTCCTGACCGCGCCGGCGCACCGCCTCCTGGCCGTGGTACTGCAGGCGCAGCGTCACCGGCGCGGGCTTGCGCGCGACGCTGGAGCCGATCGCCTCGGTGACGTCGGGGCTCTGGCGCCAGACGACCTCGCAGATCGCCACTTCCTCCGCCTTGCCCCGGATCTGGATCGAGTACAGCGGCCGCGTCCAGTTGCGGATGAACCCGCCGAGGAGCGCCGCGGTTTCCTGGGTGGTCAGGATCTGCCCCCTCACCGCCTGGTCGGCGAGCCGCGAGGCGACGTTCACCGTGTCGCCGAAAACGTCGTTGTTCCGCTGCACCACCGGCCCGGTGTGGAAGCCGATGCGCAGGGCGAGCTTGTTGCTGCCCACGGTCGGAAGCGACTCGACGGCCGTGTGCATCCGCGTCGCCGCGCTGGCCGCGGCATCCGGCGACGGAAACAGCACCATCACCTCGTCGCCCATCGTCTTCACCACGCGGCCGCCGTCGGCTTCCGCCGATTGGCGCAACCGATCGATGCAGGCGCCGATGGCCTCGAACGCCGCGGTGTCGCCGACCGAGTCGTAGAGCTTCGTGCTCCCGCTCACATCGGCGAAAAGGACCGTCGTATGCCGGGTGGTTTGCACCGACTGGGGACGGTATAGCAGATCCGGCCCAGCGGCAACCTGCGGTTTTATCTCAGCAGCCGATCCAGGATCGGGAGCAGCGTGCTCGGCAGCTCGCGCTTCGAGACGAAAGCCGCGGCGCCCGCCTCGGCGGCGGCGAGGCGCAACGCCTCCGAATCGGTCACCGACATGACCACCACCGGGCAGTCCGGGTGGCGCTTGCGCAGCGCGCGCGTCGCCTCGATGCCGTTGAGGCCGGGCAGCTCGAGGTTGACGAGAACGAGGTCGAGTCGCGCCTGATCGGCAAGCCGCAGAGCCTCTTCCATGCTGCGCGCCTCACGCAGGCTCAGCGGAGGGAAGGAGGTGAGGAGCCAGTCGCGAAGCGCGCTGCGCACGCCGTCGTGTTCCTCGATCACGAGCACAGAGCCGGGCATTGTGCGCGGAATCGTAGCCGCGCCCGCGGCGCCACGCAGTCGGGAGCGCAGGACAACCCCCGTCGGGGATCGCCCTACACGCCATTACTCCAGCGAAACGAGGCCGCGCTGGATGGCGAAGCGCACCAGGCCGGCCACGTCGCGGATGCCCAGCTTCTCCACCAGCCGCGCGCGGTAAGTCTCGACCGTCTTTTGCGACAGCGACAGCCTTTGGGCGATCTCGGCGCCGGTGCGGCCCTCGGCGAGGAGCTGCAGCACCTCGCGCTCGCGCGCCGAGAGCCGCGCCAGGGGGTCGTCGCGCTCTTCGGCATAGTCGTTGATCACCACGTCGGCGACGCGCGGGCTGAGATAGCGCTGGCCGGCATGCACCGCCCGGATCGCCTCGACGACCTCCTTGGCCGCGGAGCGCTTGACCACGTAGCCGGCGGCGCCGGCCTTGAGCGCGCGCCGCACGTATTCGCGGTCGGAGTACATCGACAGCACGATCACCCGGCACTTGGGATCGCGCTGCAGGATGGCGCGCGTCGCGTCCGCGCCGTTCAGCTCGGGCATCGACAGGTCCATCAGCACCACGTCGGGCTGCAGGTCGCGCGAGCGCTGCACCGCCTCGCGGCCATCGCCGACGCAGGCCACCACCTCCATGTCGGCCTGGGCTTCGACCAGGTGCTTGAGGCCTTCGGCCACCACGCCGTGGTCATCGGCGATGAGAATCTTGATGGCCATGGCTATCTCCGCACGCTCGCGCGAACGATAGTGCCTTCGCCGGGCGCGCTCGCCACCTCGAGCCGGCCGCCCGCGGCCTCGGCGCGCTCGCGCATCGTCTTCATGCCCCAGCGCTTGCCGTGCGCGGCCGCCGCTGGGTCGAAGCCGGCGCCGTCGTCGGCTACGCGGAGGACCACCTCCTCCGCCTCGCCAGCGAGCTCGATGCGGACCTGTCTCGCCCCGGCATGCTTGGCGACATTGTTGAGCGCCTCCTGCGCGATGCGGAACAGCGCCACCGCCGCCTCCGGGCGCAGGTTCGCCGCGGCATCCTCGCCGCCGCGTTGCGCCACGGCTATGCCGGTGCGGCGCGAAAACTCCTCGGCGTACCAGCCCAGCGCCGCCCCGAGCCCGTATTCGTCGAGCAGCGGCGGACGCAGCTCCGCCATCACGCTCTCGATCGATTGCAGCGTGGCGTCGACCAGCGACACGGAATCCTCGATGCGCTGGCGCAGGGGCGACGCGCCGGCGGCGCCGAGCGCGAGGTCGAGGTTGATGTTGAGGGCCGACAGGTTCTGCCCGACGCGGTCGTGCAGCTCGCGCGCGATGCGGCGGCGCTCGGCCTCCTCCGCCTCGACCAGCCGGCGCGTCAGCGCCTGCAGGTTGTCGGCCGCGGCGCGCAGCGCCGCCTCGGCGTTCCTCTGCTCGGTGATGTCGGTCGCGACGCCGCCGACGCCGATCACCGCGCCCGACGCATCGGGCACCGGGAACTTGGCGACGACGCTGATGCGCTCGCCCTCGACGTAACGCGCCAACTCCTCGAACTGGAGCGGCGCGCCGCGCGCCAGCACCGCGGCGTCGTTGGCGGCAAAGCGCAGCGCCTGGTCGCGCGGGAAGAGCTCCAGGTCGGTGCGGCCGATCACCTGCTCGCGCTTGAGGCCGAAGCGCTGCAGGAACTGCTCGTTGACGAGGCGATAGCGTCCTTCGCGGTCCTTGAGGAACATCACCGCCGGGCTGTAATCGGCGAACGCCACCAGCCGCGCCTCGCTCGCCTGCACCTCCTCGTGCGCGCGCTGGCGCTGCGCGGCGGCCGATACAACGTTCGCGACCGCCTGCAGGAATTCGGCATCGCCGGGCACGAAGTGCCTGCGCTCCGCGCTGTGCGCACCGAGCACGCCGTAGGGCGTTCGCTGGCCCGGGATCGTTACGCTCATGCCGCTGACGATGCCGTGCTCGTGCAGCATGCCGGTCCGTGGAAAGCGCTCCTCGCTCGCCAGGTCCTCGATCACGGCGGCGCGCCGCGGCTGGTTTGCCGCGTCGGGCGCCAGGTCGCTCGAATAGAGCGTATAGCTGATGATCGAGTTGGCGCGCAGCGGCACGGTAGCGCTGCCGACCATTCCCGGCTTCCAGCCGGTGCCGGCGACCAGCTTGAGCGCGTCGCCCGCGGGCAGCAGCTCGAGTACCCGCACGAATTCGGTCTGCAGCAACTCGCGGATCACCGCCACCGCGCGTTCCAGCACCGGCTCGACGCCGGTTTCGCCCAGCGCGAGCAGGCTGAGCTCGGCGAGCGCGCGCGAGCGCTCGAGCATGACCGCGACCCGCTGCTCGTTCTCGCGCTCCCGCTGCCGCGCCGTCATGTCGCGGGTCACCTTGACGAAGCCGCGCAGCCCGCCGCGCGCGTCGCGCAGCGCCGTGATCACCACGTCGGCCCAGAAGCGGCTGCCGTCCTTGCGCACGCGCCAGCCTTCGGTCCGGAAGCGGCCTTCGCGCTCCGCGCAGCGCAGGCCCTGCTCCGGCTTGCCGGCGTCACGGTCCTCGGGCAGGTAGAACAGCGCGATCGGCCGGCCCACGATCTCGCCGGCGCTGTAGCCCTTGATGCGCTCCGCGCCGTCGTTCCAGCTGATGACGCGGCCGCCGCTGTCGAGCAGGAAGATGGCGTAGTCGGTGATGCTTTGCACCAGCAGCCGGAACTGCTGGTCGGTGGGATCCGCCGCGGCGGCAATCTGCCCGGCTAGGTAGTCGTCAACTTCCATCCATCGGCTAGTTTACGCCGCCGCGTACTCGTGCAATCCGGATCTTTTTCAAAAATGTCTTCTGAGAAGCTCGAGCCCGACCGAGATCAGTGTCTTGGCCACGGCGGCGACGACGGCGGCCAGCAGCACCCCGATCAGCAAAAGAATCAGCCAGTAGACAGGCTCTCCCAGTTCGATCGAGAACGCCCGCCCGTCGATGCTGCCGTGCGCGGCCTCCAGCCTCCTGGCGCTCAGATCCACCAGACGCGAGACGAGCGCGATGCGCTTGGGGTCTTCGATCAAGAGATAGACGACCCAACCCGCATAGAGCGCTACGGCGCTCCCCGCCGCAACGCAGACGCACCCGACGGCGACCAGAGCACCGACCAGGTAGCGCATCACCGGTCGAGCACCGCGAAGAGAACCGGCGCCGCTAGCGCGAGGGGGATCAGCAGGAATGCGATCTTCGGCGCCACCAACGCCAGCATTGCCAGGGGCGCGGCCACGACCACCGCCGCCAGGATCCAGGGCACGGGAGGAATCGTCCCCATGTCCGCGCCGGTTTTTTTAGCCAGCCACCTCGCAAACGTTCCCTGCGCCGGCTTGGCGCGGCGCCGGAAGGCCTGCGCCAGGGCCCGGCTCTCGAGCCAGGAGAAAAAGACGTACAGCTGGACGAACAGGCTGCCGAGCAGGATGAAAGGCGCCAGGACAAACGCCGGCAGCGCGAGCCATGAGCCGCCTGCGGCGAGAAACAGGACCGTCGCCGCGGCGCAGGCAAGGCTGACCACGAGAATGACCAGGCCCACCGCCATCACCAGCCATATCCGCCTGAGAACGTAGAGCTTGAAGGCCTCTCCTTCCTGGAACCGGTGCACGAGATTGCGCGCCTCGCTCAGCGTCTCGGTCGGCAGATACTGGCGAATCAATTCCTGCACTGGGTCTTCCCGATCCCGGGTCGCCATGGCTTGAACTCCTGTCCGGAAGAGGAACCTAGCATACGGAATACCCGACACGATTACTGAGACTATTTCCGCACTTGGCCTCAGATGCGTAACATGCGCCCATGCCGGTAACCATCGACGACATCCGCGCCGCCGCGAAGCGCATCGCCGGCGCGGTCGAGCAGACGCCCTTCGTGCACAGCCGCACGCTCTCGAAGCTGACGGGCGCGGAGATCTTCCTCAAGTTCGAGAACCTGCAGTTCACCGCCTCGTTCAAGGAGCGCGGCGCGCTGAACAAGCTCTTGTCGCTGTCCGCGGCCGAGCGCAAGCGGGGCGTGATCGCGATGAGCGCGGGGAACCACGCGCAGGCGGTCGCGTATCACGCGGCGCGGCTGGGGATCCCGGCGGTCATCGTCATGCCGAAGGGCTCGCCCAACACCAAGGTCAGGAACACGCGCGTGCACGGCGCCGAGGTGGTGCTGGAGGGCGACTCGCTCGCCGACGCCGCGCGCCACGCCTTCGAGCGCGCGAAGCAGGACAACCTGGTGTTCGTGCACCCGTACGAGGACCCGCTGGTGATCGCCGGCCAGGGCACCTGCGCGCTCGAGATGCTCGAAGCGGTGCCGGATCTCGACGTGCTGGTGGTGCCGGTCGGCGGCGGCGGTTTGATCGCCGGGGTCGCCACCGCGGCGAAAAGCCTGAATGAAAAAATAAGGATCTATGGAGTGGAATCGAGAACCTATCCGTCCATGCACCAGCGGCTGACGGGGCTGCCGGTCCGGGTCGGCGGCGACACCATCGCCGAGGGCATCGCGGTGAAGGACGTCGGCGAGATCGGCTTTTCAATCATCAGCAGGCTGGTGGAAGAGATCCTGGTGGTCGAAGAGGAGACCATCGAGCGCGGCGTCGTGGCGCTGATCGAGATCGAGAAGACGGTGGCCGAGGGCGCGGGCGCCGCGGCGCTGGCGGCGCTGCTCGAGCATCCGCAGCGCTTCGCCGGCAAGCGCGTCGGCCTGCCGATCTCGGGCGGCAACATCGACAGCCGCCTGCTCGCCTCGGTGCTAATGCGGGGGCTGGTGCGCGACGCGCGCCTGGTCAGGCTGCGCGTGACGATGCCCGACGTGTCGGGCAGCCTGGCGAAGGTCGCGGCGCTGATCGCCGAGGCCGGCGGCAACATCGTCGAGGTGCAGCACCAGCGCATCTTCGGCACCTCGTCGGTGCGCAGCCCCGAGGTCGAGTTCCTGATTGAAACCCGCGACCTGGAACACACCGAGGCGCTGGTACAGGCGCTCAAGGGCAGCGGCGTCAAGGTTGCCACGTGGTTTTGAGATGAAGCGAATCCTGACCACCCACGTCGGCAGCCTGCCGCGCCCCAGGGACCTGCTCGACCAGATGAAGGAAAAGCTCGCGGGCAGGGCGCCCGGCGGTTACGACGAACGCGTGCGCCGTGCCGTTGCCGAGTGCGTGCGCAGGCAAGCGGAAACCGGCATCGACATCGTGACCGACGGCGAGCAGTCCAAGCCCGGCTTTTTCCTCTACGTGCGCGAGCGGCTGGAGGGCTTCGAGCCCCGGCCGCAGATGAAAAAGCCGTTCTTTCCCGCCGAGGTCAGCGCCTTTCCCGAGTACTACGCGGAATATTTCAAGCAGGCGATGATCGGCGGGTCGATCGCTCCCGTCGTGCCGCTGGTCTGCACCGGTCCGGTCAAGTACCGCGGCGAGGAGGCGCTCGCGCGCGACATCGACAATCTCAAGGCCGCCCTGAAAGGCGCTCGGCATCACGCCGCGTTCATGCCGGCGGTCGCGCCAAGCGGCGTCGGCTCGAACGAGTACTACCGCAGCGAGGAAGAGTTCTTCCATGCCGTCGGCGCGGCGCTGCGCACCGAATACCAGGCGATCGTCGACGCCGGCTTCCTGCTGCAGGTCGACGATCCGTTCCTCACCGAGATCTTTGCCGACCCCGCGCTCGACGCAAGACAGCGCCGCGCCCGGGCCGCGATGTACGTCGAGGCGATCAACCGGAGCCTGCGCGGGATTGCGGCGGAGAAGGTGCGCTTTCACACCTGCTACGGCATCAACCAGGGCCCGCGCATCCACGAGGCGGCGCTGTCGGAGGTCGTCGGCTACATGCTCAGGGTGAACGCCGGCGCGTACAGCTTCGAAGCGGCGAACCCGCGCCACGAGCACGAGTACCACCTGTGGGAGAAAGTCAAGCTGCCGAAAGGCAAGAAGCTCGTGCCGGGGGTGATCACGCACGCGAGCAACATCGTCGAGCATCCCGCGCTGATCGCCGAGCGCCTGGTGCGCTTCGCGAAGCGCGTCGGCCGCGACAACGTCATCGCGGGCGCCGATTGCGGCTTCTCGTCGCAGGCGACGTACCACACGGAGGTGCATCCGACCGTGGTCTGGGCGAAGTTCGCAGCGCTGCGCGACGGCGCGCGCCTCGCCAGCAAGCAGTTATGGTCGTGAAACC
>Ga0070697_100003484_pt1 | contig 12089 bp, 9 predicted proteins | sample KBSK1501metaG_FD_65475 | JGI IMG/M metagenome (GOLD analysis project Ga0070697, IMG submission 65475) | Corn, switchgrass and miscanthus rhizosphere microbial communities from Kellogg Biological Station, Michigan, USA - KBS K1-50-1 metaG | ecosystem: Host-associated > Plants > Roots >... | reverse complement strand
AACGCGACCTTTCCTGAGTCAGCTTGCAATTCGACGCGTAGATCAACCGAATAGTTGCCACTCCGGTAAAGAAGCTGGCGGGCCGAATTGCCGCTGCTGCGAATGCCACCGGGAAGCGGATTCACCAGGCTGTCGAAAGCAAGCTTCATCTGCTTAATGACCGACGTCCTGGACGGCCGCTGTAAAGCGAAGTGCGCATTCGCCGTTCGCAGGGTGCCGGCAGGAGGCTCATAGAGCCGCTCTCGAGCCGCACTGGCGGCGAATTCTGTCCAGGGATTCAGCATTGCTTTGCATTCGTCGCAACCTTCATCCAGGTGGTGCTGCATTTTAGATTTCTCTTCCGCCGAGTAGATACCGCGTGCAAAATCAATCCACTGCTGCAGCTTGAAATGCTCCATTCTTTTCTCCTCTGCCCAGGGGATTGATTGTCACGGATGGATTTCCAAACGTGGCGGGCCCTGAGGACAACCCGTTTCTCGGGTCTATGGATAAAGAGCGCTCAAGCCCTCAGAAAATATAGGGGTGTCGAAGATTTTCTAGTTGCCGGGTAAAGCCTTACCTACCAAGCAGAAAGGTGCCCAGTAAAACGGATGAGCTGCGGTTTTGCGCAGCTCCTGCATGGCACCCTGGAGGGCAAGGGCTTTGTTGCCGGATACGAGCAGGCGGCCATAGAACGAAGACATTAGCTGGGCGCTGCTCTGGTCGTCTACGTCCCAGAGGCTGAGCATCAGCGATTGTGCACCGGCGTGAATCAGGCCGCGAATCAATCCCAGCAGCTCATCGCCGACAGCCACCACATTGAGCCCGGTGGCACAACCGCTGAGTGTCACCAATTCGGCAGGAAGCCGCATTTGGTACAGGTCGTACAGGCTTAACTGACCATCGCCAAGGCGAATGCCAGAGAACAGGGGATTATCCTGCCGGAAAAAACCGTGGGTTGCGATGTGGATGAAGCGGCTCGTGGGTCCCAGTTCCCGCAGTTTCGCGAGCGTGGCGGCTTCGCCCAGGAAACTTTGCGCCGACGGCAGGGCTCGCGACACCGAGCGAATTTCGTCGGCGATGCATGGAGTCCTGGCATCAGGAACCCCCATAACCAGCGCACCAACGCCGGGGTTCCCTTTTTGACGCTGGCAGAGCGCATAGATGCTGCCGCTGGGCGCGTAGGAGACGGTGAAAGAGTCGATAAGATACTGCTCGCCGTCATAGAGAGCATGAAAGGGTAAGTGGTGCAGCATGTCATGCGGCGCAAACACCACATGTTCTGCTTTGAGTGCGGACGCAACCGGAGCCACAAGCTCCTGGTAGAGGCTGCGTAGATGTTCCTGGGTTGCGCGCAAGAGGGTGGATTCGTGCATGCGGTTGTAACCAGACCCCAGCCGCAGCTTCGAAAGCTGAAATTGCAGCAAGCGCAGGTGCTGACGAATGCGCGAAACAAGTGTGACTGGCACAATTTCCACGCTCTCGCGGGTCAGCATTGCCACCAGGATGCGCTCGCGCACGCGGAAGTAATCGAGCAGCATGACCCCGGGCGCCAGCGTACGCCGAATTTCCTTAATGGGCAGCGCGCCCGGCACTCCCAGAAAGCCGGCTTCGCTCGCTCTGCCGGGGGCTTCGCGCATGGCTCGCACAAATTCTTCTTCGCGAGCGCGCGCCTTGGCCTGCAACCCGGCGATTCGTTGCGGCGAATGCACCTCCGGTTTGAGCTGCTCCAGTTCGATGCGGTGGTAGTACCAGTTGAGTTCCTTGCGCAGGTCGGTGATCTTACGCACCAATTCACTCTGCCCAATATTGGTCGGCGGCGAATTCGAGGCCGACTTGAACATCAGTTCCAGTAAGCTGCGCGATTTCGCCTGTTCCACGTAGAGCAAGGCTTCTTCCGCGCCTCGCGAGCCAGGGTGACGCTGCAATGAAAGGTCGATCAGGGCTTCATAGACTTCAAACTTGTTCTTCATGAAGCCAATCTTGAGCTCTTCCCGATGCAGCGTACTCCGCAGCGTCTCCAGCGTCTGCCGGGCTGATTGATAGGAGTGGTATGCCTGCTCAGGGTTGCCGGAAAGCAGTTCCAGTTCGCCCATGAGGCAGCAGGCCTGGTAGTTCAGGATTGGGGAGGGCAGGCTGCGAGTGCGGTCGAGCGCTGCCGCGCAGTGTTGCAATGCTGACTTTAGGTCGCCGGTCTGTGAGTAAAGGCGGGCAAGCAACATCTCGGCGAGTACCGCTTTCCCGGGCAACACCGAATCGCGGAAGTGCTCGAGCGCAGAGAGGCACAGCCGCCGCGCTTCAAAATAGCGGCCTTCATTGAACAGCAGCAGCGCCTGGTACAGATCGATCAGCTGCGGCCACGCCCAGTTCTGTTCCGCCAAGAAAGCAGCTCTGGCTTTGCCGAAGATCTCAATGGCGCGAAAAACCTGCCCCTGCTGACCGAGCGCAATGGCCAGATTGGCCTGGCACTTGGCGCTCTCGTAACCCATCTTGAGCTTCTCGAAGAGCTGCGCGCCCTCGTGTGCCATTTGCCCGGCCTCGGTGCTCAAGTTCAGCTCCAGGTAGATCTCGGAAAGATCCATATGGCAGAGGGCAAAGTGGTATTGATCTCCGCTCTGGCGGCAATTCTCGCGGGCTGCGCGTAGCATCTCGATGGCGCGGCCATATTCCCCGCGCAGATAATAGAGCCAGGCGATGTTGTAGTCGGCCTGGCTCACGAGCAGCGGCATATGGTGCTGCTCGGCTACCTGTCTGGCTTTCTCATAGGTCGCCAGCGCGCGATGAAAATCGTTCATGCTGATCAGGCAGACCGCCATGTTGTGCAGGGCAACCGCCAGTCCTTCGGGATCTTGCTCAGGATTAGTGAGCAGGAGCCGGCATGCTGGCTCGTAGCAGTCGAGTGCCTCCTGGAAGCGATCCTGGCGATGGAAGATGTTTCCGGCGTTCAGTTCTACCCGCGCGAGGCGCCACTCGTTTCCCTCGGCCCGGAAAATAGCGCGAGCTTCCTCGGCAGCCGCGAAGGCCTGCTGGTATTCGCCCAGCAGTATGTGCGGTTGAATGGAAGCATTGAGCGCGCGAGCAATTGAAGTGCACTTCTTTAATGCGCGAAATCCTTCGACTGCCTGGTCATTGGTAGTGAGCGCAGCGCGATGGTCGCCTGTGAGATAGAGTGCGCTGCTTTTGGCCAGCAGGCTCTCTGCGACAAGTTCTCGGTCCGCCAGCTTGTGGGCCAGCGTGAGCGTGAACTCCGCGAGCGCCAGCGCTTCCTGAACTTCTACGCGGGCATGCCGTCGCACCAGGTCGGGCAACGATCGAACAACCTCCGCTTGCAAGAGCTCAGGATGGGCAGCCGCGAACTTCTGCCGCGCGGCTTCGTCGTGCAACTTCACCACGCTCGGAAGCAGATCCTCCGGAAAGCTCCCACTGCGCTTCTTCGTCGCCCCCGTCTTGCCCGTCATTTGAACCCTATTTCTTCCAGCCGGCGGCGCAGCTTGTCGAGACAGCGGCTGCGAATAAATCCGATGGAGCCGGTGGCAATCCCCAGTTCGCCGGCGACCTCGCTGTAGGGCCGGGGAGAAGTCTCGAAGAACAACATGTCTACGAGTTGGCGGCAGCGGGGAGACAGCTCGCGCAATGCCGCGCGGAGCATCTGTTCTTTCTGCACCTCTGCGAGGACATTGTCGGGCAGGCGCTCGCTCGCGGCCTCGGGCTCCGCTTGCGACTCGGGATCGACAAAACGATCAGCCTGACGCTTCCACTGGCTACATTTGTGCGCGGTCACTTTGATCAGCCAGCCCCCAATGGCCTGAGGTTTACGTAGCTCTGGCAGTCGCGAGATCAGTTCGGCGCATACCGACTGGAAGATATCGGAGGCATCGTCCTGAGAGAAGCCAAGCTTAACTGGGATGGAATAGATAAGATTCTTGTATCTGCCAATCAACGCGGCCCAGGCCTCTTCTTCTCCCTTCAAGCACTGCTGCACCAGCCGCGTGTCCGACCATTGCAACCTGGGATCAACCTTGGCCTTCTTGGTGCTGGCGCCGCTCATCGCTTAGTGGCGCGAATCCGGGCGGAAAAAGAGTTCATCCGCGTTCCACAATGTGTAATGGTCGAGAATGGCCGGCTGGAAATTTCCGATGCGCTCGCGCGCAGCGACCAGGATGTTCGGGCTTACCAGGCAGATCAGCGGAAGGTTATCGGCCACGAGTTGCTGCACCCGGTCGTAAAGGCGCTTACGCTCTTTGACTTTCAAGGTGGAGAGCTGCGTGCGCATTAATCGATCTATCTCCTCCTCCCACGGAGTCGCCGGCTTGCTTTCACCAAGGTCCCAGAGATGGTTGCTCCCGGAGGACAGCCAAACATTCATCTGCGGATTGGGATCAACGTCCCCTCCGCCCAAGGCAAGCACCGCGGCGTCGTAGTCATGGGTCTGGAAAACACGGTCCAGTAATGCGCGAAATTCGAGCGGGACAACCTGGACGCGCATTCCAAGCTGCTTGAGATCATCCTGAATGATGGTGGCTATTTGCGTGCGCTGCGCATTCGATGCGCTGCTGAGGATAGTGAATTCCACTGGCCGCTGGTCGCGATCGAGCAGGGTCCCGCTGGAATCCCAGGAGAAGCCCGCCGTTTTCAGCAGTTCGCGAGACTTATCCAGCGATTGCACCGGCTGCGCTATCGCCGAGTTGATCCAGAATTTGTTAGCCGGGGTTACGTGGGTGATTAGGGGCGTGCCCCGGCCGCGATAAACCAGTTTCACAATTCCGGCGCGATCGATCGCACTCGAAACTGCCTGGCGAAAACGAATGTCTTTGAACCAACTCTGCTTAGCCGCAGTTGTACTGTCTTTGGGGAGTACGGAATTCAGATTGAAAAACAGGAAGTTGTATTCCAGTCCCGGGCCCAGGTCGTGGACCTGGTAGCTGCGTGCCTGCTGATCTTTTTCGAGAAGCGCGTAATTTTCTGCGCTCACGCGGCTTAGAACGTCGGTATCGCCGGCTTGGAAGCGGATTACCTGGGCATCTTCACTCGACACCATGAGGAAGACAACTTCATCCACGTAGGGAAGCCGCTGCCGGTTGGCGTCGACCTTCCAGTAGTACGGGTTGCGCTCGAGCACCAGCCGCTGGCCTGCGACGTATTCCTTCAGCCGAAACGGGCCCAGTCCCACTACTTCTGCGGGAGCAGCAGCCAGCGTCCACATCTGCGCGAACCGGCCCTCCTGGTAGGGTTTCTCGAGAATGTGCCTCGGCAAAATGGCTACGCTGTCAAACAAGCGCTCGGCCGCCGCGTAAGGCTGCGCGAGCTCGAAGCTTACGGTTTCGGAATCCAGCTTACGTACTGCGATCGGCTTTCCGCCGACGATAAGCAGATCGCGTTGCGGAGAGTGCAGGTTCTCGTCGAGGTACACCTGGAAGCTGAACACGACATCGTCAGCGGTGAAGTCATGCCCATCCGAGAATCGGATTCCGCGGCGCAGTTTCAACGTGTAGTGCAAGCCATCGTGCGAAACCTTCCACGATTGCGCTAGTGCGGGCTCGCTCTGCTGTGAAACCCGATTGATGTGAACTAAGTCCCCAACCATGCGGCCGATAACATCGCGAGAAGGGCCATCGACCGCGCTCACCGGATTCAGGGTTTTGGGCTCGGCACGCAGAGCCACAACCAGCCTGCCGCCGTATTTGCCGGTCTCGTGGACGCTCTTGAGAAGATCTTCCCCACGAGAAAGAGGCTGCGGAGGCGTAGCCGCTGCGCAACAGCAGACAGCCAAAGCCAGCGCGCCTAACAAGCGGGCGAACCAATGATTCATGATGGAGAACGCGTTTTCTGGGGGGATCTAGCCGTCTAGAAGATGGCTGATTTTACCCGCTCTTGCACGGCCCCTGCCAGAGAAAAGTAGGCCAGGAAGACGGGTACTAAAGTCAGTCCCGGCAGGAACATCCACCAGTACGACCTAAGGACGTAATACTGCTGCAGGCTGGCCAGCAAGTTGCCCCAACTGGGGAGAGGCTCCGCTACGCCAAGCCCAAGAAATGAGAGCGTAACCTCGGCGAGAATATAGACGGGCACCAGCAGCGCCGCCTGAGTCAGTACCACGCTCAGCGCTTGCGGCAGAATGTGCCGTCGCATCAGGTAAAAGTCTGACGCTCCAAAACTTGCCGCCGCGCGAACGTAATTGCTCTCCTTGGCGCTCAAAACGATTCCGCGCACCAACCGCGCCGGACGCGCCCAGCCCACCAAACCAATCACTGCAATCAGCAGTAGGAATGCGTTTGCGGGCGGGATATGGAGGGGCAGGAAGGCGCGAACCGCAAACAAAAGATAGAGCCAGGGTAAGGCGATAAAGAGTTCGGCTAATCGCATGATGCCCTCATCAGCCCACTTGCCGTAATAGCCGGCAACGGTTCCAAGGCATGTGCCCCAGAATAGTGAAAGCGCCGTTGCAATCAGCCCGGCAAACAGCGAGATCTGCCCGCCGTATAGGATCCGTGAAAACTGGTCGCGGCCGAAGGCATCCGTGCCCATCAGGAACACGCGGCCAGCCTCAACTCCGAACAAGTGCCGCCGTGTGGGCGCCAGGTTGGCGAGACGGTACTCCTCGCCCATAACCAAAAAGCGCAGAGGATAGATCTTGCTGACATCTTCCTTATAGGCGCCGGAGCCTTCTTCGGCGACGGCATAGACAAATGGCCGCCAATGCCAGCCCCCATGAGAATCGATGAAGTGAATACGCGTGGGTGGCGCAAACGGAAACGCGCGGTTTTGCGTTGAGTAGTGATACGGCGCAAAGAACCCGGCGCACACCACTACTAAGTGCACCGCCGCCAGAAAGCCGAGAGCAATCCAAAATTTTCGCGAAGCCTTCATGCGGCCTCCGAGCGGATTCTGGGGTCAGACGCAAAAAGCAGGAGATCGGCAATAAGAGTGCCGCCCACCAGAAACATGGTCGAGAACAGCACAGCGCCAATCACAACATAAAGGTCCCGGCTCAGGATGGCCTCGAGCAACAAGGGTCCGATTCCGGGCCAGCTCATCACCACTTCGATCAGTAAGGAACCGCTTAGTAGTCCGGCCAAAGAGAATCCGAACAGTCCGATCAAGGGATTCAGGGCGGCGGGCAGGGCGTGAATGAAAAGCAGGCGCTGCCGCGCGATGCCATGTGAACGGGCTGCTTGCAGGAAAGGCGCGCGCAACACTTCGATCATGGTGGCCCGTACGTGGCGCACCAGCGTGGGCAGGCTGCCTAACACCAGCGCCGTCACTGGCAATATGAGATGGCTCGCCAGGTCCTTGAACTGCCCCCAGCGGCCCATCTCGGCAAAGTCACGCGACATCATGCCGCCAGTAGGGAAAAGGCCGGTCCGCACCGCGAGCAGAAGAAATGCCAGCGCCAGCAGAACATCAGGAACCGCCAGCAGCGCCGTGGTTGCGGTAGTGCAGGCACGGTCCGCAAACCGGCCTGGCTTTGCGGCGCTCCACACCCCCAGCGGGATCGCCAGGAGCCACGCGGCAAGAGTCGCGAGTGTCGTCAGCAGCAGAGTGTTTCTTGCTCTCACTCGCAAGAGCGGAGCCACCGGTGTGTTGTATGCGAACGAAAAACCAAACTCCCCTCGAGCGGCGGATTTCACCCAATGGAGATATCGGGCGGCAAATGGCTTGTCTAATCCATATTGGCTGCGTAGTCCCGCCAATGTCTGCGGCGAGATCTGCGGATTCAAGCGCATCTCCGCCAGGTAATCGCCGGGTGCAAGCTCAGTGAAAAGGAATGACAAAAGCGATACGCCGATCACGAGAAAAACTGCCTGCACGATGCGTCGCGCCAGATATCGCACGGCTAACTACGTCCTGCCGCGGAAGCGTTTTCCAGTAAGGGCATGGCCCGAAGCATTGCCAGCGTCTGCGGATGTTGGGGTTCAGTGAAGAGCTTCAGAGGGGAGGCCTGCTCGACGATCCGTCCCTTATGGAGAAGGACAACATGGTCGGCAATCTCTCCAACTAGAGCAAGGTCGTGCGCGATAAACAAGTAGGTTAGCGAGTAGCGGCTCTGGAGGTTGGCCAGCAGTTCGAGTATTTGGCCTTGAATGGAGAGATCCAGGGCAGAGAGGGCTTCATCGAGAATGATCAACTCAGGCTTCAGGGTGAGGGCTCGCGCAATCGCTATGCGCTGGCGTTGGCCGCCGCTGAACTCCATTACTGATCGGATTCCGGCGTCGGGAGCGAGCCCGACTTGCTCCATTAATTCTTGTGCCCGCTGCTGCCGTTCACTCTTGCTGCCCACATTCTGAATATGCAGCGGTTCGGAAATTACCTGCAAGGCCGAGAATCTTGGATTGAATGACGTGGTTGCGTCCTGAAAGAGCAACTGCACGGCGGGGCGAACCTTGCGGACCTCGGGCTTAGTAAGCCGCAGCAGATCGCGCCCGTGAAACATTACTTCTCCCGAATTCGGCGTTTCGAACAGCGCGATGCACTTGGCCAGGGTGGACTTGCCTGAGCCCGATTCACCCACGATGGCAAAGGTGCTGCCGGCAGGAATGCTGAAATTGATCTGCTGCAAAGCGGGAATCTGAAAACTTTTGCGAGAGAACCATCGGTGCTGAGTGTAGGTCTTGTTTAAGTTTCTTATGGCCAGCAGCGGTTGCGTAGCAGGCACGTCCTCAGCAGCCACCGTATTTGAAGCAGCGCACATGCCGTGAAGGATTGGGCTTGAAGTCCTCGAGTGCGCGAATCGTACATATTTCCATGCGGTCGGGGCAACGAGATTCGAAGGCACATCCCAGGCTGACCTTGCGCATATCGGGCGGGCTTCCCGGAATGTAGGCCCGGTGTTTGCGCTCAGCCCCGGGTCGCGCGGGCACGCACTCGAGCAAAGCTCGCGTGTAGGGATGAAGAGGCTCTGCCAACACGCGAGCGGCCGGTCCTTGTTCCACGATTTCTCCTGCGTACATGACCAGAATGCGATCGCAGATTTTTCCGAGGATCGCAGGACTATGGCTGATGAACAAAAACGCGCTGCCCAACTCGTGCTTCAAGCGCAGGAACAGCTCCAAAATTTCGGCTTGGGTCACCGTATCAAGCGAGGCGGTGGGCTCGTCCGCGATCACCAGGGGCGGCCTGCATGCCAGTGCCTGTGCCATTGCTACCCGCTGCCGTTGCCCGCCGCTCAGTTGATGAGCATAGGCTGCTGCAATACGGTGCACATCGCTCAAGCCCACCGTCGCCAGGATGGCTTCAACTTCGTTCTGCCAATTTTTTCCACGATTATTGTTCTTATGGGCCCGCAAGACTTCCTCAATCTGCCGCCCAACGGTTAGCACCGGATTCAGTGCCAGCGTCGGCTCCTGCGAGATGAGAGCGATTTCGGCGCCGCGGATGTTTTCCAACTCCCTCTCGGTTAACCGCAACAACTCGCGATCACGGAGAAGGATCGATCCCTGGCAAGTGGCGGTTGCAGGAAGAAGTCCCAGCAGCGAGAGCGCGGTGGTGGTCTTACCACACCCTGACTCGCCCAGCAGACCGACGATCTCGCCCGGCGCAATTTGAAAGTGGACGCCGCGAACCGCCGCCAGCGGCGACCCGTTGGCCGGGAAATTTATTCGAAGGTCGCGGACTTGAAGCAGATTCATCGAAAGTTCGGGAGGGCTGACGAATTCTGCCGCAAGGCTTCGAGTCCGGCAAGCAATCTTTGGAAGTTTTGCACAGAAAGCGCGAGCAATTCCGTTAACAAACTGGCCCGTCGTCCGTATAATCGAGACGTTTTGAACGAATTCCTCTGGTCATAAAAAATTCTTCGAGGAGAGATCAGAAATGATTGGTCGCCTACAGGTTCTTGGTTTTTTTCTCGCTGGTGTCCTGATCGCCGTGACTGCTACACCGTTGGTAGCGACGGAAACTCACGTTGTAAGCGCGGCCGATTTGCGGAAAGAGATGGTTTCTGCATCCCAGGTGAAGCACCACAACCTGGAAACTCTTCAAGCGTTTGTTTCCTCCGAAATGGCGCAGAAGGCGCTTAAGAGCGCGAAGATGGATCCGCAGCAGGTCAAGACGGCGATTTCTATGCTGACCAGCGAGGAATTGGCCGAACTGGCGCCCAAGGCTGAGAAGGCGCAGGCTGATTTTGCCGCTGGCACGCTGAGTGAGCGCGACCTGATCATCATCCTTATAGTCATCGCGGTTATTGTTCTCATCATTGTTGCGGTCCGGTAAAGCTGCCGTGCTACTGCGCGCCACGACATTACTCGTTTTCCTGCTGCCGGCCTGCAGCGTACTGCTTGGGGCCGAGCCGACCGGGGTCTGGCTGGATGTTCCCTTCGTAAAGCAGGAGAAGGAAGGCTGCGGGGCGGCCAGCGTAGCGATGCTTATGCAGTACTGGTTGCAGCAGCAGGGGAAGGCGCCGACCGAGAGCGCCGATGCGGCGAACATCCTGAAGAAACTCCATTCCATACAGGGTAAAGGCATCTTCGTCAGCGACCTCGAGCGCTATCTGCACCAGCAGGGCTTCGAAACGTTTGCCTTTGCAGGAAACTGGGAGAGCGTCGGCAAGCACCTGCACAAAGGCCGGCCGCTGATCGTGGCCACACAGGAAGGCGGCATCAATGAGCCGCTGCATTATGTGGTGATGACCGGCATTGATCCGGGCCGCCGGCTGATAAGCGTGAATGATCCGGCGCGCCGCAAACTGCTTAAATGGGACCGGGCTACATTTGAAAAACAGTGGAGCGCTGCCGGCTACTGGACGTTGTTAGTTGTACCGCAACATCTGGAGCGCTGATCCGCCTCTTCGCGTTTGCCTTTACAGTCATATGCGCCATCGCCGGCGCCTGGGGACAGTCCCTGCCGGCAGACCCCATCGCACTCGCCAAACAACTTTCAGAACAACAGCGTTGGCAGGAAGTGGTCGGGTTAGCCGAAGCCACATCGCCGCGCTCTGCTGACCTCAACTACTACTATGGCATCGCGCTTGCCCAACTGGGGCGGCTCGCGGAGTCGCGCCAGGTATTGGTGGCGGGCCGTCGGGCAAAGCCGCGTGATAAGCGCTTTCTGCTCGAGCTTGCCGGCGTGGAATTCAAGCAGAAGGACTACATCCACGCGGCCAAGTGGCTGCATCGCGCTTTGCGCCTCGATCCGAGCGATGCGTACGCGAACGATTTTCTGGGCAGCATTTATTTCCTCGAAGGCAATCTGGAAGCGGCGCTGAAATACTGGAACCGCGTCTCGCGCCCAATGATCGCTGACGTGAAGCTCGAACCCGAGCCACGTGTGGATCCGGTGTTGCTTGACCGCGCGTTTGCCTTTGCGCCGGCTTCTATCTTGCGATTGCCGGACCTGCTGACCAGCCAAGCGCGCGTGGGGGGCCTGGAAATATTTCCTGGTTATGTTTTTGGCCTCAATGCCCGCGATGATGGCAGGTTCGACCTGATATTTCGCGGCCAGGAGCGCAATGGCCTCGGTCCAAACAAATGGGCGGGCTTGCTTTCATTTTTTCGCGGAGTCTTTCAGCAGACTGTCTATCCCGAATATTTCAACCTGAACGGCTCAGCCACCAATCTCGAATCGCTGGTGCGTTGGGACGCGCAGAAGCGCCGGTTGGTAGCGTCTGTCTCCGGTCCGTGGCACCGCGATGCTAAGTGGCGCTATCGTATTGGCACCGACCTGCGCGATGAGAACTGGGACATTCGCACTTTGTCCACCGATAACGCCGCACAACTGGCGGCGTTGAAGCTGCGCAAACAGAGCGTCAGCGCCGGCATTGCCGAGTTTTTAAGCGGCCGCTGGAGCTGGTCAACCGCGGTCGAGGCTTCGCATCGCACTTTTACCGATGTGGCCGCAGGAACGCTCTCACCAACGCTGCTCTCGCCTGGCTATCAACTGAAGCAGCTCACCAACGCCACTTACCAGTTATGGCGCGTGCCCGAGCGGCGTTTTACTCTGACCAGCGCGGCCTCCTCCGAACTGGCGCGCCTCTGGTCGGAGCCGGGGCACGCCTTCGCCAAGCTGCAAGGGTCGGTGGCGGCGAACTGGTTTCCGCAAGCGCGCGGCAACGATTACGAGACCGAGTTGCGCCTGCGCGCCGGGGACACTTTCGGTGAAAGCCCGTTCGATGAAATGTT
>Ga0070697_100003483_pt1 | contig 12091 bp, 8 predicted proteins | sample KBSK1501metaG_FD_65475 | JGI IMG/M metagenome (GOLD analysis project Ga0070697, IMG submission 65475) | Corn, switchgrass and miscanthus rhizosphere microbial communities from Kellogg Biological Station, Michigan, USA - KBS K1-50-1 metaG | ecosystem: Host-associated > Plants > Roots >... | reverse complement strand
AAGGAAATGTACCCGGCGCAGGCGACGACGAGCTAGGTCACGTTCGTAACCCGCAAGGGTAATATCCGGACGTTCGGAATCGGGCTGAAATCGAAGCTGCTCATCAACAGTCGAATTCCCAACTGGTTCCACGCGGCGATTCCCCAAGTGAGTAATTGCAGTAAGCCTGATCGCGCTAGCCGATCTTTTTAACCCTGCGTCCGCCGGCCTTAGCGTAATTCTCAAGTCGGCGTTTGATGACGCCTCGAATACGCTCCTGTTCGTGGCGGGCAAGTTCCAAGGCTTTAGCGGCTTTGTCGGTGGCTGAGAGCGCAGCGTCGGCCAGCTCCAGCCAGCGCGCGGTATAAGCAGTGAGTTCCTCTTCTTCCCTTTGGCGTCTGGACTTCGGCATTTGGAGAACGTCGGCCAAGGTCGGGGGAACCTCGCGCCTTTAGAATGTCCGCCATATTACAAAGGTTGGACTTGGGCGTTCGATAGGGGACATAGGGTATTACTGGATAGTTAGTATGCAGCAGGATTCCCCAATGGTTAGTTGCCAGCGGCCAGAACGAACTAGGCGAATCGGTCTATTGAAGCTTCAGAATAGCGTTCTGTATGCGGGCCAACGTCGTCTCGCGGCCCAGGACATCCAAAGTTTCAAATAATGGCGGCGCATTTTTGCGTCCGCAGACCGCGACGCGGATGGGCTGGAACATCTGGCCGGGCTTGATTCCCAGTTCCTGGGCGGCGGCGCGCAGGGTGGAATCCAGGGCGTCGTGGGTGAACTCGGTCTGGGCGAGCAGGTCGCGGGCGCGGTTTAGGACTTTGAGGGCCAGGGTGGCGTCGCCTTTTTGTGGGATGAGTTCGGCAGGGTCGTAGGGAGGGAGTTCGTCCACGAAGAAGAAATCGGCGGCGGTCAGGACGTCGCGGAGGAGCTTGATGCGCTCGCGGATTAGCAGGGTGATTCGTTGTAGCTTTTGAGGGTCTATGCGGTAGCCGGCGGACTGGACGATCGGTAACAGGCGTTGAGTGAGATCGTCGATGGGGAGGGCTCGGATGTGTTCGGCGTTTAGCCATAGGGCTTTGGGGTCGAAGGTTTCTTCGGGGTAGAGGGTGGCGTCGGTGGCGGCGTAGGGGAGATCAACTGCGGGTGAGTCAAAGGCGGCGGACGAGGGCGTCCGCCCCACACTTTCTTTTTCCTTAAAATTCACCGCGGCGTTGGCGCGGTTGATTCCTTCCAGGGAGAAGACTTCCACCAATTCTTGGCGGGTCATTTGTTCGCGATCGTTTTTGGGGGACCAGCCCAGGAGGCATAGGAAATTTATGAAGGCTTCGGGGAGGAAACCGGCGTCACGATACGTAGTCACGCTGACGACAGGGCCGTGACGGCGTTTGGAGAGCTTGGTTCCGTCGGGGGCGACCAGCAGCGGGAGGTGCGCGAACTGGGGCAGGGGGGCGCCGGCGGCGTCGAAGATCAGAATGTGTTTGAAGGTGTTGGAGAGATGGTCCTGGCCGCGGATTACGTGAGTGATGCGCAGGTCGGCGTCGTCGGCGCAGGTGGCGAGGTGATAAGTGGGCATGCCGTCACTGCGCAGGAGGGCGAAATCTTCGATGTCGGCAGTGGACTTGGCTTGGTCGCCGTAAACGGCGTCGGTGAAGCGGATTTCGCGGTCGGATTCGCGGGGGACACGGAAGCGGAGGGCAAAAGGCTCTCCGGCGGCGGCGCGCCGGTCGCTCTCGGCTTGCGGGAGGTTACGCATTCCAGGGTTGAATAGCCAAGTAGCGCCGGATCTCTCGCTATCACCGGCGTGCGCGGGGGTGAAATCGCGGTAGGCCAGGCCTTTTTTGAGGATTGTCTCCGCCATTTGGTGATGAAGATTCAGGCGCTCGGATTGTTTGTATTGTTCGTCCCAGTTGAGATTGAGCCATTGCAGGCCTTCGAAGATCGAGGTCAGGGACGCGTCGGTATTGCGTTCGACATCGGTGTCGTCGACGCGGAGGATCATGGTGCCGTTATTGTGGCGGGCGTAGAGCCAATTGAAGATGAAAGTGCGGGCGCTGCCAACGTGCAGAAAGCCGGTGGGGGAGGGGGCGAAGCGGACTCGGGGTGGATTGGTGGGGGAATCGGTCATAGGTGGGTAGTTAGGGTAATCGGAGTCTCGATGTTACGGGTCGAGGAAAAGGAGCGTCAAGGTCGCGGCGGCTAAGTTATTTTGCCCCCCAGGAATCGCCGGTAAGATCGGGAAGGACACGACTTCAGTCGTGCCGGTAAGATCGGGAAGGGCACGACTTCAGTCGTGCCGATAAGGCCGCAGAATACGGCTTTAGCCGCTGAGGTCCGCTTGCGGCCTGCACTGCGCTCGCCCGGGGCAGGCAAAACAAAGTGACCGAAGTCCCGGAGGGCGGCACTCTCCTATTAAAGCATCGCGAAAAACAACAAAACGCCTTAAACCGGCACGCTCGTCTTCCTTGCCGGACTAAAGAACGGCAGCTTCGCCACTCTTGCCGTCACCCGTTGCCGCATCGCCTCAATCGTAATTTCCATCTGCAACTTCGTATCAACTTTTGAATGCTCCGTATCCACGCTGGCCAACGCAATCATCTTCTTCAACAGCGGAGACCACGTCGTCGAGGTCGCCTTTCCCACCTGCTTCTCTCCAAGATAGACGGGCACATGCACGCGCGAAGCCTGGGTGGGCGCCGCCGGCGTAAGACCAAATTTCTCGTACCGCGCTTCCACTTCTGTCCAATCGATTTCCAATCCAACCAACTGTCGCGGCACACCATGCTTTTGAGCTTCTGCCAGCGCTGAACGTCCGACAAAATTCTCTTTCTCCAGATGCACCATTTTTCCAAAGCCCAACTCATACGGAGAATATTTCTGCGAAGCGATCAACGCCTTCTTGCTGCTGTTGTAGTCCACCTCGATCAACAGTAACCCCGCCTCGATGCGAGCCACATCCAGAGCCAGCATGCCCGCGGCTTGGATATCAAATCGTTTGCCGACGTCCATGAGCGCGTCCCATACTTTCACCGCGTCATCCCATGACACCCAAATCTCATAACCCAGATCGCCCGTATAGCCCGTTCGTGAGATGTCTACTGGAACTCCGGCGATTTTCCCCTGCGTCATGCGGAAGTATTTCAGATTGGCAATCTCGGCCTCCGCGGCCGCCTTCAGCAGTTTGCCCGACGTGGGGCCCTGCAACGCCAGCGCTGCAATTTTTTCTGAAATATCCTCGACGCGCACATCCATATTGAGTCCGTTTTGTCGAAACCAGCGCAGGCTGGGATCGGCAGCAGTCCAGCGATATTTATTTTGTTCCAGCCGCGTAATCGTGCCGTCGTCAATCACCTTGCCCTGTTCATCGCACCAGCAGCAGTAAATCACTTGCCCCACCGCCACTTTGTTAATGTCTCGCGTAATGACGCGGTTCACCAGCTTGGTCGCATCTTTTCCAGTGATCAGATATTTGTACAGCGGTGTGATATCAATCAGCGCAGCCGCATTGCGAATGGCGTTGTACTCGTGGTCATGGTGCACTTCATACACGCTGACCGTGTAATAGCCCGACCACTCGCGGTAATTCAGGCTCTGACACAGGGCGAACGTCCGATCGTGAAACGCGGTTCCGACAGGCAAGGTGGATCCCCTCTCGACGACTTTCGTACTACTCGAGCCGGATTATATGCAGTGGCGCTACGAAGCAGCAAATCGGGGAAATCAGCATTTAGCACTTGGCACTTGGCACTTAGCATTTGGCCCCTCGACTGTTGCGCCGGTCCACGGCAAAGGCCACACCGATTCGGTTAAGCGAGCAGACAAAAAGCTAACTCCCCAGTAGAATGTGAATTCAATTTTTCCGCTCACATTCACTCCAAGTATTGACTGAATGCTGATTGCTGATTGCTGTGTGCTGATTGCTGAGTGCTGACTGCTTCACCTATGGCTTCTAACGGCTCAAGATACGATGTCGTCGTAATCGGCGGTGGCCACAACGGCCTGGTGAATGCCGCTTACCTGGCGCGTGCCGGGAAAAAAGTTCTGGTGCTTGAACGCCGCCACGTTCTCGGTGGAGCTGCCGTCACGGAAGAAGTCTTCCCGGGATTCAAATTTTCCGTGTGCTCTTACGTTGTATCACTGCTGCGGCCAGAAATCATTCGTGACCTCGACCTTCCCCGTCACGGCCTCGAGATCCTTCCCCTCGACGGCACTTTCACTCCCATGCCCAACGGTGATCATTTGTGGCGCGTCAATGATCATGGCAAGACTCATCGCGAGATCGCGCGTCATTCCAAGCTCGACGCCGAAGCTTACGATGAATTTGGCAAAGCGATGCAGGCGATGTGCCGCTTCGTTAAGCCCATTCTCAGCATGGTCCCGCCCGATCCCGCGACGCTGAATCCCAAAGAATTGATGAAGCTGCTCTTCATCGGACGCCGTTTCCAGGGCATGACCAGCGAGGACAAATACAACCAGGTGCAGTTGATGACCATGAGTGCGATCGATTTTCTCGATCAGTGGTTCGAGACCGACGTGCTCAAGGCCACGATGTCCGCGTCGGGAATTATCGGCACATTCCTCGGTGTGCGTTCTCCGGGAACCGCGTACGTGCTGCTGCACCACTACATGGGAGAAATCGACGGCGCGTTTCGCTCCTGGGGATTCGCTCGAGGCGGAACTGGTGCCATCTCCAATGCCATCGCCGACGCAGCCCGCGAAGCTGGAGCGGAAATCCGCACCGAAGCAGGTATCGCTCAGATTATCGTGAAGGCCGGCAGAGCTCGTGGCGTAGTGCTGGCCAATGGTGACGAAATCGAAGCGGACATTGTGTCATCGAGCGTCGATCCTCGGCTCACCTTCATTCAATTCATCGAGAACGGAAATCTTCCCAATGCCTTTCTCGATGAAGTCCGCCGCTACAAGTTCCGTGGCTCCTCCGGCAAAGTAAACCTGGCGCTTGACCGGCTGCCAAGTTTCACCTGCATGCCTGGCCCAGGCGCGCACTTGCGTGGCGCGATTTCAATTTCGCCCAGTGTCGAATACATGGAGAAGGCATACGACGACGCCAAGTATGGCCAGTACTCCCGGCGTCCCTATATTGACATGGTAATTCCAACGCTGACCGATCCTTCCGTGGCGCCTCCGGGCAAGCATGTGATGTCGTGCTTCGTGCAGTACGCGCCATACAAGCTGCGTCCGGGAATGAACTGGGACGATCAGAAGGAAGCGTTCGGCAACAACGTCATCGACACCATCGCTGAGTACGCGCCCAACATCAAGAACATCATTCTGCACAAGCAAGTGCTCACCCCGCTGGATCTGGAGCGGGACTTCGGTCTGAGCGAAGGAAATATCTTCCAGGGCGAACTTTCGCTCGAGCAGCTTTTCTTTCTTCGCCCAGTGCCGGGATACGCCCAGTTCCGCACGCCCATCAAAAATCTTTATCTGTGCGGATCGGCCACCCATCCTGGCGGTGGAATCATGGGCGCCCCTGGACGCCTCGCCGCGCTCGAAATCCTGAAAGATTTTAAGGGAGCGGCTTAGCTCATGGCCGACCGGCGGGTGGTCATCATCGGCGGCGGACATAATGGCCTGATTACCGCGTTTTACCTGGCTAAAGCCGGGTTTAAGCCGTTAGTTTTGGAACGCCGTTCGCAGGTCGGTGGCGCCGCCATCACCGACGAATTTCATCCAGGCTTCCGCTGCTCTACGCTGGCACACGCTGCTGGCCCCATCCGTCCGGATATTCTTCGCAGCATGCAACTCGCTAAGCATGGACTCAAACTGATTACGCCGGAAGTTGCAGTGGTCGCGCTCTCACCCGAGGGCCGCGCCTTACATCTCTACAACGACACGAAGAAATCTGCCGAGGAGATCACAAAGTTCTCTCCGAAAGATGGAGCCAGATATTCCGAGTTTCAGGAAGCGCTCAGACAAATGGGCCGCGTCATCGCGAAAGCATTGGTCCTGGCTCCGCCTAACATTGACAATCCCAACCGCGGCGACTTGTGGGGCATGCTTCAGACTGGACGTGCCATTCGCAACTTGGGCAAGAAGAACATGTATCGCTTGCTTCGCTGGGGCCCCATGGCAGTCGCAGATCTGGTGGCAGAATTTTTCGATACTGAGCTTCTGCGCGCAACCATCGCTGCTCGCGGAATCTTTGGAACGTTCCTTGGCCCGTGGTCCGCAGGCAGCAGTTTGGTTCTTCTCATCCGCGCCGCCGGTGACGTGCATCCTGCCGGCTCATCCACCTTCGCGTTAGGCGGGATGGGCGCAATGACGCAAGCCATGGCGTCCTCTGCGCAGAAAGCCGGCGCCGAGATCCGTACCGATGCTGAAGTAATCGAAGTTCGCGTAAAGGATGGCTCAGCCACCAGCGTCATACTTTCCACGGGCGAAGAGATCAGTGCCGAGGCGATCGTATCCAATGCTGATCCCAAGCGAACTTTGCTCAAGCTCGTGGACCCGATTCATCTTTCTCCAGATTTTGTGATGAAGCTTCAGCACTATCGCATGCCGGGCACAGTTGGGAAGGTAAACCTTGCTCTGGCGGGATTGCCGAAGTTCACTGCGCTGAATGGTGGCAATGATAGCGACGCTTTAACCGGTCGAATTCATATCGGGCCTGAAATCGATTACCTGGAACGCGCATTCGACGAATCCAAGTATGGAAACTTTTCGCGCCAACCTTATCTGGAAATCACATTTCCTTCCGTGACCGATCCCTCGCTGGCTCCGGCCGGAAAGCATGTGATGTCCATTTACGTGCAGTACGCTCCCTACAAATTAAAGGGGGGCGATTGGGAGAGCCAGCGCGTGGCGTTGGGCGACGCCGTCGTGAAGACGCTGACCCAGTATGCGCCCAATCTTCCCGAGCTGATCCTGCGCCATCAGATCATCACTCCCCAGGATTTGGAAGATACTTATGGCCTCACCGGAGGTCACATCTTCCACGGCGAACTGGCGCTCGACCAATTCTTCACCATGCGTCCGCTGCTGGATTGGGCTCGTTATCGTACCCCCATCGGCCACTTATATTTGTGCGGCTCCGGTACGCATCCCGGTGCAGGTTTAACCGGCGGCTCCGGCGCGAATGCCGCGCGTGAAATTCTGAAGGACTTGCGGGGATAAGGGTGGCGCAGCAGGTTTTGGGTAGCGCAGGTTTTGGGTGGCGCAGGTTTTGAGTGGCGCAGGTTTTGAGTGGCGCAGCGCTTCAGCGCTGCGATCAGCAGATGTAAACAGGACGGCTTTAGCCGCTGAGGCGGGCATCAAGGCAAAACTCAAAGCTCATGAAGAACTCCGCCATCCTCCTCACCTCTTGTCCCGACCAGAAGGGTATTGTCGCGGCCCTCTCCGACTTCGTCTTCCGCCACAACGGCAACATCCTGCACGCCGACGAACATGCCGACGAAAATTCGAATCTCTTCCTCATGCGAGTAGAGTTCGATCCCAAAGATTTTGATATTGATCTTGCCGATTTTGCAAAACACTTTTCTCCGATTGCGGAAAAGTTCGACATGAAGTGGCGGCTGGCCCGCTCGAATGTTCGTCAAAAGATGGCGATTCTAGTCTCCAAATATGATCACTGCTTAGTGGATCTGCTCTACCGTCACAAGAGCGGCGAGTTGGCTTGCGAAATCCCACTTGTCATCTCCAACCATCCTGACAACCGACCAATCGCCGACTTTTACCAGATTCCTTTCTTCGAAGTTTCTGTCACCAAAGAAAACAAGAGCGAAGCGGAACAGAAAATCCTCGGATTGCTCAAGCAACACGATCCTGATTTCATCGTCCTGGCGCGCTACATGCAGATCCTGTCCAATGATTTCGTCAATGAGTACCCTCACCGCATCATCAATATCCATCACTCCTTCCTGCCTGCATTCGTGGGCGCCAAACCCTACCACCAGGCATTCACCCGCGGAGTTAAGTTGATTGGAGCGACCAGCCACTATGTAACCGACGTGCTCGATGACGGCCCCATTATCGAGCAGGACGTAGTCCGCATCTCCCACCGCGACTCGCTGGACGACTTGCTGCAAAAAGGCCGCGACCTGGAGAAGGTTGTCCTCTCCCGCGCCGTTCGCTGGCATATCGAAAATCGCGTTCTGCTCTATGGGAACAAGACTGTGGTCTTCGATTAGCCTTTGGCACTCATTGTTACTTTAGTGTCCCGACTTCCATCAGACTCTTGTACCGAAACCCAGCTTGGTTTTTACTAGAGTAGCCGCCTTTAGTGCCAGTTCATCTTTCGCGGGGAGTCGTTCACAGGAGCCGAGTTTGGTTGAAGATCCGAAGTGGGAGCTTGCCATTCTGGCCACCGTGCAGGGCTTCTATGAGAAGCTGCTGCAGGACTCCGTCGGCGGAGAGGTCCCCGTTCCCATTGGCCTTGAGGCGATTTCCCTTCAGCAGGCCGACGGCGACGTCCATGAAACCCTAGCCACCATGCGCCGATGGTTGCGGCTGCTGGACATGGCAATCACTCCCGCCATGCTGCGTCACGCCTTCACGCCTGATACTGACCCCGAAATCGCGGAAGCCATGCTTCGTTATTTTTCTCGCACCAAAAACGAGTCTGACGTCAATCGCGACAAAACTGATCTGGTCACAACCTTCCTTTATCGTCGCCCTCGTGTGCCCGGACAGTGGGAGCGCCGCGGTTATGGTCTCGATGGCTCGCTGCCGCTATCCCCGTTTGAGATCGCGTTGATCGAAATCCTGGCGGATTCTGATACTCCTTCTCTTCCCGAAGAACACGTGCAAATCTTGCGCCGCTTCGACGCGCTGCAGGAAGAGGCCGAGAACTTCAGCGAACTGAATGAACTGCTCGAGTCGGGAATAATTCCGCGGGTCCGCGAGATGAAGCAGGCTTTAGATCTTTCCTTTTACCATCCCGGAGTTTTGGCCACCATCGCGCCTTACAACGCGGCCTTCGGCAAAAAGTTTGATGAGCTATTTTTGTCCGCTGCGGCCGAAATCAAAAGCTTCGCACAGGCGCTGGATGAGCAAGGCGGCAGCATTCTGGGCAACGTGGACGGCATGGACGTGACCGTCGAAGATGTGTCCGCAATGGAAACCGGAGAATTACTGCGAATCGACTACGCCACCGCTTTAAAAAAGTTCGACCGGGTGTCCAAGCTCAGAAAAGCGCTGGAGCGGCGTCCCCCCATACGGGGTGCGGCAAAGGCCGCCACGCCACGCCGTGTCAGCAAAACGGCCCGCGCCTCGGCTGTTGCCGTTGTCCGTCGGCCCTCGCTGGACGTCCACGCGATGCGTGAGGCCGTAACTCCAGCCCAAATTTCCGCGGAAGAAACCAGACTTCTCCAAGTCGAGGAATCGATTCGAGTCTTCGTTCGCGTCGCGGATCCGAAATTTCGCCAGATCGTCCCCATGCGCTTCTTCAATCTGATTCTGTCTCCCGCGGAGGCCGATGCCTACTGCGCCGGCTATCGGCGAGAGAAAGACAAGGGCATCCTTGCCGAAGTTGCGCGCGTGCTTTTGCGTTCGGTCGCGGCGAGCGCCCGTATGACTACGGAACTGGAAGAACTCAAGCGCTGCGAAAACTCTCCTTCACTCTGGAAGTTGCATGCAGACTCGCTGATCGTGCTGCTGGAGATTGCGAGCACCCTCAACGACAAGGCCGAACGTCTGCTTGCACACTTCGAGCACGAAGACAGCCTGCCACACTCAGTTGCGATCAGGAGTTCGATGCAGAAGTTGCGCGATTGCGCAGAGTTGGCCGTAGCTACGTTGACCGGCGATCAGGATCAGAAGAGCGCTGCCGCCGCTTCCAGGTGAACCGGCAGTCAAGACTGAAGCATCGAAACCACTTCACAGCGTAGTCCGCTTCTTGCCCTCTTGATTTTGATGAATGGTGCCAAGGTTGCTACGCTCACGTTCCTGCCGGACTTGCTTCATTACCTTACTCACGGTTTTTGCGGAAAGCGGCTCGCCGGTACGAGACACTAAAATGCCTTTCTTTCTCCGTAAGGTCATAGCGCCGCCCCCCTTGATATTGCTAGTTAATGTCGAACTGCTCCTGGTGTACCGCCGGATCGCTCTTCACGATGACGGTTCGCTTGGTTAACTCTTCCATCTCCGTGAGGGCGCGGCCATTGTTGGCTTTCAGCGCTTTCGCTACCTCAGGATTGACCCGCAGCAGCACATCGGAATGTTCCAGATGTTTGGCAATCTTGCGCATCTCGAGGTAGATCTCATTGCAAATCGTGGTCACTGATTTCACGAAGCCCGTGGACTGGCAATACGGACACGGCGTCCCAATGGTGCGCTCCAGCGATTGCTTCACCCGTTTTCGAGTAATAGCTACCAACCCGAAGTCGTTGAACTGGAGAACCTTGGATGGGGCGCGATCGCCGCGCAGCGCTTCTTCCAACGCCTGCATAACTTTCTGACGGTTGCGGCGCTCGTCCATATCAATGAAGTCGATTACGATGATGCCGCCCAGGTCGCGCAGGCGAATCTGGCGCACGATCTCCTTAATGGCGTCCACGTTGGTTTTCACGATGGTGTCTTCCAGCCGCGCTGTCTTGCCGACATATTTGCCAGTGTTAACATCGATCGCGACCAGCGCTTCGGTCTGATTGATCACGATGTAGCCGCCGCTCTTCAGCCAGACTTTTGACTTGAGCGCCTTGTTGATTTCTTCGTTCAAGCCAAACTGGTCGTACAGCGGTGTGTCTTTGGTGTAAAGCTTGACGCGCTTCACCAGCGCCGGTTGAAAACGATTGGCGAAACGCAGAATGCGTTCGTATTCCTGCTCGTTGTCCACCCAGATGGCGGAAAAATCTGAGCTGACCTGATCGCGCAACACACGTTCCACCACGTTCAGATCGTGATAAATCAGCGTCGGCCCTTTGCCATTGTCGGCGCGGCTCTTGATCTCAGACCACAAACCTTTCAGAAAGCGAATATCGGCTCTTAGGTCTTCTTCCGCGGCGCCCTGGGCTGCGGTGCGGACGATAAATCCGCCGTGCCCGTTTTCGCGCTCGCTGATGATGATGCGCTTCAAGCGCTGACGTTCGTCCTCAGAAGAAATCTTGCGGGAAACGCCGGTATGGTTGACCGTCGGCATGTACACCAGAAAACGGCCGGGCAGCGCGATGTGGCTGGTAATGCGCGCGCCCTTTTTGCCGATGGGCTCCTTGGCGATCTGTACCAGGATTTCCTGGCCTTCCTTGAGCAGGTCGGTGATAAGAGGAACGTTCTGTTGTTCGTTACGCCGGAAGCGGCGGCCGCCTCCGCCACGCCGTCCGCGATTGCGATCGAATGCCGGACGTGGCGCGCGTTGTGTGTACGGCGCAGTGGCTGCGGGAGCACGGACTTCAGCGCGGGCATCCACCGCGCCAGCCCCCGTCTCGGCCTCGACAACGGCTTCGGCCTCGGCCTGGGCCTCATCGAGTTCCGCCTCTACCTCATCCGTCTCGTCTTCTTCTGCGACTTCCGCAATGCCTGGTTCTGAAGAAACCGCCTCTGCAGCGAGCGGCTGGCTAACCCTAGTCGCGGGATCTCCTACTGCGGCGATTTCCTGGGCCGTCTCCTGATAATCGGCGGCAGCGTGAGTTTCTTCCTCCAGCTCTTCAAACGCATCGTCTTCTTCCAGCTCCTCGACGTAAGCAGCAAGATCGGCCTCTTCCTCTTCGATTTCTTCTTCCTCGATCGTGCCGGCGTTTCCGACGGCGGCCGAGCGTGACTGATCTGAATGCTCACTGACAGTTGGTAGCTGAGCGTCTTCGTTGTCACTCTCTTCTTGCGACTGTTCTTCAGATTCGGTTGCGCCGCCGCCGAAGATGGCTGCGACATTCATGTCTTCAAATCGCTCTCGCTTTCGATCTCCCGTTGGACTCACATTTTCCATCGGACCTTGGGAGCGCGGCGGATTTGTCTGTTGCCGATCTTCTGTTGCCGGTTTGGCGAATAGTGGCTCATCTTCGGGAAAGGTTTGAGCGATCGGCGGAGCCGGTACCTCAGGATTTGGCTTTGGGGACGGAGCCCGCGCCGGGGCGGCAGCCTGAGCCTGGGCCAAACGAGAGTACTTGGAAATGGATTCTCCCGGCAAAATCATCGGCTGGTAGCCGGGCGGCGGTC
>Ga0070697_100003481_pt1 | contig 12095 bp, 6 predicted proteins | sample KBSK1501metaG_FD_65475 | JGI IMG/M metagenome (GOLD analysis project Ga0070697, IMG submission 65475) | Corn, switchgrass and miscanthus rhizosphere microbial communities from Kellogg Biological Station, Michigan, USA - KBS K1-50-1 metaG | ecosystem: Host-associated > Plants > Roots >... | reverse complement strand
AACTTCGTAAACGCGGAGATGGTCCTTGCATTCATCTCATCACCCGAGTATCGCGCCCGCTTCGGCCAGCCTTAAGACTGCGTAGTAATTGTAGGGGTGGCACTCCGTGGCCACCCCATCGCTGGGCAAGTTGAGTGGAATCGCGAAAGGGGCGGCCACGGAGTGCCGCCCCTACAGATATTTCCGGTCATTTTCAAGGCGATTCGGCCAGCCTTGATCGTCGAGGCTTGCCGCCACACGCTGCGGAAAGCCTAAGACTTTCCGGCCACCACCCTACCTCCATTCCTGAGGCTCAGCCTCAGGAATGAATCTTAATAACCAGTTTCCGGAAAGGCAGAGCCTTTCCGAAGTGTGCGGCGGCAAGCCACAGGCGATCGAGCGGCTTTCACGGAATTATCCTATCCGCGCGAACCAAGTAGTAGTGACCGCCCCCCGACAATCCGAGTTGCCCAATCCAGCTGCCGCCCGCACGTTAGAGCAGAACTCGAAATGCTCGAACTCGGCGAATGCCAAGCTTGGAGCGCTTCAACTTTAGTTGTATAACACTAGCCCAAAGGTCGGGGTTCGTCATGAAACAAAGTCCTCCCGGAGCATTACAGAGACTCCCCCTGACGATGGCGCTCATCATCGTTCTAGTTTCCCCAGCATTGCTCAATGCGCAGGACCCTCGCGGCACCATCACAGGCAAAGTCGTCGATGCGACCCAAGCCGTCATTCAAGGCGCGACGGTGGAAATCTATAATGTGGCCATGGGCTGGACGGTAAGATCATCGAGCAACGACGCCGGCGCTTACAACGCACCCTATTTGATTCCTGGGACCTACAGAATCACCGTGGAGGCTCCTGGGTTCAAGAAGTTCGTCAAGCAGGGAGTTGTGCTGCGGGTGAACGACCGGCTTGAGGTCAACGTTCCGCTTGAGGTTGGAGGAGCGACCGAAACGGTGACCGTGAATGCCGGCGCCGCCGCGCTGGAAACATCGAGCGGCTCGCTGGGCCAGGTCGTTGACTCAAGGCGTGTGACGGAGCTTCCCGTGCCGCATGGCGAACCTTATGCGTTGATCAGATTGGCGGGCGGGGCGATCTTCACGGGCAATCCCAAGCTTGATCGTCCGTTCAACCCGACGTTCATCGTCGGATATGCCATCAACGGTACCCGCGCCAACCGCAACGACCTCACGATTGACGGCGCGCCCAGCACGGCAGCGGCCGAGCCAAACCAGGTGACCGCGTCCTACGTTCCACCGGCGGACATCGTCCAGGAATTCAAGGTGCAGACAGCGACGTTCGATGCCAGCTTCGGCAACACCGAGGGAGGGGTGGTGAACCTGAGCATTAAGTCCGGGACTAACCACCTTCATGGCACGGGCTACTGGACCAAGATCGTGCCGGCCCTCTCTGCCAACGATTTCTTCGCCAACTCGAACAGGGTTCCACCCGCAGACTTTAGTTACAACCGGTGGGGCGGATCGCTTGGCGGACCGGCTTATATTCCCGGCCTGTATGACGGCCGCAATAAGACCTTCTTCATGTGGGGCTACGAAGGCATTCGTGAAGCGTCGCCGTCGAACAATGGCAACCCAACGGTGCCGACCGAGAAAATGAGGAACGGCGACTTTTCGGAGTTGCTTGCTCTTGGACCGCAGTACCAGATTTACAACCCGTTCACTCGGCGCGCCGTGGCCGGTGGACGGTTTCAGCAAGACCCGTTCCCTGGGAACATCATCCCGCCGAATCTGATCAATCCGATTGCGAGAAAGTTTGTCGACACCTACCTGCCCAAGCCGCTCACTACCGGCAATCCCGACGGCACCGGCAATTTCCAGCAGCCGGCCCTTCTGTCGCTGACCGAGTATTACACCATGACCATCCGCGTTGACCATGTGATCAGCGACAGGCAGCGGATCTTTGTGCGCGGCAGTTGGTATCCAAACACCACCAGTAATAACAACTACTACCACAACATTGCGACCGGGGAAGAGAGCAATTTCTTTTCCCGCCAAGGCGTGATTGACGATGTCTACACCTTCAACGCCACGACCGTCTTAAACGTCCGCTATGGTTACAACCGGTTCATCCGCGCGGCCAATCAAAATCCGGGTAACCACGGATTCGAATTGACCTCTTTGGGATTTCCATCTTCCTACAACAGCCTGATCCCGAAAGATATTCGGCGCTTCCCGGCTTTCATGATCGCCGGCTATCAGGGCACGGGCTCTCAGGGCGAATTTCGGCCCAACGACACACACTCTTTCAACGCCATCGTAAACAAAACGATGGGTGAGCATTTTCTCAAGGGTGGGATGGAGTTTCGTGCCTACCGCGAGAATGATTTCTTCTTTTCCACCAACCAGACGGGTTTTTTCGTTTTTGACTCCACTTGGACGCGCGGCCCGCTGGATAATTCGGCCACAGCGCCGGGGCAACTTGGGCAGTCGTTCGCCGCTTTCCTGTTAGGGTTGCCGAGCCCTAACAGCTTTATCAATCTTCCAGCCAGCTATGCCGAACAGTCGTTGACGTGGGGCTACTTTATCCACGATGACTGGAAGGTCAGCCCGAAGCTCACCCTGAACCTCGGGTTGCGCTGGGAATACGAAAGCCCGCTCACCGAACGCTACAACCGCAGCGTGAGCGGCTTTGATTTCAACGCCGCGCAACCGATAGAAGCGGCGGCACAGGCAGCTTACGCCAGGAACCCAACGCCGGAGATTCCGGCCAGCGACTTCCGGGTGCGAGGCGGGCTGTTGTTTGCCAGCGACCGGAACCGGGGATTATATGGGACGCCGAAGAAGAACCTCATGCCCCGGTTTGGATTTGCCTTTAAGCTCTCAGAGAGGACAGTCGTTCGCGGCGGCTACGGAATGTTCTATGGGTTCCTGGGCGAGCGCCGGGGCGATGTGGTGCAGAGCGGGTTCAGTGCGACCACACCGATGAATGTCACGCTCGACAATGGATTGACGTTCATCGAGACCTTATCTAATCCGTTCCAAAACGGACTGGTGCAGCCACGGGGTTCAGCCGATGGGATTCAGACATTCCTGGGGCAATCCCTCCCAGCGGCCCCTCTTACTAATCCGAACCCGATCGGGTTCTTCAACCAGCATCCGCAGACCTCCTACAATCAAAGGTGGCAGCTCGGTTTTCAGCACGAGTTACCAGGCGGTTTCGTGGCGCAGGCCAGCTACGTGGGAAATCGCGGAACCCACATTGAGATTCTCCGAGATCTGAATGCGACTCCGCAGCGGTACTTGAGCCATAGCCCGGTGCGGGATAATGCGACGAACAGCTATCTGGCTGCAGCTCTTCCCAACCCGTTCTTTGGACTGATGCCAGCGTCCGCCAGTTCGACGTTCCGGGCAACGACCATCGCGCGGGAAAGATTGCTTCGCCCGTTCCCCCAATTCGACTCGGTAACCTCGACCACTTACGACGGCTACTCCTGGTACCATTCATTGCAACTAGGAATTGAGAAGAGGTTCTCAAAAGGCTACACCATGCTGGCGAGTTACACCTTCTCGAAGTTCATGCAGGCGACAGAACTCCTCAACCAGGATGATCCGCGGCCCGTCGAGGTGATTTCGGATGCGGACCGTCCCCATTCATTTACCGTGAGCGGCATCTTCGAGCTGCCGTTCGGCCGGCGCAAGCCCCTCCTGAATAACGTGAACACTGTGGTCTCGAAGGTCGTCACTGGCTGGCAGGTCTCGGCAGTTTATGGAATCCAGAGCGGCGCTCCGCTCACTTGGGGAAACATTATCTTCAACGGTGACATTCGTGAGATCGTTTTGCCTGAGAACCAGCGAACGGTTGGCATTGGTGGCCGCTGGTTCGACACGAATCATCCCGGCTGGGTGAAGGCCGCTAACCAGCAATTGGTCCGCAATCTGCGCACATTCCCTCTGAGGTTCGGGTTTATCCGTGGCGACAAAATAAACAACATTGACGTTGCGTTAACTAAAAAGACTAAGATTGCTGAAGGCAAGGAAATCCAGTTCAAAGCGGAATTCCTTAACGCCTTCAACCATCCATTCTTCCCCGCTCCGGTCCTGGACCCGACCAATGTTGCTTTTGGCAGCGTCAATCCGTCCCTGCAAGCGAACTATCCGCGACGTATTCAGTTGACGGCGAAGTTCAGCTTCTAACTATGCTCCGGTCAGAATGGTCACTTGAAATCGCTGAGCATGACGACATCGCTGCTTGGCGTGGCTCGCAAGACAAGGAGTTGTCTGCCGTCATGTGACCAATCGAAAGCCCAGATTTCATCGGTTTTGAAGTCCGTCACCTGTTTAGGCTGACTGCCGTCCAACGGTTGAATCCAGATGTTTCGGTTCGCGGTGTATGTCAGAGCGCGGCTGTCCGATGTCCAGCCAAAGTCATCCTCCGGCCCGCCCAGGAGACCGAAAACCTTGATCGGCTCGCCGCCTTCAAACGGAATGACCGCCGTGCGAAAGGCGGCGGCGGGCGTGGCTGAGCGGTATTGCGCTGAAGAGTAGCTACAGGCGATCCATTTACCATCGGGCGAAACCATTGGCACCATAGCGTTGACGTTCTCGCCCGTTACGGGCACGGGAGCGCCCCCGTCAACCGGCACGCGACGAATCTGCCCGCCGGTCGCAGTCAGCTTCAAGTAAACGACCGACTTGCCATCGGGCGTGAGGCTCGGCTGGACGCCGCCGTCCTCGGTCAATTGCTTGAGGTTGCCTCCGTCGGCATCCATGCGCCAGATGTTGAGTGCCCCCGCGACGGAGGCGGTAAAGACGATGTAGCGGCCATCGCGCGTCATAGAAGCAGATAGACTCGCGTCGGCAGCGTCGTTCAGCTGCTTCCGATTCTTTCCATCAGCATCAATGATATAAACGACGCGTTTGCCGCTTGCCATTGAGTCGTAGACGATCCGATTGTCAGGCGTCCATGAAGGAGATTGGACGGAGTTGTCCCCCGATATGATTTGTCTGGCGCGCCCGGCATCCCCATTCGGCGCAATCGAAAGATTCAACTGCGGGTTGCGTTGCACGGCGACTATGGTTGACGAGTCTGCCGTCAGACTCACTTGGTCATACGCCTCCAAGTCGTTGGTAATGCGCTTGGCTGTGCCTTCCGGGTAAGGGACGAACCAGACTTGACTCAAGCCGAAGGGCCGGTCTGATGCAGTCATCACAAAGCCGCTGCCCTCGCGCAGCCACGCCAGGCGCCCGACGCTCCACCACTTCTGAGAAGAAAGCTGTCGCTCTTTCCCATCTTCGACATCCACTTCAATGAGCTTGAACGAGAAACCATCATTGATATTGAGGATCGAACAGACGACGGTCTTGCCGTTGGACGACCAACTTGGCTCGCCAACTCTTTCCGTCATTCCGCGCGTCAGCAATTTGCGCTCTCCGGTGCCGTCCGTCTTCATTACAATCAAGGCGCTCTCACCGCTCGCCTCTATGCGGCGCGCAAACGCCACGCGCTGGTCGTCAGGAGCGAGCGCGATGCTATTGACCTTGGTAATTTGGCTGGCGCTGCTACCGACATTCCCGCTCAGCTTGCGCCGGTCGCCACCAAACACCGTAATTTTATAGAGACCGTCGTCGGCTTTGTCATTGCTTGAACCGACGAAGTAGACGTAATTGCTGTCGTGCGAAAAGATGAGTCCTCGGTAGCCCAACTCGGCGGGCGCAACGATCTCCTTGTCGCTACTTGTGGCGACATGTCGGAGCCGGAGACTCTGCCTCCCGGCTTCCTGCGTAACATAGACGACGTATTTGCCGTCGGGAGAAATCGCGGCATTCATGGCTCTGCCGATGCTGGTGAGCCTGCTGATCCTCATTGTCTGGGAAGAGGCTAACGGCGACAAAGGGCGGTTCTGAAAAGACACTTTGTAGAGGACGAGACCGACTCCGGCGATGACTAGAGCTGAGGCCGTGAACGTGAGCAATAAACCTTTCCGGTAACGCCTAATCTTGCCGGTCAAAGACTCTTTGCCTGTCGCAGTTTCCGTCTCCTGCGCTTCGCCCGTGTGCTGTGCCGGCAATTTAGTCTCAACCAGCAGGGCGCGTTCTTCGTTCGTCGTCAACGCTGGTTCGTTGTCCTCTGCCGACGCCGGGCGTCCCAACTCCGCCGCGATCTCCAGCCGCTGCTTGAGGCGGCGCAGGTCAGTGAGCATTTCCCCGCTCGTTTGATACCTCTCATCTCTATCTTTCGCCAGAGCCTTGGCCAGAATTCGCTCCAACGCCGCAGGCGTTCCTTCGAAGTACGTCGCGAGCGGTACGGGTGCGCGCTCCAGAATCAAGGCGATACAATCGCTCATCGTCGCACCCTTGAACGGCGTCCGTCTTGCCAGCATTTCGTAAAGCACGACGCCCAAACTCCAAATGTCTGTGCGCGCGTCCGTCGTCAGTCCGCGCACCTGTTCCGGTGACATGTACTGTACTGTGCCTATGATGAGACCTGGCTCTGTGTGGATAAGGGACGGTACCGGCACCCTGCTGACAGCGGTCACGACTCTTCCGGTGAGTTTGGCGAGTCCAAAGTCCAGGACTTTGACCAGGCCATCCCTGCGCAACATGATGTTCTCGGGCTTAATGTCGCGGTGCATGATCCCTGCCGCGTGTGCCTCGGCCAAAGCGCCGGCTACTTGAACGGCCGTATCCAGCGCTTCATTCATCTCCATTGGCAAACGTGCTATCCGCTGACGTAGCGTCTCACCATCTATGAATTCGGTTACCAGATAGTGCAACCCCTCGATCTCACCGATTTCGTGAATAGTGATGATGTTCGGATGGTTAAGCGCCGACGCCGCCCGCGCCTCCTGCTCGAAGCGCCGCACGCGCTCGCTGTCAGCCGTGAACTCCGTAGGCAGCAATTTGATCGCCACTTTGCGATTGAGCCGGGTGTCTAGTGCGAGATGGACCTCCCCCATGCCGCCCACGCCCAATGGCCCAAGCACTTCGTAGGCACCAATCCGGTTCGGCAATGGAGTGGAGTTCACTATGTGTATCGGCTCTTGAGCCGAAGCCTCGGCGGCAATCTGTTTGGCCGCAAGCTCGACGGCGGGTGTTTCGATAAAGCTCTTAGCCTGATCGTCGTAGGCAAGCAAGGCTGCTACTTCGCACCTGAGTTCCTCATCGTCCGCACAGGCGTCGGCAACAAACGCGGCGCGGGCTTCCGGCTCACGCTCCAGTGCCGCGTGATACAACTTCTCTACCAATTGCCAACGCTCAACCTTCATCCGGACATTCCTTCACTGAGCCGGCGCAACAGCCACGATTTGGCCAGTCGCCAATCGCGTTTGACCGTCTCCGGCGAAACATCCAGGGCAGCGGCGATCTCTTTTTCGCTCAGGCCACCGAAGAAGCGCATCTCTACGACTCGTGCTTTGCGCTCATCAACTTTTTCCAATTCTCTCAAGGCTTCGTCCAGCGCAACCACGTCTGGGTCACTTGAGGCGCTAACTGCCAAGGCCTCGTCGAAGGCCACCTGATGCGCGCCTCCGCCACGCTTCTGATAGTTCCGTTCGCGGGCGAAGTCTACCAGGATGCGACGCATCAGTTGCGCCGCCACTCCGTAGAAGTGCGCGCGGTTCTGCCACGGCACCCGCTGCGCATCGATTAAACGCAGGTAGGCTTCATTGATCAGCGCGGTCGTCTGTAGCGTGTGTCCGGCGCGCTCACGACGCATGTAACTTCTCGCCAAACGGCGCAATTCAGCATGAACCAGCGGAATCAGTCTGTCGAGCGCCCCCTGGTCGCCCTCTCTCCAGGCCAACAATAACTGTGTGACGTCGTGCGATGGGGGCGTTGACATGATCGGGGCCGTCCAGCTTTGGCCCCGCGATTATATCCAAGCGCCCTTGTTAAGCGGAATTATCTAAGCCCAAAAAAGTCTTTACCCCTTTTCACTACGGTTCCCGCATTAACAGGCGGAGAACAACCGGAGGTGAGAAGGTGAGCCAAAGATCAAGCCTATTTAGACAAAGAACTTCATCATTACCGACAGTGGCTTTCGCAGTCTTGCTTGTTTGCGCGCTGCCATTGCCGGCATCGGCGGCTGATGATCTGGATCGGTTTCGCGCCGGCGTGCACGGTAGTCGCGAGCATCCGCTGAAGCAGAAACAACTTCAGGTGCTGCTCAAGGGATTGCGTTTCTGGACGGGTCTCACTGAGATAAGCCTTCACGCGAATGAACAACTCAGTCTTGGCGATCGTTCACGCGTCGCCGGCGGCTCGGTAACGGCACGCGAGTTAATCATCGCGGCGGCCGGCGGCCAGGATTCATTCACTCTCGAGAACCGGGATCATTCGCCGGCCATAGCCTTCGCGCAGATCGCCGAAACTGATGATTATGTCGACGCCGCTGGCCACCGTCATGGCGGCTGGCAGTTAAGAATCGACTTCTCAGACTTCACCAACCTACGTGGCGACAACGCCAGCCTTGCCAGTTTTGACCCGGCGATCAGTATGCTGCATGAACTCGCGCACGGCGTGCTGAAACTGCGCGACCCGATCAGCCCGGCCGATCAACTCGGCGAGTGCGAGCGACACATCAACCGAATGCGCGCGGAGTTGGGCCTGCCTGAGCGTCAAAACTACTACCCACGCAGTCGAAGAGCAATCACGATCGAGAGCCCCACCGAAGTGTTACAGGGTGAGCTGACATTCTTGCAGAGAAGTGAACAAACCCAGAAAAAGAAAACGCTTCTGGTGACATTCAACCTCCATAGAGTGGGAGGTAAAGAAGTCCCGTTCGGCATCGGGTCAACTGCATTGGCCTGCAGGTTCTATGTTGGCACAAGGTGAAAACTCTGATGAGCGTGCGTTAGTAAACGAAGAATGCGGTCAGAAGTTAGCACCGGTGCCGTCAAGCACCAATTTCGAAAGACTCCGTCAATAAGCTGATAGCAATAGCCGACAGGTAACCGGAGCAACACACTTGAAAGGATAAGAACATGAGAAAAATCAACACGACATCGAAGTTAGTACGTTTGGCTGCGATAGACATAAGGAGAAAAATGAATCTAAACAAACAAACATTAGTCATCGCGTTGGCGGTGATTTCGGTTTTGACGATGACGGTTTCTATCGTTTCCGGTCAAAGCCTTCAAGATAACCAATCGTCGGCGTCGTCAAACGCCAGCGAAAAAACCATCGCAGGCGCGTGGCGAACGGTAGTAACGCCCCGTAACTGTCAAACGGGCGCACCCGCGCCTTCTTTTCGAGGTCTGTTCACTTTTAACGAAGGCGGCACAATGTCGGAATATGGAATTAGTCCAGGATCGAGTCCGGCTCTGCGTAGTCCGGGCCACGGAGTTTGGCAGCGCGAACACGGCTGGCAAGCTTACTCGTTCGCTTTCACGTTCTACCGCTATAACGCGAGCGGCATTTTCACCGGATCGCAGAAAATTACAGCTACCTTGGAACTCGGAGCAAGCGGCGATGAGCTTACAACGAATTCTGCAATCGAAGTTTTCGATGCCAACGACAACCTAATCTTCACCGGCTGCGCCACCGCCGCCGGGACGCGGTTTGAATAAAACCTGAAGGAACGCGTGGATTTGAAAAACATCTTTCAAGTTCACCCGTTTCTTATTCAAGATTCATTCGCTTTAACGCCGAGGAATCTAGGCGGGAACGGCAGAAATAAACCCGTTCAGCTCGTGGTCAAACAAGGCAAAAGCATATCAGCGTAATGGCAGTGGTGGCGCCATGAGAGGACGGTAAACCCGGTTTCCTCTCGTGATGATGACTGATAAGAGCTTACTGCTTGTGTCGCGCGCTTCTTTCTACAGCTCTTCGACAATCAACTTCGCGCTGCTCTAAAACACAGCAGTTTCTTGAAAGGATAAGAACATGAGAAAACTCAACATGACATCAAAGTTTCTAGCCCTCGCCGGTTTGATTGGTGCGGCCACCCTGGTGCTGGGTCCAGCAAGACTCGCGTCTGCACAAGCGGTTGCTCCGAGTTGGAGCTACACGGGCAGTCTCAACACAGCCCGCTCTAGTGGCGATGGCGACATGACAGCGACGCTGCTGACAAACGGCAAGGTATTAGTTGCAGGGTACGACAGCGCGGAGCTGTACGACCCGGCCACCGGGACGTGGAGCATCACCGGCAATCCCATCTCGACCAACGGAGTTGGCACGGCGATTCTGCTACCCAACGGCAAGGTCTTAGTTTCGGGGTACAACAACCCAGAATTGTACGACCCGGCCACCGGGACGTGGAGCTACACCGGCAATCTCAACACAGCCCGCGGCCGTCCCACAGCGACGCTGCTGACAAACGGCAAGGTATTGCTCACGGGGGGCTACGACAACAACGTTCGCCCTCTCAACAGCGCGGAGCTGTACGACCCAGCTACAGGGACCTGGAGCATCACCGGCAGTCTAAACATAGTACGTGGTGTTCTCACAGCGGTGCTGCTGCCCAACGGCAAGGTTCTGGTCGTGGGGGACAACGGCAACAAAGATAGCCCTCTCAGCAGCGCCGAGCTGTACGACCCAGCTACGGGGACGTGGAGCATCACCGGCAATCTCAATACAGCCTCCCGTTATCCCGGCATTGCAGCCCTGCTGCTCAACGGCAAGGTATTGGTGGTTGCGTCGGGCAACAGCGCGGAGCTGTACGACCCGGCTACGGGGACGTGGAGCATCACCGGCAACCTCAATACAGCCGGTGGTCCAGCGACGCTGCTGCATAACGGCAAGGTGTTGGTCGTGGAATATTACAGGGCAGAACTGTACGACCCGGCTACGGGGACCTGGAGCATCACCAGCAGGCTCAACACGGGCCGCGAATCTCACACCATGACGCTACTAGCCAACGGCAAGGTTCTTGTCGCAGGCGGCGGGGATGGGAACCAAGATCTAAATAGCGCCGAGCTGTACGACCCTGGGGCCAGTTCATCCTTCGAACCAGTTGCGCTCGGCGCAAGTGACGTGACCCTCGATACCTGGACGCTCGCGGGTAGGACCTCCGCTTATGTCAAACTCACGTTCCCCGACGCCGGCTTCCGGATTGCTGATTTTGGTTCGCCGGTGCGGTTCGGCACCGACTTCTCAGCCGACCCGCGCGTCGAGCATTTCAGCGGCGCTTCAGTGCAAGCCGTGAAGACCACCGCGCAGATCTATGATCTCGGCACACTCGCTCCGGGCGATTACACCTTTACTTTCAAGAACTCCGGCTGGGTGGTGAAGTCTATCGCCTTTACGGTGAGCGGGGGTCCACCAGCGCCGAATATGATTGATGACCAGCGGCAGTTTGTGCGCCAGCAGTATCTGGACTTTCTCAGTCGTGAGCCTGATGGACCTGGCTGGGACTTCTGGACTGACAACATCACCAAGTGCAGCGATCCCACGCGCCGGATCGCAACCCAGACGGAGGCGCAGTGTATCGAGCGACAGCGGGAAACCACCAGCGCAGCTTTCTTCCTCTCGCCGGAGTTTCAGAACACGGGCTACTTTGTGTTGCGAGTCTACCGGGGTTCATTGGGTCGCATGCCTTACTTTGGCGGATCTGTTCCAGCCGACAACACCAAAGATGAATTCACCCGTGATACGGCGCGCGTGTCGGCCGGCATTGTAGTCAACAACACTTTGTCACCGTTGGTCATCAATGCGAACAAGCAGGCGTTCGTCAATGAGTTTGTGACACGACCGGAGTTTCGGGCGATCTTCGATAGCCTGACCACCGATCAGTATGTTGACAAACTGTTCCAGACCACAGGCGTAACGCCCACGTCGACTGAACGAACAGACCTAATCAACGGGTTGAACGGCGGAACGGAGACGCGGGCGAGCGTGCTGCAGAAAGTAGTGGATGGCATTAACGTGATCTCGGAAGGGAACCAGCAGTTCACGACCACCTACGGGCAGGCATTCTACGAACAGCAATCTAACCGGGCGTTTGTGCTTTTGGAATACTTCGGTTACATGAAGCGAGATCCGGATGACGCGGGTTACGCCTTCTGGTTAGGTAAGCTGAATCAGTTTGGCGGCAACTTCGTAAACGCGGAGATGGTCCTTGCATTCATCTCATCACCCGAGTATCGCGCCCGCTTCGGCCAGCCTTAAGACTGCGTAGTAATTGTAGGGGTGGCACTCCGTGGCCACCCCATC
>Ga0070697_100003479_pt1 | contig 12102 bp, 14 predicted proteins | sample KBSK1501metaG_FD_65475 | JGI IMG/M metagenome (GOLD analysis project Ga0070697, IMG submission 65475) | Corn, switchgrass and miscanthus rhizosphere microbial communities from Kellogg Biological Station, Michigan, USA - KBS K1-50-1 metaG | ecosystem: Host-associated > Plants > Roots >... | reverse complement strand
ATGGATGCTGAGTGGGAGGGGGGCCAGCTGTCCGTTGTGTCACGTGACGGATTGATCGAACTTAAAAAGTTGCGCAACAGCGGCCAGGATATTGCTGACATCGAAGCGCTGACCGCGAGAGGGAAAAATGCCTGAAGTTGATATGTCTGCGAAAGCAGTCACCGCCAGACTCAAACTAATATCTCAGTTACGCCGGCTCGCGCTCTCACTGGGAAAGGCCAAGTTGAAAGGTGCGCCAGACGATAGCAGACAGTTGCTTCCCCAGGGACCCATTTTAAAAGAGAAACCAAAGAGTGAATGAGAGCCTACCTGCCTTCTTATCGATTGATTTCGCCGGTAACGCTCTGCGAGGCCCTGGATGTTCTCGTGCAGGATAACGGTGGATGGAAGCCTTTCGCGGGCGGCACAGATCTGATGGTATTGCTTGAGGCCGGGAAGCTCCCGCACACGAACTACGTCAATATCTGGAATCTCAAAGAACTCCGCGGAATAGCAGTCGATGACGATCACGTCACCCTCGGTGCGTTAACTACGTACACCGAAGTCCAAGACCACCCGGTATTGAGCGAGGAATTCCCCATGCTCTGTCAGGCGGCGAAAGAAACGGGCGGCATCGCCATTCAAAATCGAGGCACACTGGGCGGCAACATCGTCAACGGTTCACCCGCAGCCGATTCGCCACCGGCGCTGCTTGCTTATGATGCGGAACTCGAACTTATCTCAAAAAGGCGCGAACGTCGGGTTCCATATGACAAATTCCACAGCGGTTATAAGCAAATGAACATTCGTTCCGACGAGTTGTTACGCGCCATTCGGTTACCCCGAACCAAAGAAAAGTTGACTCATTATTATCGCAAAGTTGGGACGCGCAAGGCTCAGGCTATCTCGAAAGTTTGTTTCGCGGCCGCCGGGCGCGCAGTCGAAAATCGAATCTCCCGCCTTAGGATCGCTTTGGGAAGCGTCGCGCCAATTCCGATCCGCTGTCGGCAAACGGAGGCAGCTCTGCACAACAAGCCAATCAACGATCAAACCATCGCGACAGCCATCTTAGCCCTGGCTGTTGAGATTTCTCCAATCGACGATGCCCGCTCGACGAAAGACTATCGGCTACGCGTCGCACTTAATCTGCTACAGGATTTTTTGATTGAGATGCGAGCTTCATAATCAAAAGCTGATTTGCAGTCGCCACAATACTTGCCTTAAATTTACACTTCACTGCCATTTCATGAAGGTGGTCGCGCTTCCAGCGAAACAATCCGCACTCGCCGCAATCGCGGCGGTTGTTCTTTTTTCCTTACTGACCTTCGGACAAACGCCGCAGTCGGCAACCGACAGGCAGCCGCTCAACCTATTAGTGCTCGGTGATTCAGTTTCCTGGGGCCAGGGACTCAAGGACGAACACAAGGCGTGGTATCTGGTGAAAAGATGGCTGGAGCAAACTTCCGGTCGCGATGTTTATGAAAGGATCGAAGCGCATTCAGGAGCAGTGATTGGCTCACCCGAAGACAATCATGACGATCAGGTCATGTCGCTTGATGGCGAATTGAACCGCCCCATTCCAACGGTGAACGATCAGATTAATAACGGTTTGAGAGCTTTTGCCAGTCCCGCCCAAATCGATCTCGTACTTGTCGATGGGTGCATCAATGACTTGGATTCACGCCGGCTGTTGAATGCGGCAAACACGCGCGCAGGAATACGTGAATTGGCCCAGGCTAAGTGCGGGGCACCTGTGGAGGCTTTGCTTCGCCGAATCACCTCAACCTTTCCGATGGCGCACGTCATTATCACCGGATATTACCCGATCATTACTGACAAGAGTGCGAATGATCTGTTCATGAGGGCGCTGGCGAAAAGGTTCTACCAACCTGAGCCTGGCGCTGCGCGCATGAATGACAAGACATTACGCGCACGGCTGATCGCAATCTCGAGCGAATGGTATCAGACTTCGACGCAAATGCTGTCGAACGCAGCTCGCAACGTCGATACACAGCTCACGGCGAACGGTTCTCGTCAACGAGTGCTGTTTGCAGATGTGGCTTTCCGGCCTGAGCACGCATTTGCCGCGACCCAATCGCGCCTGTGGGGGTTTGATGCGTCAGCGCTGAGAAAGCTGCTAATCGCTTTCAGTTTTGGGCACGTAACATTGCGTACTGATGATGAACGAAGAAACCAGCGGAGCGAGCTGTGCGACCGTCAATTCAAGAGCGCTTTCGCGGAGAATCCTGAGCAAGAGCAGGGTCAAAGGGACCGGCTCATGCGTTGCCGTTTGGCAGCCGTCGCGCACCCCAACCGTAAAGGTGCGGCAATGTACGCCGACGCCATCGGCAATCAATTGAAATTAATTATCCGAGAAGCTGGGTGGCTCAGAGATTCGCGACCGTCAGCCTCGCCAGCAACTCCTTTCTAATGACGTTGTGACTATTGCGCAGTACGTTCACCCGTGATAAATGTCACCGCTGATCCAGTCGGAGGGACCCAAAAATGGTTTCACTTTCCCCTGAATTCCAGAGCGGCGCAATTGCTCCCGTCGAATGCATAAAAACCGGCTGGGCCACAATAAAAGATCGCTACTGGCTATTTCTGGGAATCACGTTGGTCGCGATTCTGATCGGTGGCGCCGTGCCGATAGTACTCATCGGGCCGATGATGTGCGGTCTTTACATGTGTTTGTTTGCAAAAATGCGCGGCGAACCGGTTGAGTTCGGAATGCTGTTTAAAGGTTTCGACTATTTCCTTCCGGGTCTCATCGCGGCCGCAATCCAGACTGTGCCTGTTTTGATTCTGGTCATTGGCGGCGACCTGATTTTTGCCGGTTTTATTTTCACGGTAATGCCCGCGGGTCGCGGCGAAGGGCCACCTCCGATATTTTGGGCCGGGCTGACGCTGTTTGTGCTGTTTGCAATGGTCGTCAGCGTGGTAGTTCATGCGGTTTTCTTTTTCGCCTATCCGCTAATCGTTGATCGAAAGCTATCGGGTTGGGAGGCGATCAAAACCAGCTTCCGCGCCGTGACGAAAAATCTTGGCGGGCTGGTGGGGTTGATATTCTTGAACATTGGCCTGGGCATTCTAGGCGTGATCTGCTGTTACGTCGGCGTTTTCTTCATCATGCCCGTCACTTTTGCAGCCCAGGCGACTGCTTACCGACAGGTTTTTCCTGAGATTCCTCAAGGCTTGGCACCGCCGCCACCCCCGCCCTCAGGTTGGGCATAAGTCGATGCATGAACCGGAACTCGTCATTCGCGGACGCCGGGTCGTAACTAAAAGCTCAATCCATCCGGCGTCGCTACACATAACCCGCGGCTACATTTCCTCGGTTTCAATCTTCGAGGACGTTCCCTCAGGATGCGAATTGATCGAGGCGCACGAAGATTCGCTGGTCATGCCAGGTCTGGTTGATACGCATGTTCACATAAATGAACCAGGACGCACTGATTGGGAAGGCTTCAAGGACGCAACGCGGGCGGCCGCAGCGGGAGGAGTAACTACGATTATCGACATGCCGCTGAATTCGATTCCAGCCACAACTGCCCTGGATGGATTGAAGGCAAAAGTGGAAGCAACACGCGGCAAGTTGCATGTCGATGTCGGATTTTGGGGCGGCGTCGTGCCGGGCAACACCAGTGAGCTGTCAGAACTTTGGGACGCAGGCGTTGTCGGTTTCAAATGCTTCCTAATTCACTCGGGTGTAGATGAATTTCCCAACGTCACTGAAACAGACTTGCGCGAAGCGATGCCCGAACTGGCGCGATTGGGAGCGCTGCTCATCGTTCATGCGGAAATGCCCGAACCAGTTGAGGCGGCTGGCGCTCACTCGGCTAATGGAAGGCCAGTATGCTACGAACATTTCTTACGGTCGCGACCCGGCGAAGCGGAGAATCAGGCTGTTGAGCTCATGATTCGGCTTAGCCGCGAGACTGGTTGTCGCGTTCACATCGTGCATCAATCCTCGGCAGACGCCTTACCGATGTTGCGACGGGCAAAATCCTCAGGCGTGCCAATCAGCGCTGAGACCTGTCCGCACTATCTCCATTTCGCCGCGGAAGATATTCCTGATGGCGCGACGGAGTTCAAATGCTGTCCACCAATTCGTGACCGTAAAAATCGCGAGCTGCTTTGGGACGCTTTGGTTGATGGCACCATTGATTTCGTGGTGTCTGATCATTCACCTTGCCCGCCCGAAATGAAATTGCCTGATCGAGGGGATTTCATGAACGCCTGGGGCGGAATATCTTCGCTTCAGTTTCGGTTACCAGTCATGTGGACAGAGGCGAACGCGCGTGGAATCAGCATCAATCGGCTCGCCGAGTGGCTTTGTACTGCACCGGCGCGACAGGTTGGAATTGAACATCGCAAAGGCGCGATCGCGGTCGGTCAAGATGCCGACATCATAATCTGGAATCCGAGTCGTGCATTCAAAGTCGAACCGTCGTTGATCCATCATCGCCACAAACTGACGCCTTACGCGGGATTAACGTTGCACGGCGTGGTAGAAAAGACTTTCCTTCGCGGGCAGATGATTTATGATGGCGGCGAGTTTGCAGAGCCTCCGAAAGGTCGTGTGGTTTTCCGACCAGCTTAGCGAGCTTTGCGCCTTTGCGTGAGATTAAATCTCGCAAAGGCGCCAAGGCGCGAAGAAATCATTCGAACCGTCATGGACTTTACTGAACTAGTCGATCTTGCTTCGGAACGCCTCGGTGGCGCGGTGCTGTTTGCCACCGACGACTTCTTTGCGCCGAAAGAAAATCTATTGAAGCCTTCAACTCCTGTCTCTATCGAGGGCAAGTACACGGATCGCGGAAAGTGGATGGATGGTTGGGAGAGCCGCCGGCGCCGCACACCGGGTTTTGATTGGTGCATTATTCGTCTCAGCTTGCCTGGTCTGATTCACGGAATGGTCGTGGACACCAGCCATTTCAAAGGCAACTATCCGGAGCAGTGCTCGCTTGAGGCTTGCGCAAGCGACGGTCTTCTGACAACCGAGCAATTAACCGCCGATGCCGTCGAATGGACTGAAATTCTGCCAATTTCTCATCTCAATGGTGATTCATTGAATCCGTTTGCTATTACTAACGGAAATCGTTGGACCTATCTTCGTTTTAAGATTTATCCGGATGGCGGCGTAGCGCGTTTGCGAGTCTATGGCGAGGTTCTTCCCGACTGGAATCGCTTGAAACAGCTCGGCGGCGAGATCGATCTTGCGGCAGTGGAAAACGGCGGGTTGGTTCTTTCGTGCAGTGATATGTTCTTTGGAAATCGGCACAATTTGATCATGCCGGGCCGCGCCGCAAACATGAGCGACGGCTGGGAAACGAAGCGCCGGCGCGGTCCGGGCCACGATTGGACCATCATCAAGCTGGGCACCGTCGGACACATCAAACGTTTAGAGGTCGATACGTCCTGGTTCAAAGGAAATTTTCCGGAGAGTTGCTCGCTTGAAGGCTCTAGCGCGCTCGACGTGTCAGTAGAAACTTTGCAGGATCCGGCGTTTGGCTGGAGGCCGGTGCTGGCGCGGACGAAGCTGCAAGCGCACACACGGCACTTCTTTGATGAAGTAATGGACGCGGGAGCGATTACCCACGTGCGATTCAATATCTTTCCAGATGGTGGAGTGAGCCGATTAAGAGTTTATGGGACGATCGAATAACCGTGTCAGTAGCCCGACCGTGAGGGAGGGCATCGGCACAGAACGCCATGGGCAGTCGGCAGTAGGCAGGAGCCAGAAAGCAGCAAATAGCATGTCAGAAGTGCGACCGTCAGGGAGAGGGTAACGGTCCTTGCTGGCGCTGGCCTGGAAAACAAGTTCGAATCAAGGCCATGAATGACGCTCAATGAATTTAACCTGCTGTCGCCAAAGCAGGCTCAATCCGAGTTGCTAAAATGCTGCGGCTCGGCGCGTTGGGCGGCTGAAGTGACAGCGGCTCGTCCCTTTGAAAATGTTGATCGGCTCTCCGCTAAAGCCGATCGTATTTGGTCGTCATTAAGCACAGAGGATTGGCTGGAAGCCTTTCGCGCTCATCCGCAGATTGGCGAAAAGAAAGCAGCGGCGCAGCAATCGGAACAGGCACAAACATGGTCAGCTCAGGAGCAATCCCGTGTGGCAAACGTGGCAATAGACATTAAAGCCACGCTGACCAATGGGAATCGCCAGTACCAGCAACGGTTTGGCTTCATCTTCATTATTTGCGCAACCGGCAAAACAGCCGAAGAGATGCTGGAAAATCTAAATCTTCGCCTGCAAAATGATCGCGAAACGGAATTGCGGACAGCTGCAGAAGAGCAACGAAAAATCACAAGACTAAGATTGGAGAAACTGCTTACTCGATGACTGCGATTACCACGCATGTCCTGGATACATCACGCGGTCGACCGGCGGAGGGGGTACCGGTGACACTCGAAATCGAGGCACCGGACGGCTGGAAATTGCTCGGAAGAGAAATAACGAACGCTGATGGCAGGATTTCTGATCTCATGCCGAAGGAAACGATAATCGAGGTGGCTGTGTACCGTTTGATATTCGACACAGCAAAATACTTCGCGGACAATCAACTCGAGAGTTTTTATCCGCAAATTACAGTCGTTTTCAAGATTGCCGATCCGGCGCTGCATTATCACGTGCCCTTGCTGCTGAGTCCGTTCGGATATTCAACATATCGCGGCAGCTAGCTCGGTTTCACGAGGCGTAGCCTCGCGACAGAAAAAGTCTCTGCCCGGAGAGGCAGAGCCTTTCCGCACATCAGGCGGCAGAGCCGCACCCTGTTCACATCTTGCTCAAATGAATATCAATCCAACAATCAGCGAGTGGCTCAACTTTATCGCCCGCTGGGTACACGTCTTTGCGGGCATTATGTGGGTCGGCACGACCTATTACTTCACCTGGCTGGACGCGCGTTTGAGCGAAGAAGAACTAGCGGTCGCCAATACCGGAAAGGCCACGCAGATCTGGATGGTGCATAGCGGCGGGTTTTACGTCGTTGAAAAACGAAAAGTGCCAGATGAACTTTCGCGGAAGCTGCATTGGTTTCGCTGGGAAGCCGCCACGACCTGGTTGAGCGGCCTGGCGTTGTTGATTGTAGTGTACTACCTGGGCGGTGGTGCGCTTGTTGACCGGGATGTTTCAGGCATCAGTGTGGTGGCGGCCATTGGGATCGGAATAGGAGTGCTCGTTTTCGGCTGGCTTCTTTATGACTTACTGATGATTTCGCCGCTCGGTCGTAATGAAAAACTGTTTGCGGTGATTGCGTACGTCCTGATCGTCATTGTTGCGTATGGTTTGACGAGTGTTCTCAGCGGCCGCGCGGCATACATTCATATCGGCGCCATGTTTGGAACGATTATGGCAGCGAATGTCTGGATGCGGATCCTACCGGCGCAGCGAAAAATGATTGATGCAATCAAAGGCGGCCAAAAGCCCGATGAAAAACTCGCCGCTCAAGCCAAGCTTCGTTCAAAGCAAAACACTTTCATGGCCGTGCCCGTCGTCTTTCTCATGATCAGCGGCCATTTTGGCGGTAACACGACAGGCGGCTACGATTGGATCCACCTCGCGGTGCTTGTTCCGCTCGGCTGGCTGGCCGCGAAATTGATTCGCCGCGCTTGAGTCAAGCTCAGCCTCATTTCTTACCACCCATTCGAACAATCTCCTCGAACTCCTGTTTCGTAACCGGCACCACTGATAAACGAGATTGGCGAATGAGCAACAGGTTACTCAGTTTGGAGTTTGCGCGAATATCGATGAGCGCCACTGGTCGAGACAATGGCTTCACTGGCTCAATGTCGACTGCGATCCACGCCGGATCGTCAGCGGTGGGGTCGGGATAGGCCGCTTTTGCGACCTGGGCAATTCCGACGACGCTCTTTTCTTTTCCCGAGTGATAAAAGAACACGGCGTCTCCAACTTTCATTTGCCGTAGATTATTGCGCGCCTGAAAATTTCGCACGCCCGTCCACGGCGTACTGCCATCACGCATCAGGTCGCTCCAGGAATAATCTTCCGGCTCCTGCTTAACGAGCCAGTACTGTTTGGTTTTGTCCTTCGATTTTGTCATTCGCCAAGGTCTTTCGTTTTCAGTTTTTACCTTCAGTTGGATAGAATTCTAACCCTAAATCTCAAAGTAAAGGATTCGAATAACAGTGCCAAGTAAAGTTAAGGAAGGTGATAAGGCCCCGGATTTCGCCGTGCCCGATACCAAAGGCAAGACGGTTCGTTTGAAAGATCTGCGCGGAAAGAAGGTCGTGCTTTACTTTTATCCAAAGGATGACACCCCGGGATGCACGAAAGAAGCCTGTTCATTTCGCGATTCATTCGCCACGTTCAAGAGGCGCGGTATTGAAGTTCTCGGCGTTTCGCTGGATAACGAACGGTCTCATCAAAAGTTCACGCAGAAATACAGCTTGCCGTTTCGACTCCTCGCCGACACGGACCGCGCAGTCTCCGAAGCCTATGGTACCTATGGCGAGAAGAAGTTCATGGGTCGCACCTACATGGGCAATAACCGCATGACTTTCCTGATTGACGAGAAAGGGAAAATCAAAAAGATCTTCAGCAAAGTTAAACCAGAAGATCACGCAGAAGAGGTTCTGCAGGCTTTCAACGAGTCGTAGTGAGTCGCTGAATCCGTTCAAGCGCCTTTAGCTTTTGCCGCCGGCTGGGTTCTAGTCGTGCGCTTCTTGCCTTTTGCCGAAGGCTTTCTGCCGGGCATCAGTACGCCCACCGAACTAAATGATGGCGTCAGGCTGCGCGGGCGCTTTGCGCCTGACTTCGCGTCCTTTTCCGAATGTTCATTAACAAAATAGAGGCGCGTGTGATTCACCACCTCTGTGCGAATCTCACGCGTCCAGAGCAAAAGGTTCGCCAACGCGTCACAAACCTCATCCTTCGGTAGTTTAGTCACTTGCGCAATGTGTTTTTGCGTTCGAGCGCCGCATCGAATCGCCTCGCGAACGCGGTCGGCGGGCGAAAGCTTCCTCAGCAATCGCGCGATGCGCCTCGGTGACATGCCCGATTTAGTGTCGATCGTCAGACGCGACTTACTAACGGCTGAGGTAGGCCCGTGTTTGCTACGCGCAGTCTTATATTCGCGTAATGCCTGGCGGCTCCGCGCAATTTTTTCGCGAATGCAGCGCTTGCAATAAAGATTGAGGCCATCTTTGCGCGCGCGGCAGATACCAAATTCGGAGATCGGCAGCGACTGTTCACAACGCGGGCACCGCTTTAAATCAATTACACTTACTTCCGCTTGCCGGGTCATTTTTTCTCTCCAGTAACCATTTTCAATTAAGGCCTCAAGACAAAACTCCTGCCTCGCTAACAGGACAAGCCCGCTTCGCGCCCCGGTTCGCTCGAACCCCGTTATGACTAAATATTCGGCAATGATCTCCGGAAGTGGAGCCGGATTCCACCATCGACTGCGGTATGCCCCGTGGACACAACAGCGAAGTCCCTCACGCATCGACGCTGTCTATAATGCGAAGCGTGTCGAGGCTGGTCGCAGGAAAGGCTGACGTTATCTTGCGAGGTTAAATAATTGCCGCTTGACTCAACCGCTGGAAACTCGTCAACTCGATCGCCGGTGCGTTCACCTCTATAAATAGCAAAAGGGACTGGCATTATATGTACGGTGAATTTTTTTTCAACCTCTTTCTCACATTGACATGGTCCAATGTAATTGATCGATGATCTTTGCTGAAAAAAGTTGGTGAGGAACGAAGTTGATCGCGCAACGTATGTAGAACGTGAAGATAGAGTGTGTCGAACTCAACTTCATGATGTTTGAGAGTTCAAGTTATCTTCAGAATCGTAAAAACATAAAGCGAAAATGTTTCAGCAAATTGCGTGATCACGGTCGCGATAGAAAGCGTTCGCCGTACGTATCGCGCAAAACCTTTGACGGTTTTCATCTTGGTCCAACTATTAGTTGATTAACGCCTGCTAACCACTTGCTTGCTCATCGTTGTGTGTCAACTTTTGACGAGCAATCCATTTCCCAGCTCTCTCGCGCTTAATGTTAAAGCGAACCTCAAGCGCGCTTTGAATAAATAGTGTTCTTTCGATCTTTCAAAATGAAAGCTTATATGCGTCGCGTCGGCACGCGATGAGAAACTGGGTGGTCACAGTGGGACGACCGGGTTGGAACCGACAATCTGTGAATCGCTGCCGGTCTGTGCAAAATGCTGAAAGTTGTTGAAGGACAGCGAATTAAGAGGTTCAAAAGTGCGGTTATTCACAGATTTTCCACAGTTTCTGTGGAAAACGGATTCAGGGATTGGTCGGGTTACTTTTCCCCCTATCTTTCAGGCGATAAACAAACTTTAGGCCCGACCAGGTTTCGTTGACAGCGCAAATCTTGACGTCGACAAGGCCGGCCGCAAGGCCAATGGACTGCACGTTCGTGAATGAGAGATCGGTTTTCACGCCCGAGCTCTTCTTTGGCCATGCCACCCAAAGCATTCCATCGAACTTAAGTCTCGAGGCGAACTTTGCAAAGCTTCGTTTTAAATCGTTTTCACTCTCAACAAAAAGGAGAACGAAATCAAGAGGCTTCTTCGATCTGGAATTGATCGCGACGCCTAAGGGCAGATCGAGCTCTGATGTGAAACCTGAAGGAGCATTAACTAAGGCGGCGTTAAAGCCCGACTTAATTCCCAGCTTTTTAACCAGTGGCGTTGCGGAATAGCCGGCCATACCTTTTTCTCGCCGCGCGTCGCCGGAGATGAAGTCAGATTGCCGTTGCGGACCTATTCCTGGATCATCAATTCATTACCAAAATGAATCCCACGCTTTTCGCGACCAACTGCGACAATAATTACAGCTCCGATCAACACTGTCAGTGACGTTAGCGCCATCGTCGCTGGATAGCTGGTTCGAGCGGCGAAGATTGCCTGAATGTAAGCAACAGAGCCTGCCAGCAGCACGCCGCATTGGTAAGCGAAGCCAGGCAGGAACCCACGAACGGAATCAGGCGATAACTCTGACAAATGCGCGGGAATGATTCCCCAGGCGCCCTGCACCATGAATTGCATCATGAAGCCGCCGACAAGTAAGAGCACGAGTGCAGGCGACAAAGACCAAAGGGGAATAACGAACATTGCAAAAATAAGCGCCGCAATCATCGACTTACGCCGCCCGATGCGATCCGACAAATAACCGAACAGAATTCCACCTGCAATTGCGCCAACCATCGTGAACGCTGTTACGACGGCCACCTTTCTCGGGCCAAAATGCCACGCACGTTTCAGCAGCGTCGGATACAGATCCTGTGTTCCGTGTGAAACAAAGTTCATCATCATCATCAAGAGGACGAGATAAATGAACAGTTTCCAATGCGACGCAATCGCGCGCCCAAGTTGACCCCATGTTTCGTGTTTGGTCTTCTCCCAGACTTCCGACTCTTTCACGTGCAGCCGGACGTAAATAGCGAGTAACGCCGGGAGCCCTCCAATAAAGAACATGGGTCGCCAGCCCCACCGCGGAAAAACAAAGAAATAAGAACAGGCGGCCAGAAGGTAACCTGCCGCATATCCTTCCTGCAGTAGACCGGACAGAACGCCGCGCAATCGAGGTGGCACTTTTTCCATAGCCAGAGACGCACCGACGCCCCATTCTCCACCCATGCCGATGCCAAACAGTGCGCGCAAAACCATAAAAGTCACGTAGTTCGGCGCGAGGCCGGACAGTACCTCGATCAACGAGTAAAAAATCAAATCAATAATTAGCGGCAGCCGGCGTCCGTATCGATCTGCGAGCAACCCAAAAATAAACGCGCCTACAGGTCGAAAACCCAGCGTTAGAGTGATTGACAACGCGATGTCTGCGTCGGTTTTGTGAAATTCGGCGGCGATTGCCGTCAATGACAGTCCGACCAAAAAGAAGTCAAAGGCATCGAGCGTCCATCCCAGGAAACCTGCAATTAGAGCGGCTCGATGACCCTCAGCAACTACCGGTTTGTTTGCGTCATCCATCTAATAGTTGCGCGAGAGCAGCTTGACGGCAGAAAAGCCGCGGCATACTAATATCTGCGGACAATCGGTTCAAGCGATTTATTGACCGGCGAAGTAAGAAAATGCCGGTTTCATCGACTAATAGTTCCGGACATGCTGGTT
>Ga0070697_100003477_pt1 | contig 12108 bp, 11 predicted proteins | sample KBSK1501metaG_FD_65475 | JGI IMG/M metagenome (GOLD analysis project Ga0070697, IMG submission 65475) | Corn, switchgrass and miscanthus rhizosphere microbial communities from Kellogg Biological Station, Michigan, USA - KBS K1-50-1 metaG | ecosystem: Host-associated > Plants > Roots >... | reverse complement strand
CGTCGACCAGCCGCGCAATCTGGCGAAGTCGGTAACCGTCGAGTAGGCCTAATCTGGTCGAAGTGCTTCTCCCGTCTCGGCGCTCTCGGCGTTAAATGTTTTGCTGGTGCAGCAGGTAAAATCACAAGTTAAACTCAGGAATAACTGTGCCCCATCAGCAATACACCGCAAAATTTCTGAACGGCAAATGGCTCTCCGATCAGACCCGGCATATGGAGTTCACGGTGCCGGAGATGCCGCGCTTCGACTTCAAGCCTGGCCAATTCGTCTCGTTGCTGGCGCCCAATCACGAGGGCCGCATCATTACCCGCGCGTACTCCATCGCCTCGGCCCCGCGCGAGAATTCGCATTTCGACGTCTGCCTGAACCGGGTCGAGAACGGTTTCTTTTCCAACCTGCTGTGCGACATGCCAGAAGGGTCCGAGCTAAAGTTTCACGGGCCGCACGGGCTTTTCTTGTTGCGCAATCCCTTGCGCGATTGCATCTTTATCGCTACCGGCACCGGCATCGCTCCCATGCGCTCGTTCGTGGAGTGGCTGTTTGCCGAGCCTTCGCGCCATCAGGGCCGCCACTTCTGGCTGATCTACGGGACGCGCTACCCCAAGGACATTTACTACGAAGAAGAGTTCACCGATCTCGCCAAGCGCTTCCCCAACTTCCATTACGTGATTACCCTGAGCCGCGGCGGCGACGACTGGAAGGGTGAGCGCGGTTACGTGCAGGAGCACGTGCGCCGGTTGGTGGAGGCACGAGCGCCGGAACTGCGCAAGGATATGGACGCCTACATTTGCGGCCTGAACGACATGGTTTCCGCCATCCGCAAGCTGTTGCAGGAGGAGTTCGGCTGGGATAAGAAGCAGATCGTCTTCGAGCGCTACGACTAGGCGAGTCGCTCCCGGCAGCCGTTCACCAATCACAACGCCGAGTAGGCCGCAGCCTATGCCCCACAGGACAGGGTGGCGCAGCCGGCTGAAATCAAACTCACACCCCCAAGGCAAGTTCTGCAACGGGCAGCAGCATCGGGACATCTAAACATTGACAGTAACCCACTCAAGCTCTATTATCGCCATGCTGTAAAGTGAGAGTTGCTGTCCAGGTTCTTACAAATTAAGCACTTATAGGTGGGAGGCAGTGGTTATGGGAAAGATTATTGGCATCGACTTGGGCACAACCAACTCGGTTGTGGCCGTTATGGAAGGTGGCGAACCCAAGGTTATCGCCAACGAGGAAGGCGGTCGCACTACGCCTTCCGTAGTGGCTTTTACAAAGACGGGAGAGCGCCTGGTAGGCCAGGTGGCCAAGCGCCAGGCAATCACCAACCCGGAAAACACCGTTTATTCGATTAAGCGCTTCATGGGACGTCGCTACGACGAAGTCAGCGACGAGATGAAGATGGTGCCTTACAAGGTGGAGCGCGAGGGCGATCACGTGGTGGTGGTGGCCCAGGGCAAGCGTTACACCCCGCCGCAAATCTCGGCGATGATCCTGCAAAAGCTTAAAAAGGCTGCCGAGGACTACCTGGGTAGCGGCGTGACCGAAGCGGTTATCACCGTTCCCGCTTATTTCAACGACGCGCAGCGGCAGGCCACCAAAGACGCCGGCAAGATAGCCGGCCTCGACGTGAAGCGAATTGTGAACGAGCCTACCGCGGCCGCATTGGCCTATGGACTCGACAAGAAGAAGGACGAAACCATCGCGGTTTACGACTTCGGCGGCGGCACCTTCGATATCTCCATTCTGGAAGTTGGCGAAGGCGTAATCGAAGTCAAGTCGACCAATGGCGACACTCACCTGGGCGGCGACAACATTGACAGCCGCATCGTGGATTGGCTGGTCGAAGAGTTCAGGAAGGAAGAGGGTCTTGATCTGCGCGCCAAGGGCAACGAAATGGCGCTACAGCGACTGCGCGATGCTGCGGAACGCGCCAAGATCGAGCTTTCTACCACCATGGAAACTGAGGTCAACCTGCCGTTTATCACTGCCGACGCTTCCGGTCCAAAGCACCTGGTCAAGAAGCTGACGCGTACCAAGCTGGAGCAGATGGTGGAAGACATTATCCAGCGTTCGGTTGCTCCCTCGCGCCAGGCCTTGAAAGATGCGGGCGTGGAGCCCAAGGACATCGACGAGGTGGTGCTGGTCGGTGGCCAGACCCGCATGCCTCGCATCCAGGCGCTGGTAAAGGAACTCTTTGGCAGGGAGCCGCACAAAGGCGTCAACCCTGATGAAGTTGTTGCGGTGGGTGCAGCGGTTCAGGCGGGCGTGTTAGCGGGCGATGTAAAAGACCTGCTGCTGCTCGACGTGACTCCGCTTACGCTCTCGATTGAAACCCTGGGTGGGGTATCAACCCAGATGATTCCGCGCAACACGACCATCCCGACCCGCAAAACGGAGACTTTCTCTACCGCTGCGGATAGCCAGACGTCGGTTGAGGTCCACGTGCTGCAAGGCGAGCGGCCGATGGCATCGCAAAACCGGACGCTCGGCAAGTTCCACCTGACCGGCATTCCGCCGGCTCCGCGTGGGGTGCCACAGATTGAAGTGACGTTCGACATCGACGCCAACGGCATTCTCAACGTTACGGCGAAGGACAACGCCACCGGCAAGGACCAGAAGATTACGATCACGTCCTCTTCCGGCCTGAGCAAGGAAGAAGTCGAGCGCATGGCCAAGGAGGCCGATGCTCACTCGGCGGAAGACAAGGTCAAGCGCGAAGAGATCGAGTCGCGCAATCAGCTCGACGGCATGATTTACAACATCGAGAAGATGCTGCGCGAGCAGGGCGACAAAATCTCCGGCTCCGAACGTGGCGACGTTGAAAACGCGCTGGCCGACGCCAAGAAAGCCTTGGAGTCGAACGAAAAGCGCACCATGGATAGTGCCCGCGAACGCCTTACCGCCGCCTCGCACAAGCTGGCGGAGCAGATGTACAAGGCGACGCAGCCGCAGCAGGGCGCGCCGGCAGGCGGAGCCTCGGCGGGCCAGAGCAATGGCGCAACCCAGGGCGATGGCCAGAAGAAGGACGAGGGCGTGATCGACGCCGAGTACGTGGACGTAGAAGAAGGAAAGAAGTGACCGCGCTTTACCGGGCATCTGAGCCCGGAGCGGTCATCCTGAGCGAAGTGAAGGACCTCTGCTCTTAGGGTCTATTTAGACGAGGGGCGCCAAGGGCGCCCCTTTTGTTGTAGTGGAGGAGAACTGGTGAAACGGGTACTTTTGCTCATGTCGTTGGTGGTGGCACTTCTGGCGGGTCCTGCCGTTGCTGCCCAGAAGACATCTGCTGACCAGCTCAAAGCATTGCTGCACGAGTTTCTCGACGCCGCCGGCCGCAACGACAAGGCTGTATTCGACCGCTTCTTCGCCGATGACCTCATATACACGCGGTCGGCGGGCGCAACCATCACCAAGGCCGACATCATGAAGAGCCTGAACGAGCCGCCCAAACCCGATGAGCCCAAGGCAACCTACGACTCTGACGACATCACCGTGCATGACTATGACAAAGTGGCAGTGGTGAACTTCCGCCTGATTCAGCATCTAGAAAAAGGGGACAAGCCGGAGACGAACTACTTTCGTAACACGGGAATGTTCTTGAAGCGCAACGGCCGATGGCAGGCGGTGGCGTGGCAATCAACGCGAGTGCCAGCGGAGGCGCAAGGTACAAAGTGAACGGCTCTGGGATCCTGGCGAAACATCGCTGCCCGTGAGGGTATCGCAGCCATAGGGAATCCTTCGCTTCACTCAGGATGACGGTAAGAAACCGGTAAGTTATGCCAACAGCAACGAAAGACTATTACGGCAGCCTGGGCGTTAAGAAGAACGCCTCCACCGAAGAAATCCGCAAGGCGTTCCGCAAGCTGGCGCGCAAGTACCATCCCGACGTCAATCCCGGTGACAAGAAGGCTGAAGAGAAATTCAAAGAAATATCCGAAGCCAATGACGTCCTGAGCGACCCCAAGAAGCGAAAAATCTACGACCAGCTTGGCTACTACTCCGACAACATCGATCCTGCAGCGGCAGAAGCGTATGCTCGCGGCGGAGGCTTCGGCGCGGGCGGCTTTGGCACTTCCGGTCCCGGGGCCGGTGGCGGTGGTTTCCGCGGCTCTACCGGCGGCACTCGCACGCAGGATATCCCGTTCGACTTTGGCGGCTTTGATTTTTCCGAGGCCGGAGCGGGAGCGGGAGCCGGACGCGGCGGCAGCAGCTTCCGCGATATTTTCTCCGGCATTTTTGGCGGAGGCGGGGGATTTGGCGCGGCGCGTCAGGAAGGTCCAGAACCGGGCACCGACCTCGAGTATCAGGTAACCGTTCCCTTTTGGCAGGCGGTAAAGGGCACGGTGCTGCGGCTGAATGTCGCGCGCAGCGACACCTGCACCAACTGCTCCGGCCGCGGATACATTGAGAGTTCGGCGAAATGTCCGCAATGCGGCGGCAAGGGCCAGATCACGCAATCGAGCGGAGGGATGAAGTTCAACGTGCCCTGCCCGCACTGCGGCGGCACCGGACGCGACCGCACCACCTGCAACGTTTGTGGCGGCGAGGGTGTGATCCCACGCAATGAGACCATCGAGGTGCGCATCAAGCCAGGCACGCGCGATGGGCAACGCATCCGCATCGCCGGAAAAGGTAACGCCGGGTCGAACGGTGGCCCGCCCGGCGACTTGTACATCAGCGTTCGCATTTCAGACCATCCGGTGTTTCGCCGCGAAGGCGACGACATTCATATAACCGTGCCAGTCACCGCTATGGAAGCGGCGCTGGGCGCCAAAATCGAAGTGCCAACCATCGACGGCCGCGCGCAGCTCAAGATTCCGCCGGGGACGCAGAGCGGCCAGCGGCTGCGTATGCGCGAGAAGGGTGTGCCTTCGGCAACAAAAGAGGGCAAGCGCGGCGATGAAATTGTGGAGATCAAGATCGTGGTACCGGAAGCCCGTGACCTGAAGGCGCGCGAACTGTGGGCCGAACTGGCAAAGCTGTTTCCGGATGATCCACGGCAAGAGCTGTTCAGGCAAATATGACGAAACGTAAGAGCAAGGGCGCATACATGATCTCGGCGGTGGCCGAGATGTATGACATTCATCCGCAGACGCTGCGTCTATACGAGCGCGAAGGCCTGCTCAAGCCCTCGCGCACCGATGGCAACACCCGCATGTATACGGAGGAAGATCTCGGGCGCCTGGAGTTCATCCTCTCACTGGCGCGCGACCTCGGAGTGAACATCTCCGGCATCGCCATCATCCTGCAAATGCGCGAGCGCATGGAGTACATGCAGCGGCAGATGCAGGAGTTCGTAACCTACATCGGCAAAGAGATCCTAAGCCGCGCGCATGGCGCCACAGATGCCGCGCGCGGCGCCATTGTCCCCATTCGCCGTGCCGGTCCGCGGCCGGGCGAGGCGGAAGTGGCGGCAGAGAAAGCCCGCCGCCGGCCCTTGTAATTCCCCCTTTGTAAATTGTCATCCCGAAGCGCAGCGAGGGATCCCTACCCTCAATACGATGAGCACACGTAGGCGTTCCTCGCTCCGCTCGGAATGACAAGCCAAACAGTGCCTTGTGTTAATCTGCCCCGCCCTTGAGCTCCATTTCAAATCCCGGCCTGGTGCGTGCCATTGGCCGCTGGAGCCTGGCCGCGCTGGTGATCAACTCGGTTATTGGCAGCGGCATTTTCGGCCTGCCTTCGCTCATCGCCGGGCTGCTCGGCTGGTTGAGTCCGCTGGCGTACTTGCTCGCAGCTATTGGCAATGGCGTGATCATGGCCTGTTTTGCGGAGCTGGCCTCGCGCTTTCACGCCGCCGGGGGCGTGTATCTTTACGCGCGCGAAGCCCTGGGACAATTTGCCGGGATACAGATTGGCTGGATGTCGTGGCTGGTCAGGATCACCTCGGCCGCGGCCAATGCCAACCTGTTCGCCATCTACCTCGCACAGTTCTGGCCGCGCGCGCAGGAGCCGATGCTGCGTGCCGGCGTCCTCGGAGCGCTGCTGGGATTTCTTGCGCTGGTGAATTATCGGGGAGTGCGCAGCGGGACGAATGTCAGCAACTTCTTCACCCTGGGAAAGCTCGCTCCCCTGGCGATTTTTCTGGTGGGCGGTACCATATTTGTTCTGTGGCGTCACCCCACCGCGCCGCCGCTTCCCACAACCGCAACTTCGGCGCAATGGGTGGAGGCGGTGCTGCTGCTGGCGTTCGCCTATGGTGGCTACGATGGCGCGATGATGCCGCTGGGCGAGGCCAAGAACCCCCGCCGAGACGCCCCGTTTGCGCTGTTCACCGCCATGGTTGTGCTGTTCGTGATCTACGCCGGAGTGCAGGTGCTGGTGCTGAAGATGTTGCCCAACCCAGCCGGATCACAGCGTCCACTGGCCGACGCTGCACGGGTCTTCATGGGAGGCCCAGGGGCTGTGCTCATGGGAGTGGGAGCGCTGGTCTCAATCTATGGTTACCTCAGCGCCAACGTGCTGAACACTCCCCGGCTGACCTTCGCGCTGGCTGAACGCGGTGACTTCCCACGGTTCTTCGCCTGGTTGCACCCGCGCTATCGCACGCCCTACGTCTCCATCGTTGCCTTTGTAGCGCTGGTATGGGTGCTGGCGGTGCTGGGAAATTTTCGCTGGAACGCTCTGCTCTCGGCGGTGACGCGGTTGTTCACCTATGGCAGTGCTTGCCTCGCCCTCATGGTTCTCAGGCGCACGCAATCAGAAGCTCCGCCGTTTCGGCTTCCGGCAGGCGACCTGTTCGCGGCGCTCGGCCTGGCCTTTTGTGTTGGCCTGATGACACGCATGGGCCGAGCCGAGCTGCTGATTGTTGTTGCGACCTCTGTGATTGCCCTGGTGAATTGGCTGTGGGCGCGGAAGACAAAAACCGTTGTATTGACGTAACTAGGCTGTACGCAAACTTTATTCACGCAGCCTTGTCGGAGCCGCCTTCTACGTCCCGACCGTGAACAGAGACTATGGGGACAACGTCGGATTCTTGTGACTCGTGCGAACTACGCTGATGATTGCCGGCTCCGACCGCCTTGGCTTTCCCTAAACCGTTGCTTCCGGCCTCCGGCGGGTACACTCGCATTTTCTGACGAAGGCGCCGCTCGGCGTCTTCTCCAATTTCGCGTGCCCGTTCAAATGCGTGACGTGCTGCTTCTTTGCCCTGTTCCTCAGCCTTGCGGAGTTTTTCGATCAAGCCCATGAAGGACCCCCGTGGTGATTTAATCAGGATAGACTTCGCCCAGTAGTTTTGATGCAACCTTTTTCAGGTTGGAAACTGCTGGCCAGAGTAGCTGGTCCTACGCGGACGGCGAGACGCTCGCTTCGCTCGCCAGCTATTTTCGTCCGGTACACTACCTATTCCTCCGATGTTGCCGTTTAAGTTGATTTACAGCAACGACTATTACCTTCCTATCGGGACCCATGTCTTTCCGGCCCAGAAGTACCGCTTAGTTCAGCAGCAGCTCCTGAAAGAAAGAATTGCTGGGGCCCCGGATTTCGTGGAACCCAGAGCTGCTTCTGACGAAGACATCCTGCTGGTGCATACTCCCGAGTACGTAAACAAGCTGAAGAACGGGACTCTCTCTCCCTTGGAGGAGATGCAACTGGAAGTGCCGTACTCGCCGGAGCTGGTGCGGGCCTTTTGGTTGGCGGCGGGCGGCTCAACGCTGGCTGCCGACCTGGCACTCAAAAGCGGCGCCGCGTTCAACATCGGCGGCGGATTCCATCATGCCTTCGCGGACCACGGCGAGGGCTTCTGCGTGATCAACGACGTCGCCGTCGCCATCCGGCGGATGCAGAAAGATAAAAAGATCGAGCGGGCCATGACCATCGATTGCGACGTTCACCATGGAAACGGAACCGCAGCGATCTTTGCCGCGCCCGCAGGGCGAGCTGCTCCGCTGCCTTCCGTTTCGCCGGCGACGGGTCGGCACAACTCCAGAGTGGATTTCGGGCCGGGAATGGGGGACGTTTTTACGATTTCACTGCACCAGCAGAACAATTATCCCGCGGTGAAGCCGCCCTCTTCGATTGACGTGAATCTGCCCGACGGTATTGGAGATGAGGAGTATCTCCACTGGCTCGACAACGCCTTGAGCTCTGGCCTGCGGCAGTTCAAGCCCGACCTCATCTGTTACATAGCCGGCGCCGATCCTTATCGCGAAGACCAGCTCGGTGGCCTGGCGCTCTCGATACAGGGTTTGAAGAAGCGAGACGAAATGGTGTTCAAAGTGGCCCGCACTCGCGGCATCCCGATCATGGTGACCTATGCGGGAGGCTATGCGCGGCGAGTGGAAGACACGGTCGCCATCCACTGCAACACCGTGGTGGCTGCCGCTGAAGTGTTTGGAGCGGATAAAGCAGTTGATTTACCACGGAGACACTGAGGCACTGAGAAATCAGGGCTGTTAGAATCGACAGAGGATCTTGGGCTTTAGCACTTCTCCGTGGCTCTGTGCCTGCGTGGTGAATTCAATTTTTCATGTTTGAGAACCTCACAGAAAAACTTCAGCGCACCTTCAAGAGCCTGCGTGGCGAGGCCAAGCTCACCGAAGAGAACATCGGCGAAGCGTTAGGCGAAATTCGCCGTACCTTGCTCGAAGCAGACGTCAACATTGGCGTAGTCAAGCAGCTGATCGAGCAGATCCGTGCCAAGGCCCTGGGCACAGAAGTAATGACGGCGCTCTCTCCCGGCGAGCAAGTGGTAAAGGTCGTCCGCGATGAACTGGTCGACGTACTGGGTAAAGAAACCGCCAAGCTCAAGTTTGCCTCACAGCCGCCAACCGTAGTTTTGATGGCCGGCCTGCAGGGCTCCGGCAAAACCACCACCTCGGGAAAGCTGGCGGCATGGCTTAAGAAAGGCGGGCACCGCCCCATGCTGGTGAGCGTGGACGTTTACCGTCCCGCGGCCCGCGAGCAGTTGAGGATTGTGGCAGAGGCAATCAAAGGCCACATCTACGAGGGCGCGCCCGACGCGCAGCCTAACACCGCCACAGTCGAACGCCTCGCCAAGGAAGCACGCCGCGAAGCGGTGAACAGCGGCTGCGACACTTTGATCGTTGACACCGCTGGGCGCTTGCACATCGATGACCAGCTCATGGAGGAGATGCAGTCACTCAAGAAGCTGCTGAATCCTGCTGAGATCCTGTTTGTTGCCGACGCCATGACCGGGCAGGACGCGGTTCGCTCCGCCGACGAGTTCCACAAGAAGCTCTCGCTGACCGGAGTGGTGCTCACCAAGATGGATGGCGATGCGCGCGGCGGTGCGGCTCTCTCCATCCGGCACGTTACTGGGCAGCCCATCAAGTTTATCGGCGTCGGCGAGAAATATGACGCGCTCGAGCCCTTTCATCCTGACCGCATTGTGGGCCGCATCCTGGGGATGGGCGACATCCTCTCGCTGATCGAGCGTGCAGAAGAGCGCATTGACAAGAAGAAAGCCGAAGAGTTTGCCAAAAAAGCGCTGACCGGCGATGGCTTTTCGCTGGAGGATTTTCGCGACCAGCTTCGCCAGGTGAAAAAACTCGGATCGCTGCAGAGCATCGTCAAGATGCTGCCCAGTATCGGCCCGTTTCAGGGCATGCAGCAGGTGGCGGACAAGGTCGACGAAAAAGAACTGGTGCGGGTGGAGGCCATCATCAACTCCATGACGGCTTACGAACGCGACCATCACGAGGTCATCAACGGCAGCCGGCGGAAGCGCATCGCGCGCGGCTCCGGCACCAGCGTGCAGGAGGTAAACCAGCTCCTGCGCCAGTACGCACAAATGCGCAAGATGTTCAGAAGCATGAGCAAGTCAGGTTTTATGCAGAAAAGGCTGGCAGGGGTTAAACTACCCGGCCTGTAAACGTTTGCTGGGCGGAGTGCGTCCAATCTAAATGCGATTGCGAACCAGTTGTTCGGTGCTGCTGTTCGTCGCTTTGCTTGCGAGTGCAGTCTCCGCCACCGCCGATGCGGGTCTCCCCGCTTCTCTCGACCGCGGCTACCACAGCATGTACAACCTGCAGTTTGCGGCCGCGCAACAGGAATTCGCGGCCTGGCAGAAGCAGTATCCGGACGATCCGCGGGGACCGATATCCGAAGCAGCCGGGCTGCTGTTTTCAGAACTCAATCGCCTGGGTGTGCTGGAGACGCGCCTGTTTGACGACAACTCGCGTTTTGAAAAGCGCCGCAAGCTGACGCCCGATCCCAATCTACGTACCCAGTTCGATTCCGCTTTGGCTCGCGGTGAACAAGTCGCCCGCACTCTGCTGGCTAAAGATCCCAATCACAAGGATGCGATGTTCGCGTTGACTATGGCAGCCGGGTTGCGCGCCGATTACACCGCGCTGGTGGAGAAGCGCAACATGGCATCCTTGAAATACACCAAGGAAGCGAATGCATCGGCGAAGAAATTGCTTGCCATCGCGCCCGATTACTATGACGCCTATCTCGCCACCGGGATCAGCAAATATATAGTCGGAAGCCTGGTGGCGCCCGTGCGCTGGTTTGTGCGGCTGGCTGGGTACGACGGTGATAAGCAAGCCGGCATCAAAGAACTGCACCTGGCCGCCGATCATGGCAGGTACCTTGCGCCGTTTGCTCGGATCCTGCTTACCGTGGCGTACCTTCGTGATGACGACAAACCGCGCGCCCGCGAGCTGCTCGCCAAGTTGCGAACGGACTTCCCTGAGAACGACCTCTTCGCCCACGAACTGGAGCGGTTGGATGGTCGGGTGGCGGGCCAGTGAGCAAGTTCTTTTTTTACATTCCGAGTCGTCCCGCGAAGCGGAACAGACGAGGAATCGCTATGACACCGAACAGTCACGCGCTCATAGGGATTCCTCACTTCGTTCGGAATGACAGCATTCCCCCGCTGTTCGGCTTGGTTTTTCTGATTTTCTTTTCGTGCTCGATACCCGCAATCGCCCAACCCAAGCCCATCGATACCGCCCGCTCCTCGATCACGGTCTATGTCGGCAAGTCTGGAGTGTTTTCCGCATTCGGGCATGGGCACGTAGTCCGAGCGCCCATCAGCGAAGGGAGCATCAACGAGAATGCTGCCAAGCCGCAGGTGGAATTTCGAGTGAATGCGCGCCAGCTCAGCGTCATCGATCCTGACGTAAAACCCGAGGAGCGCCAAGAGATACAACGCGACATGCTGGGCCCGAAGGTCCTCGATAGTGAAAAGTATCCCGAAATCCGCTTTCGCTCCACTTCGGTCGATAAGGCGGGCGATTCCAAATGGAAAGTCGCGGGTGGGCTCACGCTCCATGGTGAGACCCGTCCCGTGCAGGCTACAGTAACCAGCGGCAATGGACGCTACACTGGCGCGGCAAAATTCAAACAGACCGAGTTCGGCATCAAGCCGGTGAGCGTGGCCGGCGGCAGCGTGAAGGTAAAAGATGAACTCCGCATTGAGTTCGAGATTACAGCCAAGTGATCGCGACCTGACGGCAGAGGTCCGAGAGCACTACAACAGTTTCGCCTGGCTGTATCGCCGCTTTTGGGGCGATCACATACATCACGGCCTCTTCCTGCGTGGCGACGAGTCTCCTGAGCAGGCCCAGGAAGAGATGCTGGAACACTGCGTCCGCCTGGCAGGCATTCAGAGTGGCTCGCGAGTGCTAGACGTTGGCTGTGGCCATGGCGGCACCTGTGTCTACCTTGCAACCCACTACGCCTGTGAGATGACAGGCATCACTGTAAGCGATCGCCAGGGCGAACTTGGCCGCGAGAACGCGGTGCGCGCCAAGGTTGCGGTTGAGTTCATTGTGGCAGACGCCGAACGTCTCGGCTTCCCTGCGGCTGCCTTTGACGCAGTGTGGACGATGGAGTCATCGGAGCACTTTGCCGACAAAGCTGCTTACTTCTGCAAGGTCGCCCAAGCCTTGCGCCCCGGAGGTATGCTGCTGCTCGCCGCGTGGACAGGCTCGATGGTGCATGCGCGCGTCCGTCGCGTGGCGGAGGAATTTCTCTGCCCCGAACTACTGACCGCAACCCAGTACGCGCAATTGCTTGGACAGGCGGAGTTGAAGATCCTCCATCAGGAAGACCTCACCCGCCATGTAATTCCAACCTGGGAGATTTGCCTGCAGCGCGCCAACGCCGGCAAAGCTCTGTTGAAGGTATTGCCCCCGAAAGCGGTGC